>Ga0224500_10000042_pt1 | contig 84988 bp, 78 predicted proteins | sample SF_Oct11_sed_USG_FD_168126 | JGI IMG/M metagenome (GOLD analysis project Ga0224500, IMG submission 168126) | Sediment microbial communities from San Francisco Bay, California, United States - SF_Oct11_sed_USGS_4_1 | ecosystem: Environmental > Aquatic > Marine > Sediment | place: USA: California...
GCGTGTTGGTATCGACCAAGTATTTCCGCAGTTTGTTATCCGTTACGGCTGTCCATCGGCTTGTGGTGTGTCCCGATTCTTCCCGAACGATCGCACGTAGAGCAAGACCTGCCAGGCTTCTTCTTCCGTCAGAATGAGCGGAATAAAGGGCGCCATCGCTGTGCCTTTGCTGCCGTTCTTCAAGATCCAGAGGAGTTCGCCATCTGTTCTGGCTGCTTGCCACTCTTGGTCGGTGAAATTGCGCGGCAAGGGACCTTTGAGCGTGCCCGGCTCAATATCGCCCCCCAATCCCTTGCCATCTCTACCGTGGCAGGTCACACAGAATGCTTTGCCCTGAAAGAGCTGCTTCCCTTTCCCAATGGTCTCTTGAGTCGGTGCCAGGGGATTCTTCCAGGTCTTGGCTTGCTCAATTTGGTCGACGGGTACTCGTGGTCTAAGGACAGACTCATCGGCTCCGAAGGTAGAGACCGTCTCAGAGATGAGCGCGGCCGCGAGGAATACCGTCGCTATGTCTCTTCTCATATCGCCCTCTTGCGGTAAACAGAACCATGCGCCTGGTCCTCCCCATTTCATTGTGGAAGGACCAAGGCCAGTCTTTTCCAGTGAACTTACTTGTCAGAATAACCGGGGAACTTGTGCCCGAGGGATTGCGGGAAACTCACGGTGCCATCCGGGAATTCTTGCCCATGTTGCCAGAGATGATAGATCACCCCGTCCGTCCCTGCTGCAACTTCCGCCACCTTGGCGGCTTGGTCGGCTGGCATATCAAGAATTTGGACTCGCCCTGTTGCGATCTCTACTTTATGATCGTGGAAATGCCGATGCCACTGAATGGCGGGAAGCTTCCGCGTCAGGTCTTTGGCGACAAAATATTCGACGCCGACCAACGGGGCCTTGGGATCGGTTGATTCGAAGAGCAGACATTGAAGAATCTTGTCGGAAATGCCCTTACAGTAATGATGGAATGGCCCACCCGGGGTTCCGTCCGCCATCATATGTGGGGCCTGCACATGAATCTCGTATCCAAGCGCGGGGCTTGTGGGTTCCCCGCTCACGGCCTTTTGGGTAGCCACTCCACTACATCCAACAGCAGCGATCGCGACAACGGCTAACAATCCTTTTCTCATCACAGTAAACCCTCCTTGATTTGCTGAGTCCTTGCCTAGCCTATTCCAGGCAGAGAACAATGCCCACGTTCGATTTGTGACTTTAGAGCCTGATGCTTGAAATAGGATTCAAGCCATTGGTGGTATGGTCGCATTTTGCTCAAACAAAGACTGGTCAATAGTGAGCATCTCCCAATTGAGCCCAGGCGCCATACAATCAATTCGAAATTTTCACGCGGTGGTGTAGCTGCATGCAAACTGACCGACTACGCGAGCCATTTAAGCTCATAGTTGTAAGGAAATACACGACTATATTGGGTTGGTATCAAGACTGAAGGGTCGGTGGAGAAAAGGAATCGGGCCGGGTCGGGGTAATAAGCTGGTGAGCCTGAGGGGCGATCTTGCCCTCGGCGTCCATCATTTCAAACATCAAACAGCACTTGAGCCTTCCACACACCCCCAGCAAGCGTGGGTCGTCAATTGTCAGGTTGAGCTTTTTCGCCTGCTTGGCCGAAATCGGCTTCATATCGGTCAGAAAACTGGCACAGCAAAGGACCAAGCCACAGGTATCGATGCCACCGAGCCGTCTGGCCTCCTCGCGTACCCCGACTTGGCGCATTTCGATACGCCCGCCGAAACGACGGGCCAGGTCTCGGACCAGTTCTCGGAAATCGATCCGGTCCTCTGCTGTGTAGACAAAGGTCAGCTGCCGACGGTGCATGGCTCCGTAGACTTCGACGAGTTTGAGAGAGATATTGAGTTCGGCTGCTTTCGTTCGGCAATAGGAGGCGGCCTCCTGCGAGAGCTGCTCAAGCCGGCGGATCAACGCCGTTTCTTCAGCATCCGGCTTTCGCAAGATGGATTTCATCGCACGCATAGGAGGGAGAAAGGGAGTTGTGTACGGTTCAGTATAGACAATCCCGTACGTGGCTTCTCCATCCACTTCGAGTAAAACAGGATCTCCGTTGCGCAATGGTACGCTGACGGCGCCTAGCTTCTTGACCTCTCCACGGTTCCTGATCTTCACTCCGACCAGGCGGACTGAGGTGGGACAGGTGTGGAGGAGCTCGTCCTTACATGCAGGTTCCATGAGGCAATCATACACAAATTTGGTGGAGGAGGGAAAGGTTATGATGACGATATGGTAAAAGCTGCTTCAGCATGTGTAGCTCGAAAGGAATCGTAAGCTATTGATAAACCTCAGTAAAAAGGCAGCACTCAGCCTGGTCCATTATGGTAGGCTATTTTACGGTAGGAGGAAGGGTGAGTGTACAATGGGTATGATGCTTGGAGAGCGAAAGAAGATGCTGCGAATACCGAATCAGGTTGTCCTTCCGTTCGGCTACCGGATTACCGTTCGGCAGTTATCGGACGCGGAAATGGACAAGCGCGATGCAAACGCCGATGGGATTTGGGATGATGACACGAAGACGATCTATGTACGGAAACGACTTCCCGTGACCCGTCGCCGCTACATTCTTGCCCACGAGCTGGGCCACGCCTGGTTGGACTGGCAACATCGACATATGGACGATGGAAAGGCCAGCACGTAGCGTCTGGAGCACATCAGACTTCTGCCAACTTCATGATATGCCTCCATTCCAGGGGAGTGACCGGCTGAACGGAGAGGCGAGATCCCTTCTTCAGCAACACCATATCGTTCAGCTTGTTCTCTTTTCGTAATTCGTCCAAGGTCAAAGCGCGGGCAAACTTCCGAACATACTTGATATCGACCATGTCCCATCTGGGCTCGGACGGTTTGCTCTCAGGGTCGTAGTGCTTGTCCTTCTTGTCGAATTGTGTCGAATCAGGATACGCAGTTTTGACGACCTCTGCGATGCCGACGACCGCCGGTGGATCAGTGTTGCTGTGGTAAAACAACACGTGATCGCCGACTGCCATGCTGCGCATGAAATTACGAGCTTGATAGTTGCGTACGCCATCCCAATAGGTTGCGTGGTTGGGAGAGCGTATCAAGTCATCGATCGAGAATGTGGTGGGCTCTGACTTCATCAACCAATACCCTTGTGGTCCCATTCATTCCTCTCCTTGTGTGAAGCATTGATCAGCTCCTTTCTCGCGAACGGGCGTCTATAAACTCGATCAGGGCCTGATAGGTCAGCTCTCTTGTTTGAGCTTTGGTCATGCTTCGACCATCGAGGTTTCCTTCTAGCCAGATGCGATTAGAGATCGATTCAATGGCTTCGTTACAGACAGTCCACATGTCATGGAGAAAGCATTCGGGTAAGCCTACTTGGATGCCTTCCGATTCGATGCGATCATCGAGTAGGGCGAGGAGATCAGAAATGGCCTGATCGGGACGATACGGAAGGGGAGTAAAGCCAAACTGTTCTTGGGATTGTTGCTCTTGCATTGCCTGATCGACAAGGTCCCGCATGTACTCTTTGAGTAGACCAATGACATGGCCAGAAAACGCAATAGGCTGCCCCATACACTATTATCGAGCTTCCTGAAGGAAGGAGCAAGATCGACCGAGCTTATTGATGGGAGAATGCCAGGTGGTTATTGGTGTGGATCATTGGATGTGGGGCCAAAAGTGACCGGCGGTGATTAAGCGGGGGTACACCTCGCTGACCCGCTATGAGCGACGAAATCTCGTTGGCTATCTCACGTTCGGCAGGGTCGGTGTACCCGCGCACGATAAACTCTACGCTTTTTCTTAAGACACGCAAGCTCAAAGATGGCCTTATCTTGGAGTCCATTTGGGCTAGGGTAAAGGAGCCAGTAGGACCTGCCTGAGCCTGGAGTGGAAAGATGAACAGCGCGATGGGTGCGCCGTCGGGAGGTCAAAGACGACATGCGGATCTGTGCCCTCTTGTTAGAAATACGGCTCTTGATTCATCGTGCGCCGGCATATTAGTTTCTCTCTACTATCAAGGGAACATCTAATTAGCCATTCCGAGCCCGTCGAGATGATGACCCCTCCCACAACCGAGCACTTCCAGATCGCGCTCAACACCTCTGCCGGTCAGATTACCACGGCTGTGGAGGTGCCGACTGGATTTGTGCCGGTCACGGCCATCGTTCCCTTGATACGTCGTTTTGGAGAAGAGGCCCAAGCGCTTGAAGTTGCCCGTTCCACCGATGCAGGCAAAACACCGTCCTGCCACAAGGGATGTGCGGCTTGCTGTCGAATGTTGGTCCCCTTGTCGGCCCCGGAAGCATTCGCGTTAGATGAGTGGGTCCGCTCGTGTTCGACTGAGCAACAGGGGCGTATTGCAGCACGGTTCGAGGAAACGAAATCTCGGCTCCTGTCGCAGGGTCTCTGGCAACGACTCTCAGAACTCTGCAATGCTCCGGAACAACCGAACGACGATGCCCTGGAAGTGGTGAATCGCAAGTACTATGCCCTGCGACTGCCTTGCCCCTTCCTTGAAGAAGAGGCATGTACGATCTATGAGGCGCGTCCCGCGGCATGCCGGGAGCTGCTGGTGAGCTCGCCTCCCGAGCGCTGTGATGACCTGATCGCCAATTCCGTAGACCCAATTTCAGCCCCTATCCTGGTCAGCACGGTGCTGGGGCTTCTATGGCAAGAACTGACGAAATCTCCGACAAGATTGATCCCACTCCCGGTAGCTCTCGATTGGGCGAAGGGTCATGAGCAAGAGAATCAGCATACGTGGAAGGGCGTCGAGTTACTCGATCGTGCACTGGACAAGACGTGGCGTTTTTTATGCCAATCGATGTCTAGAAGCGGCCAAGATTCTGTTGAATAGTGGTCGAGATCAGCGTTATGCAGCGTGAATGAAGAGGAGAGATTGTATGCAGAAGCCTGTTGTGGTGTGCTTAGACTTGGAAGGGGTGCTCGTGCCGGAGATCTGGATTAATGTCGCAGGGAAGACCGGCATTGACGATTTAAAGATAACGACTCGCGAGATGCCCGATTACGACAAGCTCATGAGACAGCGGTTGAACATTCTCGATCGGCACGCGTTGAAGATTAGTGACATTCAAGATGTGATTGAAAAGATGGGGCCGTTAGACGGGGCGACTGAGTTCCTCGCATGGCTGCGGGAGCGTTGCCAAGTCATTATTCTGTCGGACACCTTCTATCAGTTCGCCCAGCCACTCATGCGACAGCTTGGCTTCCCAACTCTCTTTTGCAATCAGCTAGAGATCGATGGGAGTGGCCGCATCGTGAACTACCACATGAGAATGCAGGATCCAAAGAAGCATGCTGTGGCTGCGTTGAAATCGCTGAACTTTTATACGATGGCCGCAGGTGACTCGTACAACGATACCACCATGCTCAGGGAAGCCGACGCCGGATTTTTCTTTTGCCCTCCCGAGCATCTACCAAAAGAATTCCCTCAGTTTCCCGTGACGCAGACCTACGGCGCACTTCAGGAGCGGTTTGCGAAAGTGGGTCATTTGCAATAGCGGGTGATAGACGGGGATTTAGAGAGTTCGATGGAGGTTCTCGGTGGAGTCGGTCACTGCGACCAGCGGCCGCCTAGAAGTTGATCCAGAGCTGGGCGTAGGCCCAATCTTGTCCGACGGCACGGCGTCCCAAATTGTGTGAAATATACGGACCAGGGAACAGGTGACCATAGCCGCCTTGAAAGGCGACCATTCCGTTCATAAAGAAATGGGTCCAGACGACATCGACTTCGTCACCGATATGGGTCGCGGTGTTGTCCGGCCGTGAAAAGACATAGACACCCTGACTTGCCCGGTACCAATTGTCACGAGCGTTCGCAAGGTGGATGTTCGTGTACCAGAGTTCGATATGGTCGTTCGTGGTTGGGCGTGCTTGGAAGTTCCCTGAGAAGCTCATCATATTCTTCCACGCGATGACATCCATGTATCCCATGTGAATGTGATTCGTCGGGAAGAAGTTCTCAAACGTGTTGGCGGTCTTACAATCGCCATAGGCCGCGTTGAGGGTACAATTCGCTCGTCCGTCTCCTGAGGCATAGTCGAAATTGAAGGCGATGCGAGGTTTGCCCGGTAGGTTGAAGGCTGTATATCCGATCCAGTTTCTCGTCGCCCACGCATTGATGTGGAGACACTTCCCCTCTCCTCCAGGATCACCACAGAGGGCGCTAGCACTGGCAGCGGTGTCCCCCATCTGGCCGAACTGATAGACCACTTCGCTGGAAGCATCGACATAGCCTTTTTTCATGGCCACTCGCGCTCCGACGGTATGGCGGGTTTGATTGCCGTGCTTCGGGGTGCCTAGTCCCTGGGAGTTAATGTCTCCCCCGCCGAGGTTACTCTTGTAATAGGCGTAGAATGGTTCAATCAAAAACCCAGGGACCGTCTTGATCTGGTTGTACAAGATAAAGAGGTCCGCATCCCCGGCCGCGTTTCTTGCTTGACCTGTACCCCCAATGTTTGGGTTTCCGCTCCCCAGGGCTGCTCCTTGTACCAGGTCCGTTTCTGCTGTCCGAAACCAGCCAGCATGGGTATCCATGATGCTGTGGCTATACTGCACCATGACCCCGTCAAAAGAGAAACCCGTGTTGGCCCAATCGAAGTGGCCGAACAAACTTTGGTCCCCGAAGACGAGATACTGCCGACCGGCCTTCAGCCCTAACCCCTGTACGCCGGCGAAGTTTCGGATCAACATGTAGCCGGCTCGAATACCAAGTGAGCAGACGGGTCTTCCTCCCTGGCTTGGCGTAGAACCGCAGGTATGGATAATGGGGTCTCCATTAATCCCCGCGCCTCCGGCGCCGACCGGTGTGCCGTTTCCACCCCAAGTACGAGAATCAATCAGTTCGAGGTAAAAATTGACATCGGGGGACAGGTCGTAGCCGATACCCAGTCGGGTCATCTGCTGGACGAATTGATCATTTGCTTTACCTAGGAGGTTGTTTGGCGCAATGCCGGGCGCATTACATTGTCCAGCAGCTCCGATGCCTCCGCCGAAGCAGACGTTGTTACGGTACTCAGGCCGTACGCGGAGATCAGCACGTATCCAGAGGTTGCGAAGGTCAAAGTTCCTACCTGTTCTTGGGTCAAACGGTTCGTAGGCTTCTTTTTGTGGGATCCCGCGACCGATCACGATCGGATTGGTGATCTTTTCGCCTGGTGGTAATTCGAAGGCGCTTTGGGCTGGACCGCAAAAAGCAATGAGCCCGGCCGCCGCCATCGTTGCCGTGAGGAGAACTGTCTGCCACTGTCCCTGTCGTGGTCTAGGAGTCGTACTTAGCGTATCCATGCTCTGGAAATGAATTGAGTCGATTTGCGCAGGTCTTTCAGTAGGAGGCGGGAAATAGAGGGGAATCTATATTGCCCGTGTCCTCTTCGTGAAATCACCGCATTGATCATGTGTGGTTATTTTATATCTGACCCAACTTGCTCATGGGTGCGGGGGTCTCCTCTGGAGGTGTCCCTGCAGCTGTAATTTCTTCTTCGGCCTCTTTTATGGAAGCGTGAAGATCTTGTTCGACCATTTTGACTTCTTGCTGAATCATGTTCAGTTCTGGTTCTACGGACTTGCGAAGGTCCTCAGCTGTATCTTTAAAGCCCTTAATGGCCTTGCCGACCTGGCGTCCGACTTCAGGGAGTTGTTTTGGACCAAAGAGGAGAAAGGCGATCACCAGAATGATTAAGATCTCGCTGGCTCCCAATCCAAACATGAGTCACGGTACGAGAAAAGGTAATGCCATTGATCTCTCGCTGTTCAGTCGTCCAGCCACTCAGGCCGCTTACCCTTGTTTTACCTGGCTTGGTTGTGTCGATTGGGGAGCGGGTGATGGTGAGGCTTCTGATTGGGCACCGACCTGATTAGTTGTAGTAGCCTGCGAATGGGCCTGCTGAGACTGTTCGGCCGGTGTGACGTCAATCGCATCAGCTTCGTGCACAGATTTTTTGAAGCCTTTGATGGCTTTCCCGAGGCCTTCCCCCAATTGGGGAAGTTTACCTGCGCCGAAAATGATCAAGACAATGATCAAAATCAGCATTAATTCCATCCATCCAAATGAACCGAACATCAGAACCTCAAAAGAATGTAATGAGTATGGACCTCGACTGGCATGTCCCTGGAAGAGAGGGACTCTTGCTCTGCACTCGTCGCTGCGAAGGCTATAGGAAGATTACAGGACAAGTCAAGAAGAAGCGAGGGATCGTGTTGGGTTAGAAGGGTTGGATAATTCCACCCCCAAGGACATGGTCACCTTCATAGAAGACGGCGGATTGGCCAGGACTGAGTGCCCGTTGAGGCACCTGGAACTGAATGCGGAGGCTTGAGGAGTTCAATGGCGACAGAGTGGCGGGTGTTGGGGGTGTCGCGTAGCGGACTTTGACCTGAACTTCAGCGGATCTCTCCAGTAACTGGGGCGTAAACAGGTTGAGGTCGCTCACCGTGCACTCCTGTCTGCGTAGAGATTCCTCTGGGCCGAGCACGACGGTATTGGTTGCTGGCCGTACCTGTTGCACATAGAGCCGTTGTCCGGTGGCAATACCAAGGCCTCGGCGTTGGCCAGGTGTATAGAACGCAATTCCGTCGTGTTGACCCAGGGGCTGCCCCGTCTCATTGATAAAGAGGCCTGGTTTTTTGGCCTCGGGAAGCTCCTTCTCGATAAACGTACGGTAGTCTCCTTGGGTGACAAAACAGATCTCCTGACTTTCCTTCAGCTCGTCGGCTGGGAGCCCCAAGGCCTCCGCTTCTCTCCACACATCAGGTTTTCTCAGATTGCCCAGGGGGAAGAGGAGCTTGGGCAGCCAGTGAGGGTTAAGGCGGTAGAGAAAGTAGGTTTGATCCTTGCGGTCATCGGTGGCCCGCGCCAGGACCGGAATGCCCTGATGGTTTTGGAGACGAGCGTAATGGCCTGTCGCGATGTAATCGACCTTGCGTGCGGCGGCGAGATCCATGAGGCTCCGAAGCTTCACTCTCTCGTTACAGCGGACACAGGGATTGGGTGTGGTGCCAGTCGTATAGCCGTGAAGAAAATCGTCAATCACTCCTTTCTGAAAGGTGTCACGGGTATCGATAACTTCGTGAGAGATGTTGAGCAGTTTGGCGACGTGCTTGGCGATGCCGACCTTGCAACAGCTTCGTTCTTGCCATTTTTTGGATGTTGCGACGGTTTCGTCCTCGTGTTCCCATACCTGGAGGGTAATGCCGTGCACCTCGTAGCCTTGCTGAACGAGTAATGCTGCTGCGACAGAGCTGTCAACTCCACCGCTCATACCGAGGAGGACGGTTGGGCGAGTCATTGGACCGGCATTGTACCGGGATGAGTCGGTAAAGGGCTAGAGGTCTACTACGCGAGTTTTGCCTCGATGGGAGTCGAAATCATGAACGTTCTTGGGTGACGGTTGGCCGTCATCGACCCATTTATGAGCTCCCATATCACACATGCCGTGGAAGTGGGCGCCATCTTCGATCGAAATGCCCGGTGTACGAATGTCGCCGATGAGCACCCCAGGTTTAAGGATTTGAATTTTAGCAGTAGCTGTAACCGTTCCGTTGACCTTGCCGCTGGTCATGAGCGTGCCGGCAGAAAGAATGCCTTTGATAACCGCCTGCTCTCCGATAATGAGAGTCCCGGTAGTGTGAACTTCCCCTTCAACGCGGCCGTCGATGCGGATGGTCCCGTCAAAGTTGAGGACACCCTTGAAATCGACTCCCTTCCCGAGGAAGGTGAAATTATCGCTGTCGCTAGTGTCCTGAGAGCTTTTGTCGCCGAGAGCCCACATCAGTTGTTCTTGCTCCTTGTGACAAACACCGAGGAGGCGCTGTCCTTACTTACGTGGGATTGGACAGTAGAGAGGGGCTTATTCGGTGAGAAGGAGCCTCCCCTCTCTGTGCCGTCTATTGTATCACATGCTCTATGCGGGAACCCTCCGGATGGCTGGTTCAGTCGATGTTCCGACTGCATGGAGATGTGTGGTGTCACGTTGGGATGTGGAAGCAGCGTGTTCCATCTCTAGGGTGCCGTTGAAGAGGACACCTTCTTCCATGGACAGCATGGGGGTGGTGACTCCACCATTGATGACCGCAGGTGCTCGCAGCTTCATCTTGTCTTGGGCGTGTATATCCCCTGTAATTTTTCCCTTACAGACGATTGTGCCGGCCGTCACTTTTGCTGTGATGACAGCTTCTTCGCCGACCAGGAGGATGCCATCGGTGTGGATTTCTCCCTCAAGAGTCCCATCAATCCGAACGGTTCCGTTATAGGTGATCGTGCCCTTGAACACGACCCCTTTGCCGACGAAGGCACTGACATCTTGGCCAGGTTCGTGGCGCATAGGCTCAAGGTTCGATCCATTGCCTTCAATATCAACCTCGTCGGAACGCCTACCGTCTTGTTTGTCCTTCCACATACGCTCGCCTCCTCTCACGATTTGGGCTAGGGGAATCCGACTGAAGGGCGGAATCCTCGTCGTTAAAGGATATATCGGTCGGTTCCACCGAGATATTTAGCGGCCATCTGGGTGAAAACGCAATGAGAACCGTTTTTGAGGCTGGTCTGGGGTATCAAGACATGATGAAAGTTAACTGAGCAGGGTCTCCACAACACCATCAAGTTCGGCAGGGGAAAAATAATGAATGACGATCTTCCCTCCCTGGTTTTGAGGGTGAATTGTCACCTTTGTGCCCAACCGTTTCTGTAACCTGGCTTCGAGGTCCGCCCATGGGGAGCTGTGAGGTGTTTTCTGCTGCCGCTTTTTTCCTGTAAGGGAGGATTCCACGAGTTTTTCTGTTTCCCTGACAGACAGAGCTCCAGACGCCACCATTTTGCCAATCCTCAACTGGTCTTCGGGGGATGAAAGGCCGAGGAGGGCTTTCGCGTGACCCGTTGTGAGGGTGCCTGCTTGGACGAGCTCCTGGAGCTCAGGATGAAGATGGATTAGCCGAACGAAGTTCGCCACGGAAGAACGATCACGACCGACCTTCGTGGCAATAGCGTCTTGCGTCAGACCGAATTCATTCATCATACGCGAATAGGCTCGTGCCGTCTCCATGGGATTCAAGTCTTCGCGTTGGAGATTCTCAACCAATGCCAGCAAGAGTGACTCTTGATCACTGCAGTTGCGAATGACGACCGGAATGGTCTCTAGACCGGCTTCTTTTGATGCACGCCATCGGCGCTCTCCGGAGATCAGTTCATAGATCCCGTCCCCTTTACGGCGGACCATGATCGGCTGAAGCACTCCGCTCTCCTTAATGGACGCAGCCAGTTCAGCGAGTTCGTCTGGTGGGAAGGTGTGCCGTGGCTGATAGCGATTGGGGACAATCGTGTCGATCCGTATCCTCTGGACATCGGTCGGCTCCGTAGGCGGACTCAACTTGGAGGATGGGAGGAGGGCGCCAAGGCCTTTACCGAGGGCTTTTTTCTCCATGGGCAATAAACTCCTTAGCTAAATGTACGTAAGACTGTGAGCCGGCTGATGCCACGTTGTACAGGATTCCCGGTCGGCCGTAACTCGGAGCTTCTGCGAGGGAGACGTTGCGGGGGATGACAGCGTGATACACCTTATCAATGAAGTGAGCGCGTACTTGTTCGGCTACCTGTCTGGCTAAGCTATTACGCGAGTCAAACATCGTCAGAACAATACCCTCTAGGTCTAGGCTCGAGTTAAACGATTGACGAACAAGATCGATGCTCCTTATGAGCCTGGTCAGACCTTCCATCGCATAATATTCGCATTGGACTGGTATGAGAACTGAATCCGCAGCGGTAAGTGCATTAATGGTAAGAATCCCAAGGGCTGGAGGGCAATCTAGAAAAATAAAGTCATAGGTCGCTCTGATTTCGTTAATGATGGACTTGAGATGACTTTCGCGGCCTTCAATATTGACTAGCTCAATCTCAGCTCCTGCAAGATCTGAATTGGCCGGAAGAAGGGAGAGTCCTGGAACTGATGTTGCCATTGAAGATTCTTGAATCGTGCTGATTTTAGCAAGACAACTGTACGTCGTGTTCTTTAACGATCCGTGGTCAATGCCGAGACCACTCGTAGCATTTCCCTGGGGATCCATATCGATGAGCAGAACTGATTTTCCTTCTAAGGCAATGGCGGATGAGAGATTTATCGCCGTAGTAGTCTTACCAACTCCGCCTTTTTGATTCGCAACTGCAACGACCTTTCCCATTGAGGAGCTCCTACAACAGAATTGTTCCACGTGGAACACCAAGGGTGTGTTTCATTTAGACTGAAGGCATAACAATAGAAATAACTCTCTGCCCATATCCCTTCTGCAGTTGAAATGTGTGTTCACGCGATAATGACCAGTTTAAAGAAAGATCGGATAGGGGAATTGGTTGTGATGAAAACAGAATGGCCTTCCCTCCTTGTCGAAGGAGTTTTTGGCCATCTTTCAAAATTAAATCATGCTTCAAGGCACGAGTCGCCAAGTAATCAAATGATCCGTAAGGCATGCGTTCGTTCAAGAATCTCTCTAGGGTACCGTCGAATATGTCAATATTTTCAAGTCGAAGACGGCCGATGATGAACCGAAGAAAGGAGACCTTCTTTGCGACCGGCTCAACGAGAGTCATATTTATATCTAATCTAGCGAGTTTTAAAGGAATTCCAGGAAATCCAGCTCCTGTACCGACGTCAAGGAATCGGGCCCCGACCTTGACATTGTCAGCTTGGAGCGCGGCTAGAGAGTCCACAAAGTGTTTGATGATAATCTCATCATTTCGCGTGATGCTTGTGAGATTGAAGGATTGATTCCAGAGCTGAAGCTGCTCAAGGTACACCATAAACTGTTGTACCTGTTCAGTACTGAGTGGAACGCCAATTTCAGCAGAACTTTCTTGCAGCAGCAATGAAGGCGAACTCGATTGTTCCACGTGGAACAATTACGCTGATGCTTGAGCGAGGTCAATAGGAAAGGTTGGTTCGATGGAATTTCAGGAAAGTACTTGCTGTATAGGAGGGATGTATAGGAGGGAATTGACGCCTACTTTTTTCTATCGCAACCAGAAGTAAGGATATAGCAGCTGGAGTCACTCCAGATATTCTCGATGCCTGTCCCACTGTCTCCGGTCTTACTCTATTGAACTTCTCTCGAACCTCCATGGAAAATCCTGAAATGGAATTGTAATCAAACGTGTAAGGAATCAACTTCTGCTCAAGCTTCTTGAATTTCTCCACTTGCTGGATCTGCCGACGTACATAGCCTTCGTACTTGATCTGGAGCTCGACTTCTTCGCCAACTTCGATCTCTGGAATAACCGGCATCCCAAAAGCTTCTAGGAGTTCTTGATAACTCGCTTCCTGCCGGCGAAGAAGCTGTGCCATGGTCATGGCAGCCGATGCATTTTCGAGATACGTGCCTTTGGTCTGCAAACGGATTTCTTCAGTGAATGATGGCCTGGCTGTATTCAGATGCTCGATCTCCATTTCAATCAAACGTCGCTTCCGCAAGAACCTTTCGTACGCTTCATCTGGAATCAGTCCGACGTCGTATCCAACTGGCATGAGTCGAAGGTCAGCATTGCTGTGACGAAGAAGCAATCGATACTCAGCTCGCGAGGTAAACATTCGATATGGTTCGTAGGCATCTTTTGTAATGAGATCATCAATGAGTACGCCAATATAAGCTTGGGACCGGTCCAGGATGAGAGGAGGCCTCTCTCTCAGCTTCAGAACGGCATTGATCCCGGCAACCAAGCCCTGCGCTGCTGCTTCTTCATACCCGGAAGTCCCATTGATTTGTCCGGCATGATAGAGGCCAGCAACTTGCTTTGTCTCGAGCGTTCGGTAGAGTTGGCGAGGGGGAAAATAATCGTACTCAATTGCATAGCCAGGTTTGAGTATTTTGGCCTGCTCTAATCCATGGATTGTTTTCAGCATGGCGGCCTGGACATCAACCGGCAGGCTGGTTGAAATACCGTTTGGATAAAATTCGATCGCGTCCAGCCCTTCGGGTTCAATGAAAATCTGGTGACGTTCCTTTTCCGCAAAACGTACGATCTTATCCTCGATGGATGGACAGTACCGAGGGCCAGTAGATTCGATGATACCGCTATATAGCGGTGAGCGATCGAGATTCTTTTGAATGATGTCGTGTGTTTCTCGGTTAGTATAAGTTAAATGGCAGAGAACTTGTCTGGTCGTGATGTGTTGAGTCCGATAGGAGAAAGGAGGGGGAGGGGAATCACCGGGCTGAGGAATCATCACGGAAAAATCAATCGTCGCCTTGTCCAATCGGGGTGGGGTCCCCGTCTTGAGCCGGCCGACCTCAAATCCAAGATCCCGCATGCAATCCGAAAGGTGTTCGGCTGAAGCTTCGCCGGCGCGACCGGCGGGGAAATGGTTGAGACCGATATGGATAAGACCCTTAAGGAAAGTACCCGATGTTAGTATGACTGCCTTGGCATCGATCCTCTCGCCTGAGCCCGTTACAATCCCGGTGACCGTACCCCCGGCCACGAGCAGTCGGTCCACGACTCCTTCGGCAAGCGTCAGATGCTCTTGTGAGGCCATCGTTTCCTGCATCGCCATACGATACAGCGATTTGTCGCATTGGGCGCGTAATGCCCGTACTGCGGGTCCTTTGCTTGTGTTGATGAATCGAAATTGAATCCCGGCGCGATCCGTGTTTCGCCCCATCTCACCACCGAGTGCATCGATTTCTTTCACGAGGTGTCCCTTAGCGATCCCACCGACGGCAGGATTGCACGACATCTGTGCGATTCGGCTCAGCTCCATTGTCAGGAGCAAGGTGTTCGCACCCATTCGTGCCGCAGCCAGCGCGGCTTCGCACCCGGCATGACCGCCTCCCACTACGATAACGTCAAATGCGATGGCCATCGGTCCCTCTACTTACCAATACAAAACTCGGAAAAAATCTCATCCAACACTTCGTCAGACGTAATGGTTCCAACAATCTCGCCCAGCGCATCAGCGGCACCACGGAGATCGACCGCAACACATTCTGGCTCTATGCCTTGTTGGACCGAGGCCAGTGCGTCATTGAGTGAGGCCTCCGCACGCTCGAGCGCCGCACGATGCCGAACGTGAGTGACAACGACACCATCGCGAGGTTCAAAGGACGGCTTCACAAATTGTGATTGAATCACGGACTTCAAGGCTTCAAGTCCCTCGCCCGTTTGAGAAGAAATGGGAACAACCTTGCACGGTGTATTAGCGCGCAGTGCGTGGGTCAGCCGTTCTACTAATGCCGCGTCGCAAAGATCGATTTTATTCACGACAAGGAAATGTTCAGCATGAAGGGTGGGGGAACGGAAATTTCTCAGATCCATCTGTGTCAGTTGAGCAGCGTCCAAGACATACAAGACGATATCCGCCTGGCCTTGAGCTTCGATGGAACGACGGATGCCTTCCTGTTCAACAAGGTCGGTGGTATCACGCAGCCCAGCGGTGTCGATCAACGTGATTCGCAGACCGAGCCAGACAATCGACTCTTCGATAATATCGCGAGTCGTGCCGGGGATATCGGTCACAATCGCTCGATTCTCCCGGAGTAAACGATTCAGCAAACTCGACTTACCAACATTGGGCTCCCCAGCGATCACCACGCGGACTCCTTCGCGCAGGACCCGTCCCGTCTCGGCAGTCTCCAACATCCTCCGAACGTGATCCAGTGTCTCCTGGAGAGAGCCGATCATCTCCTCGCGCCGGACGAACGTAATATCTTCGTCTGCGAAGTCGATCCCTGCTTCTAGGTGAGCCAACAGCCTGACGAGTTCAGTACGCAAACGATGGACCTGTTGCGCGAGTTCGCCGCGGAGCTGGCGTTGTGCCAATTTGAGGCTCAGCTCTGATTTGGCTCTGATGGTGTCCAGCACAGCCTCAGCCTGAGACAAATCCAGGCGGCCGTTCAAGAAGGCTCGTTTGGTAAACTCTCCTGCCTGTGCGAGCCGGGCTCCGGCAACGATGCAAGCCTGACAGACTCGTTGCAGGACGAGCCCATTTCCGTGGCAGTGGATCTCCACCACGTCCTCCGCGGTAAACGATCGAGGGGCTTTCATGTAGACGACCAGGCCTTCGTCGAGCATCTGCTCGGTCAACTGACTTGGCGTGAAGCCTGAATGGCTACTGATTGAAGGAGCAGGCGAAAAGAGAATATCGGCCAGGTACAGCGTGTGAGAAGCGAGGCTATGAAGCGATCTCTTGGAGCGCAGTCGAACCACATGGCTCGCGATGTCAACAGCATGCGGCCCGCTTATCCGAACAATACCAATACCTCCCTCACCAGCAGGAGTGGCAATTGCACAAATCGTATCCTCGGGCGTTCCGACAGCTGGCATGTTCACACACGTTCGTGAGGATCCGTCACATCGAACGAAACCGACCGAGCATCATTTCTTACCACCTTGTTCGTCCGTCGTCAGTGCTGTGGTGGGAGTTCGAAAGAAAAGGTGATCCGTAGCGAATTGTTGCACAATGCTGAGCACGTTATTGGTCAACCAATACAACACGAGGCCGGCAGGAAAATTGACGAACAGGAATGTCATGGCCACCGGCAACATCAACATCATCTTTGCCTGAGTCGGGTCCATGGTCGTCGGTTGAATCTTTTGCATCACCATCATGCTGATTCCCATGATGATCGGCAGGATATAGTAGGGATCCTGAAGCGACAGATCGGTGATCCACAGCCCCAACGGCGCTTGGCGCAAATCGATCGTCATGTACAGAATATTGAATAGCGACACGAATACCGGCATTTGCAATAACATCGGGAGACAGCCACCCACGGGATTGACTTTGTGATCCCGGTACAGCTTGATCAGTTCCTTGTTCAAGCGGTCACGATCGTCCTTGAATTTTTCTTGGACAGCTGCCACTTTCGGCTGGATGCCCTGCATCTTCTTCATCGATGTATAACTTTTATATTGTAAGGGGATAAACAACACCTTGATGATGATGGTGAGGAGGATGATCGTCACCCCATAATTGTGCGTATAGTCGTTGATATAACGCAGCACGGAGAAGATGGGCTTGGCCACGGCCCTGACCGTGTCCCAGCTCCCGAAAAGGAACCAGCCAAAATCAATGGTATCTTCGAGCCGAATTTGCAGACTCTGGAGGGTGTCAAACTCCTTGGGGCCGGCAAAGAGCTGGAGTTCGAGTGGTGCTCCGGAGGAATCAACCGGTAACCGTACGGCCGTGGAGACAAGTTTGTCTCCTTGCTTCTTAGGCCAAGCGGACGCACTAGTCTTTGGAATAAGTGCAGAAATGAAGTACTTATCTTGTAGCGCGACCCATTTCACAGGACCCTTGAGCTCAGTCTCGGTTTCCGGCATGTCGTGTTCAATCTTGTCGTCAATAAGCGAGGCGGCTCCGACAGAACCGATAAACCCTTCTCCCCAATCCACAACCCCAAAATTCGTCCCCAATCCAAGTTTCACTGCTTCTGCGAGCCCGCTGGATTTCAACGCGATGTCGACGACATAGCTCTCGGTGTGAAATGTCAGTTGCTTTTCCAGTCGTACGCCGGTTGCTGGATTACTGTACGAGAAGGTTATATGGCCTGTGGGGTGGCCCTGGTCCAATGCCGTAAAGTCCTTTTCGACCCTGTAGATCCCCTCGCTTAATTCTTTTGAATGAGAAGTGTCATCCACTGTGATCGTCAAGGGCTCGGCAAACTTGCCGCGTTGTCGTACGAGTTGCACGAGGGACTTTTCATCGGAGCTGCTGCGATAGCGTTTGAGTTCCCAGCTCGTGAGTGCAGCCCCACGGGTCGTGAATTTAGCCCGATAGAGATCTGTCTCCACCTCGATGAATTCCGTTGCGGCGGCTTCTCTACGTGGCTCTTGAACCCCAGCCTCCTTGCCTGAGGGTGTGAGCGACGCAGGTTCTTTGGTCGCGGGAGCGCTTGAGGTTGGAGAACCAGAGCTTGTGCTCGGTAGAGGCGTCTCGTTCACGGAAGGCTCGGCCGGTTCTGAGATGGTCGGCTCAGGCAGCAGGCCCAGCTCCTTGAGCACGTACTCGTACCCGAAGATAATCCCAAGAGAGAGAAACAAGAACACGATGACGCGCTTTTCCATGAAGAGGCTATGCTTTCTTTAAAAAGAGGTGATCGTCTCTACTTGACCGGGTCTTCTCCGCCGGGATGGAAGGGGTGACATTTCAAAAGCCGGAGGATGGTTAAGCCAAACCCCCGCAATGCTCCATATTTCGTGATCGCATCCGAGGCGTATTGAGAACAACTGGGGTCGAATCGGCATGTGCGACCGTACAAAGGGGAAATCACCATGCGGTACCCTTGAATCAGCCACAGACACAGGGATCGCATATCAATAGGCCCTTACTCGAAGAAGATGCAGGCGCTCAAGCGACGCCCTCCAGGCTTGGACCAAGCCCTCATGGGATTGCAACAGTGCGTCTCGCTTTGGAAACACGAGAAGTCCTCGGCCCGGAACCAAGTCCGGATGTAATTGCCTTACTAGTTCACGAAAGACTCGTTTAGCCCGATTGCGTCGGACGGCATTCCCAAATTGCTTTCCCACGATAATTCCAATCCGACTCGGGGCATCGTCCATCTTGTGCGCCAAGAGATTGAAGAGCCCGGTTGAAATTCGGCGACCATGTTGTTTAACGGTCTGAATATCTCGGCTGCTGCGCAAGAAAATACCATGGCCTATGCGAGGTTTCGGTGTCATTGAATGAAGGAGGTATTTCGACGCCGCATCCCATCCGTTCACGATCCCGGAGAAGGCTCTAGCTGGTAGGTGAGCACACGCTCAACAGCAACGCGAGAGAATTTGGAGAGCGACCCGAAGGACACCTGTCGATTTGACACGATGTACCTAGACAGTCAACCGAGCTCGTCCCTTAGCCCTCCGGCGGGCCAGCACCTTGCGTCCGTTCTTGGTGCTCATACGTTTTCTAAACCCGTGCTCACGCTTCTTTTTTAAATTGGACGGTTGTTGCGATGTAAAAGACATAGTCCCCTTTCCGTTCCCTCGCTGTGAATAATCAGGTCAAATGAACGGTGGATTATAGGGGAGGCATGTGGGCCTGTCAATTTCAGGCTGCCTCCAACCATCGGTCGGTGTGCCCGGCTTCGACCCCAAAACGTCCACAGTATTGAGGCACTTTTGCTCTTGGCCACCAGAGTGCCACAAAGTCAGGTGTCACGGGATGATCAAAGTCACCATAAATATTGGAAATAGATAGAATTGTTACCTGATACCGACAATTATCGGTGGCACCGAGCTTGCTGCATATTTTAGGTGTGCCAGTATGCCAGAAAGTCGTAGTCTGTTAAGCTGGCGGATCTATCATGAAATAATCTTTATAGTATTCTGAGGGGTAGTACCGGCGGCGGATCGGGCGCTGCTACGCTTAGGATGGATGGAAGAACAGCTGGATTGACCGAAATCGATGGATGGAACCTGTAAGGAGGATTCTTCGTTATGTTGAGAACAGCATCCCTTGTCTCCCTTGCCTTGACTCTCATTATGATCGCTGGATGTGCGGAACCTCCCACCCAGGAGATCCAGGAAGCGGAAAAGGCTCTTAAAGATGCACAGGAAAGCGGCGCGGCTACCTATAGCGCTGAAGAGTATGCCAAGCTGGAAGGGACCCTTACCACATTGCGGAAAGAAGTCACCGATCAGGATGGAAAATTCTCACTCTTTCGAGACTATGGCAAGGCCCAACAATTGTCTGCCTCGGCCAAAGCCGATAGTGAAAGGATCAAGACGGCCGCGACCCTAAAGAAGGAAGAGGCGAAGGCAGCCGCTTTACAAGCTCAACAAGTCGCCGAAGAGGCAGTGAAAGCCACGCAAGATTTGGTCGCCAAGGCACCGGTTGGAAAAGATCGCGCCGCAGTGGAGGCCATCAGGAACGACGTAGACGGGCTCAAGTCGTTACTAAAACAGGTTCAGGTATCGATCGATAAAGAAGATTATCCGGCTGCGCAAACCCAGGCGAAGGCCATTCACGATATGAGCCAAGGAGTGTCAACTGAAATACAGAACGCGCTCGCGAAGGTGGGCAAAGGAAGACCTGCGAGGAAAAGATAACGCACGGCATGGCGCTTGACCAGACACATACGACGCTTGCCGTAATTCTCTGCGTCCTCTGCTTGGCCGGGTGTGTTCAAGCTGTTCCGCCGGACCTCCTAGTTGCCCTTGAGGCCATCGACCAAGACTTGATCGCATTGCGTGCTCCGGAAGCTGCACCTGAGGAGTATAGGCAGTTTGTTCGCCAATGGGTTGCTCTGAAAGCGCGCGTCCAATTGGACGATGATCTGATCAGATGGCCATGGGAAGCGAGTGATCTTGAGAATGAACTCCGCCGGCTGTACATCACGAGCGAACGTACCGTCTCCCAGCTCCACGAGCGGCAAGCCTCGCAGCACCGCACGGCGCAAGCCACGGTGGCTCGCCTTGAAGAACAGCTTCATGCGATTACCTCGAGGGTCGAAGCGATCGATGGGCGTATCCTCCTAGGAGAAAGAGTCGTTCAAACGGATCTTCTAGTCAAACAAGCGCGCTCCTTCTTCGAGCAAAAAGACTTCCAACGAGCCATGCACGCGGCGGAGAAAGCGGATCATGCGCTCAAGGCCCAGACGGCATTGCTCAGTCAAGAATTGGGACGATATGCCGACGAGAACCGAATCGCCTATTGGCAGACGATGGCCAGGCAGACGATCGAGTGGTCACGCATCCACCAATCAACGGCCATCGTGGTGAGCAAGGCCGACCGAGAATTGATACTCTACAAGAGCGGGCGGAGGGTGCTATCATACCCTGTTAGGTTAGGATTCAATGGTATGCTGGAAAAGCAGGTCCAGGGGGACGGGGCGACACCGGAAGGTCGGTATCGTGTGACGGATAAGCGCGGTCAAGGGCAAACGCAATTCTACCGAGCCCTGGCTCTGGATTATCCTAATGCCGAAGATCGACGGCGATTCAACTATGCGAAGAAGTCGGGAAGGATCAGCCCGGCCAAAGGCATTGGTGGCCAAATCGAGATCCATGGAGCCGACAATGAACTGTTGGCTCGGACCCTTGGGTGTATCATGCTCGATAATCCGAATATGGCGATGCTCTTCGAAGGCGTTTCTGTCGGGACACCGGTCACGATCGTTGGTGCCTTGACCAGGGAGAATGCGGTGGCCCTGGCCTTATCGGAACTTGCGCAACGGAGAAATCAAATCTGAGTGTAGACCCATGGGCCGACTCCTTCTTGCAACATCAGCCGGCGTTTTGCTTTTCTTCTGGGTCGTGAGTGCCCTGACGACCACACGCATCGCGCCCGATAATCCTCCGGCGCTTCACTCGTCCCCCGTCCAGGACCATGCCAGTCTGCGACCATTGCAAGATCGGTATAAGGCGCTCTCCAAGCAGCTGTCCCAACTCATACCGAGTCAGCCGTACATCGTGGTCGATACGGCCAGGAACCGACTCTATGTGAAGCATCAAGAGAAAGTCGTGCTCGATGCCATTGCGTCGACCGGTAGCGGAGTGATTCTTGACAAACCCGGAGAAGGAAATAGCCAGTGGGTTTTCGACACGCCACGAGGAGAATTTCTCGTGAAGACAAAATTAACGAATCCCACCTGGATCAAGCCGGATTGGGCATTTGTCGAAGAAGGGCTCGCTGTTCCGCAAAACGCCGCTGAACGAGCGGAACAAGGTGTACTGGGCGATTATGCGCTGGGTTTTGGAAAAGGCTACTTCATCCACGGGACGCTCTATACCCGATTGTTGGGGAAGAATGTTACACATGGATGCATCCGGCTGAATGACAGCGATCTTAAAGGTGTCTACAAGCTCGCCCGAGTGGGGACACCAATCATGATCTTTTGACCCCTCAACAGTGCGCAGATATTGATGATGAAACTCTGCGCCATTCTGATCCTCTTCGTCTTCACCACGCCAAGCTGGGGAAAGGAGCTCGAGGCCTTCCCTGACCTGCAGCTCAACGACGTACAAGGACTGAAAGAAGCAACCCGTGTGCTTGAGGAAGAGGTCAAGCTCGCGGCACGCCCACAGACCTATGTGCTCATCGATCTGGTCGGGAGCACCATCCAGATTAAAGGTCGTGGCATCGGGCTCCACCAGATTCCGATCATTCGCTGGTCTGGTGAATCGCGAAACGAATTAAAAGGGATACACAAGCTGGTTGCGCGACCATCAGTCGTCCGACGAAAAATCGATCCGGGTGCCGCGGGTGAACAGGAGCCGATTTCACTCGCCGACATGCCTGCCGACTATGTCTTGTCATGTTCGCCTTCGATGACCATTGCCGTGGTGCCCTCGACAGCCGGCAAAACCCTCCTTCGCAGCGCCGCCATTCTGGGAAAATCAGGGTGGCATTACGTGCAACATTGGGCCAGCTCGTTCTTCACTGACACACCATCAACACCAACACCTCATCTGCAACTCACCATCGCGGCCGACCATGCGCAGTCCTTGGCTTGGTCGCTGGTGGACGGGATGGCGATCGTCATTCGCCGACCAACCGACAAATAAGCAGCTGCCAGATCAGCAACGGGCACGATCACGGATGCATAGGCGGTGGCGCCAGCAGATCGGCTCCCGCACCAAAGACCTCAACCAGAAGTGTTCACGTCTGTCTCAATCGAAATGATATTCTTATTGCGTCCAGGACATCAGACCATAGGATCACTCGCCTAGCTGGTTCGTGGTGGGCACGCCGACTGCGATCACCACTACGTTTGAGATCCCACCTTGATAATGAGTGCTCACTCTCGTCCAATGGGTTGGCCTTACCCATCACCAATAGCACATGGGCCTGTACGCACAGACAGGAAGAAGCGTTGCCTTTTTTAGACCGACTCCATAAGATGCGGAGGATCACTCACCGTCCCCACTACCAGCATTTCATTGAGCCGGGAGGTCGACATCTATGCGAATGAGTGACAAGCTTCCAGCATTATTCCAATCCACGGTCAATCCGGCTCTTGATGCGCTGACTCAGGCTCAGGTTGTTGAGCGCCTATGGGCGAAAGACCATCGAGTCTGGAAGCAGGACCCCAGGGAGATCGTCGACCGGTTGGGGTGGTTGACGTTGCAGGATCAGATGCCGCAAGAGATCGGACAACTACGAAATTGTGCGTCCACGGCCAAGGAGATGAAGGTCAAGGATGTGGTGCTCCTGGGTATGGGCGGCAGCAGTCTTGGGCCTGAGGTGTTCCGCACTGTGTTTGGCGCGCAGAAAGGGGCTCCGCGCCTGTGGGTATTGGACTCAACTGTTCCGGGGTGGGTGCAGCAGGTGACGGGTGCTATTTCCCCATCCCGCACGCTCTTTCTCGTGGCGAGCAAATCCGGTGGGACGATTGAAGTCATGTCACTCTTCGCCCATTTTTGGAAGCTCGTGATGAAGGCCAAAGGGAATCATGGAGGACGGCAGTTTGTCGCGATTACCGACCCGGGGACCGGCTTAGAAAAGATGGCGCGGGACTATGGGTTTGGGCAGATCTTCAGCAACCCAGCCGATATTGGTGGGCGCTATTCGGTGCTCTCTCTCTTTGGTCTGGTACCCGCAGCACTCCTGGGACTCGATGTCACGCGGCTTTTGGACCGTGCCGCCGGCATGGCGGAACGATGCCGTCAGCAAGAAGACGCCGAGGCGAATCCCGGTGCCTATCTCGGTGCAGTGATGGGGAGCCTTGCCAAAAATGGATGCGATAAGGTGACGGTCATTGCGTCACCGTCGCTCGCGACGTTCGGGCTCTGGGTCGAGCAGCTTCTTGCGGAAAGTACGGGCAAAGAGGGCACAGGCCTCATCCCTATCGCACAGGAACCGGTGGTAAAGCCGAGTGCGTATGGAACCGACCGGTGCTTCGTCTATCTCAAACTCAAAGGAGAAAAGAACGGGGCGCTCGATCGGGCTGTGCAAGCGCTCGCCAAGGCCGGGCACCCAGTCCTGCAGTTTGACTTGCGCGATCGCTATGATCTCGGAGCAGAGTTTTTTCGATGGGAGTTTGCGACGGCGATCGCCGGGCATGTGCTCGGGATTCATCCCTTCGACCAACCAAATGTACAAGAGAGCAAAGACAACACCAATCGGGTTCTGGAAACGTTCCAATCGACCGGACGCTTACCAGAGCAGGTGAGTAGCCATCCCAAAGACGTCGCACAAGATCTCGCGAACCAGCTTCATCCCGGAACCTATCTTTCCGTACTGGCGTACACCACGCCGTCACGCCCGTTTGAAACGGCGGTGCGTCGTCTCCGCCAAGCTCTGATGACGAAACATCGCGTTGCGACCACATTTGGATACGGGCCTCGATATCTTCATTCAACCGGACAGCTCCACAAAGGCGGTCCCAAGACCGGGGTCTTTCTTGAACTCGTGGACCGAATGTCGCCGGACACGACCATTCCCGGTAAACCATTTTCGTTTGGCATGTTGGCCCAGGCTCAGGCGGTCGGTGATCTGGCATCACTGCGCGCGCACGATCGTCATGCGATTCGGGTTCAGTTGGGACGTGACCAGGCTGCCACGGTCAACGCGATTACGGCGGCGTTGGTACCGGCCTCATCAGGCCGGCGGCGTGGAACATTGAAGAAACGTCCTAAGCGCGCTTCCCGCTAATATGGCCGCCACGCCAGACATCCGCATTGCGCCGAGTACCCAGGAGTGGGGACAGGCGGCTGCTTCCTCGATCCTTTCAGTGAGCCAACAAGCGATTCAAGCCCACGGCCGGTGCCTCATCGCCCTCTCTGGAGGGTCCACCCCGAAGACGCTCTATCAAGTCCTGGCTACTCCCGAATGGAACGCGCGATTCGATTGGTCTCGTATGGTATTCCTGTTTGGTGACGAACGCTGTACGCCACCGGACCATCCAGAAAGCAATTTTCGAATGGCGCAGACGGAGCTCTTTCAACCGCTGAACATTCGACCGGAACAGGTGTACCGCATGAGAGGCGAGAGCGACGACCCACCGGCTGCGGCTCGGGAGTACGAAGCAACGATTCGACGACTGACGAACAGCCCGGCTCCAGGGGTTCCGGTTCTGGACCTCGTTCTTCTAGGGATCGGAGACGATGGGCACACCGCATCGCTCTTTCCCGGAACCGCAGCCTTGCAGGAAGATAAGAGGATCGTCACAGTTGGTCACGCTCCCACAGGCATCAGGTCTCGCCTCACATTGACCCTAGGTGTCTTGAATCACGCGGCTGTGGTACTGTTCCTCGTGACTGGGGTCGGTAAGGCCGACATCGTCCGTAGAATTCTTGAGCCCAAGTCCGACGAGGATCGTTCTCTGCCAGCGGCGAGGATATCGTCTGCGTCGGGCCGACTCGTGTGGATGCTTGATCACTCAGCCGCACAACAGCTGAAGAAGACGCCATCGCATCGAGGAGAGACATGATTCTCGCGGGGGACATCGGAGGAACGAAAACCAACCTGGCGCTCTATGACTGGACCACCGAGCGAGTGGAACCACTACGCGTGGAAAGCTTTCACAGCGGCGATTACACCTCCCTCGAAGACATTCTCGTAGAATTTCTCACACCGCCAGAACCGCCGATGCCATTGGATTCCGTGGGGTCCGAGGGAGGGGAGAAGATCCAGAAGGCCAGTAAGGCGGCGTCCGAACCAGTGAAGCTAACGGCCGCCTGTTTTGGAATCGCAGGACCGGTGATCGACAATCGTTGTCAAACGACGAACCTTCCTTGGGTGGTAGATGGTCCAACCATCGCGAAACAGTTCAGTATTCCTCGTGTGCAGTTGCTCAATGACTTAGAAGCCACCGCGTACGGACTTTCGTGGCTGCGAGCGGATGAGCTGGAAGTGCTGAACATAGGCAATCCTCCGAAAAAGCGACAAGCTCTTGCACTGATCGCAGCCGGGACGGGGCTTGGTGAAGGAATCCTCTTCTGGGACGGCAAATCGTATCGCCCTATGCCGTCGGAAGGAGGTCATACGGACTTTGCACCAAGCAACGATCTGGAGATTGAATTGCTTCGTTATCTCAGGGGCCAATACCTCCACGTTAGCTATGAACGGATTCTGTCCGGTCCGGGCCTCCACGCAGTCTATGAGTTTTTGCGTGACACCAAGAAGAACGAACCGACGTGGTTGGCGGAAAAAATAAAAGTCGGCAATCCAGCCGCTGAAATTGCACAAGCTGGATTGCAAGGACAAGCCGAGATCGCCAAACAAGCGTTGGACCTCTTTGCGTCGATCTATGGCGCGGAAGCCGGGAATCTCGCCTTAAAGGCGCTGTCGCTCGATGGCGTCTATGTCGGAGGTGGTATTGCGCCAAAACTCATTGCGAAGCTCCAAGATGGGACGTTCATGAAAGCCTTTACGAATAAAGGTCGGTATAAACGCTTGATGACTCACATGCCAGTGAAAGTCATCATGAATCAGCAGACGGCCCTGCTCGGTGCCGCATCGGTGGCGGCAGCCCTGTCGCTCGCACCTACGCCATGACGTTGGTTGATCTCGATCACCTCAAGAAAGCGGCTGCCCTAAAAGCTAGTGAATTCGTCCGCAGCGGCATGGTCGTCGGCCTGGGGACAGGGTCCACGGCAAAACATCTTCTGGTGGCGCTTGGCGAACAGGTCAAGGCCGGCATGAAGCTGCGAGGTGTGCCGACGTCGCAAGAGACTGCAGTGCTCGCCCAGCAGGCCGGCATTCCGCTGATCGACGCCGAGAATCGGTGGGAGATCGATGTCGCCATCGATGGAGCGGACCAAGTCGATCCCCATTTCAATCTGATCAAAGGCGGTGGGGGCGCGTTGTTGAAAGAAAAGATTGTGGCTGCGTCTGCAAAGCAGTTCATCGTGATGGTTGACCACACGAAACAGGTGCCGGTGCTCGGAGGGGCCTTTCCGCTCCCTATCGAAGTGATCCCCTTTGGGTGGGGCAGTACTGCTCGAGAAATTGAAGCGCTTACCAAAAGCCGCGTGGTACTCAGGGAACGCAACGGCGCTCCGTTTAGGACCGAGGCCGGGAACCTCATCGTTGACGTGCATATCGATCGCATCAGTCAGCCGGGTGACCTCGAAACAGCACTGAATCTCATCCCCGGCGTGGTGGAGACGGGGCTCTTTGTCGGTCGAACCAACGTCTTGATTGTCGGTACACCTCAAGGCGTTCACACCCTCTATGCCCCCAAGACATGAGCACTCGCTCAGCAGACGAGAGGTCTTACGGGCGTTCGGGCAAAAGGTTCGCTTCCTTCTCGCCGCACCAATAGCGTATACACTCGTACCATCCGAATCCGCAGACGCTTCAACAACAACCAGACCACAAGGCGAAGACATGAGTGTTGATGATATTTTAGGCAGCAACGATCCGTATCGGCTTCCGCGGCACGTGATTCCGACCCGGTATGACCTGAGGCTTGAGCCGGATCTCACAACAGGACGCTTCCTGGGCCAAGCGACGATTCTCATCACGGTCAAAAGGACGACACAGACCATTCTCTTGAATGCTGTGGATCTTGTGCTTCGGTCCGTAATGGTTGAGGGATTAGACCGAGCACCACCCAACGCGACAATCGAATTGGAACGACAGACCCAACGGGCTAGATTGTCATTTAAGGAGACCATCGATCCAGGCGAATGGACGCTCACCATTTTGTTTGAAGGCACACTGAACAACCAGCTCCGCGGCTTCTATCGGAGTACCTACAAGGACGCGTCGGGGATCACGCAGACCCTTGCTGCTACGCAATTCGAAGCCACCGATGCGCGGCGCGCCTTCCCCTGCTGGGATGAGCCGGATTTCAAAGCCATCTTCGCGACGACATTGGTCATCGATCCACAGCTCACTGCCGTTTCAAATACGGCGGTGGTTTCTGAATTGATTGAACACAAAAAAAAGGTCGTACGTTTTGCCGACAGCATCATCATGTCGACCTATCTGGTGGCCTTCATTGTGGGGCAGATCGAAGCGACGACGCCAGTCTATGTAGGCAAGACTCCGCTTCGACTCTGGACGATTCCAGGAAAACAGCCACTCACGCCCTTCGGGCAGGAGATTGCCGCTGCGTCGTTGAAGTTTTTCGAAGACTACTACGGCGTCGCGTACCCAGGAGACAAGCTGGATCTTCTCGCAATCCCAGACTTTGCATCCGGGGCCATGGAAAATCTCGGGGCGATCACGTTCCGTGAGACGGCACTACTTGTCGATCAACGGACGGGAACACACGCTGAGCTCGAACGAATTGCCGACGTCGTGGCTCATGAGAACGCCCATATGTGGTTCGGCGATTTGGTGACGATGTCCTGGTGGAATGGATTGTGGCTCAATGAAGCTTTCGCGACCTTCATGGAGATGCTGGCCGTCGACGCCTGGAAACCGGAATGGAAACGATGGGAAACATTCAGTGTCGCCCGCGCAGCTGCGTTCTCCGTCGATGGGCTCATGAGCACCAGGCCGATAGAATTCCCGGTCCATGCCCCCAAAGACGCGGATGCGATGTTCGATATCCTGACGTACGAAAAAGGCGCATCGGTCCTCCGCATGTTGGAGCAGCATATCGGTCCGGTCCTGTTCCGCGATGGGGTCCGGCAGTATCTTCGCGCCCACGCCTACGGCAATGCTGATACTAAGGATTTGTGGACCGCCCTTGGCACGGTCGCCCGCCAGCCGGTTCCCGAGCTGATGGACGGCTGGATCTTTCAACCAGGTTTCCCCTTGGTGACGGCGGAAGTATGCGGTCAAGAATTGCAGCTCTCGCAGCAGCGCTTCACCTATCTCATGCAACAGTCGGTGTCGGAACAACTCTGGCAGATCCCGGTTCAGATTCGCCTGGCCATCGGCGATCGGGTGGAACATCGTCGGCTGTTGCTCACAGAGCGTGAGACGGCGATCGGACTCCCAGCGGGGGTTACCTCCGTCTTTGTCAACGAGGGTGGCCATGGATTTTATCGGGTTCGCCATCGTGGTGCGCTTCTGCAGCAACTACTCGATCAGGGTCTTGACCGTCTGGCTGCGATGGAACGATTCAACCTCATCAGCGACGCCTGGGCTACGACTGTGGCGGGACTGATGCCGCTTCCCGACTATCTCCAACTCACCTCACGCTTCAAGGATGAGCGAGACAGAAATGTCTGGACGGTGTTACTCGACTCCTTCTCCTTCTTGAACAGGATGACGACACCGGAGAATCGAGTGGCATTGGAGGCGCTGGTTCGTGGTCGAGTGGGTCTGGTGGTGAAAGAACTTGGGTGGGATCCGAAGCCGGGTGAATCAGATCTTATCAGACAGCTGCGAGGGGATCTCATCGGTGCACTTGGCAAGCTTGGCAACGACCCGGCAACACAGCAGCAAGCAGCAGAACGGTATCAGCAATACCGAAAAGACCCGTCGACCGCCGACGCGAATGTTGTGCCAGCCCTCGTCGGGATCCTGGCCCATACGGGAGACGAGGCGCGCTATGAGGAATTCTCAGAACGCTATCGCACTGCTTCCACCCCACAAGAGGAGCGCCGGTATCTCTTTTCGTTGGCGGCCTTTCGGCCCAAGGAACTACTCACGCGGACGCTGGCCCGGACGATCAACGGCGAAATCCGTACGCAAGATGCTCCGTTTATCGTCGGGGCGCTGATGATGAATGTGGATGGGCGAGAACAGGCCTGGGAGTTTGTGAAGGCGAACTGGGATCAAATGGATCGGCTGTTTCCCAAACAAGGCCTCAGGCGCATGTGCGGGGGTATCATCGGCCTGGCAACTCCGGAGCTCGAGCAAGACGTACGCACATTCTTCGCTGCCCGCAAGATCGATCTAGGAGGGAAAACCCTGGAGCAATACTTCGAACAACTTCGTATTGCGGTCTCCTTCCGCGAACGGGAAGGAGGTGCACTTCAGCCCCTCGGACTAACTCGCTAGATGCGTACAAGACAGATGCTCTGCAATAAATGGTTCTACATCAAATGGCTGCGATGAGAATTCTCCTACAGGCACTGCTCCTCTCTTTCTATTAAGCCCATCATCACGGGAGGTCTCGGGTCACCCAGGTTTTATTGGAGATCCGGCCTAGTGATTTCCCCAGGTTGTCGGCTGCCTAGCGGCACGTTACAATACGACGTAAGTTTTGTTGGGAAATTTGATGTCTACTCTCAGTTGTCCAGCTTGCGGGGCGAGCAAAATCCGCCTTGCGGCAAGAAAATCTCTTTCTGATGTTCTGCTGGGTGGTCTGACAATCTATCCGTTTCGATGCCAGCTCTGCGCCGATCGCTTTCGAACATTCCTTGGGCGCCGCACGCCCAATCCCCGTCGTAGCTTCGATCGCGTCGAGGTGTCCTTCCCGGTCTGGTTCAAATCCCGACGATCCTCACCCTCTTCCCAATTAGGGTATGAGGGCGTGATAGATAATCTGTCGATTCGTGGATGCCGAATTCGTTCCATTGCTCCAATGAGGATCGGCTCGCGACTAGAATTGGAGTTCCAGCATTCAGACAATTCTTTCCCGGTGACGATTGAGGAGGCAGTTGTGCGCTCCATAGCCGATGGCGCGATTGGCCTGCGCTTCACCAAACTTCATCGCAGCGATGAGCGGCGCATTCGTCAGCTCGTCGATGTCTGGTTGCCCGAACTCCTACACTCGGTCTAGCGCGGTCCCGCCTCTTCTGTCGCCATAGCCATAACCTCTCAGCTGGTTTTGTTCCACCTTGCCAGTTCTTCGCTTTTACTTCGATGCGGTAATTTGCAGCACACACTTGCCTACTCATCCCTCTGGACAGGAGCGAAGGGCAGGCGGGCAATGCGATGGAGCAAATACAGTGACAGTATGAAGACTGTGGCCAACATGAGCAGCATCCATTTAGACCAGAATAGCTGTGGATCGACCAGGGGTGTGGTGTAGATAGACATCTCGTCATTCTGGTGCACCCGCCACGGGATGCCAGGGGCCAGATAATGGGCGACGTATTGGTATTCCGCTTCACCTCTAACGATCTTCTCAAGTTCACTGTCCAGTAGCGTCAGCCAATCACGACCGAATCTCGGAACGCCGTGCGCGCCAAAAAACAGCGTGTCGGGGTTGGTGACTTGCAACAACCGCGTACTGTTTGCCTTGTACGCCACGAGATCAGATCCCGGCGCAAAGGCAATGATTCCACCGAGATGGCGGTAGATGAAATCACCGGCAAAGACTTGATTGCGGACTCTATCGAACAGGACCGTTGACTCCGTGGTATGTCCAGGCAGGTTGAGTACGTCGAGTTTGCGACCTCCCAGATCAATGACGTCGCCATCGGCGATGATGGACGTCACCTTCAGCGAGCGCCGCTCCGTGTCGAGCGATTCCCATGGGCTGATGGTGAAGACTCCGTTTTTGATACTGGTGCGGATTTCCGGACGGTCGATGAGTGTGATGCCGTCAAATGTGGCAGCGTCATAGATGTGGTCATAATGAAAGTGCGACAGGATGAGTGTGATCGGCTTGTCTGTGTATTGCTCAGCGACCTCGCGCATGGATCGAGATCCGGGAAGCCGTTCGCCGCTGCCTGCATCGAACACGATGGCCCGCGCGTCACCGACAATCAGATAGGATGTATTGTACTGGGAAGATTTCGGTTCATTGATAGCAAAGGTTTGTGTGTCAATCGCTTCGATGGCGTACCATTCATCAATCATCTTGGAAGCTGAACTGTAGAGCTCTCCTTGTTTCACGTTGCCGAATACGTCAACTGGCTCTACAATCCTCTCGAAGCAACCTGTAAGGCCAAAACACCCACTCACCAGGATTATAACCAGCCAAGGTCTCATAGAAGAATCTACAAGGTAAATCGATCTTGGTTATACAACAGCTGAGGGGCTTATCACATGAACAGGCGGAAGGGAATGCCAGGCAGCTGTAGCTATTGCCTCTGTTACTCCTGCCGAAGCACGGACAACGGTGGTTGGCCGAGAATTCGATAGGTGCTGAGGAAGCCTACCAGCATGGTGAGTATGATCGTAGCTACGACACCCACAGCCAGAACAGCTGGTTGAAGGTTCCAGGAGAGATCAAACACGGTCTCCAGAACAGCCCACGACAGCACACTGGCTAGCGCACAGCCGAGCAACCCACCCAAGGCCCCCAACAACGCATATTCGACTGCAAATGAACGTGCGATCATACTGCGAGTCGCTCCCAGGGCTTTCAGAATGACTGACTCGTACAATCGACGATAGCGTGTCGCCGCCAGGGCCGCAGCCATCACCAGGCCTCCGGACAGCACACAGAACAGCGCAACAGCACGAATGGCGAGGGACAGTCGATCCAATACCTTCGCGAAACTGTCGAGGACGTCGCCCATATTGATGGCTGTCACATTAGGAAAGGATGCGACGACCGCTTGCTGTAAGGCCACCTCTTCTGACGGGGCGACACGAACGGTGGCCACATAGGTATGCGGAGCTCCATCGAGAGCGCCCGGAGAAAAGATCATGTAGAAGTTGGTCGAGAAGTTCCCCCACTCCACTTGTCGAATGCTGCTGATCTCTCCAGTGATGGGTGTTCCTTGTATGTCGAGCTCAAGGGTGTCTCCGACTGTGAGGTCAAGTTGCTTCGCCGCATCCTCCTCGATCGAGATCAGCGGTTTGGTAAAGATCTGTTCTGGTTTCCACCACTCGCCCCGAACGACCTTGTTGTCTTTGGGAAGATCGTGGAGGAACGTCAGGACGTACTCGCGTGTCAGGTACCACTTCTTCCGCCGTTCTTCCTTCTGGGCGGCTTTCTCTTTCTGCTCTTCTTCCTCAGACGTCGCTTCGATTTTGATCGGTTCCCCCTTCAGGCCAGCGAGTCGTGATCGCACCAACGGGGTCAGCTTGGGGGCCTGATCGCTGGACTGTTGGTGCAAGAGACCGACGAATCCCTCCGCTTGATCGGGCTGGATATCGATGAAGAAAAATGTTGGTGAGTCGGTCGGCCGATTCTCACTGACCTGCGCGAGGAGCGATCGTTCGACAAGCGACACCGTGGTCACTACCATCACGCCGATTCCGATTGCAATCGTGATGTTCACGACCTGGTTACCCGGTCGCACCACGTTCCCCAGCGCCTGGCGAAGGATGAGCGCCTCAGGGCGTGGTCCGTTCTTAAGGGTGCCGAGTACCAGATGGGCTGAGGCTCCTAACAGCAGCACCGCGGCGGCAAACGCAAAGATAAAGAGCAGACCCACTCTCCAGGAATTAGCTTGCCAGATCGATAAGAGCGCCAATCCCAGGCCGATACCGATCGACGTGATGGCCTTTGCTGGGTCAAGCCCCTTCCAGAATATCCACCATCGGGTCCGGTCTGAGGCACTGGAGGAGGCAAGCGGGGCGACATCACGACGAAAAATCCGAGCCGGTTTGATGTCGCGAATCGTCAGTAATGGCCACAGTGTAAACAGAAGCGTCGATAGGATACCCAAGACCAATCCTTTGGCCAAGGGAGCTAGGGGAAGCGCTATTCCTCCCTGAGTGAATCCCAATTGGTCAAGAAGATCCGATGCCATCAGCGCTGCGATCATCCACGGAAGTCCTTGGTGGAGCAGCACACCGATCATCAGACCAACCAAGCTTCCACCGAGCCCAAGGATCATGGCTTGTAACCCATAGGTCTGGATGATCGTGGAAGAATCTGCGCCGACTGTCTTCAAGATGGCGATCGTATGTAGCTTTTCTCGCACAAAGGCATGAACCGATGTGGCGACCCCCAAGCCTCCTACAAATAGCGCCGTCAATCCGATCAAGCCCAAATAACGGGTCAGCTGTTCCAACGACTGTTTCAGCTGCGGCTGTGCGTCTCGGTAACTAGACACGCGGGCAGCGTCGAGCGCAAGTCGTTCCCTCAACTCGTAGAGCAACGGCTCAGGCGCCATAGTGCTTGGGACTTTCAGTAGATATCGCTCACGCATCCTGCTGCCAACCTTGATCAACTCCGCGGTACGAAGCCCCTCTCTTGACATCAATACACGGGGGCCAAGGCTGAAGGCATTAGCCATGCGATCCGGTTCCGTCCTGACCACCCCGGTGATGATGAACAGACCTTGTCCGATCCTGAGTTGATCTCCCACCGTGAGCCCCATCCGGATCAGGAGAGATTCCTGCACGACCACTCCAAAACAGGTACGGCCTGGGCACCGGCGCGTTTGCTGGCGAAGCAGGTCCATGAAGTCGCTCTGTGGCTCCAGTCGGAGCGTGCCATACAACGGATACTGAGGTTCGACGGCTTTGAGCTCTATGATCTGCGTCGGCTGTCCACTTCCGGATGATCCGGCCCTTGCGGCCATCGCAACGAGCTCGCTGACGTGGGTGAGGGCGACTCCACGATCGGTCAACGCATCCAGCACTTCCTGGCCTGTGGAGCTGATCGGGCGGGAGAGTCGGACTTCAAGGTCGCCTCCGAGCAGGCCTCGCGCTTCCTTGGTCACGGCTTGTTCGACCTGTGCTCCGAAAAGAGAGACCCCGGTCAATGCGCCTACGCCGATTGCAATACAGACCAAGAAGTAGAGAAAGTGTCGCCATGCCGCGCGCGTTTCTCGCCACGCCATGTTGATGATGAAGGATGTCATACGCGGGATTCGGGCGCAGAATCAGAGAGTGACCGATCGGCGGGAACAACTTGATTCTTGCGTGGAGAATCAGTTGTGACGTCACTGATCGATCCCGAATACGAGGGCATGGAGTCAGACTCCAAACGCCCGTCACGGAGGGACAGCACGCGCTGCATCGATGAAGCCAGAGTGGTATCGTGCGTCACGAGCACGAGTGTGGTTCCATGATCGCGATGCAGTGAGAGCAGCAGCGCAATGACATGGGCACCGGTGGAACTATCCAGATTGCCGGTCGGTTCATCGGCCAATAAGATGGGTGGACGGCAGGCAAAGGCACGGGCCACGGCGACTCGTTGTTGTTCCCCTCCGGATAATTGGACTGGATAATGTTCCATACGGCTGGACAACCCGACCGCAGCCAGCAATTCGGCGGCCCGTTCACCAGCGTGCCTCTCGCCACTGAGTTCGAGGGGAACTGCCACGTTCTCGATGGCCGTCAGCGTGGGAATGAGATGAAAAGATTGAAAGATATAGCCGACTTTTTCACGTCGAAATCGGGCCATCTGGCTTTCACTCATCGCTGTGATATCTATTCCATCGAGCTGAATGGATCCGGTGGTTGGTCGATCGAGGCCGGCCATCAACCCAAGCAATGTCGATTTGCCGCTTCCTGAGGGCCCCACAATCGCGACCGTCTGCTTGGCCGGGATGTCGAAGGTGATGCGGTCAAGAATTGTGACAGAACGACCTGCGGCTGGTAGAACCATCGAGACGTGTTTGACGCTGATCATAAAAACTGTTCACTTCTTCGGTGAGAAAGAAACATTGGACGATATTATACTGTCTGGAGGGATGTGAGCTAGTTTTGTATCACGTTATGCCATTATCACGACTACTTCATCTGATTCCGCTGCTGATGTTCGTGGTTCTACTCTGGCCGTTGGTCTTGGATGCAGCCTCCACCTCAGCATCGGACACGAGGCCCCGTATCGTGGCGTTTGGTGACAGTCTTACTGCCGGACTAGGGGTACAAGCCGTTGAATCCTACCCGGCTCAACTTCAACGCCGACTTGATAGCCTCGGCTACCACTATCGGGTGATCAACGCTGGTATGAGCGGCGATACGACGGCCGGCGGACTTCGACGCGTACCCTGGATTCTGAACAACAAGCCTGAGCTGGTGATTCTCGAATTGGGTGCGAACGATGGACTTCGAGGGCTCCCCGTCGATCAAACACAAAGTAATCTCCGTCAGATCATCCGACAATTACAGGAATCCGGTACGACGGTGGTCTTGGCCGGGATGAAGCTGCCACCGAATTACGGACAGGACTACACGGCCAGCTTCGAAGCCATGTACCGGATGCTGGCCAAAGAGTGCCAGCTTCTCCTCATCCCCTTTTTCCTTGAAGGAGTGGGTGGTTCATCCATGTTGAATCAGGCTGACGGTATTCATCCAACCAAGGAAGGGTACGAGGTCATCGTGGAGCAAGTGCTGAAAGTGCTCAAGCCGATATTGGATGGGCAGGTACCCAAACCCACGGCCGCTCACAAGCAGAGTTGAAGGTGAGCTCGATTAGAGCCCGTACAAATGTTAGACAAGGCGATGTAAGCTGGTCAAAGGAAGCGCTATTCCTTACGACTTCTTGAAAAACGTATCGTAGACGCCGTACGCGAGGATCGCCCCGATCAGCGTGTAGTATATACCGCTAATTCCACTGTAATCAGGAGCCCCTTCCCCCGCTGGAGCGTTCGCTAACGCCGGTAAAGCCTGGATCAGTACGGTTCCCGTTAATAGACCTGTTCGTGAAAGTAGCCGTTTCATCTCTTCCCCCTTCTAAATCCTAATACAAAAAAGTGGGGCATATCATACTGAATGTTGGCCGTGAGGTGCAAGAGGAAACCGGTCTAGGAGAAACAGCGTAGGGAGGGGGGTAATTTGCAATCAGTGGGGAGGCAGCACGACGGCTGACTGAAGCGCTTCAGCCACATCTTTAAATGAGCAGACAAGCTTCTCGAGCTGAGAGTTCTTCTGCTGCATATCACCCGTCACTGCCCGCATCTGTGCGATGTGCCGCACGATCTCGGTCGTCAACTTGCTGACTGTGGCCAACACTTCCTTGTAGGAGGCCACTTCCCGTTGAAGTTCCTGAGTGGTGGCCTGCCCGGCATTGCCCTCCCGCAGAGAGGTCTGGAGTTGTTGTGTCAGCTGTCCAATGTCCGCGTCACGGTCTTTCAACTGAGATTCAAGATTCGTCATGACCTCTTCATTTTCCCTGCGTTGCTCCTCAAGGTTCCGAATCGTTTGGATCCACATCAGGGCCGCTCCGGGACCGAGTGCGGGCGGACTAGGAAGCGGCTCCTGCCGCTCAAGAGCTTTTGTCGCAGGCTCCAGCCATTCCAAAAAGACCATGATCTCACTCAGCTTCACGTCGGGCGTGACCGAGTGTGGGGTGGTCCCTTTCCCGTTCTCGGAAGAGGCGACCGGAGGTGCTGTGATCGATCCCTTTGCAGGTTTTGGTTTGCGTGATGGCTGGGGCTGGGCCCATCGCTGATATTCCAGTAGCACCGCGATGCAATGGCGGCACATCGGCTCTTCGGGAAGCGTGCAGGAACATTTCGAGACCAGGTGGCCGTCTTTCAGTCGGATGGTCTGCTCGTATAGACCAGAATGACCGACGACGGCGGCCGTGATCTGCGAATCATCGGCCTCGACAATACGAACCCGATTTGCAGTCAAATACTGATGGGCGATTTGAAAGGACGAGGCATCCGAGACGGCTTGGATCATTTGAGGATCGAGCAAACCGAGTCGTTCGGCGCTGCAGGGAATTTTCTTTTGCATGTACGTGCGGAGATCTTTTGTGCTGCTACTGAGGATGCATGATGGCCTCAGTGTGCCGAGCGACTCGAATCCTGTCAAGCAATGAGCAGTTTTGTATGGCCCTGTGTTATCTGACGATCTGAAGAGTAAGGCGCTGAGGTGGTCCTACCGGCAGGGTTTGGCCGAACTGGACTTGCCCATAGGTGTCAGCCAAATATAGTCCGCAATGGATTCTTGTATGAGAGCCTGAACATTGGCAGTTTTACTGGGCTCGAACGACGTCATGTAAATCGTAGCCTGTTTGATCTCACCTCTCAGGCGCCTGGCGACTCGCTTCGGCACGGGGAGGTTAAATTGAACATGGCCCCCGCCCGTGTAACTCACGATCATGCGACGGGGGCCGCCGTTCTCGCGGCGAAATTCTTCTTGTGTGATGACCAGCGTTTTTGCCATACCTTCATCCCGGACCATCGATGCCTCATACATCGTTCGGAAGTGCTCCTCGCTTCCTCCGTGGCACCGTATCAACTGATCGACAATCCTCTCGCGGTACGCGGGGTCGTCGACGATATCCTCCTGTAGGATTCCCCACGGCGCCCACTCAGGCTCCTGCCTGGCTTGATCAAGCCCTAATTTTACGACACGACGAATCAAGGGCTTGGGTGGGTTCATCGCCCGGACGGACAAGTGTCGTTCTCGAGCAAACGTCACCAATGGCGTGTAATCTTCAAACGCGCCACCCCAATTCTGTTTCCAGCGCACCTGCTCCAAGAACTCGCTCGTAATTGGCTGATCGGTCGCGACATAGCGGTCGAGTGCCGGTTGGCCGTCCCAGCCGAACATCTCCATCCCAATGGTGGGCTCGATGCCATCAGCGACCAATTGATTCAGCACTTTCAGCGCAGCTTCAATATGGTAGGGATTGTGGTGTTCCTCCCCCAGGTAGACGATGTCGTGCTGTTCCAGCTTTGTCATCAATTCTGAAAACGGGAGCACACGGCCGCTCTGAGTTTCAAGAATTTGCCAGGGTTGCCATCCCTCGTCGGCGGTGGGCCGGAGGCTGCCGTCGCGCTCAGCCGCACAGCCGATCGGTAATGCCAGCAGACCGACGAGCATGAGTAGCAGGACGCTCAATCGCCAACCTAGTGAATCGATGGACAAGAATGGTAGTGGCATGAAACCACTCCTATCATACTGAATAAGCATGAACAAGCGGACTTGACGCTGAAGTTTGAAGATTACTATGCTCCTACCCTTGGATTCCAATCGACACCCACTTCTATACGCGATGATCAAACGTTCATGAGTCTCGACCCGCTTGCTGACTTCCGCCGTGTCGTGAGTGTTCGCGCACGTCAGTTTCCGGGACAATGGGAAGCATCAAAAAAGTTGATGGAAGGTGCCATCTTCCCCTCTACTTTTACCCGACTCTCTGAAGCCATTCAGAGTAAAGATCTTCCAGCTTCAGTGAAAGAAGCCTTGTTGCGTCTTTTCGAGCGGCCTGTGCCCAAGCGCGTTCAGGATATCGACGGAGAGTGCCTCAAGTCCATCACAGGCCTTCCTCCGGCCAAAGCTCTCCGCGCACTTGCCGTCTTTTTTGAGTTGGTGCCTCCAGCTACCGTGAGGTGGCCCGTGCCGCACCTGTCGAGTGAGGAGGTCGAAGAGGCCGTGCGGCGGCAGGATAATCCTTTTGACCTCCTTCGTCGCACTGATGCGGCATCTGTGTTGGAGATCGGCGCCGGGGATCTCTCGTTCGCTGAGGAGTTAGCTAATCTGTACGGTCTCGAGCTCAATCAACAACATCGCCCGTTTGTCATCCACTGCCTGGACCGCCTGGACCCCCGTTCTCAACTGGGCGGTCCGCTTCATGCGAATCCGGAGAGGTTGCAGAAGTTGCAGCAGAGAGCTGAGGTGTCATTCTCCTTCTTCGGCAATCAAGACATGTTCACACTTGGCGATCTGGATAAACAGGAGTTGCTGGCCCCACGATATACCATTGCCACCTGTTGGGCCCCAGCCACACCGACCTTCGCATATGAGCCGACCAGGCTCTCTGAGGCCCTCATTCGGAACGAACTGGAGAGCACCAAAGGCGCCTTTTACCAGACACGTTTTGGAAAAGAACAAGCGCTCGAAGTCCAGCATGCCGGCCGTGCCCTCCTCTTCCCGCCATGGAAGTTTGAGATCGTTGGCCCTCTTGCTCTCCTGGACCTGCTCGCCCGTCGCGGATGCCTGTGTATCTTGGGGTCAGTCGACGCGCAAGTATTCTGGGAACTCCTCGCGCAGCTACTGGAGGAGCCACGCTATCGCCCGCCAGACGAACTCTTCAACTCCACCAATCTGCCCAAGATCTTTGGCTCGGTCTATCATGCTCTGGCCGGTCTCGCCATCGGTGACTCCATTGACTTGGCTGAGGTGGCAGCCCTTCGGCGTCACTATCTTGGGTCAGGCTCCTCTTCTGCCATGAATGGCGGTGCCGGTCATTTTCGGTATGTCCGCATCAGCCGAGGCGCTACCTTCCCGGGAATTCCTGTGAGCAGCACCGCACGGAAGTTCTCGTCCATGACCGAAGAAGTTCCACCCTGGTTTATCACACTGGTTCCTGCGTGAGCGACTGGTCTAAGCCCCGTGCCATGATGCCAGATCGTAGGGGCGCAAAATTCTTGAATAAATTGACCGTCTCCAGCCCCTTTGTTAGACTTCGATCGTGTCCGATCACCAGCCAATCCTCCAGCGCCATTTCACGCCCTAGACCATCATGAATCCAACGGGAATCATTCATGCCATCCAGGACAATATTGCGCGGGTGATCAAAGGTAAACCGCAGGTGATCGAAATGAGCATTGTCGCGCTTCTGGCTCGTGGGCATCTCCTTCTCGAGGATGTCCCAGGGGTTGGGAAAACGACGCTCGCGCATAGTCTTGCGAGATCGCTCGACTGCTCCTTCAAGCGCATTCAGTTCACCAGCGATCTGCTTCCATCTGATATCGTGGGCGTCTCAATATTCAATCGCCAGAAACAAGCCTTTGAATTTATGCCGGGTCCGATTTTCGCCAATATTGTATTGGCGGATGAAATCAATCGAACGACACCGAAAACACAAAGTAGTCTGTTGGAAGCGATGAGCGAAGCGCAGATTTCTTTCGATAATAAAACCTACCCCTTGAATCAGCCCTTCATGGTCATAGCAACGCAGAACCCCGCCGAATACCATGGCACGTTTCCTCTTCCGGAGTCGCAGCTGGATCGGTTTTTGATGCGGCTTCGCATCGGCTATCCCTCGCCGGAGGAAGAAAAAAAGGTTCTCGATCGACCGCAATTGCTCCATCCGGCCGAAGAGCTCCAGCCATTGCTGGCGACGCATGATGTCCTGCTGCTCCAGGACCAGGTCGATCACGTACTCATGGAGGAAAGTATTACGGACTATCTCTTGGCCATTGTCCAACGCACCAGGCACTCTGACCTCTTGTCATTGGGGGTCAGTACCAGAGGTGCGTTGGCGTTGAGTCGGGCTGCCAAGGCCTTGTCGCTCGTCCGCGGGCGGACCTATTGTCTGCCGGACGATATTAAGGAACTGGCCCCCATCGTGTTGTCTCACCGCATTATGGTGGCCCGAACCCAGGGGTTGCGTCAGCGAAGTTGTGAGCAAGCTGAGCGGATCATTCAGGATTTGGTCGACTCGATTCCTGTTCCCGTCTAGATCATCCCTTCATCTGTGTCCCGGCGTGGAACTGGTGGTACATGCTGCGTCAATCTCCTTCCTTTCTTCACCGAATGTTTCGCCACCGGTCGACAAGCGTGACATCAGAGGGCGTTCAATTCCTGCTCTTTACTATGGCGATCGGTATCGCCGCCATCAATACCGGCAACAATCTTTTCTATCTTTTGCTCGCGATGATGCTGAGTCTCGTGTTGATCTCGGGAGTTGCGGCAGAATACTGCTTGCGACGGCTGGAATTCCATCGTCACCTTCCCGATCATCTCATCGTGAATGAACCAACCACCGCCACGCTGGTCGTGAAGAACCGGAAGTCACAGCTCCCCAGCTTTTCATTGAAGCTGTTCGATGTCAGTGACGGCCGGAAGTTGGATCGAGGTCTGGAGATTCGCCAACTCCCTCCAGGCGCCAGCCAGATGATGTCGTATCCTCTCGTCGCTACGCGGCGTGGTCAGTTGCAACTGGACGGTGTCTGTGTCGGGACGGAGTTTCCGTTCGGGCTCTTCATGAAGCACACGTTTTACCCGATCGACGAAACAGTCATTGTCTGCCCGGAGCTCAAGCCGATCGATGAGAGGTTGTTCCAGGGGCTTCTCACTGTTGGAGTTGAACAGAGCATCCCGCAGCGGGGGCCTGGCAATGATTTATACAATTTGCGCCTGTATCACGCCGGGGATGACTCTCGAAGCATTCATTGGCCAACGACGGCGCGGACGTCTCAATTGACGGTCCGAGAAACCGAGGCCGAAGACCAACGCCGAGCCACCATTTATCTACCGACCGTCGCTCCGGTGAGTCATGATGCCCTGTTTGAACAGGCGGTTTCCGTCACGGCTTCCATCGTTCAGTATTTGGCGCAACGCGGGTACATGCTCCAGTTGTTTGTGGGGTCGTCTCGCTCATCATTCGGTCAAGGAGACGGTCACCTCTTGGAGCTCCTTCGAATGCTCGCCCTGTGTGAACGGTGCTCGCCCCTTGCAGGGTCTTCCGTGCCGACAGAATTGTCCGGAGACCCTTTAGAAGTCGACGAGGGGGCGATGATTGTCGTGCAGCCATGGCGGGGTCCGGGAGATATCGAGCCCACCCAGCCTGCCATTCTGATCAACGGACACCCTATCGCCGGAGCGTTCCATGCCGTTTGATCAGGCCCTTCGGTTCGCGTCGATTTGGCTGGCGTCTACGTCCTTCATCGGGTTGACGCTCGGAGCCGGCCTTCCGGAATGGCTGGCTGCGTTAACCGGGGCCGCACTGATCCTTGCTCTCTTACGGAACGCAGGGGGCAAGTCTATGGGGCGACTCGCCACGTATACGCTCATGTCAACCACCGGATGGAATCTTCTGGTGATCGTCGGCTTTCTTGGATTCTGGGTGGATATGTTGTGGGTCTCGGGCGAACTCCTTCCGGCAGGAGTTCACTTTCTTATGATCCTCATGATCATCAAGCTGTTCAACCTCAAGCTTCGTCGTGACTATCTGCATCTCTACGCCATCAGTCTCGTCGCGATTCTGGCTTCCGGATCCCTCACGACGGACCTGTGGTATCTCCCGATTTTCTTGCTCTACCTTGTAGTTGGCGTGTGGACGCTGTTGCTGTTTCAGCTGACCAAACATCCAGAGGAACCCCGCATTCTCACGATGTCGGTCGCCATGCGACCACAACCTCTGGCATCGGTCAGCCAGGTTACGCCACAATTCTTCTGGCTGGCCAACGGGCTTGCACTGGCAACCTTTGGGCTAACGTTGGTGATCTTCTTCACGATTCCTCGGGTCGGCGCCGGGTTCTACCAAAAGGGCTTTGGGGAGAACATTCGCACATCGGGATTCTCTGAAACGGTGAACTTAGGAGAGATTGGGCCCATCAAACGAGATCCTAGCGTCGTCATGCGGGTTGAGCTATCCGATAGCCTCCCACAGCAAGCAGGTCGCCTGTATTTACGAGGAGTTGCCTTCGATCAATACGATGGGAAAGCCTGGACGAATCGGCTGAACTACCGGCGGGCGGTGAGCGAAGACGCGGCCGGGACCTTTGTTCTTCGTAGTAGCCGATCTCTTACAACCCCCCGCCTTGGCGACACCATCCGACAGAACATTCTGTTGGAGCCGCTCGACACTCCGGTTCTCTTTGCTGCTCCGTTTATCGAAAGAATCAGTGGAAAGTTCCCGAGCGTCCAGTCTGACCTCACAGGTTCGGTGTATCTCCCGTTCCCCAGTTCGTCACGGATCGAATATTCCGTCCTCTCCAGATCCAACTCGTTGCTACCGGAGGATCTCGGTGCGGAGCCCGGTGTCTACCCTGAATCGGTTATCCGACATTTTCTGCAGATTCCTAGTCAACCCAAGCGGATTGCCGTCCTAGCCAAGGAAATCACGCACACGCAACGCACCATCTATGACAAAGCCACCGCCATCCATTCATTCCTGACGCACAACTTTCGTTATAGCCTTGATGCGCCTCTGGCAGAGCAGGACCAGCCACTGGAAGAGTTTCTCTTTACCCGCAAGACCGGGTATTGCGAACACTACGCCACCGCCATGGTTATCATGCTTCGGACGATCGGAATCCCGGCGCGTCTCGTCACGGGATTTCTCGCCACTGAGTGGAACGAATACGGCAACTACTATGTGGTGAGACAGCAAGACGCTCATGCATGGGTGGAGGTGCACCTACCGCATTCCGGGTGGATTACGATGGACCCAACTCCTCCTTCGATCGAAAGTATCGGCAGCGGGTCTCCCGCATGGCATGCGTTGGGACGAATGTTGGATACCATCAGACTTCAGTGGGGTCGATTTTTTGTGCAGTACAGCGCGGCTGATCAGCTCGCTGTTGTGCGGGAATTGAGGGCGGGGAGTACATCGGCCAGAAACAAGGCATTTGATTCTATAAGCACACTCTTCAGCCCGTTCATGGCCATGTTTGGCGGGATGGCAGACTATGTGTCTAAAGGAACGATACAGTCGTTGGCTGAGGTGCTTGTCCCCACACTGATTGGCCTTGCCGTGCTTCTTTGGCTAGGGATCAGGCGGCCATGGGTCAAGGGGATGATCTCTAAAAAAACGACTCGCGACGAGCAGGTCATTATGCAGCTCTACGGACGAATGATCGGGCATCTCGATCGGAAGGGCATTGCTAAACTCACTGCGACGCCGCCCCTTGAGTTCGTCCGTCTCACTCAGGAGCGGTGGAGCAGTGCCGGTTCAGCGGTTGCGTCAATTACCGAGCTCTATTGCCGATCCCGATTCGGTCAAATCCCCCCCACTAGAGAAGAACTGTCACTCGCTGAAGATCATCTTCGCGACCTGATGACACTCGAGAAACCCTAGGAGATCAGGAAGCGGCTCTCCTTCGTATAGATTGTGAGAGCGTCCAGGAGAAATAGACGTACGGTGAATCGGCGTGAAATTAAAGATGATCTCGATGGAGCGGGAAAAGGGATTTGAACCCTCGACCCTCGCCTTGGCAAGGCGATGCTCTACCACTGAGCTATTCCCGCTCGCGAGGTTTGAGGTGCGGAGTGTACTGACCTCTCAGGGTACTGTCAAGCCAGGAATCTGCTGGATTCACAGAAAATTATGAGTTACAAATATTGGAACGTTACATATTGGTAACTAGTGCCGATGTTGCCAAAGTTGTCATAACGAAACAATATGATTTAAAAAGAAACTCACATCATGAGCGGTGCAGAATGCAGACTCTAATCTTAGAGCGGTTATATGAAAACTGCTACTACTACTACTCATAAACCATAAATGGTCGAATCACGATATTTGGAAGTAAAAACATAAAACAAATTGTTTTACATATGCTTACGATAAGTGGAATGAGGAATTTTATAAGCAGCTAAGTATGGCCCGAATATTGCTGAACTTTTCAGTTGCAGGGGATGGTTATGCGGTGATATATGCTTCGCGGCTTTCTTTTAACATGCTAATGCTGAGTTATGAGCTTCATGCGTACAGCAACTAGCAGAAAACAAATGATTGCTGGTTCACATCATCCAGCTGATATGAAAATAAACAGGGAAACTGGGCTCATTCAAGTTCATAAGCGTTGAGGAGGTATCCACAATGTTTTTGTCACGTCGACAATTTTTGAAAGTCTCTGCTGGCACCGTTGCTGCCGCAGCCGTGGCGGACAAAGTTCTGGCATTGACGGCTCTCCAGCCGGTGATCGAAGTTGGCAACCCGCTGGGAGACTATCCGGACCGATCATGGGAACGGGTCTATCATGATCAGTATCGCTACGATTCATCCTTCACATGGGTCTGCTCCCCCAATGACACGCATGCCTGTCGTGTGCGCGCCTTCGTTCGCAACGGAGTGGTCATGCGTGTGGAGCAGAATTATGACCACCAAACATATGAAGATTTATACGGCAATCGTGGAACGTTCGCCCACAACCCACGGATGTGCCTAAAAGGGTTTACCTTCCATCGACGTGTGTATGGCCCGTATCGTTTAAAGGGGCCTTTGATGCGGAAGGGTTGGAAGCAGTGGATGGATGATGGTTCTCCCGAGCTGACTCCAGAAACCAAGCGCAAGTATAAGTTCGACAGTCGGTTCCTCGACGATATGCTTCGTGTCTCCTGGGATACGGCGTTTACCTATGCGGCGAAGGCGATGATCATCATTGCCACTCGGTACAGCGGTGAAGCTGGAGCGCGGCGTCTTCGCGAGCAGGGCTATGCCCCAGAAATGATCGAGATGATGAAGGGCGCTGGTACCAGATGCTTTAAGCATCGTGCTGGAATGCCAGTCCTCGGTATTATCGGTAAGATGGGCAATACTCGGATGAACGGCGGGATCAATGCCTTACTGGATACCTGGATCCGCAAGGTCAGCCCTGATCAGGCGCAGGGCGGTCGCTATTGGTCGAATTACACCTGGCACGGGGATCAAAATCCTGCCCAGCCTTTCTGGTCCGGTGTGCAAGGTTCGGACATCGACCTTGCCGACATGCGCTTCTCAAAGCTGAATACGAGCTGGGGGAAGAACTTTGTAGAGAACAAAATGCCGGAGGCGCACTGGAAGCTGGAGTGTATTGAGCGCGGCGCCCGTGTGGTCGTTATCACACCAGAATACAATCCCACTGCCTACCGTGCCGATTATTGGATGCCTCTACGCCCACAGTCGGACGGTGCAATTTTCTTGGGCGCGATGAAAATCATCGTCGACGAAAATATGCATGACGTCGATTTCTTGAAGCAATTTACCGATGCGCCAATATTGGTGCGTACGGATACATTACAGTACCTGGATCCGCGTGACGTAGTGGCTGGCTACAAGTTCCCTGATTTCTCGAAGAGCTACTCCGGCCGTATCCAATCCTTGAAGCCTGAACAGGTTGAACGGCTCGGTGGAATGATGGTGTGGGACCATACTAAGAAGCAAGCGGTGCCTCTCCATCGGGAACAAGTGGGATGGCACTATACGAACAGTGGCATCGATGCCGCGCTTACAGGTACCTATCGAGTGAAGCTGCTCAATGGCCGCGAAATTGATGCCATGCCTGTCTGGCAGATGTATATGGTGCATTTCCAAGACTATGACCTGGACACAGTCCATCAGATCTGCCGCACACCAAAGGATCTCCTCGTACGTTGGGCACGCGACTCCGGCACGATTAAGCCGGCTGCGATCCACAATGGTGAAGGAGTCTGTCACTATTTCCATATGACGGCGAACGGGCGCGCAGCTGCAATGGTACTCATCATCACCGGCAACGTCGGCAAGTTTGGTACCGGTCAGCATACCTGGGCCGGTAACTACAAAGCGGGAGCATGGACGGCGACGCCATGGTCGGGTGCCGGATTATCCGTGCACACGGGCGAGGATCCCTTCAATATTACGTTAGATCCGAATGCTCATGGAAAAGAAATTAAGACCAAGTCTTATTATTATGGCGAAGAAGTCGGTTATTGGAACCATGGGGACACGGCGTTGATCGTCAATACGCCAAAGTATGGACGCAAGGTATTCACCGGCAAGACCCATATGCCGACACCGAGCAAGTTCCGTTGGGTGGTCAATGTCAACGTGCTGAATAATGCCAAACACCATTACGACATGGTGCGCAACGTCGATCCGAACATCGAATGTCTGATTACGCAAGACATCGAAATGACGTCCGATGTCAATCACAACGATATCGCATTTGCTTGTAACTCCTGGATGGAGTTCACCTATCCAGAAATGACGATTACCGTCTCCAATCCATGGGTTCAAATTTGGAAGGGCGGCATCAGGCCGTTGTATGATACTCGTAACGATTTGGATACCTTTGCGGGAGTAGCCGCCAAGCTGTCAGACATGACCGGCGACAAGCGCATGCGGGACTACTTCGCCATGGTCTACGCGAACCGAGTTGACGTCTATGCTCAGCGCATGCTGGATGCATCGAGCACATTCTATGGGTATTCAGCCGACGTCATGCTGAAGTCAGAAAAAGGCTGGATGGTCATGGTCCGCACGTATCCGCGGCATCCTTTCTGGGAAGAGACGAACGAGTCGAAGCCGATGTGGACCCGTAGCGGACGATACGAGAACTACCGTGTCGAACCCGAGGCCATCGAGTACGGAGAAAATTTTATCTCCCATCGAGAAGGTCCGGAGGCCACACCGTATCTCCCGAACGCCATCTTCACGACGAACCCGTATGTTCGGCCTGACGACTATGGCATTCCAATTACGGCGCAACACCACGATGACAAAACGGTCCGGAATATCAAGTTGTCGTGGCATGAAATCATGCGTCATTCGAATCCTCTGTGGGAGAAGGGGTATCAGTTCTACTGCGTCACCCCAAAAACTCGCCACCGAGTTCACAGTCAGTGGTCAGTGAACGATTGGGTACAGATCTACGAGTCCAACTTCGGCGATCCCTATCGTATGGATAAACGGACGCCAGGGGTCGGCGAACACCAGATTCATATCAACCCTCAAGCGGCCAAAGACCGTGGGATCAACGACGGCGACTATGTGTATGTCGATGGGAACCCGGTGGACCGCCCCTACCGCGGATGGAAGCCGAGTGATCCTTACTACAAGGTCGCGCGGTTGATGATTCGCGCCAAGTACAACCCCGCCTATCCGTACCATGTGACGATGGCCAAGCATGCGCCCTATGTCTCAACCGCAAAGTCCGTCAAGGGCCATGAAACAAGACCGGATGGTCGGGCGATCGCGATCGATACCGGATATCAATCTAATTTCCGGTACGGTGCCCAACAGTCGTTTACCAGGAATTGGTTGATGCCCATGCACCAGACCGATTCGCTGCCTGGCAAACACGCGGTTGCCTGGAAATTCAAATGGGGGTATCAAGTCGACCACCATGCGATCAACACGGTGCCGAAGGAATGTCTCATACGCATCACTAAGGCCGAAGACGGTGGTATCGGCGCCCGTGGTCCATGGGAACCAGTTAGGACCGGCTTCACGCCGGGTCAAGAGAACGAGTTCATGATCAAATGGCTTAAGGGCGAACATATTAAAATTAAGGTGTAAACCAGGACACACGATAGAGCGTGTGAGGCTCGACTGTGATTGTACAGGGCCTCATGCGGGGAACGTCGAACATAGAACGGAGGACGTAATGCCTGAAGTCTATAATTGGCAGCTTGGACGTAAGATGTTGTATCCATACGAGGAACGGCATCCGAAGTGGCAGTTTGCCTTTGTCTTTAATATCAATCGGTGTTTGGCCTGTCAGACCTGCAGCATGGCCGATAAGTCGACCTGGCTCTTCTCGAAAGGCCAGGAATATATGTGGTGGAACAACGTGGAAACCAAGCCGTATGGGGGGTATCCACAGTTCTATGACGTGAAAATCACGCAGCTGATTGAACAGGTCAATCCGGGCGGCCAAGTCTGGAACGTCCGCGTGGGGCGGAAACATCATGCCCCCTACGGCGTCTTTGAAGGGATGACCATTTTCGATGCGGGAGCTAAAGTGGGCCAGGCCGCCATTGGCTATATTCCAACGGATCAGGAATGGCGCTTCGTCAATATCTATGAAGACACCGCCACCTCGATGCGCGCCCTAGTTGAAGGCATCGACAAGACCGGCTTCTCACGGGATGAACCCTGGAAAATGACCGGGAGCAGCCTTCCTGAACACGAGACCTTCTTCTTCTATCTCCAGCGTATTTGTAATCACTGCACCTATCCAGGCTGCTTGGCGGCCTGCCCTCGGAAGGCGATTTACAAGAGGCCGGAGGATGGCATCGTCCTCATCGATCAGAACCGGTGCCGGGGCTACAAAAAGTGTGTCGAGCAATGCCCCTATAAGAAGCCCATGTATCGGGGGACGACCCGCGTCAGTGAGAAGTGTATTGCTTGTTATCCGCGTATCGAAGGGAAAGACCCTCTGACCGGCGGCGAGCCGATGGAGACACGCTGTATGGCAGCCTGTGTCGGAAAGATTCGCATGCAGAGCTTGATGCGGATCGGAGAGGATGGGCTGTGGGCGGAAGATCGGTGGCATCCGCTGTACTATGCGATTCGCGTGGAGCAAGTCGCCTTGCCGCTGTATCCGCAATGGGGCACCGAACCTAATGGGTTCTACATTCCCCCCCGGCATTCCCCACGGGGCTATGCCCGGCAGATGTTTGGTCCCGGCGTGGACAATGCCATTGAAAAATACTTGGTCCCTAGCCGCGAACTGTTGGCCGTGCTCCAGCTTTGGCGAGCCAGTCAGCAGATTGTGTTCCGCTACGATGTCATCCCTGGGCCAAAAGTATTTGAAACCCAGATCCACGGGAAGCGGTTTGAGATGTACAACGACACTGTCTTGGGCTTCAATAAGTCGGGGAAAGAAGTGGCCCGGATTCAGGTCGAAGAGCCGATCTACATCCGGCCAGCTGAGCGTGTAACCTGGCTATGATCTGACACAGTCACTGTGTTCGAATGGGGGCGGGGTCATTCTGTGGCTTCGCCCCTGCTTGTTTGATGGAGATAGCGCTCTAGCATTGATCTGGACAATCACTTCCTAATTATTTTTCAAGGACGTCTGTGTATCGAGATTTTCCAGCCTCCCTTCTCTCACGTCAAAGTCCACGTAAGTGACCAGCCCAATACCTACATACGGCTCTCAACAAAACTAGAGCCAAACCATCTCCCCTCTATCGGTCTTTTGGCTCACGAGCACTGCTTCTTCTGCACGCTTGACGAGACAGACCGTGTCCAGTACAGTTTTGTATCATGGTGTCCTTGCTATTGGATTTTGGAGTACTCTGGGCGTGACATCACATCAGCAGCAAGCAGTTCCCTTTGCTGCCCAGTCCATCCCATTTGATGAGTTTCTCGCTTCTGGTAAACTCCCAGATGGCTATCTGAATAGCGAATATGTCGCTCAGCAGTTCGTTGAGCGCCTTGTTCATTATATTCTCAGTGTTCCAGCCGGTAGTTATTCCATGTCTCAGCTGAGCCAACTTCTGGAACAGCTTGATCCACGCGCGCAGGTCTTTTTCTTCAAACGGCTGAAGGAAACCAGTCCGGACTGCTTAAAAGATTTTGCATCTCTCTACTACGGCTTCATGAACGAGTTCCATTCGCTCCTATTCACCTAAGCGACAACAAAAAATACTCCTTGTCGGCACTCCAATCTCATGTATAATTACGGCTCATCCAAAGGAGAAGGAGTATTATGCTTCCATCGTTACAAAGGGCCGTCACCAGCTTCTACAATTTGATTTACGAAGCCCAGGCGTTTGCCACTGCAATGGCACGAATCGATACCGCGGAGCAGGAGCATTACGCTGGACGTATTGAAGGCCTCAATTGGGTCCTCGACCGCTGTCAGGAACTAGAAGACATGGACACCAACCTGACGCCAACGTCCCTCCAGCGTATTCTGGGGGAAGTCAAATCAGATTTGGAACATGAGCTATCCGTCCAGCGAAGAGAAAAAGGACGGCGCGCCGATGGGCGGGAAGAAGCCCTCAATTTCGTTGCGGATTATCTTTCAAGCCTCATCACAGCAACCGAAATCGAGTCTGCTAAAACCACCGTCTAACAGGGTCTTCTCAAGCAACAGGGGGCCTGTCTCGCCTCACGCAGCAGAGGCAGGCCCCCCTTCTTCAGCCAACTTCTGGCCTCAGAAGAGTTACTCACAATCCACCAGATCGCTGTATTGTCCCATGAGACCGGACCACGCTAGCCTACCCGTTTCGTCTGACTCGGAGCACACTCATTCAGTCTAATGTCAACTCACAGGGTCAAACGCACGTCCTAAAACGGTAACTCTTCAACCTACAGTCCTCGAGTTGTTGGATTGATCGCCTCAGCCGAGGATGGCTTTCATGAGCTTAGCAGGCAGATCATCAGTATGATCCAGATCGAAATTGAGTAACCCTTGACCAAGACTTCCCATTCTCACTAAGATAAAGCTATGTTTCCACCTTCCCGCAAACCAGGCAGCCAGTGGATTCCTGGCCCTCATCGCACCCCCAGAAGCAGGCCACGCCCCTCTGCAGACGCTCCTCAAGCGCAATTCGGCTCACTCAATGCCTCTCTATTGTTCTGCCCTCGGTGCCGTGTGGCCACTCCGACAAGAGAACGACTTCTCCTCGTTTTGCCAACCGGCAATCTGTATGAATATCTCTGCAGCCACTGCGGAACCTCTACGGGGTCGAAGACAGACAATCCCGCCAAGACCCCTCAAATCGTCGCTCCCTAGTCCCTTCACACATCAACGGTTGCAGAATCCCGTCTAGCCTACTCGTATGGGCAACGAAGATCGTGATCTGAATCCAACACACCTCTCGCTTCTGATCGCACAAAAGTCTAAGCGCCTGAAGGTGGAGAGCCCTAAAACGGTATGTCTGGGGACCTACAGAAGAGATGGAGCGGTGGTCAAAGGCAGCAACCCCAACCAAATATCCCAATGCGACAAGGAGAGAGAAATACCGGAGCGCCTGGGTCAATCAATTTGGTCGAGCGGAATACCTTCCTCGATCAGCATCACCGGAATGTGGTCGCGGATGGGGTAGAGAATCTTCCGATCGGACCGAATCAAACCACCGTCAAGCTCGCCAGACACGGGGTGTTTCCCTGCATTCTTCAATTCGCCACGGGCAGCTGTAGCATTGAGCTTCTGAATGAGAGACTCTTCAGCCAGACTCACTGCTTGTTTCGTTTCCGGGCAACAGAGGATTGCCAAGAGTTCTTTATCAATACTCATGACCGTCAACCTCCCACTGTGTGATGGCAGGTAGAATAATCGATAGCCACATGAAGCGCAAGCTGCCAGAAGGAACTCCTCATCCTCTGGTATATCGTGCTACACTCAGCGGGCCTTCCTCAAGGAAATGTCGTGATGATCAAAGCCTTCTCGAAGACATGCATGGCGGGCCTCATCGTGCTGGTCCCAGCCTGGGCCACGTTCTTGATTCTCAGGACGCTCTTTACGACACTCGATGGCTTGATCGGACGATATATATCGGATCCTCTGCCCGGCCTCGGACTGCTCCTCTTGATCGTCCTTCTCATTATTGTTGGCCTCATCGCTGATCATGTCATCGGCCAAGGCTTGCTGGCGCGGCTTGAACAACGCATTGAAAAGATCCCTCTGGTACAGAGCATCTATCTGACATTAAAGGGAATGACCGACGTACTGAATTTTCGCTCTCGCTTCGGGCGCAGCAAAGTGGTCGCCTTTCCGTTTCCGCGCGACGGCTGTTGGGCGTTGGGATTTGTGATGGGGACGGCGCCTCCATCCGTTCAAGTCGAGCCTGCCCACACCCTCTTCATGGTCTTCGTTCCCACCGCGATTCATCCCTTTACCGGCTTCCTGGCCTTCATCCCGGAACATGCGCTGCGGGCGATCAATCTACCAGTCGAAGACGCGATGAAAATGGAGTTTTCAGCCGGATTCTATAGACCACCAAACGGTTGGCTCGACGCGTCACCATCGCGCCTCACATGATCTATGGCGAGTGAGAGCATCCAGATCAGACTGGCGACCAGGGACGATGCGGACACCATCGTCGAGTTCAATAGGGCCATGGCACTCGAAACAGAGAATCGCCGGCTCGATCTCCCAACATTGCGCCAGGGCATTCGAGCAATCTTAGAAAGCCCTGGCTACGGATCGTATATCGTGGCTGAACTTCCAGAAGACAAGAGCCGCAAGCCGGTCGGCCAACTCATGATGACGTACGAATGGAGTGACTGGCGAAACGGGGTCTTTTGGTGGATCCAGAGCGTCTATGTCGCTCCGGAACGGCGTGGCAGGGGGGTGTTTCGAGCTATGTACGAACACATCTTGGCCAAGGCGAAAACCGATCCAAAAGTCTGCGGCATCAGGCTGTACGCGGAACAGAATAATCATGAGGCCCAAACTGTCTATCAACGTGTCGGATTAGTTCCTGCCGGGTACGTGGTCTACGAGCAGGATTTTGTGTTATGCAAGAGAATTGATTGGGCTCATAAAGCAGATCGCTAGGAGGACTCATGCGCTTCAGAACATCCGTGCTTCTTCTTGTCGGAGCATGCCTTCTCATTAACGGCTGTGTCCTCAGCCGCGGGCGGGTTGGAAACCCCATACAAGAGGAACACCTCAGCCAAATCGAAAAAGGAATCAGCAAAAAAGAATTAGTGGTGACCCTCTTTGGAGCCCCCGATCGAATTATTGTCGGCAACGACAAAGAGATTTTCCAATACTACTACTACGATGGGAAATCCCCCGGGCTTATCTTGCTCGTGTTCAATCTTCTGAGCGTGAATTTGAGAAGTGATAATCTCTATGTGTTCTTTGACCGGCAAGGCATCGTACAGGATGTGATCTACGGCAAACGAACACCAGAAGTCGATTTTACGCTGAGACCCTGGGGGAAATAGCGCAATCATGCCTGCACGGTACGCCCGCCTTCTCATGGTCGTCATACTCTGCATGGGCTTGTGGGGCTGCGCGGTTCGAAGGGTCGACTTCAACACACCGATCATGCCGGAAGACCTTTCCTTTATCAGGGCCGGCGAAACCACCTTGCATCACGTCGTTGAACGTATCGGTGCTCCGGAAGAGATCACGGCTGTGTCCGATCAGTTCCTTGCAGAATTCAAATGGAGCACGACACGTTCTTCGTCTCTCAATTTAGGGTACTTATTTCGAATCGTATCCCCCGTGGCGCCCACGATGACCCTATCGGGGACAGGAATTAATATTCAGCGTCTCCTCATCATCTGCGATGACCGACTCATCGTACGTTCCTACGCGTTTGGCTTGACGGACGAACATGCCGTGTTCGAGTTCTGGCCGTTCTGACCACCAGGATTCCGCACGAATCACACGCCTTCCCCTCGTCGCACGATCCCGCTATAATGCCAGCCTATGGGACTGGGCTCATCTGATCACACGTCACCGCCCCGTCCCGACACTGCCCCCTCTTCCTCTATCCTGGCCCATAAGGACACGGAGTTTCTAGAACGGGACGAACTTCGCCCGATTCGAATCGGGCTGGAACTGCTGAAACCCGAGCTGATTCAGCGCGAGGAAGGTATACAATCGACCATCGTGGTGTTCGGCAGTGCCAGGCTGCATGAGCCCGCTGCTGCGACACAGACGCTTCACCAAGCCGAAGCAGAAGCAGCCCGCATGCCACACGACCTGACATGCCGGCAAGCAGTTGCCATTGCCAAACGCCAGCTCGAGCTCGCCAAGTATTATGATGTCGCCAGAGAATTCAGTCGAATCGTGTCGTCCACATGCCAGGTCGATGGGCGTTGCGACTATGTCGTCGTCACCGGCGGCGGGCCCGGCATTATGGAAGCCGCCAACCGTGGGGCGGCGGATGTTAACGCAAAGTCGATTGGCCTCAACATCACACTGCCTCACGAGCAACATCCGAATCCCTACATCTCACCGGCGCTGAATTTTGAGTTTCGTTATTTTGCGATCAGGAAAATGCACTTCCTCATCCGAGCCAAGGCGCTCGTCGCGTTTCCCGGAGGCTTTGGCACTCTGGATGAATTATTCGAAACGTTGACGTTGCTCCAGACTGGGAAAACCGAGAGCGTCGTGGTCATCCTGGTAGGGCGGGACTTTTGGGAGCGGCTCATCAACTGGCAATTCCTGGTCGATTGCGGATTAATTGCACAGGCAGATCTGGGACTGTTTCACTACGTTGAAACGGCCCAGGACGCCTGGGACCTCATCTCACGCCACAATGGAGTACCTACGATATGAAACTCTCATTCCATGGCGCTGCCCGTTCCGTCACCGGAAGCAGACACCTGGTGGAAGTGCCCGGCTTTCGAATGTTGTTGGATTGCGGAATGTTTCAGGGGCGACGAGAAGAGGCGGTACGAAAAAACCGAGAACTGGGATTCGACCCAAAATCGCTCAGCGCTGTCCTGCTGTCACATGCGCATATCGACCATTCGGGCGCGCTGCCGGTGTTGCCGCGACAGGGCTTCTCCGGGAAAGTCTACCTTACCCGAGCATCAGCCGATCTCGCGGGCATCATGCTCGAAGATTCCGCCCGCGTGCAAGAAAATGACTGCCGGTACGTAAATAAACAAGAGAAGCGGCGCGGGAGAACATGCATTCAGCCGCTGTACAGCGGCGACGACGTCAGGAAAATAGTCAAAAAGTTTGAAGGCGCACGATACGGTGACCAGCTAAAAATCGCCCCGCGCGTGGTAGCCTCGTTTCACGATGCAGGCCATATCTTGGGATCCGCCGCGGTCCGCGTGAAGTATACGGCGCGCGGGAACAGCACCACCGTCTTGTTTAGCGGCGATCTCGGTCGGTCACACATGCCGATCCTGCGTGATCCGGAGCCGCCACCAGCCTGCGATATCCTCATTCTGGAATCCACCTACGGCGACCGCTTGCACGAACAGGCCGGCGAGGAGATGAAGAAGAAAGCCCAGGACCTGATTGCCCATGCGCGGCTGCACAAAAGCAAGATCATCGTGCCGGCCTTCGCGGTGGGACGCACGCAAGAGCTGGTGATGCGGATTAAGGAGCTGGTGGGTGAGGGGCGAGTTGAGCCGATTCCCATTTATATTGATTCACCACTGGCCGACAAGGCTACGGGTGTGTTCCGGCGCCACCCGGAATGTTATGACGAGGAGACCATGAAGACCTTCTCATCCGGTGGAGACGTCTTCGCCTCGCGCTACATCCACTTCGTGTCATCATCCGAGGACAGCAAGCGGCTCAATGCCATGCGGGGCCCCTGTGTCATCATCTCTTCGTCGGGGATGTGCGAGGGCGGCCGTGTCATTCACCATTTGAAACATGCCATTCAGGATGAAGCGAACGTGATTGTGTTCGTCGGCTTTCAAGCCGAACATACACTTGGGCGGAAACTCGTCGAGGGTTGGGACGTCGTACCGATCTTCGGGGTGCCGACGAAGCGACGTGCACAGATTGTCAAATTCAACGGCCTGTCCGCTCACGCCGACCGCAATGATCTGTTGGCCTATGTGCGAGCGATCACCCCACGGCCCAGCACCGTTTTCATCGTGCATGGTGAGGAGAAACAGGCCCTTTCGCTCGGCGCCGCAATCCAAGCAGAACACCCAAAGATCGATGTGCGGATTCCGCATCAGGGCAGCACGCATGATGTCTAGTGCCAGGCGTTCCATTCTGGCTACAGGACAAGGGATTGCTCGGCTGTTAACCCTGTCGTGCCTCGCCACCGTGATCGCAGGGTGCATCTCGCCAGCAACAGCTGAATCAACACAAGAACGTCAACGCCTACGAGATCTCGGCATCGTGATCGGACAGTATCGGCCCGGCCCCCTGAATGCCATTACCGACGTAGCTGGTGTGAAAGTCGGTCACGCGACCCTCATCCAAGGCGAGGGGCAGCTCAAGCCCGGCCAGGGCCCAGTCCGTACCGGCGTCACAGTCGTCATTCCGCGCGACGATGTGTGGCACAAGAAGGTGGCTGCTGGTTCCTTCGTCCTCAACGGCACGGGTGAAATGACAGGCCTCGCCTGGGTCACCGAATCAGGCTTCCTCGAGTATCCCATCGCCCTCACGAATACGCTCAACGTCCCGCGTGTCGCCAACGGTGTGATGAGTTGGATGATCAGGCAGTATCCAGAGATCGGCATCTCTGACGATACCCTCACACCGGTTGTGGCTGAATGTGACGATGGACGGTTGAATGACATCCAGGGCCGTCACGTGTCCGAGCATGATGTCATTGCCGCGCTCGACGGGGCCAGCGGTGGTCCGGTGAAAGAAGGCACGGTCGGCGCCGGCACCGGCATGATCTCCTACGGATTCAAGGGCGGCATCGGCACCGCGTCGAGAAAGTTGTCTGAGAAAGAAGGCGGCTACACCATCGGGGTGCTCGTGAACGCCAATCATGGGCGTAGGCCTGAACTGGTCGTCGCTGGGGTTCCGGTGGGGAAACTCTACGAGCCGCCACAACAACCTCAACAACAGTCTCAGGCGCTCTCGCCCGGCCAGAGCGAAGGCTCCATCATCGTCATCATCGCAACCGATGCGCCGCTCGACAGTCGACAACTCACGCGACTAGCGAAGCGCGCCGCCCTGGGCCTCGCCCGCACGGGCTCCACCGCTCGACACAGCAGCGGTGACTTCATGCTCGCCTTGTCGACGGCGAACGTCATTCCACACTATCCCAAAGATCCCACTTACCAACTGACCCATCTGGCTGATACCCATCTGAATCCGCTCATCACGGCCACCGTCGAGGCCACGGAAGAGGCCATCCTCAACGCCCTCACCATGGCGACCACAGTTACAGGACGCGACGGGCATCGGATTGAGGCCATCGACCTAGGCCGCCTCCAAACACTCCTGTCCGGCTCGCGAAGCAACTGATCAACTGAATTTCTGAGCGTTTCTTCTAAGGTGAACCAAGCTTGCAAATATGGCGACTCCCTCGCTATCCTGCAACAGTTAATAAGGAGGAATGGTATGGGCGACTACCAGATCGGCGGCGGACTCCAACTGCTGACGGCGGTGCAAAAGACAGAAGCCTTTGCTGAGTTCCTCAAGGAGAGGATGGTGCACGCGTTGGAAACCGAGGACCCGACCGAACTGCACTACCTGCTGGCACAAGTCGACGACTACCACTCGTATCTCTGGCGGTATTATAAGAAGCTCGCGCAGACCCGAGCCCAGCGGATGGATCCGGGAGTCTGATCGCTAGCCGTTTACTCACGCCTACGCATGCCTGGTTTATCGTCATCTGCCCAAGCTGCTCCGCAGAACACGGCTTTCCGGTTTGCCAACGCCCTGGCACAAACGGGCGATACGGAAGCCGCTGCCCGGGATCTTGCCGATGCGATTCAGACCGAGCTTGGTGGTACGCCGATTGATCTCGCCTGTGTATTCTTTTCTGCCCATCATGCGGCGCGAGCCGAGGTGTTGGCGAGTATGCTGACCGAGCGGCTTTGTCCTCGATTGCTCATCGGGTGCAGTGGGGAGGGTGTGATTTCCGGAGCCGAGGAATTGGAAACGGCTCCGGCCGTGACCGTATGGGCGGCGGTGCTTCCAGGCGTTGGGCTGGACGCTTTTCAGTCAGCATTTTCACCCACGCAGGACCAGTTCCAACTCTCCGGATGGCCTCCGCCAGGTGCGGGGGATACGCCCATTCTATTATTCGCCGATCCCTTCACGACTCCCGTTCAAGAAATCCTTGGCCTCATCGATGAGCGATATCCTGGAGCCAAAGTCATTGGAGGATTGGCTGGGGGTGGACACGAGGCCGGCATGAATCGGCTGATTCTCCACGAGCAGGTTCTCGACGGTGGGTTGGTCGGTGTCCGCCTGTCCGGACCGATTGACGTTCGCCCTATCATCTCCCAGGGATGTCGTCTAGTCGGCGAGCGGTTTGTGGTCACGAAGTCGGAAGGCAATCTCATCCATGAGCTTGGAGGGGCACCAGCGCTCGAACGGTTACAAACAGTGTTCGAAACGTTGGAGGAGGAAGACCGGAGCCGGGCCCATCGAGCCCTCCATCTCGGCATCGTGATTGATGAGCACCAGAATCGATTCGAGCGCGGCGATTTTCTCATTCGAAACCTCCTGGGGGCCGATCAAACGAGCGGGGCGATTGCGGTTGGAGAGGTGGTGCAAGAAGGACAAACGGTGCAGTTTCATCTGCGCGACGCGGAATCAGCCACGGAAGATTTGAACCTCCTGTTGGCGACCGACCGAGCCGGCCATCGGCATCCTGCTCTCGGCGCGCTCATGTTCAGCTGTTGTGGCCGAGGTCGAGGGCTGTTTGGCAGACCTCACCACGATGCCGCAGCCGCGACCGACCGCCTGGGACCGATTCCTCTCGCGGGGTTCTTCGCACAAGGCGAGATCGGACCTATCGGCCATCGTAATTTCTTGCATGGGTATACCGCCAGCCTGGCTCTCTTTGCCGAGCGAGATTTGTAGCCAAACTCCAGTTGACCGAACAATCTCTCTCATGCCATACAGGTGAGACGAAGGAGACGCGCTATGAAATTTCTATTCATCTCATCAATGGTCACGTTGTTGGTTCTGACATCGATATTAGGAGGAGAACGTATTATGGCAGCGAGCGAAAAGGGGTCAAACGCGCAGGACATTACGACGTCGTCCGGGCTCAACTACGTGGATCAGGTGGTCGGAACCGGAGACGTGGCCGTGTCCGGCAAGACGGTGAGCGTCCACTATACCGGTTGGCTGGAGAACGGCAAAAAGTTCGATAGCTCCGTCGATCGTGGACAGCCATTTTCATTTCCTCTCGGCGGCGGGCGTGTCATTAAAGGCTGGGACGAAGGGGTGCAGGGGATGAAGGTGGGAGGCAAGCGCAAACTTACCATCCCATCCAATTTGGGCTATGGACCACAAGGTGCCGGTGGTGTCATCCCACCGAATGCCACGCTGATTTTCGACGTCGAATTGCTCGGGGTGCGATAGCACGACCGTGCAGCAGACACCGCTCATCGCACAACATCGCGCCGCCGGCGCCAAGCTGGTCGACTTTGCTGGTTGGGAAATGCCCATCCAGTACAGTGGCGTGGTGGATGAGTATCACACGGTTCGGAGCAAGGCCGGTCTCTTCGATGTCAGCCACATGGGGCGCCTTGTCGTCACCGGCTCCGGCGCGGAGTCGTTCCTTCAGCGCATGACGACCAATGATCTCGCAGCGTTGCGGCCTATGCAGGCGCAGTACTCGATGGTCTGTAACGAGCAGGGCGGCATCAAGGACGATATCTTCGTCTATCGGTTAGCGAGGGCCGGGGAATTTCTGTTGTGTGTGAATGCGTCCAATCGAGAGAAGATTGTCTCGTGGCTGACGGAGCATAGCCGGGTGGTTTCTGACTGTCAGGTCTCCGACCGTTCAGCAGAGATCGCGCAGATCGCCCTGCAGGGACAGGCGGCGCGAGAGATCGTCGCGGCGGTCGGATTGCCACAGTTGGAGCAGCTCAAGCTTCGAGAATCCACAATGGTGCGAGTCGTGGATGTGGAGTGCCTGGTTGCACGAACGGGCTATACCGGAGAATTCGGCTATGAGTTCTATGTCTACGGACCAGCCGGCCCAGTCTGGGACAAGCTGGTGGACACAGGCAAGTTGTTTGGGTTGAAACCGGCGGGACTAGGGGCACGGGATCTCCTGCGTCTGGAGATGGGCTATCTGCTCTACGGCAACGATATCGATGAACGCACGACACCGATTGAGGCCGGCGCGGAATGGGCTGTGCGGTTCGAGAAGGGAGATTTTATCGGCAAGCCTGCGTTGCTGACACAGAAGCAAGCGGGTGTGTCTCGCCGATTTGTGGGCTTTGAATTACTGGAAAAAGCTGTTCCGCGCCATGGGTTCACCATCCTCTCTTCTTCGTCACCGCAGTCGCCCATTGGAGAAGTGACCAGCGGCAATCTTTCTCCTCTGCTTCAGAAAGGGATTGGCTTGGGCTATGTGTCCACGAAGTATAGTGACGTCGGAGCGGACCTCTGTATCGACATTCGAGGAAAAGCGGTTCCGGCCAAGGTGGTGAAGGCGGCATTCTATAAACGTCCCGCCAAGTAATGGTCGCCCGCATCATCGGCTCTCTGCAACCAGTGGAATGCTGACCACCGTCAACTGAGGAGCATCTGGCATGGTTCGGAATATTTATACTGGGAAGGTTGTCACGCTGAATGTCGACACCGTGAAATTACCGAATGGCGTGACGATTGATCTCGAGACCATCCGCCATCCAGGGGCCGCTGCAGTTGTGCCCATGAAAGACGATGGCACGGTGGTGTTGATTCGGCAGTTCCGGCATGCCGCCGGGGGGTTCATTTACGAAATTCCAGCGGGCAAACTTTCTCCCGGTGAAGACCCATTGCATTGCGCGGCACGCGAGCTGGAGGAAGAGGTCGGCTATCGCGCGGCTTCGTTTGAGTTACTCTCCAGCATCTTTACCGCACCGGGATTTGCAGATGAAGTGATCCACGTCTACAAGGCCACCGGATTGATAAAAGGCAGGCAGCAACTGGATCACGACGAAGTCTTGGAGATCGTCGAGATGCCGTTGACCGCTGCCATGGGAAAAATCGTCGATGGGACGATTCGAGATGGCAAAACGATTGTTGGGTTACAAGCGGTGTATATCAGAGAGCTAAAAACAACCTGAGGGCACTCCACACAAAGAAGTGGAAGTGCCCCCAAAAGTCAAACCTCACCAGACGGAGTCTTACTTTCCGCCCTTAGCCTTCTTCTCTTCGCCGAAGGTGTCGGCATGGCCGCCCTTCTTCTCTTCCTTCTTCTTCTCGTCTCCGTAGATCGCCTCAACTACCTGTCCGGGCTTCTTGTCCTTGCCGCCTTCCTTCGGGCCTTCCGCAAACGCCGGGGCGCTGAATGTGATCGCCACTGCCACTGCCATCACTGCCATCAGCATGCTTTTCATCACGTATTCCCTCCTTGAGATTATCAATATGTACCGACTATTCGGTACCTATGCAGACAGTGGAGCAAGCTCAGTGCCAGTCTGTATTCACCAGAGCGCTGCGCCAGTTGCGCTATGAAATCAGTAGGTTCAAAACTCACCGCACGGAAAAGAGATTCTCCCTTGGGCTACATTCTGTGGCAGGATGCCACGGATCTCTACGACATTGCCACAGAACCAGGCCCACAGCCTATGCCGCGATTTGTCTCCCGACCTGATTCACAGTCCTCTCAAATCATGGTATCTTCCGTCCTCGTTGTCGCGAGCCAGTCGGGACTTGTGCACCTAGTTGAGACAGCCACCAACTAGACAACGCATCGTGCTGAACAAGGCCCCTTAATGCCTAATGAAGGAGAATCTGACCAATGTTGCTGAAGGGGAAAAAAGGACTCATCATCGGTGTTGCCAATAAACACAGTATTGCCTGGGCCATCGCCCAATCAGTGGCTAGCCAGGGAGCTCAGCTCCTTTTCAACTATCAAAACGAACGGCTGAAACAAAATGTGGAGGAGTTGGCTGCCACCTTACCCGGGGCGAAAGCATTTCCCTGCGACGTGAGCAATGACGGGGAGATCACCTCGCTCATGCAACAAGTCCAGAAAGAAGTCGGCCAGATCGATTTCCTTGTCCACTCCTTGGCATTCGCTCCGCGTGAAGAACTCGCGGGTCAATTTGTGAATACGAGTCGACAGGGGTTTGCCATGGCGCTCGACATCAGCGCCTATTCGCTCGTGGCCGTCACCAGGGCCGCCATGCCGTTGATGACTGCCGGGGGTTCCATCGTCACGCTTACCTATCTGGGGAGCGAGCGCGTCGTGCCTCACTATAACGTCATGGGAGTCGCCAAAGCTGCGCTTGAAGCCGCGGTCCGCTACTTGGCGTATGACCTCGGTCCACAGAATGTCCGGGTGAATGCCATCTCCGCAGGGCCGATTAAGACTCTTGCCGCACGCGGGGTCTCGGGCATTTCTAAAATGGTCGATCTGCATAAGGAATTCGCGCCGCTCCGTCGTCCAACCGAACAGGGTGAGGTCGGCGATACGGCCTTGTTTCTGGTTAGCTCGTTGGGACGGGGTATTACCGGTGAAGTGATCTACGTGGATGGCGGATTCAATATTCTGGGCATGATGGCTCCCGGTGAACAGGCGAGCTCCTGACCTATCGGCGGACACAGACCTCTGTTCACAAGTGGGTCGTAACATGTCCATCGGTCGTCGCTGTTCATCGGATGAACCGGGTACGATGACAACGAAATCGCTTTTAATCACTCAGTTATATATGCGCCCGCACAGGTATCTGGTGGCACCCTGTTTGCGGTCACCTCAGCCGGTTACTTGCATGGTACTGTTTTCCCTTTGGATGTCTGACTGATGAGGATGAACACTCTCGTCCTGGTGGGGGTTGTGGCAAGTGGCTTGTTCTGCCTGCCGATACCGTCTTCCGCGCTGGAGTCAGGCGAGCATCTTACCAAACAAGCTCTTGAAGAATGTCATCGCGGGAGACTGGCCGTGGATCGTGCGACGCGCCTCGCCCATTTTCAACAAGGACAGAGTTTAGGCGAACGGGCAGTGGCTGCGGATGAGGGAAGCGCCGATGCCCACTTTGCGTTATTCTGCAACCTCGGAGAGCTGCTCCGTGTCGACGGAGAATCCCTCACCTCGCTCTTTGGGCTCCGCCGCATGATGAAGGAACTGGACCGAGCCCTTGAACTTGATCCGGCTCATATCGATGCCCTCTCGGCGAAAGGAACATTACTAGTGAAGCTGCCGAGCCTATTGGGGGGCGATGCTGAAAAAGGAGAGGCGCTTTTGGAGCAGGTGGTGAGCCGAGCGCCGAAAGCCGTCAATGCTCGCTTATCCCTTGCCAAAGTTCGATGCGAGCATGGTCGACATCAGGAAGCTGTGACGCTGGCTTCAGATGCCTTAACCCTCGCTCAACAACACAACCGTGCCGACTTTATCCCCGAAGCGCGAACGGTGCTTGAACAGCTCCAGGCCAACGCCGCCAAAGCGACCTACAAAGCTCACTTCTAACCTTCTGCTGCCCCGTCGGCCTTGATCGGATCATGATCAAGACTCATCGAGTGTTCTCCGCAACGCCTTCACGCGCCCTTGCCGTTTCTTTCCCTCAATCCGCCGATTCTGTGAACCCTTCGTCGGCTTGGTCGGTCTTCGCTTCTTGCGCGGGATGGCGACGCTCTGAATCAAAAGGCGGAGCCGCTCCAGCGCGTCCTCACGGTTTCGCTCCTGTGTCCGATGTTGCTGTGCTTTGATCGTGATGACGCCATCGGCTGATACGCGGTGATCTCGCACCTTCAACAATTCTTCTTTGTAGAAAGGTGGCAGGGAAGAGGCACGAATATCGAATTGTAAATGTATGGCCGTCGAGACCTTGTTGACGTTTTGCCCGCCAGCGCCTTGCGAGCGGATGGCATGAATCTCGATGTCATGATCGGGAATAGAGACCGATGAAGAAATAGACAGCATGGTGAGTAGCTAGCACAATCATGCTACGGGCGCAATCCATGGCACCAGATGCGTTGCACCCCTCACATTTTTGACTAGCGTTTCTCCTCCTAGAAAAGGTACAAGGTCTGCCGAAAGCGACCTACAGAGTTGTCTGCCTCGACCAAGAATTGTGATGAGCTGAGAAAGGCAGAAATGGAGATCGCGTTCCTCGAGAACAGGATACGAGGACTTCTCGAGAATATCGGACATATGCCTGCTTAAGGAGGAATCATGTTGTGTGAAACAGCTAATCAACGAGCACGTCAGTGGGGGCGAGGGATTGCCATCGTGGCTTTCGTGTGGAGTCTGCTCGTTGGCGGGGAGGCCTTCGCTCAATCCACCTCGACATTCAGTCAGGACTTCCGTCTATGGTCACCCGTGTTTATGACGGTGAAGCTACCGTCATCCTTTCTTGCGTATATGGAAGTTCAACCGCGCTTCGCGGATCTGGACGAGGACGGCCATATCGATCAGCTGCTACTTCGTCCGGCGCTTGGCTATCAACTGACGGAGAATCTCTCTATCTGGCAGGGTTATGCTTGGGTCGGCAACTATAATCAGAAGCATACGCCCCCTCAGTCGCCGTTCTTCGACGAGAGTCGCATCTATCAGCAAGTGCTGTATACTCGCAAGTTCGAGTCCTTCAAGATCGTCAGTCGGACCCGCCTTGAGGAGCGTTGGATCGAGCATGTGGACGGCACCGCCGTCCGGTTCCGCACGATGTTGCGGGGGCAGTATCCACTACCGATGGCTCCAGAATGGGCACTGGTTGCGGCGGATGAAGTCTTCGTTCACCTGAACACAGTCGGTGCGCGTGGACCCCAGGCCGGCTTCGACCAAAACCGGTTCTTTGTCGGGATCAACCGGACGTTTTCGAAATATGTCAATCTGGACGTGGGTTACCAAAATCAGCTCCTCAACAGCCGGTCGATTCCCAACTTGGCGAATCAGATGAACCACATCATCTTGTTTCAGCTGTTTATCAATCTGTAAAAGAGCATGGCAAATATCGGTCTGGCTATGACTCTCACCAATCGGAATGGCTGGGGGGGGGAGGGATCGAACCAGAATGATGGTTTTCGTGGCCCTCTACCCTCTACAAATAGGCCGCTTACTGGAGTTCAGGTAGGCGGTCGATGATGCGAAGGCGCAAGTCATTCCCGAGTCGGATCTGCACCATCTTGCTGGCGAGCTTCTCTCGGATCTGTCGCATATCCTCCGGAGTGAATTGCAATTCCCCTCCGCACCGATCGACGAGATGATAAACAAGCAGGGACGTCAGGTAGTGAACTTCCTCGTCGCTGGCGTGCTGGCTCAAATTTAAGAATTGTGACATGGTGGAGGCTGGTCGTGACCCGTGCCTGTCACTTATCGCTGAGCCGACTAGGCTTTCACAATGCCTCAAATGTAGGGGTGTGGCGCTCATTCTCATGACCTCAGCGCCTCCTTCTCAATCATAGAGTCAGACCATCGTGCGATAGTGCAGCTGGTGTGCACAGAGGCACGATCTCATCGTGCCATGAGTAGCCGTGGGGGAAACTGTCCAGTGGTATCCACACCGCCGTCACCGGCTTCAAGTGGTAGGTCCACCTGACGCCGGTGATGCGGAACTGGGATAAGGGCTAGCAGGGGTTCAGGGGTTAGGAAGAATCACCCATCAATTCGGTCCTCGCGTTTCTTTCCGTAAAAACCCCTGGCCTATTCAGGCTACTCCTTTGGAGGAACGGCGGACGAATGATGGCTAGTGATCAGGCACCGCACGCTATCTTGTGGATGATAGGTGTACACCCCCCCCCACGTCGGCGCCGGTGCCGACGTGGGAGTGTGTAAGTCTCACAAGATCGATGTTCCGTCCCCGGTGGGACGGTTGTGTACGCTCCGAGACTTCCGAGACATTGCCAACCAGGGCGTATCAAGTCATTTTTTCGTCGCGGTCGCTGCAGTTGGGAGATTCGTCTCCAGCACGAAGCGCTTATGCAAAGGTTGCGTCGGTCGCGCATTGTCGTGTCTCACGAGAGCGCGAAACTTTTTGATCTGTTCAGCGGAGATCTCGATGGGGTCTTGCATAACCGCCCAAATAACACCTTCGGAACAGGGCGGCGTGGTAAAGGAACCGAAGTAGCGGTAGTAGGTGCGACGTTCAGGCAAGAGGGTCATCGGATTGACGGTGTGATTATGATCATCAGAGACTTCTCCGATCTTGGCAGGCGCATGCTCCAAGAATGTCTCAAAAAATGGATTGTGTTTGCCTTCTTCCATAAAGACGGCAACCACCGCCACCTCATGCCGCTCGTTGTGATGCACCAGGTGCATTTCCATCGGGTAGTGCTTCTGATCTATCGTGTGCTCACTCGGGGCATGGAAGTGGAACTGTTCAAGTAAGTAGAGGTCCTCATCGAACATGATGGTGCTGTCCTTATCAAAATGGAGCACCGTCTGGCCGTGCTTGGGGTAACGGGACTTGACCGTTTCCGAAAGCGGTTCGACCTCCTGCAGCGTATGTCCATTGTTGACCACGTGAAAAGGAGAATCTCTATAAGAAAACTGAACGTCGTCGAGCGTCGTCTTATGAGCACGCAACAAATCAATCGGTGATTGGGCCATGCCTTTTTCACAGATGGAGTACTCGGGCCCAAGCTCGCCCCAATGAAGCGGTCCATTAGGACCTTCATATCCCCATAGGCTATGCCCTGTTTCTCCCGCATGCGCGCATGCGACCAGCAGCGTCAGCGGGAGCACGATCGCCACGCTCCGAATCGCAATCTTCACCCTGCCCTTATGGTTCAACATGGCAAACACGATTGCCGCAAACAGCAATGAAAATGTCTCCATGACCCATTCCCCTCCAGTGTGGATTGATCACTCCCGGCCCCTATGTGTGAATACGTGAAGAATACGGATTGCGTATGAAACAAAAACCTATCCAGCTGGCCATATTATAATTTTGGGGAATGCCCATTCGCAACTATCCTTCCGCGGTATGAGGAAATACCGCGTGCTCGCCATAAGTTTTCCTAACTATAAATGTGGATACCCGTCAGGACAGGGGGTCACCAGTTTGTGCTTACGTGACCCCAGGATGGACTGAGGTTATTGCGGGTAGATCGATGAGTGGTCGCTGGTAATCAACCACTGCAGGCCATCCCACTTGTAGACGATGCTGTATCGGGCATTGACGATAGTCCCGGTTTTCTGGAAGGTGTAAGTGTATAGCCCTTCGTTGATGGCTGTGTTGCAATCGAGCTCGATGGTGTGGGAATTGATATGCACCAGCGGTTTGTTCTTGAGAAACTGTCGGAAATAGTCCTCTTTGTCATCGAGCGTCAACCGAGGCTTGGTCGAGGAGAGAGGGAGTAAGACGGACTTCGACGCATAATGGCTGATAACCTTGTGCGGGTTTCCGCTCTGAATGGATTCCCTCCATCGCTCCAGCAAGGCCTCGATTTCCTTTTCGGTGATTGCCACACAGACTTCAGAATGGCGCGCCACGGCGTGGGGCGGCTCTTCAAGGGGCGCTTCTTCAGTCGGGACTCTGGATGAATGGTGACTCGTGATTAACCACTGCTTGCCATCCCACTTGTAGGTGAAGCTGTACCGGGCCTTCACAGTGACCCCAGTCTTCTTGAAGGTGAATGAGTACAGGCCTTCGTCGATTGCCAGGTTGCAATCGAGCTCAATCGTACGAGAATCAATACGCCCGTCCGGCTGATTCTGCAGAAAGTGGTGAAAGTAATCTGCCTTTTCATCGACGGTAAACCGAGGTTTGCTCGACACTGTGGCAAGCAAGACGGACTTCGGTGCGTAGTTGGCGACAACTTTGTAGGGGTCGCCCGTCTTCAGCGACTCATTCCAGCGGTCGAATAAGGCGGCAATGTCTTTATCCGTAGCCGCCACACAGACCTCGGTATGTTGTGGCATCTCGGCGAGGCTCACAGTGGGAAGAGCGATAAGTATGGACCATAGGGCGAGGGTTTTCATGATGGAGCCTTTCACATGTAAGAATCGTCCCCCCCACGGGCATCCGATACCTTATTTACATTATATACTCAATTCACTACTACCAAAAAGGGTACGGTCCTTGTCCTGCCAGCGTCCAACCTTCCGTTACGGATTGGCACCCTTCTTCTTCCCGAAATATTCCTGGCGGCTGACGGACACGTCGGCGATGTACGTGAAACCGGAATGCCGCTCGAACAGTGGACGAAGACCGGCGAGAATGAGCTCAACTTTTTCTTCCGGCACGACCGTCAGGATCATCTCGAGACTTTCTTGCTCGCTGAACATGAAGTGTGCCTCCCGCACTCCATGGTGTCCTTTGCCTGAAATATTTCCGATAATTGTGTAGCCGGAAGCCTGGACTCGGTCCAACAGCTCGGTCACGAATGCGCGGTGCTCACCCGCGACGATCACACGAACTTCTTTCATTGGATGCAAACTTGCCTTGCCCATCAAGAATCTCCTTTCCGGCCCCCGGTTCTTCTGATCACGAAATCAGCGATGTCACTTGTGATGCGTCTTGTATGATGCGGGTCCATGCTCCATTGGGTCGATATCGATACCAGGTCCTGTCCTCTGGGTCGAGCACGACGAGATGGACCCACTCGTTGTGATAATAGTGCTGAAGCACTTCGTGTCGGGCAATCAATTTCTCGATTCCCTTTCGTGGGGCTTCAACCATCGTCAATAAACGCATCGGCTCGTGGTACGGCATCTCGCCGTTCAAGACGGTCTGTCTGGCTAATCCAAGCCGGAGATCGCTCCAAGGGCCGGACATGATGCCGAACCGTCCCACCACGTTGTGGTAGATCTTGCTGGCGCTCCCATAGACTTCGTTATCGACGGCGGAGAAATAATGCTCCATGTTGATCCATTGGGCCACGACCTGTGGAGCCGTAAGCAGCACCTCCAGGAAGCGATGGCTGGGATCTTCTCGATAGTCATACGAATGCATGAACACACGCCCCTGAAGATCCAAGCCTTTTGTCAAATCACGTCTGGCACTTAGGAAGGTGGTGTTGCTCGAGAGCCCCCACTCTGGACGGACCTGACTCCAGTCGACACTCCGCTGGCGTACGTGGGCCGAAGCCTGCGAGTCGGTGAGGCCCTGCAGGAGTTCAGGGAGTCGGCTGCACCTCTCTTGGCTGGCTAGTTCCGAGGCTTCTTTCAAATCTTCCTGTAGCCTCGCCAAGTCAGCACGATGGGTGGGTGGGACATCTTCCAGGTCGAACAGCTCAACGGCATCGGTGGTCGTATCCATCTGTCCAGCGAGGAAATGCGTGTCGGATGGAATCTCAATGCCGGTCTTCCTCAAGCGATCCCTTACGAGATGACTGTTTGCCATCATGGCCAGCACACGCGCATTGGGCTTGCCTTCATTGCCTCCACAGGCTCCGCAATCGAGGGCCGACTCATAGGGATTATTCTCCGACGTGCTGCCATGAGCGCAGAACAGAACCAGGCGCGCAAAGTTCTTGGTCAGCCCCATCATCCGCAGGGCAGTATCGACGGTCAGCGTCTGTTCCTCTAGCGTAAACCCGGTTCTCGTCAGCCGTTCCTTATATCGCGACGAAGCCCGGGCATTCAGGTCGTACTCTCGCTGCAGGGCCGTGACGAACGCGTCGAGTGCCTCTGCCTTCAGGCCTACGCTCTCGGCCTCCTTGAGGTACAGCGCTTCCTGTGGGTTGGTTTCTTGAAGGACCCGCTGTCGGAGCCCTTCAATGAGTGAGGGCGTCATCCTGGCACTGCGCAATCCAAGTCTTTCCACAAGCGCCCTCCGAATCAGCTCCTGTTGTTCGACTTTGAGCATCTCTCGAGTCTCACTGGGTGACAGTTTGTCGACTGTGAGCGTCGTTGGGAGTGATGGCACGAACTGTTGCCGAAGCCAATTCGCAATCCGCCGGTAGAGAGACGGAAGGAGCGTCTTTCCAAAGATCGGAAGGCTGTAAAACCAGCCGATCGATTCGACCATCACGTACGGTGTGATGACGTTTTCTTTCAGGTCATGCAGCAGGGTGTGCCCGGCATGGACCCACTTGGCCCAGGCCTGGTGCTTTGAAACCTGGTGATCGAGGTAGCTGCGAGGTATTTCACGGACTTCATTCTTTGCGCGCATGATGACCGGAAACTGTTCGGTGTCATGTTCCGTTCCCCACGCGCGGTAGCGGATGAAGGCGGCGAAGAAACCGGCAAAGCCGAACGTCTCATGCGGCCCGACTGTTTCGAGGTGGCGACGAAACGGCTCCGATCGCACATCGATGCAGTAGACCGACTGTGAGTAGGGGCGAATCGAAGCGACTGCGTCGGGAAGTCCTGCCGAACGTCGGGAAGCCTCGATGAGTTGTCCAATCAGAGGCTCGTGATAGCCAGCCTCAAAGGCCTTCAGCCATATCGGTCCATGGTTCGATTCCGGGAAGGCTTCTATCCATTCAATGGCTTGTTTGAGATCCTGGGCCTGGCTCTCGGCCACCTGCACACCCTCGATACCCAGCGATCTCCCCAGCGTGAGGAGTCGGCGCGCGGCACCACGCCGACTTGCAGCCTGCTGCCTGGGAACGACGTCGGTACGGTAGCGAGTAAGCACCGTGCTCCACCCTTGGCCTTTCCGATGGGCCAACCGATCGACTTCTTCGGCATACAGTGCAGGCAAGTGACCGGCGATCCGCTGTCGCCGCAGATAGTATTCTTCTGAATAGTTGCGCATGTACGCGGTGATGTCCTCGAATCGTCCCTGAATGTCCAGGTAGTCCCGACAGGCTGCCTGCACAAGTTCTCGTGCATACCACAAGCGGATCGCCAGGAACTTCACAAGACCCACGGGGTGGGTTTGCTGCCACGGGTAGTCCCGCTCCTCACCGCGCCATTTAATAAAGCCGGCCCAGCCGGGCAAGGCGGTCAACTGCAGCGACAAATAATCTTGCTGCAGTTCCATTGGAATGCCCAACATCTCTAGGCTTTCCAGGAGCACGTCTTCCGGATAATCGGGTAGTGCGGCGATCTTGCGGCGGCTGTCGGCGATACCGAGAAGCGACCATTCTTGGCCCGCCAGGCGTTTCCACGACTGGTAGAGCCCCCCCTCACGATCCGGCATGGGCCAAGCGGCATGGCCCTCGTCGAGAAAGGCTGAGCACCACTTGATCATTTGGTCATTGATACTTTGCACGATCGTGGTGCCGAGGGTGTCGTCACACCAGTGAGACAATGTTAGCCACCGACAGAGCGAGGACTGGTTGTCAGTCACGACTTTTTGGATTCGATTGTCCAGAGAAGGCGTCTCAAGAACGAGTTCCAATTGGCGCGCAATGCGCTCAATGAGATCTCTATCGGGATCTTCCAGCTGGTCATCGAGCGGCTCACGCGCCGGTGAGCAGAGTCCTTCCGTCAGACAGGCTTGCAACACCTCACCCTGCGTGACCGTTCGCGAGCCAAGGGTGATCTGTCGATCCTGCGTCAACGGCTGCAGTGCGGTAGCCACATGCTCGAGGCGGATTCGACCGGAGGCCACGTAGGCCCGATACACGTCGCTCGGAAGATAGCCCTCGCCGTTCAGAAACTGCTTGCCGCGTCGGACGGTTTCCTCAAAGGGAAGGTATTCCAGACTGTGGAGTGGGTTGTGGTGAACAAAGGTCCGCATCGGCCAGTACTGTGCAATCACCTCGCCGGCGAGTCGAACCACGCCGCGCAATTCCATTCGTCTCGATTCGAGGTCCATCACGTCGTTCATTGTTGCCATATGGTACCTCGAGAAACTCCGTCGACTGGCTGTGTGGCCATGGGAGACGAGAACCAGTTGTTCGGGGCCAATCCGAGCAGAGCCAATACCAGAATCGTGGCGACGAGTGCTCCCCATTCACCGGGTACGACGTCGTGATGCCGTATGTCACTCCGCTTCACGCCGAATAACAGCCGTTGGACAGCGCTCATGATGTACCAGGAGGCGGCCAGCCATGCTGAAAGAATAATAAGAAGACCGAACAGCGAGGGGATCGGTGAATGGAGCAGCAACCCCATGAAGCCCGCGAACACCCCGAAGGGCGGCAGGCCCATCGCCGCCAGCGCGAGTAGCGAAAGCAGGACTCCATAGCCCGGCATTGACGAGGCCAACCCACTGATCGACAGCGGATCCACATCATCCCCGTACCTCGTCCGGATGATTTGCCAGGCAATGAGCAGCCCGCACGTGGCGAGGCTGATCGCTGCGATGAGTACGGCCGCGCGCGAGGTCGCCATATGCGACGTGGCGGCAAACCACCAGAGCACTGAGAAGAAGGAAAGACTGCCGTAGGACAACATCAGTCGAACGCGTGTCTGTGCCAGCGCCTTGACCGCCCCATAGAGGGCGCCGGCCAGGGCAAAGAGGCTGACGAGACCGGTGATGCTAGTGGGTACGGTCGGAAGCATCGCAATCATGACGTGCAGGCCGACGGAAGGGAGGAGGACCGCAGCAAAAGACGGGAGGTTGCCCGGTAGGCGCGTGAGCGCCGTCAGATACCCGGTATGGAACGGGAGGAGCGGGATGAGGACCACACAGGTCAGGAACGCGGCTGAGGACGACATCGGGGGATCGGTGAACGCGGCCATGATCACACCCAAGCCGGCGAGACCGAAGAGACCGATGCCCCACCAGGAAATGGGCCACAGGGTCGTGTGGTGTTTGATCAATAGGCCGGTGATGGTGGCCAGTAGTGCCAGCAAGAAAAAGTGGCCAATCACGCTAGGATGGGAGATGACCCCAATTCCCAACCCGAGACAGAGCAGAGTCATCAGCCAGGAAAGACGGTGGTCCTGATGAGTCGGTTGTCCCAAGAGCGAGGTGATTGCGGCGATCGGGAGCAGATACAGCAGCAAGGGACCTTCCGGCGCGGTCACACCCGCCGCGGCAATCGGGGCCAGACTGAGAACCGACCAGAGCAGGCAGGATGTCTTGAGTTGGTGTGGGTCCCGCCAGCAGAATATTCGACCGGTCAGCGCACCGATCAGCGGCACAGTAGTCGAGAACCAGGCGAAAAGGTCGTGGCCCGTCATCGCGACCACCCCTGCTCCTGCTTATCGATCCAATGGACCACTCGCATGATGGCGCGTCCGGCGCGAGCATACAATTCGTCTGCATAAAGTCGGTTCATGAGGGCCACGTAGAGTCGATTGCGGATACTATCGATCCAGGACGGCATCCACACACGTCGCCCATGGGCTTGCAGGTAGAGATAACACCAGCCGAGCACCGTCAGCCCAGTGGAGCCGACGATGATGAGGTCGAACAGCCAGTCGGGAAGGTCCGCCGCCTTGAAATAAGATGCCACTTCCGCAGGGTTCGGATAGAGGAACGCCGTGAACGACTCAACGGCAAACAGATAGATGAAGATGACGAACAGCAAGGTCACCAACATGGTCGACGAGACTTTCCAGGAAGCGACCGCCCGTAGTCGTGTGAGCGTCAAAATCGCTTGCGACGACGTGATCCAGATGAAGAAGAGGATGATGACAGTCCCCTGTGATTCCAAGAGCGGAATATGCAGGACACCATGCGTCACCAGCAGAATGAGCAGCGGGATGACCAGCGTCGTCGCGAACCCGGTTGACCAGGTGAGTCTGGAAAGTTGTCCCTCCTCATGGTGCGCCTGGTCGTGTTTCGTGTGGGGAAAGTGCGGCTCCAAACGGGCTTTCTGAATGACGTTTCCGCAATTGAGGAAGACGGTGGCCTTGAAGAGGCCGTGCGCGATGAGGTGGAACACCGCGAGCGAGAAGGCGCCCAAGCCGCACTCCATGATCATGTAGCCCATCTGGCCGATCGTCGAAAGCCCGAGCGTCTTTTTGATGTCGTTCTGCACCAGCATCATGGAGGCGCCGATGACCGCCGTCGCGGTGCCGATCACAAAGGCCACATGCAGGGTGGTGGAACTCATGCCGAAGAGCGGCGCCAAACGATTGATTAAGAACCCGCCCGCATTGATGATGCCCGCATGCAGGAGGCCATGCACGGGGGTCGGGGCAAACAGCGAACTCGGTAACCACAAGTGGAGCGGGAACTGGGCGGACTTGCCCATGGCCCCCACGAACATCAGCAACGTAATGGCCGTGGCGGCATCGATGTCCATGCCGGGCCAGAGCGCGACCGTCGTGCGCGAGACGGTCGCTCGTGCAAACAAGTCCGGCAGATCGAGTGTGCCGTACACTTGGTAGGCGAGGATGATCCCCATCAGCAAGGCCATGTCGGCAAGGCGCAGGACGGTAAACGTCTTATACGCACCCTCGAGGGTCGGGGTGTGGCTATGATTGTGGGCCAGGAGGTAAAGCAGGTAGCTCAGTAGCTGCCAAAATAAAAACAGCATCATGAGATTCGAGCTCGACACCATGCAGATCAGCACAAAATCCGTGAGGCAGATGAGCGCCAGGTACCGGCGGTAGTGGAGATCTTGATACATGTAGTTCGTGGAATAGGCATAGATGATCGTACAAACAGCGGCAATCAGCGTCATCATGACCCCGCTGAGCCGGTCGATGTAGAAGCCGATCGGCATGGTCAAGGAAGCGGCCGTAGCTGGGTCATAGAACCGGATGGTTATCGGCCCGGAGGTCGTGACGACGTAGAGCGTGACGGCCGACCCGATACAGGCCGCCCCTATCAGCCACGTGGCGATCTTCGCGTGAGCATAGCGAGTCGCGTCCTCGGCACAGAGCACGACCAGTGCGGCTACCAGCGGAAGAAACGGGACAAGTAGGAATACCCAGGTCAACACACGATCGCCTCTGAAAAGAAAAAAGCCAACCACAATAGGACGATGCGAAATCGTCCCAGACGGTTGGCTTGTACTGCGACCGGCCTCTCATGCGAACTGCTGGTCGCCCTACGGCCCAATGAGGGAAGAACCAGGCATTCTGCCTATCCACAAGAAATTATGAGGATGGACAGCATTGCCGTACTAGTAAATGCGGCACCATGAATAATACGGTTCGGAGGACAACGTCAAGGTTCATCTCAAGCACTGGGTCTCTCAACCACCGGAAGCCAGGGTCCCCAAAGCCCAACTATCGGCTGGGGATGAAGACGAAAGTCCTAAGCCAACACTTGTTCGGCTCGTTATGCGACTCTATAATCGACCGGGAAGAACGTATGGAAAACGCGATACGCAACGCAATCATCAAGTTCGAGCAGGAGTTCCTTGGACGAGGTCCGGATGAGGTTCGTGCGCTGGTCGCACGAGACCTCGTTGTCGTCCGGCTGAAGGGCGTTCTGACACCGGCCGAACGGCAGCTGGCCAAGACAACGGAAGGGGTCGAGATGGTGAAGCGGTTGCGGCAAAATCTGATTGCGCAGGGACGCGACAAACTCTGCGAGCAAGTCAGCGAGATCACCGGCGCCAAAATTCTGGGCCTCTTCACCGATATCGATGTGCAGCTCGGAGAACGGGTCTTCGTCTTTACGATGGATCGAGAGATTCAGAATGGGAATAGGTAGCCGATCGACCACCCTTGTGAAAATTGCCACCAACCATCAGGAAGTTTCGCATCAAAAAACTTTTCCACAAACTGCAAGTCGACGACCTCATACAAGCAGCCCTGCTCACCATCTGCCAGAGAAGGAATCAGCTGGATCCGACACGATGCCAGAGGGGACTCTTCACTGGTTTACGGACACCCCCAAGGTCGTCAGCGTCGCGAATTGAATTCTCTCTGGCCAATACAATCCTCTTCATCTCTTCTGCATTTCTCGATAGGAGGGGTGGACTCATTCACCTCCATCCCTTCGGTAAGTAGGGTCGCTTAAATCAACACATTGAGCGTGCAGTCTAGAGGCATCGACCATTTCAGTGTATAGTGCCGCCGCATGGAATGGCTGAATTACCACCATCTGCTCTATTTTTGGTCTGTTGCGAAACACGGGACTGTTGCCAAAGCTTGCGAAGAGCTTCGCTTGGCCCAACCGACGATCAGCAAACAGATAGGACTTCTGGAGAAAACATTAGGAGAAAAGTTATTCACGCGGAGCGGTCGGCACCTGGTGCTAACGGAAATGGGCGGCATCGTCTTCAAACATGCCGAAGATATCTTCTCAATAGGACAAGACTTGATGAATACCGTCAAGGGACGGGCAAGTGGCAGCTCAATTCGCCTGAACGTCGGCATTGTTGACGTGGTGCCGAAGCTGCTGGCCACCCGTCTCTTGGACTCTGCCGTTCGGCAGCCCCCCGGCGTACGCTTGATTTGCTGGGAAGATAAGTTGGACCAACTGTTGGCCGACCTGGCGATCCATGGACTGGATTTGGTCATCGCGGATACGCCGGCGCCACCGACGATCAAGGTGCAAGCATATAATCATCTTCTGGGTGAGTCGGGTGTCACGTTCTTCGCGAACACAAAGTTGGCAACACGCTATCGTCGGAACTTTCCTCGCTCCTTACATGGCGCACCGATCTTGTTGCCCACCACCAACACGGTGCTTCGCAGGTTGTTGAATGATTGGTTCAACATTCAGGGAGTAGTCCCAACGGTCATCGGGGAATTCGAAGACAGCGCGACCTTGAAAGCCTTCGGACAGGAAGGACATGGATTATTTCCCGGGTCGACGGCCATGGAAAAAGAGATCTGCCGACAGTATCAAGTGCAAGTTGTACGACGGGTCGATTCTGTCAGGCAGAAGTTCTATGCGATTACAGTCGAGCGGCGAGTGAAACATCCGGTCATCATGGCTCTCTTCGACACAGCACGTCGGGAAGTGCTTAGCTAGACTTAAGGCCGTGATCTAGGGAAGCCTCATTTTCTTCTCAACGTGCGGACATACGCCAACATGTTCCTGGACTGTCCCTCAGAAAGTCGCCATTTCCATGACGGCATCGTCCTTCCTCGCCGACCCTCGTGACTCTTCCCACGCAAACGACACCGAGCTCCTTCTGAGTCGTCGACCTCTGCTCGGACAGTTTCCCCTCTTTGCCCGACGCCCGTGGTTCCTTATGCAATGTGATCGAACAGTTCAATTAAACTTCGTCGGAAACTGTTTCACCAAGGCGGCCGTGAGGGCATCGGCAATCACATAGACATGATGTTCCATCACCGGCCAGGTTTCTTCCTCGTCAGCGTAATCTTTGTCTTGGAACTTGTTGATTTGTGCCGCATGATGGTCAACATTCGTGGCAAATAGATTTCGGACCGTCTCTTTGGAAAGGGGAGGATTGATCCCACTAAAAAAGGTGGCCATTTCGTCGGTGATCGAGGCAAATTCGACTATGGCTGCATCCTGGCGGCGCTTATTCCCGGCCACAGTGGCCTCGGAGTAGGCTTTAATCATGCCATAGTGCTTCGTCAGCAAATTGCGGAACCGTTCAGAGACCGCATCCCCGTAGAACGGAGCAAATGTTTTCGCCATATCTCTTGTGTTGGTCGCCACGGCCTTCTCCGCAAAATCTCGTGACCTCAGATCACTTTTCGCGTTGTCCAAGACAACGTTGCGAATCCAGAAGAGGTGTCGAGACCATTCATCACGCAAGACGGCTTGCATATCCGCCGCAGTGACGGGATGTGGGTCTGACATCGAGGACCACTCGTGCGCGCAACCCCCAAGGCCGATAACGGTGAAGACCAGTAGTGCCATGGACCGACGTATTATGTTCATACCAAACCCCTCCTTCTATTTAAGTGGACTCAGCTCTTTCCCCGCAGTGAAACGATGGGGTTGACCTCCAGGCGTGTACACATGTGACACATCTGAACCTCTTATGTAACGCATTCTCATATCCATTATGTAACCAGCATGTAAACAACGAGTAAACTATCGCTCTGTTCATAGGGAAATAGATAAGTTGCATTGAACCTATCTCTAAAATAAATGCTGAGATGGGCCAGGGCAGTCATCAGCACCGAGGTTCTGGGCGAGTGGGTTAGACAATATGCCAAAGAATATTACATGGACATGACTCGCTGTCTGTTCTGCGGGATGTACATCCAGGCTTGCCCGGTCGGTGCACCGGCCATGACCCGGGAATTTGAATGGCCGACCTATGATAAGCGGGATCTCTTTCTCAATGAACAGCAGTTACCAGCCATCGGTGACCGCAACCTCTCGGTTCGGGAAAAGTGCTTGGGTTGCAGCACCCAAACGCCCCCTTTTTCAATGTCTCGTTTCCGGTGAGTCCACAGAGTACATCCTAACTTGCGGTTGGAGGTCTTTTTTTCGAGAGAGAGTCGGACCGCAAATTTGAATCCTTCCGTCGATCGCCTTCCATGATCAAATTGACGTGGAAACAAGTTTTTCCTATGATGACCGTGTGGGGGTGTTTTTAGATCCTGCACTGGTTCTCGCTCGTTAACGGCGTTCTCATGAACGACAACGGTGGTTCCGCAAGAAGTCTGTCTCTTGACCTCGGAAGGGAAGTCCGCTCTCTCGTTCACGGTGAAGTCGGTTCGGACGACATCGCCGTCGACAAGCTCGTCACTTCAGCCAAACTCCAATCTTGGGAGGGGGCTCAACTTCCTAAAGGATGGAGGTTTTCCGCGCGTTTGCCGATCACTCTGGTCCTATTTTTTCTGCTGGTCATTATTTTCGTCCCGTGGACCCAGACGGTAACCGTGACTGGGCAGATGTCGGCCTATACTCCCTACGAGCGACCGCAGGACATCGAAGCTCAAATTACGGGCCGTATCAAGAAATGGCACGTATTCGAAGGTGACCAGGTCAAGGAGGGAGATCTCATTCTCGAATTGGAGGACAATGATCCCAATTTCATGTCCCCCCACCTGCTTGCCTTTCTGGATCAACGCAAGAAGGCTTTGGAGAAGGCCCAGTATGCAGCTTTGACGAGGATAGACCAGCTCGACAAGCGGATCGTAGAAATGCGGAACCTGGTCAAAGCCGCAGTTCCGTCCGCAGAGGCTCGTGTCGTTGAATCTGGAGAGAAAGTGCGTGAAGCGTACCAGAAGGTAGAGGCAGCCAAAATCGCCGCGACGACCGCGGCGCTGAATGTCGAGCGGCACAAGCAACTGTCCAAGAGAGGCTTGGTCTCTCAGCGAGAATTGGAATTGACGATCCAGGCAGATACCGCGAGCCAAGCAGAACTCGAGGGGGCACGCGCGAATCTTCACGCGGCCGAAGAGGCGATGAAATCACTCGGTTTTGGCCGCGACCAAGTCAGCGCAGAGATGTTACAGCGGTTGCTCGATGCGGAGGCGGGGCGCGATGCGTCGGTGGCGGAGGCAGCCAAAGTCGGCGACCAGCTGGCCGATGTGTCACTCCGGCTGTCAAACGCCGAGCAACGTCGTCTAGCCAGCAAGATCTTGGCTCCAATCGACGGCACCGTCGTCAAGATGTCAAAAGTTGGTGTCGGCGAGACCGTGCGCCAAGGTGATACGTTGATCCGACTCTCTCCGACCAGTACGGACAAGGCGATTGAGATGACAGCGGACGGGCTGGACGCCCCCCTGTTGAATGTGGGCCGGAAGGTTAAAATCCTCTTCTACGGTATCCCCGCCATCCCTCTACCGGCATGGCCTGAACTGATGGCCGGCACCTATTCCGGCGTGATTAAGGTCATCGACCAAGTCGATGACGGGAAAGGGAACTACCGCTTTTGGGTTGTTCCTGATCAGGACGATCGCATCTGGCCCGAGCAGTCCCACGTGCGGCAGGGTACGAAAGCGATGGGGTGGGTCATCTTGAACCGTGTTCCCCTCTGGTATGAACTGTGGCGCCGCTTCAACCTGTTTCCCCCCGACTACGAGGAACGATCACACACGGTGCTCGATATACTTCTCCCCAAGGCGGGACGAGGCTCAAAGTAACTCTTGTCTCCTGTCTACGCATGATCCCATAGACGCTCGGCGATTTAGATGAGCGGACACTCATGTCTTCAGGCCGGTAACAGCGGCACCGGGCTTCCCAAATCACCAAGAACGATGCGGCGATCGACATAGGGTGTGAGGCCAGGGTCATTGGAGACAAAAATGACCGTCCACGACTGATCTTTCGAACAGAGTCGTCGCAGGATGATATCTCGCAAGGGCGGTTGCATGTCGTGAATCATACCGTCGAAGATCAGGAGTTGCGGTCGACCCAGAATGGCGCGTGCGAGGAGAATGCGCAACACTTGGGCCGGTGCGGGAATTTCCCCAAGTGTGCTGATGTCGGAATTGAGACCAAGTGGGAGGGCCGCCACCTCTTCCTGGAGCTGAGTCAACCAGAGTGCCCAACGGACATCTTCGTAAGAGATGTAGGAACGGCGCCACACGATATTGTCTGCGATCGTTCCGTCGATCAGAGACAGGTGTGAGTCGATCATGAAGCCACGACATTGATTGACGACGCTCAGATCGAGATGCCGAAGTTCCACGTCGTTATAGGAAATGATACCGGTGGTCGGCGGTTCAAGACCAGCCAACACCCTGGCCAAGGCCATTCTCGTCGTTGTCGTCGTCGTGTAAATGGCGACCTTCTCGCCAGGGGTAACGTCCAAATCGAGATTGTCGAACGCAGACGCACCGTTGTGAATCAGACCGAGTCCTTTACATGTCACGCGGATGCCATGAACCTTAGGGTCAGGGAGGGTCACCGATGATGTCGGAGGGGGATGGAGCTGATCTTTCGGCAGAGAGAAGAAGGTATCCAGCTCCACCAGGGCCGTGAAAAAGAAATACACCTGCCCCATACTCTTGACCACCGCATCAAAGTTGATCAGAAGGCTGCCGACCACCACCTCAACGGCGACGAGTTGGCCGAGGGTCAGTTGCCCGATGGACAGAAGCCAGCCGGCAAGAGCCAGTGCACCACTGTGTGCGAGGGCTTGTCCTCCCACCGAGGCGATAAATTGGCGCAGCAGGACAGCGAACCTCGCTCGTCGACAGTCCATATACTTCTTCGCAAGTTGGTCGGTTTTCTCCATGAGCAACGCACGGCTGTCGGTTGCCTTGATGTGCAGCAAGTTCTGTGAAATTTCCTGGATCCAGTGCAGCACGTCGTACTTGGCATGAGACATTTCGACGGTGGTCCGCAGTCCTCCACGAGACAGGACGAAGAAAATGAGGGCTGACCCGATAAGCAGGACGAGGTTAAAGAGAATGAAGTAGGGATGATAGAAAACCAAAATCATCATCCCGATGACCCCACCGACGACAACGTGGATCAGATCCACGAGTAAGACCGACAACGCACGTTGCATGAACGCTGTTTCTATGAAAACATTCGCGACCCTCGGTCTGAACCCTTGAAAGTGGATAAGGGGGAGCTTCTGGGCCATCGCGAAAGCGGTCCTGACAAAGAGCCGACGCTGGAGCACCTCGACCGCGTAGTATTGCAACGCTTTGAATGCGCCGACCACCGTCAGCACCACGACCATGATAATGGCCAGCGTGGCGATCATGATTGGTTGGATTGCAAAGGAGAACGTGTTGACCAATTCTTGAACGGTTAAAGGGACGATGAGGGAGAAGAGTCCGATCACCAGCGCATAGGAGACCACGAGGGCCAAGATCCTACGTTCAAGCTGGAAGAAGCGCCCCAAAAGCCTCAGCACGTGAAACAGATTAGGCTGATGAGTGCCGAGTGATCGCCCCATTTGTCAGGGTTCCATGATCATTCTGGTCGCGAGAACCTACAAGCGGTTGTAAGCCTGCGACTCACAAATAATTCAACCAGCCCGCTGCCACGAACTCATGTAGACCCTACCACGCTCTCGCCGGCGAGTCACTTCAACGGTAACTCACCCGCATGGCCTCGCTCGGGCTCTTGGCCCAAGCTCCGATGGCCCACTGATACAGTGCCAAGGCCTTGTAGTACTCGGCCTTCGCGCGAACAACTTGACTTTGGGAATCGATGGTGTTGCGTTCCCGAAGATTGACGAACAGTACACTGCTCGTACCAAGGCTGAATCGATACCGCTCTCCTTCTTCGACGATTTCCACCAGATGGAGTGCCTGTGAGGCCTCTTCTATCCGCTCTCTCGCTCGCTCAATCGCAGAGAGTGCATTGTCGACATCGACAAGGACTTGGTTTTCCCGATACTGTTGCGCCATTACGAGCCGCTCGGCCTGGCCCTGGGCTTGAAGCACTTCACCGCGGCTGCGACGTTGCAGAAGAGGGAACCTCAGTTCGACACCGAATCGATACCCCAACCCAAGAACAAATTTCTCCGGAGAACGGGCCGGTGCTGCCTCGAGGTCAAGACTTGGAAGGAGGTTGTTCTTCGCCAGCGCAAGGTCGATGTTGTTGATCCTGGCCTCGACTTCCAGTTCTTTGACCTCCGGTCGTTCTTTCATCGCTTCGAGCTTATGCGCGGTGACTTCCCCCACCGTCAGAGTTTGTCTCGCGGCTGGAAATTCCGGAACGCGATCGATCGGCGGGATCGTCGGAGAGCCATTTTCCCAGAGGAACATGGATAACTTGAACTGCTCCTGCTCAAGTAATCGCCGGGCAGCGATGGCAACCTCCCGTCGACGGTGCACCTCCTGACCGGCTTCCGTCACGTCGATTGGAGCGATCACACCGGCCTTGGCGCGCTCTTCCACCTGCTTGTAGCGTGCTTCGGCCACGGCGACCGCTCGCTTCTGAATGTCGACCAGTTTGGCGGCCGCCACCCACTCCCAGAATTGATGGGCCGCCGCCAAGAAGAGACCTTGCCTGGTTTGGGCGATCTTGATTTCTGCGAGGGGGTTGGCCAGCTCTGATCGCTGTAGTTCTGCACGTTCCGGGTTGATCATCAGACCTCGTAGCAGAGGAAGGTAACCGCCCAGGACAACTTGCTGATTCCCATTGCCGAACGACAGGTCTGGAATTCTCGCATCGCCGATTGCTTGGCGGAACCCGGCGCTGCCTTTAAAACCCGATGGGTGTAGCGCTTCAACCAGCGTGTCGTTATACCCCACCGTCTGTGTTCCCCTGCTGGGGGCACTGCTGGAAATAAAGCGTTCAAGCTCTGTGTCATTCACGAGAGTCGGTTCAAACGCGCCGAGCGCCTTCAGGATTTTCCCGCGGGCGATCGTTTTTTCAGCTCCGGCCCCCCTGAGAAGCGGATGAGTCCGATCAATCCTTGAATGAAGTTCGTCCAGACTGAACGGAATGGGGGGGAGAGATTGTTCTGCAGGCATTTCCCTGGCCTGACCTGCGTAGGTGACTAACGGCACCATGAGGAGGCAGCCGAGAATGAACGATAAGACCTTCATGGGGAGACTCCTTTCTGTGTAGGCAAGTTCGGTTGGAGTGGAGTTTCGAAAAGCAGCGTACCGTAACGGTCTGATCGGGCAAGTTTGGATCGAAGAGCATAGATGTCGGCAGAGAGGGCGATGACTAGAAGGTCGCTCCCAATCCTATCATCTTTCTTATGCCAGTTTGTTGAATGCGTCCAATGCGGCGACCTTATAGCATTCAGCCAGAGTCGGATAGTTGAAGGCGGTGGAGAGAAAATAATCGAGCCCGCCCCCCAACCCCAACACAGCTTGGCCGATATGGATCAGCTCTGTCGCACCAGTGCCAACCGTGTGCACTCCCAAGAGACGACGGTCCTCCCGATGAAACAGCATCTTGAGGAATCCACTATCATCACCCATGATCTGGCCACGCGCTATCTCTCGATAGCGGGCGACACCACTCTCATAGGGAACTCTCTTTTCTGTCAACACATGTTCCGGCTCTCCGACAGCCGACACTTCGGGGATCGCGTAGATCCCGATAGGGAAATGAGGCGCCATTGGCTCTGTGTCGATACCGAAAGCCGCGCAGGCAGCCAGGCGCCCCTGCTCCGCCGAAGTGGTCGCCAAGCTTGGAAACCCGATGACATCCCCGGCGGCGAAGATATGCGGGACGCTCGTACGGTACTCTCGATTGACCGTCAATCGCCCACGATCATCTGCTTTGAGCCCCGCTGCCGAGAGGTTCAATCGGTCCGTCGCACCCTGCCGTCCCGCACTGAAGAGCACCAACTCGGAGACGAGTCGTTTACCTGATTCTAGATAGATCACGACGTGCCGGGATGGCCTCTCGACAATCTCCAGCCGCTCGACCGCTTCGCCGAGTCGAAACGTGACGCCCATATTCCGCATTTGATGGAGTAACTCGTCGATCAGTTCTCCGTCGAGAAACTCCAACGGTCGTACTCGCTTGTCGACGACGGTCACATCGATGCCCAGGGCGGCGAACATCGAAGCATACTCGATTCCAATGACGCCGGCCCCTACCACGGCGAATCGTCTCGGCAAAGTCGTTATTTGGAGCAACTCATCGCTCGTAACGATCAGATTTTGTTCTGCAGGCATGTTGAGGGGCGGTGCCGGTACCGTGCCGACGGCGATCAGAATATTGGCCGCCTTCACCGCTCTGGCTTGGCCATCTCTGGTCACTATCACTGTATGAGGGTCGTGGAAGCTGGCTTCGCCAGTGAAAACGGTCACGTCGTTGCGTTGCAGTTGATTATAAATTATCTCGACTTGTTCCTGTTCCACCTCGGCGACTCTGGCCAAGAGAGTCTGTGCGCTCGGACGATGGCCGGATACCAGAGGTCGAAGCTTCTGATCAAACAAGGTTCTGCCCGTTTCCAGGAGAACGGCTTCTCGAAATGTCTTGCTGGGAATAGTTCCTGTGTCGACGCAGACACCTCCGATGA
>Ga0224500_10000043_pt1 | contig 84881 bp, 72 predicted proteins | sample SF_Oct11_sed_USG_FD_168126 | JGI IMG/M metagenome (GOLD analysis project Ga0224500, IMG submission 168126) | Sediment microbial communities from San Francisco Bay, California, United States - SF_Oct11_sed_USGS_4_1 | ecosystem: Environmental > Aquatic > Marine > Sediment | place: USA: California...
GGTGCCGCCGTTCAGGTTCTCCTTCGGGCGGCGGCCGAACTCGGCGTAGGTGAGCACGAGCGCCTCGTCCCAGCGGCCCAGCTCCCGCAGGCCGGCCTCCAGCGCGACCAGTCCCTGCGCCAGCTCGCCGAGCAGCCGGGCCTGCGTGCCGGCCTGGTTCGCGTGCGTGTCGAACCCGTCGAGCGTGAGCCGCACGGCGCCGACGCCGGCGGGATTGGCGACGACTTCGCAGGCGGTGCGCACGGCATTGCCGAACGCGCCGGCCGGAAACGCCGTGGCGAAAGTCCGCTGGGCGGTCAGGCGCGCGGCCGCCTCGCGCACGTCGGCCTCGACCTTGCGGATGTGCGCGAGCGCGCGGTTGTCCGTCGCCGGCGCGGGTTTCGCGAGCCGCGCGCGGCGCTGGAACGACTCGGTGTCGGCAAGCGCGATCGCGCGCACCTTCGCCCCGGCGAGCGGCCCGAGCTCGTTGCTGCCGACCGCGACGCCGTCGGCGGCGAACGCCTGCGGGCGCGGCGCGAGCGCGAAGGCGCGCGCGAGCCAGCCCTCCGACAGCACTTCGTCGCTGCGCGAGGCCGTGTCCCAGATCTCGATCGAGCGGAAGTGCGAGAGGTTGGGCGCCGGGTAGCCGACGCCCTGGAGCACGGCCAGCTTGCCGTCGCGCCACGACGGCAGCAGCGGCGCGAGCGACGGGTGCAGCCCGCAGGCATCGGAGAGCTGCGCGACGGCGTCGCGCGCGATCGCGATGCGCGGGCGCAGCGCGGCGTAGGCGTCGTCGGCATACGGCACGAGCGTGTTGAAGCCGTCGTTGCCGCCTTTCAGCTCGACGAGCACCAGCAGGCGGCGTTCGCGCGCCGCCTCGGGCGCGGCCGCGAAGGCCACGCGGGCGCCGCCGAGCGAGGCTGCGGCTGCGAGCGCGGCGCCGCGCGCGAAGAGCTTCCTGCGGACGGAGTTCACCGCGGCGACGTCGTCTCGCATGGAAGCCTCACTTCAACTGGAACGCGGGGTCGAGCAGCGTCGTGCGCACGAGGACGGACGGCGGCGCGTCGTCCGCCGCGGGCGACTGCGCGGGCAGCGGCAGCAGCAGCGCCCGCACCGCGCGCACCCGCTCTTCGACGCTCGCGCCTCGCGCGGCCACCCACGCGGTCGCGTCGAAGGCCACGTCGCGCATGCCGCGCTCGATGGTGCGACCCGTGCGCGATCGCCGCTCGCGGTCGTCGTCGAACGCGGCGGCAATCGCCGGCGCGCCGGTGCCCTCGTCGATGGCGGCCATTCGCCGCATCGGCGCGCCCGTGCCCGCATCGGCACGGGCGAGGCGCTCGAGGAACTGCTTGCGCGCGAGCAGCGTGTTCGCGTTGATCCACACTTCACCGCCCGGCCAGCCCTTGACGTTCGGCGGCGCGAAGACGTTCTGCCCCATGCCCGCGGCGGCGAACGCGAACGGCAATCCGTCGCCGGGCACGATCTCGAGCTGGCGCAGCGCGCCGACGACGAGCTCGACCGGGCTCTTGACCAGCACGCCGCGGTTCTCCGCGGCGTAGAACGCGTCGGCAAGCAGCAGCTCGCGCAGCGCGCCCTTGATCGCGTAGCCGGAACGGCGGAAGTCGGCCGCGATGCGCCGCACCTCGACGGCGTCCGGATCGGGCGACACGAATTCGCGCCAGAGCTTGCCGACGACGTGCACCGCGGTCGCTTCGTGTTCGAGCAGCACGTCCAGCACCGCGTCGCCGTCGAAGCGCCCGCTGCGCCCGAGCACGGTCTTCACGGCGGGATCGTGCATGCCGCGGCGGAACACGTAGCCTCCGGTGTCGCGGTCGACGCTCCACCCCGTGAACGCCCGCGCCGCCTCCTTCACGTCCTGTTCCGTGTAGCGGCCCTCGCCGAGCGTGAACAGCTCCATCACCTCGCGCGCGAAGTTCTCGTTCGGCTGCCCGCGGCGGTTCTGCGCGCCGTCGAGGTAGACGAGCATCGCGGGGTCCTTCGCCGCGGCGCGCAGCAGCGCGGCGAAGCTGCCGAGCGCATGCTCGCGCAACGTCGCGTTCTGCTCGTACATGAGGCGCGCGAAGCGCACCTTCTGCTGGCTCGACACGAAGTGGTTGTGCCAGAACAGCGTCATCCGCTCGGTGAGCGGCGAGGGCGTGCTGGTCATCTCCTGCAGCCACCACGCGCGGAGCTCGAGTCCCTCGCGCACGTTGCGCCGGTTGAACTCGCGGCGCTCCTCGACGCTCGCCGACGGGCCGGGGAAGCGGATCGGCTCCTGGGTCAGCGCGGCCGCAGGCGGAGGCAGGCCGGCCTTCGTGCGCGCGCCGTCGAGCAGGCGGTCGACGGCCTCGCGGCGCGAGAGCGCGGCGAACGCCGCCACCTCCGCGGCGGTCGGACCGAAGCCCGTGCGCGCGAGGAGGTGACGCGCGTCCTCCGTGCCCAGCACGTCGCCGGGCGCGGCGAGGACGCGCGGGCTTGCCGCCAGGACTGCGGCGAGCATCGCTGCGGCGAGCGGGAAGGCCCGCGATGCGGACTTCGCTCCAGGTGCGCGCGGGCTCGCCGTCTTCATGTCAGTGGCGCCGGGCCGTCCCAAGCCACTGACCCGCCCCCCATAGGGGGCAGCGAGCGCAGCGAGCGTGGGGGTCGTTTCATCCTAGCGTCGCCTCTCCGCATCGTGCTTCTCGATCCAGATGCTCCGGCTCGCGCGGTCGAGGTCGCGGTGCAGGTCGACGCGCTCGGCCGGCGTGAGCACGCCGTCGGAGCGGTAGAGCCGCTCCTCGGCGCGGATCGCGCGCTGCTGCCCGGCGAGGAAGCGCGTCTCGCCGCGGGTGAGCGCACCGCTCGCCACGCCGCCGTCGATGCGCAGGTGCTGGTGCGCCTGGCGATGATTGACGCCGGGGCCGTTCGGGTGATGCGCGTGCGCCGTGCCGGCGGCGAGACCGAGGATTGCCAGCACTGCAGGGACGGTGGTCTTCATCGGATCCTCCTTCAGGGGTCGCGCCGCAAAGCTGCTCGGCGTGCCTCCCTCAACGAGGCATTCTGCGCGGCTGTTGACCGCCATGCCGTTGCCGTTTGTAACCGGGCGTTACGCCCGCCGCGCCTCAGGGCGGCAGCGCGATCGTCCCGCGCCCGAGCTCGATCACCCGGCCGCTCACCCGGATCGAGCGGTCGGCGCCCACCGCGAGGCCGAGCCTGCACGGGCGGCCGACCGCTTCGCCCTGGCTCACCGAGAGCCGTTGCGGCAGCGCAGCACCGGTGGCGAGCAACCATCCGCCGAGGTTCGCGCACGCGGACCCGGTGCCCGGATCCTCGACGATCGCGCCCTGCTTGGGGAAGAAGAAGCGGGCGAGGACCGCATCGCCCTCGCGCGCGAACACGTAGGCCATCGCGCGGCTCGCATTGCTCGCGTGGCGCAGCAGGAGTTCGGGCCGCGGCGACGCCCGCCGCACCGCGTCCGCGCTCGCGAGCGGGATCACCAGCTGCTCGGCGCCCGTGTCCACCCACAGCGGCGGACCGGCGATGGCCGCAGCGTCGAGGCCGAGCATGGCCGCGAGGTCCGCGTTCGACGCGCCCGGCGCACGATGCTTCGGCGCGTTCGCCTGCAGCGTCCACGAGTCGCCGTTGGCCTGGACCGGAATCACGCCGGCGAGCATCTCGAGCGTCACGCGCTCACCGGCCCGCGCGAGGTCGCGCACGACGTGCGCGGTGCCGAGCGTGGGGTGGCCGGCGAACGGCATCTCGAAGGACGGCGTGAAGATGCGCACGCGCGCGGTCGCGTGCGACGACGGAAGGACGAACGTGGTCTCGGACAGGTTGAACTGCAGCGCCAGCGCCTGCATCGTGGCGGTGTCGAGCGACGAGCCGTCCTCGAACACGCACAGCGGGTTGCCGCCGAGCGGGGTCTCCGCGAACACGTTGACGATGCGGTACGCCAGCGGCTTCATCGCGATCCCTCCACCTCGGAGACCAGTCGCCGCGCTGCCGCGCGGTAGGCTTCGGGTTCGATGCCCTGTGGCGAGACCGCCACCGCGCGATCGATCGCCGGGAAGTTGCCGCCGATCGAGCGCGTGTACAGCGGGTCGTAGTGGCGGTCGAGCAGCTCGCCGACCAGCGTGTCGAAGTCGCCGGCGCGGGCGAGCGCATCCCAGCGCGCGAGCGTCTCGGCGCCGAGGAGCGGCTTGAGCGGCGCGAGCCGGGCGGCGAGCAGCGCCGGGTCGGCGAGGAAGTGGCGGTACTCGTCCTTCAGCAGCGCGATGCGCGCGTCGCGCGGCAGCTCGACGCGCGCGCACTCGGCGGACCGCATGCGCTCGAGCAGCGCGTCGGGCACCTGCAGGCGGCCGATGCGCTTGCTCTCCGACTCGACGTACACTGGCCGCGCCGGGTCGAAGCGCAACAGGTCGGCGAGCACCAGCGACTCGAAGCGCTTCTGCGACGGCTGCGGGTCGCCGGGGAGGTCGCCGAGCAGCGAGCCGCGGTGCTTCGCGAGCCCTTCGAGGTCAAGCGCCTGTGCGCCCTCTGCGGCGAGCGCGTCGACGAGCCGGCTCTTGCCCGAGCCGGTGAGCCCGCAGATCACGCGGTAGGTGAACCGCTGCGGTACACGCTCCAGTGCCTCGACGACGTGGCGACGGTACGCGCGGTACCCGCCTTCGAGCTGCACGGCACGCCAGCCGATCTCGTTCATCACGTGCGCGAGCGAACGGCTGCGCTGCCCGCCGCGCCAGCAGTAGACGAGCGGCGTCCAGTCGCGCGGCCTGTCGCGGAAGCGCTCGACGATGCCGGCGATGTTGCGCGAGATCAGCGCCGCGCCGAGCTTGCGCGCGTCGAACGGCGAGGTCGCGTGCAGCGTGCCGACCTCGACGCGCTCCGCGTCGCTCAGCACGGGACAGTTGACCGCGCCCGGCACGTGGTCTTCGGCGAACTCGGCGGGCGTGCGCACGTCGATGCGCTCGGGAAAGCGCGGCAGCTCCGCGGGCGGCACGCGCAGCGGGTCGCGGGCGTGCGTCACCGGGCGAGCAGCGGCCGCAGCGCCGGCCACACGGTGGCGAGCATCTTCGGCTGCGCCTCGCGCGTCGGGTGGATGCGGTCGGGCTGGAACCAGGCCATGTCCTCGCCGAAGCCGTCGAACAGGTAGGGCACGAGACCCGCCTTGCGCGCCCTCGCGACCTCGGCGAAGAGGGCATCGAACTCGCGCACGTAGGCAGCGCCGTAGTTCGGCGGCAGCTTCATCCCGACGATCAGCACCCTTGCGCCGGCGCCCTGCGCGGCCTGCACCATCGCGTCGAGGTTGGCGCGCGTGGCCGCGAGCGGCTGGCCGCGCAGCGCGTCGTTGCCGCCGAGCTCTATGACGACCACTGCAGGCCGGTGCTCCTTCAGCAGCGCCGGAAGGCGCGCGCGACCGCCGGCGGTCGTGTCGCCGCTGATCGAGGCGTTCACCACGCGGTGCGGCAGCTTCTCCGCGCGTAGCCTCGCTTCGAGCAGGGACACCCACACCTCGCCCTGCGCGAGGCCGTAGCCGGCGGACACCGAGTCGCCGACGACGAGCACCACCGGCGGGCTTGCCGGCGCAGCGCGCGCCGGAAGGGGAACCAAAAGCGCGAAGGCGAGGACGAAGGCGAAGCGGCGGCGCGGGGACAAGGGCGGCTCCGGGGTGGCACGCCATTGTAGAGGCACGCACGGTATACTCGCCGCCCGTCGCCGCGGTTGCGTCTGCTGCGGCACTTGAAAGCTGCGGCCCGGCGCCGCATCTCCTTCGGGCGCGGCCCGCTCGTCGCCAACGCGCTCCGCCACCGCCCATGTCCCGACCGATCCTCCGCGCCGAAAGGCTTTCCAAGACCGTGCGAAGCGGCGACTCGCCGCTGGTCATCCTCGACGGCGTGACGTTCGCGGTGGAGGCGGGCGAGTCGGTGGCGATCGTGGGAGCCTCGGGTTCCGGCAAGACGACGCTGCTCGGGCTGCTCGCGGGGCTCGACCGCCCCTCGTCGGGCGACGTCTGGCTCGACGGCCACGCGCTTTCTGGCGAGGACGAGGACCGCTGCGCGGCGCTGCGCCAGCGCCTGCTCGGCTTCGTGTTCCAGTCGTTCCAGCTCCTGCCTGCGCTCACCGCGCTGGAGAACGTGATGCTGCCGCTCGAGCTCGCCGGCGCCGACGACGCGTCGCAGCGCGCGCGCGCGTGGCTCGACCGCGTGGGACTCGGCAAGCGCGGCCATCACTACCCTCGCCAGCTCTCCGGCGGCGAGCAGCAGCGCGTGGCCATCGCGCGTGCCTTCTCCGGCGAGCCCAAGCTGCTGATGGCCGACGAGCCCACCGGCAACCTCGACAACGCGACCGGCCGCGAGGTCGCCGACCTCATGTTCCGCCTCAACCGCGAGCACGGGACGACGCTGGTGCTGGTCACGCACGACCTCGATCTCGCGCGGCGCTGCGGCCGCCGCCTGTCGCTTTCGGCGGGGCGGCTCGTCGGCGACGAGAAAGTAGGGTCAGACTCCAATTTCCAACCTCCGGCCGCACCTTCGCCCGAAGGCGAAGGGAAATTGGAGTCTGACCCTACTTTCTCGGAGGGAAATCGGGGTCTGTCCCCGACTGCCGGATGAAGACCTTCGCGCTCGCACTGCGCATGCTGCGCCGCGACTGGCGCGCCGGCGAGCTGCGCGTGCTCGTCGCCGCGCTGGTGCTCGCGGTGGCGAGCGTCGGCACCGTTGGCTTCTTCACCGACCGCGTGAAGGGCGCGCTGGCGCGGCAGGCGAACCTGCTGCTCGGCGGCGACCTCATGATCACCGGCGATCGGCCGTTGCCGCCCGCGTTCGCGGAGCGCGCGCGAGAGCTCGGGCTCGCCACGACGCCGGTGATCCGCTTCAACAGCATGGTGCAGGTCGCGAATGCTCCTGCCGGGGGCGGCGCCGCGTCGGCGATCCTCACCGACGTCAAGGCCGTCGGTGCGGGGTACCCGCTGCGCGGCAGCGTGGTGCTGGCCGACGGCCCGCAGTCCGATGGCCGCGCTGCGCAGGGCACGCCCGCGCGCGGCGAGGCGTGGGCCGACTTCCGCCTTGCGCAGCGACTCGGCATCGCGAAGGGCGCGAAGCTCGACGTCGGCGAGGCCACGCTGACGATGTCGGAGATCTTCAAGTCGGAGCCCGAGGTCGCAGGCGTGGTGTTCTCGCTGGGGCCGAAGCTCCTCGTCAACATCGACGACGTGCCGGCGACGAACCTGCTGCAGCCGGGCAACCGCGCCTCCTACCGGCTGCTCGCCGCGGCGCCCGCGGAGGCGACGCTCGAGAGCTACCGGCAGTGGCTGGGCGGCGAACTCAAGGCCGGACAGCGCATGGAGAACGTGCGGGACCTGAGGCCCGAGGTGCGCCAGACGCTCGAGCGAGCCGAGAAGTTCCTCGGGCTGGCCGCGCTCGTCGCCGTGCTGCTCGCGGCGGTTGCGGTGGCCTTGGCGGCGTCGCGCTACCTGCGCCGGCACCTCGATGCGGCAGCGATGTTGCGCTGCTTTGGCACGACGCGCGCCCGCGCGCTCGCGCTGTTCGTGCTGCAGTTCGTCGTGCTCGGCGTCGTCGCCTGCGCGGTGGGCGTCGCGGCGGCGCTCGCGGGACAGGAGCTGCTGGTGCACACGCTGCGCGCGATGATGGACGCCGGCCTGCCCGCGCCGACCTGGGGGCCTGCCGCGGCCGCGTTCGCCACCGGCCTCTTGCTGCTGCTCGGCTTTGCGCTGCCCCCGCTGGTGGCGCTCTCCAACGTGCCGCCGCTGCGGGTGCTGCGCCGCGACCTCCCGCGGCCCAGGGTCGCCGGCGTGCTCGCCTACGCGCTCGGCATCGCGACTGTCGCGCTGCTCATCGCGTGGCAGGCGCGCGAGGCGCAGGCGGGCGCGATCATGGTCGGCGGCGTGGGCGGGCTGCTGCTCGTCGCCGCGCTGGCGGCTTCGGCGCTGATCGCGCTGCTCAAGCGCCTGCCGCAGCGCGGCGTGTCGTGGCGCTTCGGGCTCGCCAACCTCACGCGGCGGCGCTTCGCGTCGTCGCTGCAGATCGGCGCGCTCGCGCTGGGCCTGATGGCCCTGCTGCTGCTGACGCTGGTGCGCGGCGACCTGCTCGCCTCGTGGCGCGCCAACCTGCCGCCCGACGCGCCGAACCAGTTCCTCGTCAACGTGCTGCCCGACCAGGCCGACGACGCGCGCGCGACGCTGTCGCAGCGCTTCGGCCGCGAGATCGCGTTCTCGCCGATGGTGCGCGGGCGCCTCGTCGAGCTGAACGGGGCGCCGCTCGACACGACGAAGTACAAGGACGCGCGCGCGCGCCGGCTGGCCGAGCGCGAGTTCAACCTGTCGTGGGCGAGCGCTCTGCCGGCGGGCAACCGCGTCGTCGCGGGCCGCTTCTGGGGCGCGGACGACCGCGGCGACGCGCACGGCATGTCCCTCGAGGACGGCATCGCCGAGTCGCTCGGCGTGAAGCTCGGCGACGCGCTCACGTTCGACGTCGCCGGCTCGCGCACGACGGCGAAGGTGACCAGCCTGCGCAAGGTCGACTGGGACAGCTTCCGCGTCAACTTCTTCGCGCTGTTCCCGCCGGGGCCGCTCGACGACAAGCCGGCCAGCTACATCGCCGCGTTCCGCGCGCCGGAGGCCGACCAGGGCTGGCTCGCGCCGCTGGTGCGCAAGCACCCGAACATCCTCGCCATCGACGTGGGCGAGGTGATGCGGCAGGTGCAGGGCATCGTCGAGCGCGTGTCGCGCGCGATCGAGTTCGTGTTCCTGTTCACGCTCGCCGGGGGCCTGCTGGTGCTGCAGGCCGCGGTCGCGGCCACCCAGGACGAGCGGCGCTTCGACGCCGCGGTGCTGCGCACGCTCGGCGCGTCGGCCCGGCAGCTCAAGTCGGCGCAGATCGCCGAGTTCCTGCTGCTCGGCGCGCTCGCCGGGCTGGTCGCGGCAGCCGGCGCGACCGCGATCGGCTGGGCGCTCGCCGACCGCGTGTTCCGCATCCCGTTCGAGGCCAACCCGCTGGTGTGGGTGTACGGCGTCGTCGGCGGCGCGGTCGCGGTGGCCATTGCGGGCTGGCTGGGCACGCGGAGCATCGCGCGCCAGCCGCCGCTCGCGGCGATCCGCCAGCTCGGCTGACCATGACGGCAGGCGGCACGGCGCAAAATGTAACACCCTATGACATTCTCGGCGGCGACGCCGGGGTCCGCGCGCTGGTCGAGCGCTTCTACGACCTGATGGACCTCGACCCCGCCTACGCGGACCTGCGGGCGGCGCACGCCGCGACGCTCGGCCCCGCGCGCGAGAAGCTCCACCTGTTCCTCTCCGGCTGGCTGGGCGGGCCGCAGCTGTACGTCGAGCGCCATGGCCACCCGCGCCTGCGCGCGCGGCACCTGCCGTTCGCCATCGGCGTACGCGAGCGCGACCAGTGGCTCGCCTGCATGGCGCGCGCGCTCGACGACGCCGGCTGCCCCGCGGAACTGCAGCCGCGCCTGATGGAGGCGTTCTTCCGGACCGCCGACTGGATGCGCAACCGCGAGGGGTAGGGCCGCTATTTCCCGGCGAGCACCGACTCGCGCGACCACAGCCGCGCGACGCCGGCCAGCGCCAGCGCCGCCAGGGCGGCCGGCACGGCCCACGACAGGGCGAGCTCGGAGAGCGGGAGCGCTTCGCCGCGCAGCGCGCGGTTGAGCAGCGCGTACTGCCCCGACACCGGCACCAGCGCGATCCAGTCCGGCTCGCGGCGTTGCGCGAAGAGCTGGATCGCCGGGACCAGCGCGACGACGAACAGCAGCACGGACACGTTCGCCTGCGCCTCCTTGAACGTGCGCGCGCGCGCACCGACCCACAGCTGGATCGCCGGCAGCAGAACGATCATCGGCAAGAGGATGACGAGGAAGCGCAGGAGCTCGCGGAACCCGAACAGGAACGGAATGCCGACGGGCGGCAGCGGCGCAAAGGCCAGCGTGGCCCAGAACCCGCAGAGCGTGACCGCGACGACGACCGCGTTGAACAGCACCGTGGCGAGCCACTTGCCGGTCACCAGCTCGACCGTTTCCGCCGGCGTGGTGAGCAGCGGCTCGAGCGACGCGCGCTCGCGCTCGCCGGCGGTGGCGTCGAGCGCGACCGCCATGCCGCCCATGATGGCCGCGAACAGGCCGTAGTAGGCCACGAGGAACAGCACCAGCGCGCCCGACTGCTGCGGCGTGGCGAGGTTGACCGACTGCACCTCGAGCGGGCTGCCGACCTCGGCCGCCACGCCGCGCAGAAGCAGGCGGGTGCGGCCCCACTGCGCGCTGTAGGCGCGCAGCAGCGCCTCGGCCTGGTCGATCGAGGCGCGCGCGCGGTCGCGGGAGCGATCGTGCACGAGCCGGACGACGCCGGCCTTGCCGGCCTTCACGTCCTCGGCGAAGCGCGGGTCGATCGCGAGCACGACGTCGAGCTCGCCGGCGCGGACGCGCGCTTCGTAGTCCTCCGGCGCCGGGACGACCTTCACCTGCTCGCGCTCGAGGAAGGCGACCAGCGCGCTCGCGTGCGCCGCGCCCGCCACGGGCAGCACGAGCTCCCGCGCCCGCTCGGTCTGCCGCGCCATCATGTTGAAGATCAGCACGAGGAAGATCGGCCCGGCCAGCGCGGCGGTCGCGAGCGAGACCAGCAGCGTGCGCCGGTCGCGCAGGGTGTCGACGACCTCCTTGGCGGCGACGGTGAGGATGCGGCTCACGCCGGCGGCCTCTTCGAACGTCCTGTGGACGCCGGTGCTTTCGAGGGTCGGCCGCGGCCGCACTCGCTTTGCCGCCGATCCCCGCGCACCGCGGGCGTCGCGGGGCCCCTCGTCGGGTAGCTCATGCGGCCAGGCCTTCGCCGGAGCCGAGCAGGCCGACGAACGCGTCCTCGAGCGTGGCCGCGCCCGACTGCGCGAGCAGCTCCGCGGCGGTCCCCGTCGCCACCACGCGGCCGCGGCCCAGGATGACGATGCGGTCGCAGAGCGCTGCGACCTCCTGCATCACGTGCGAACTGAACAGCAGGCACTTGCCCTGCGCGCGCAGCGCCTTGAGCTGCTCGCGCAGCGCGCGCACGCTCATGATGTCGAGCCCGTTGGTGGGCTCGTCGAGCAGGATCGTGTGCGGATCGTGCACCAGCGCGCGCGCGATCGCGGTCTTCATCCGCTCGCCCTGCGAGTAGCCCTGCGCGGGGCGGTCCGCGACCGCGTCCAGCCCCAGCGCGTCGACCAGCGCGTCGATGCGGCGCTCCAGCGGCGCGCCGGCAAGGCCGTGCAGCCGGCCGAAGTAGCGCACGTTCTCGCGCCCGGAGAGCCGCGGATACAGCCCGCGCGCGTCGGACAGCACGCCGATGCGCCGTCGCACCTCGCGGCGGTCGGCCACCACGTCGAGCCCGCCGACGCTCGCGCGTCCGGCATCAGGCACCACGAGCGTGGCGAGCATGCGCAGCAGCGTCGTCTTGCCGGCGCCGTTGGGCCCGAGCAGGCCGGTGACCTCGCCGTCGGCGGCGGAGAACGTCACGCCGTCGACCGCCTTCACGTCGCGGCGCTTGCCGAACGACTTCGCCAGCCGGTCGACGGCGATCATGGTTGCGGCGCCAGCCGGTCGGGCCACAGCGGCGGCCGCGTCGACTTCGCGAAGTGCTCGACGCAGGACCCGGGCAGCGTGTCGAATCCCGCGCGATCGACGAACGCCGCGATGAGCCGCGGCCCGCAGGCGTGCGGCGTGACGATGTGACCGTAGCCGGCGGCGACCACGTGGCGGCTGTTGGGCAGCGTCTTCGCGGCCTCCTCGGCGTAGGCGGGCGGCGTGACCGGGTCGAGCCCGCCGGAGACCAGCAGCACGGGGAGATCGGCGGCCACCGGACGCGAGGCATCGTCCGGCGCGCGGCCGCGCGGCCACGCGTCGCACACGGAGAGCACGGCGCGAGCGAGCGCTCCCGAGCGCAGCTGTGCCGTCGCGGAGAGCTCGTCCGGCGCGATGCGCGGCACGTCCTCGGCGCAGGTCACCGAGTAGTGCAGCGCGGCGCTCATCTGCGCCGCGACGTCGCCGGTGACGAACTGCGCGGCGGCGAAGAGCGGGCCGTAGTCGCCGTCGGCCGCGCGGGCGACCAGCGCCGGCAACGCGCCGGCGAGCTCGGGCACGTAGGTGAGCGGCTGGATGCCGGCCAGCACGACGTCGAACGTCAGCGCGAGCTTTTCCTCGGCGCCCGTGCGGGGATTCGTCACCGTCACCTCGCGGCCCGAGGGCCCGAGCGAGCGGCGCACGCGCTCGAGCGACGACGCGAGGTCGCCGTGCGAGCGCGCGCAGGCGTCCGAGGCGCGGCACGCCGCGAAGACGTCGTCGAGCGCGCGCTCGCGCGTGCGCCACACGTCGAGCGAGATGCGGACGGAGGGCGGGGCGACGCCGTCGAGCACGGCGCTGCGCACGCGCTGGGGGTGCTGGCGGACGTACGCGAGCGCGACGCGCGTGCCGTAGCTGCCGCCCCACAGGTTCCACTGCGCGACGCCGAGCGCCTCGCGCACCGCTTCGAGGTCCGCGATCCACGCCGCGGTCGTGTACTGCGCGACGTCGACGCCGCGCGCCGCGAGCTCGGCCGCGCACTCGCGCGCCTTCGGCAACGGATCGATGTCGAGCGCTTCCGCGGTGCCGGCGGCGGGCTTGAACGCCGCGCAGTCGAGCGGCGCGCTGCGGCCGGTGCCGCGCTGGTCGACGAGGATCACGTCGCGCGTGCGGCGCACCTCGACGAGGCGCGACGCGAACGGCGCAAGCGCGCTCGCCGCCTGGCCGGGGCCGCCGGCCAGGATGAGCAACGGGTCGGCCTTCGGCGTCAGCGTGTTCGCCGGCAGCACGGCGACGAAGATGCCGATCCGCCGCCCGTCGGGCTTCGCGCGGTCCTCGGGAACCTCGACGGTGCCGCAGCGCGCCGCGGTCGCAAGCCGCGGCAGGCGGCAGTCGGCGAGTTCGAGCGAGCGCCTTGCCGACTCCTGCGCCGAGCAGCCGGCGAGCGCCAGCGCCAGGGCGGCCGCAAGCGCGACCGTCCCCGGGCGCGTGGGCCGCTCCGGCTCGATCATGCGGCGAATCGTAGCAAACGCGCGCGGTGTAGCATGGCCCGACCCTACTGCACGAGCGCGCCCATGACCGTTCGCGACCTCGAGCCCGGCATCGTCACCGACCTCGCCGACCGCCTGACCTACGGCGGCTACCTCCGCCTCGACTTCGTGCTCGCGGCGCAGCAGCCGCTGTCGCGCGGGGCGGACGGGCGGCCGCGCCACGACGAGATGCTGTTCATCGTGCAGCACCAGGTCTCCGAGCTGTGGATGAAGCTGATGATCCACGAGCTCGCCGCGGCGATCGGCCACGTCCAGCGCGACGCGCTCGGCGAGAACTTCAAGATCCTCGCCCGCGTGAAGCTCATCCAGAAGCAGCTCTTCGAGATGTGGGCGGTGCTGGAGACGCTCACGCCCTCCGAGTACGACGCGTTCCGCCCCGCGCTCGGCTCGTCGTCGGGCTTCCAGTCGGCGCAGTACCGCGCGATCGAGTTCATGCTCGGCAACAAGCAGGGGGCGATGGTCGACGTCTTCCGCCACGACCCCGCCGTGCACGCGGAGCTGATGCGCCTGCTGCGCGCGCGCTCGCTCTACGACGAGTTCCTCCACCACCTCGCGCGCCGCGGGCTTCCGGTGCCGGCCGACGTGCTCGGGCGCGACGTGAGCCTTCCATGGACGCGCCACGCGGGCCTCGTGCCCGTGTTCAAGGCGATCTACGACGACCCGAAGCGCTGGTGGGACGCCTACGACATGTGCGAGAAGCTCGTCGACGTGGAGGAGGGCTTCCAGCTCTGGCGCTTCCGCCACATGAAGACCGTCGAGCGCACGATCGGCCACAAGCGCGGCACCGGCGGCTCGTCGGGCGTGGACTTCCTGAAGAAGGCGCTCGACATCGCCTTCTTCCCCGAGCTGATCGACGTGCGCACCGCGATCGGGCGGCGCTGAGCGGCGCGCCATGCACGGCGGCGCCCCTGCTTCCGACCGCATCGACGCCGCGCTGGCGGCGCTGGGGCCCGGCGCGCTCGACGCGGAGCGCATCCGCGCGCACGTGGCCCCGTTGTTCTCGCGCGCGCTGGCTCGCAACGCATCGCATGCCTACCTCGCCAACCACTCGCTCGGCCGGCCGCTCGACGCGATGGAGGACGACGTGCGCCAGGGGCTGGCCGCGTGGTACGCGCACCTCGGAGGAGCGTGGGAGGCCTGGGGCGGCGAACTGGCGGCCTACCGCGCGCGGCTCGCGCGGCTGCTCGGGGCGCCGCGCCCGGACTGCGTGGTGCCGCGCACGAGCGCCGGGCAGGGACTGCGCGCCGTGCTGAACAGTTTCGGCGCGCCGCCCGCGATCGTCGCCACGCGCGGCGAGTTCGACTCGCTGGACGTCGTCCTGCGCGAGTACGCGCACCGCGGCCGCGCGCGCCTGACGCTCGTCGACGCGAACGCCGACGGCGAGTTCGACGCCGTGGCCATCCGTCGCGCGATCGTGCCGGGAGCCGATCTGGTCGTCCTCTCGCACGTGATGTTCCAGACGGGGCAGGTGCTGCCCGGCCTCGGCGAGCTGGTCGCGCACGCGCACGCAAGCGGCGCGCTGGTGCTGCTCGACGTCTACCACTCGCTGGGCGTGCTGCCGGTGGACGTCGGCGGGCTCGGCGTCGACTTCGCCGTCGGCGGCGCCTACAAGTACCTGCGCGGCGGCCCGGGGGCGTGCTACCTGTACGTCTCGCCGGGCGTGCTGGCGTCGCGCCGCCGCACGCTCGACATCGGCTGGTTCGCGAAGGAGGCGCCGTTCGACTATGCGCGCCCGGACCCGCCGCGGCTCGCCGGCGGCGGCGACGCGTGGATGGAGTCCACGCCCGCCGTGCTCACCTGGTACCAGGCGCGCTCCGGCCAGCGCTTCGTGCTCGGCATGGGCGTGGAACGCCTGCGCGAGCACTCGCTGCGCCTGCAGCGGCGGTTGGTCGAGCTGTTGCGCGAGCGTGGCATCGCAGCAATCGGCGGGACGCCCGATCGCGGCGCGTTCGTCGTCGTGCGACGCGACGATGCGGTGGCGCTCGCCGACCGCATGATTGCGAGCGGCGTGGACGTCGATGCGCGCGGCCGCTTCCTGCGGCTGTGCCCCGACGTGCTCACGACCGACGGCGAACTCGCGCGCGCCGCGGATGCGCTCGCGGCCGCCTGCCGCGGCTGAGGGCTCTCTCGCCCGGCCCCTCCCGCTTGCCGGCCCTCACCCCCGGCCCCTCTCCCACCTGACGGCGGGAGAGGGGAGAGAAGCACGTGCGTCGCGCGATCGAATCCCCTCGCCCCGCGCCGCCGGGGAGAGGGGCCGGGGGTGAGGGCCGGCAAGCGGGAGGGGCCGGGGGTGAGGGGATCACGCGCCCGCGCTGCGCAGCACCAGGCGCACGATCGCGACGAGCGCCAGCACGAAGATCGCGCCGGCTGCGAGGCCGACGATCACGACCTGGTGAGGCCGAATGGTCACGGCGTCGCGCTGCATGTGCCGCCCCTTCCGCACGCCGAAGAAGCTCCAGAAGACGGCGTTGAACACCTCCCGCAGCGTGGCAGCGCGGGGCGGGGGCGTGCCGGGCGGGCCCTGCGGGTCGGACATCGGGTCGGGTCGTGGCGGGTGATCGGGAAGCAGAGGCCGGCGGCGCGAAATCTAGCATGGCGGGGGTGCCCGCCTGCCGGAAAATGCCCTTGAAACGGCAGCGGATTCCCCCATGTCGATGGGGACGATCGCCCCCCGGGGGCGCAAGGGGATCAGATGCGTTTCGACAAGCTCACCACCCGGTTCCAGCAGGCGCTCGCCGACGCCCAGAGCGCGGCGCTGGCCAACGACAACGGCTTCATCGAGCCGCAGCACCTGCTGGCCGCGCTGGTCGCGCAGGAGGACGGCGGCACCTCCTCGCTGCTCGCCCGCGCCGGAGTCGCCGTGCCGCGGCTCGTCTCGGCGCTCAAGCAGTCGATCGCCCGCCTGCCGAAGGTCGAGGGCACCGGCGGCGAGATCACGATTTCCCGGGACCTCAACAACCTGCTCAACCTCACCGACAAGGAAGCGGGCAAGCGCGGCGACCAGTTCATCGCCAGCGAGCTCTTCCTGCTCGCGGCCGCTGCCGACAAGGGCGAAACGGGCCGGCTGCTGCGCGAGGCGGGCGTCGACCGCAAGGCGCTCGAGGCGGCGATCCAGGCGGTGCGCGGAGGCGCGGGGGTCGAGTCCGCCGAAGCCGAAGGGCAGAGGCAGGCGCTCGCCAAGTACACGATCGACCTCACCGAGCGCGCGCGCAGCGGCAAGCTCGACCCGGTCATCGGCCGCGACGACGAGATCCGCCGCGCGATCCAGATCCTGCAGCGGCGCACGAAGAACAACCCCGTGCTGATCGGCGAGCCGGGCGTGGGCAAGACCGCGATCGTCGAGGGGCTCGCGCAGCGCATCGTCGACGGCGAGGTGCCCGAGACGCTGAAGGACAAGCGCGTCCTTTCGCTCGACATGGCGGCGCTGCTCGCCGGCGCAAAGTACCGCGGCGAGTTCGAGGAGCGCCTCAAGGCCGTCCTCAAGGACATCGCGGCCGACGAGGGGCGAACGATCGTCTTCATCGACGAGCTGCACACGATGGTCGGCGCCGGCAAGGCCGAGGGCGCGATCGACGCCGGCAACATGCTGAAGCCCGCGCTCGCGCGCGGCGAGCTGCACTGTGTGGGCGCGACCACGCTCGACGAGTACCGCAAGTACGTCGAGAAGGACGCCGCGCTCGAGCGGCGCTTCCAGAAGGTGCTCGTCGACGAGCCCTCCGTCGAGGCGACGATCGCGATCCTGCGCGGCTTGCAGGAACGCTACGAGATCCACCACGGCGTGGACATCACCGACCCGGCGATCGTCGCCGCGGCGGAACTGTCGCACCGCTACATCACCGACCGCTTCCTGCCGGACAAGGCGATCGACCTGATCGACGAGGCGGCCGCCCGCATCAAGATGGAGATCGACAGCAAGCCCGAGTCGATGGACAGGCTCGACCGGCGCCTCATCCAGCTCAAGATCGAGCGCGAGGCGGTGCGCAAGGAGACCGACGAGGCCTCGAAGAAGCGGCTGGCCGCTCTCGAGGAGGAGATCGCCCGCCTCGAGCGCGAGTACGCCGACCTCGAGGAGGTCTGGAAGGCGGAGAAGGCGAGCGTTGCCGGGACGCAGCACATCAAGGAGGCGATCGACAAGGTCAGGCTGCAGATGGAGGAAGCGCGGCGCAAGGGCGACTGGCAGAAGATGTCCGAGCTGCAGTACGGCCAGCTGCCGCAGCTCGAGGCGCAGCTGAAGAAGGCGGACACCGGCGGGGCCGCGTCGAAGCCCAAGCTCCTGCGCACCGAGGTCGGCGCCGAGGAGATCGCCGAGGTCGTGTCGCGCGCCACGGGCATTCCCGTGTCGAAGATGATGCAGGGGGAGCGCGACAAGCTGGTGCACATGGAGGACGCGCTGCACAAGCGCGTGGTCGGGCAGGACGAGGCGGTGCGGCTCGTCGCCGATGCGATCCGCCGCTCGCGCTCGGGATTGTCCGACCCCAACCGGCCGTACGGCTCCTTCCTCTTCCTCGGGCCCACCGGCGTGGGCAAGACCGAGCTGTGCAAGGCGCTCGCCGAGTTCCTGTTCGACACCGAGCAGGCGCTCATCCGCGTCGACATGTCCGAGTTCATGGAGAAGCACTCGGTCGCGCGGCTGATCGGCGCGCCGCCCGGCTACGTCGGCTACGAGGAAGGCGGCCACCTGACGGAGGCCGTGCGGCGCAAGCCGTACTCGGTGATCCTGCTCGACGAGGTCGAGAAGGCGCACCCGGACGTCTTCAACGTGCTGCTGCAGGTGCTCGACGACGGCCGCATGACCGACGGCCAGGGCCGCACCGTGGACTTCAAGAACACGGTGATCGTGATGACTTCGAACCTCGGCTCGCACAAGATCCAGCAGCTGACCGACGAGGGCTCGGAACAGGCGCTGGTCAAGATCGCGGTGATGGCCGAGGTGAAGGCGAACTTCCGCCCGGAGTTCGTCAACCGCATCGACGAGATCGTGGTCTTCCATCCGCTCTCGGAGAAGCAGATCGCCGCCATCGCGCGCATCCAGCTCAAGGCGCTCGAGTCGCGGCTCGCCAAGCTCGACATCCGGCTGGCGGTCGAGGAGGCGGCGCTGGCTGCGGTGGCGGCCGCCGGGTTCGACCCGGTGTACGGCGCGCGGCCGCTCAAGCGCGCGATCCAGCAGCAGATCGAGAACCCGCTGGCGAAGGAGATCCTCTCCGGCAGGTACGCGCCCGGCGACACCGTGCACGTCACTGCCTCCGGCGGGGCGATCGCGTTCGCGAAGCGCTGACGCGGACGTCGCCGCTCCCCGACAGGTCGCAAGTCGGCGCGGCGCGCGCCGCGGCCGGGGAACTTCCCGCGCGCTCGCCCGGTCCATGGTTCAACGCCGGGCCGACTCCTCCCGGCGCTGCAGGCCGGTCCCTCGCGGGACCCCGCGGCGCGACGATCCGAATGGGGTCGCGCGCCGCGGCAGTGCGTGCCCGGCGTCATGTGGCAGCATGTCCCGCATGACCACGTGCCACGATGCCGCATCCGACCCCTCGCGCTGGATCGCGCGCTTCGCGTCGCTCGTGCGCGAGGGCTCGCGTGTGCTCGACCTCGCGTGCGGGCAGGGGCGCCACGCGCGCTTCTTCGCCGCGCGCGGCTGCGACGTGCTCGCAGTCGATCGCGACGGCGCGGCGCTCGCGACGCTGGCGGGCGTGCCCCGAGTGTCCACGCTGGAGGCGGACCTCGAGGGCGCGCCGTGGCCGCTCGCGGGCTCGGCGTTCGACGCCATCGTGATCGTCAACTACCTGCACCGGCCGCTGTTCGCTCCGCTGCTCGACGCGCTGGCGCCCGACGGCGTGCTGCTCTACGAGACGTTCGCGGCCGGCAACGAGGCGTTCGGACGGCCCTCCAACCCCGCGTTCCTGCTGCGCCCCGGCGAACTCCTCGAGGTCGCGCGCGGCCGCCTCGCAGTCGTCGCCTTCGAGCAGGGGCGCGTGCGCGGCGCCGAGCGCGACGCGGTGGTGCAAAGGCTGGCGGCCGTCGGCGCGGCCCGGGACTGGCCTGCGCCGCTGGCCCCGTGAGGACCTTCCCCGGGGCGGGACACCGGCTTTCGGAGTAGAATCGCGCATTTCCCTCCAGCCGTTCCCATGCTGACTGGAAGCTTCGTCGCCATCGTCACGCCCATGAGCGCGGGCGGGGCGCTCGACCTCGCTGCGCTTCGCGCGCTGATCGACTGGCACGTTGCCGAGGGCACCGCCGGCATCGTGATCGTCGGCACCACCGGCGAGTCGCCGACCGTCGACCACGCGGAGCACCGCGAGCTGATCCGCGTCGCCGTCGACCACGCCGCCGGGCGCGTGCCGGTGATCGCCGGCACCGGCGCCAACTCGACGCAGGAAGCGATCGAGCTCACCGAGTACGCGAAGGGCGTCGGCGCCCACAGCTGCCTGTCCGTGGTGCCGTACTACAACAAGCCGACGCAGGAAGGGCTGTATCGCCACTTCCGCGCCGTCGCCGAGGTCGGGCTGCCGGTGATCCTCTACAACGTGCCGGGCCGCACGGTCGCCGACCTCGCCAACGACACCGTGCTGCGGCTGGCCGACGTGCCGAACGTCGTCGGCCTGAAGGACGCGACCGCCGACCTCGGGCGCGGCAGCGAGCTGATCCGCGCGCTCAACGCGAAAGGCAAGCGCGGCTTCGCCGTCTACAGCGGCGAGGACATCACCGCGCTGCCGCTGATGTTCATGGGCGGCCACGGCGTGATCTCGGTGACCGCGAACGTCGCTCCGCGCCTGATGAGCGACATGTGCCGTGCCGCGCTCGCCGGCGACATCGCCGCCGCGCGGGCGTGCAACGACCGGCTGCTGCCGTTGCACCGCAGGCTGTTCGTCGAGGCCAATCCGATCCCCGTCAAGTGGGCGCTGGCGCAGATGGGTCGCATCGCGCCCGACCTGCGCCTGCCGCTGACGCCGCTGTCCCCGCAACACCACGACGCCGTCCGCAGCGCGATGCGCGAGGCCGGCATCGCGTCGTGACCGCCACGGAACCATCGATGCAAGACGTCCGCTTCCACCTTCGCCGCGGCGCCGCCTGCTGCGTCGCCGGCCTCGTCGTCGCCGCGCTTGCCGGCTGCGAGACGCTCGGGCCGAGCACCAGCATCGGCAAGCGCATCGAGTACAAGACCACCGGCTCCGCGCCCGCGCTCGAGATCCCGCCCGACCTCACGACGCCGCGCTTCGACGACCGCTTCGCGGCGACGACGGCGAGCGCCGCCGCCGCGCAGGGAACGCGTCCCCGCAACGAGATCCTGCCGCAGAATCCCGACGCGCGCGTGGTGCGCGCGGGCACCGAGCGCTGGCTCGTCGTCAAGGCCGGCCCGGACGCGACCTGGAGCACCGTCCGCCAGTTCTGGACCGACCTGGGCTTCGTCCTCGCCGTCGAGCAGCCGCTGATCGGCGTGATGGAGACCGACTGGGCCGAGAACCGCGCCGAGATCCCGCAGGACATCGTGCGCCAGACGGTCGGCAAGTACATCGACATCTTCTACACGACCTACAAGCGCGACAAGTTCCGCACGCGCGTCGAGCGCGGCACCGAGCCGGGCACGATGGAGATCTACATCTCGCATCGCGGCATGGAGCAGATGCCGACGACGGTCCAGCAGGGCCAGGCGATGGCGTTCGCGTGGGCGGTGCTGCCGCCGAATCCCGACCTCGAGTCCGAGATGCTCGCGCGGCTGATGCAGCGCTTCGGCACCCCGGCGCCGGCGGCGAGCGTGGCGGTGGCCGCGTCGGCGCCGCCCGCGCCCGGCCAGCCGGCGCCCGGCGACGCGGCGCGCATCGAGAAGGGCGCCGACGGCGCTTCGCGGCTGGTCGTCAACGACGCGTTCGACCGCGCGTGGCGGCGGGTGGGGCTTGCGCTCGACCGCACCGGCTTCACCGTCGTCGACCGCGACCGCAGCAACGGCCTGTACTTCGTGCGCTACGCCGACCCGGACAGCGACGTCGCCAAGGCTCGCGACTCCGGCTGGCTCGCGAAGCTCATGTTCTGGAAGACCGACGAGAAGGACCGCCCGGAGCAGTACCGCATCAAGGTCGCGGAGGCGCCGCCGGGCTCCCTCGTGACCGTGCAGGACACCAAGGGCGAGGCGGATCGCAGCGCGAACAGCGAGCGGATCCTCGCCCTGATACGCGAGCAGTTGCGCTAGCAGTACGCGCCGATGCGCTTCGCGTCGATCGGCTCCGGCAGCGAGGGCAATGGGCTGGTCGTCGAGGCGGGGCGCACGCGCGTCCTCGTCGATTGCGGCTTCGGCATCCGCGAGACCACGGCGAGGCTCGCGCGGCTGGGCCTCGTCCCCGGCGACATCGACGCGATCCTCGTCACGCACGAGCACTCCGATCACGTCGGAGGCGTCGCCGCGCTCGCCGCGCGCCACGACATCCCGGTCTGGATCACGTTCGGCACGCTCGACGCAGTCATCGAGCGCATGGCGGCGGTGCCGCGCGTGTTCGGCTTCGACGCGCACGACGCGTTCGCGGTGGGCGACGTCGAGGTGCGGCCGTTCCCGGTGCCGCACGATGCGCGCGACCCCGCGCAGTTCGTGCTGGGCGACGGCGCGAAACGGGTCGGCGTGCTCACCGACCTCGGCGTCACCACGCCGCACGTCGAGGCGAGCCTCTCCGACTGCGACGCGCTGGTGCTCGAGTGCAACCACGACGAGGCGATGCTCGCCGGCGGCCGCTACCCGTACCCGCTGAAGCAGCGCATCGCCGGCCGCCTCGGCCACCTCTGCAACGAGGCGGCCGCCGACCTCCTGCGCGCGATCGACACCTCGCGGCTGGTCCACGTGGTCGCCGCGCACCTGTCGAAGGAGAACAACACCCCCGACCTCGCGCGCGCCGCGCTGGCGGGGGCGCTGGGCTGCGCGCCGGACTGGATCGGCATCGCCGACCAGGCGACGGGCTTCGGTTGGCGGGATGTCTGACGAGGGAGACGGACTCATGCAGGACGTGGTCAGGGGCAGCGAGCTGTACAAGGGCAAGGCGAAGACCGTCTACGCGACGAGCGATCCGCGCTACCTCGTCATGCACTATCGCGACGACGTGTCGGCCTTCGACGGCGCGAAGCTCGCCAAGCTCGACCGCAAGGGCGAGACGAACAACCTGATCAACGCGTACGTGATGGGCAGGCTCGCCGAAGCGGGCGTGGCCTCGCACTTCGTGCGGGTGCTGAACGAGCGGGAGTCGCTCGTCAAGGCGATGAAGATGCTGCCCGTCGAGTGCGTCGTGCGCAACGTCGTGGCCGGGTCGATGGCCAAGCGCTACGGCATCGCCGAAGGCACGAAGCTCGCCGAGCCTGTCTTCGAGTTCTTCCTCAAGAGCGACGCGCTGCACGATCCGCTCGTGAACGACGACCACATCCGCATCCTCGGCTGGGCGGGCGCCGGCGAGATCGCCGAGATGAAGGCGCTCACGCACAAGGTCAACGGCGTGCTGAAGCCGATGTTCGCGAAAGCCGGCATCGATCTCGTCGACTACAAGCTCGAGTTCGGTCACCCGGTCGACGACCCCAACGGCCCGATCGTGCTGGGGGACGAGTTCACGCCCGACGGGTGCCGGCTGTGGGACGCGGCGACCGGCGAGAAGATGGACAAGGACCGCTTCCGCCGCGACCTCGGCAGCGTGATCGAGCACTACCGCGAGGTGGGCCGGCGCATCGGCGTGCCAAACATGTAACGCTCAAACCGCCGTCGTCCCCGCCTTAGCTGTCGTCATCCCCGCGTAGGCGGGGATCCAGCGACTTCCATCCTGCGGTAACCGGAACCCACAGAGACACTGGGTCCCCGCCCCCCGACTGCAGTCCTCGGGGGCAGGCTTCGCGGGGACGACGACGATCGCGGCTTGCGAAGCGTCAGCCCAACCCCAGCGTCGAGCCCCCGATCGCCGGCTCCCCGGTCGCCCAGATCTCCTCGAAGCGCTCGGCCAGGGGCCGCACCGCCTGCGGCATCGAGGTGAGCAGCGTCGCGCGCGGCTGATCGACGTGGTAGCGGTGCAGCGCGTGGCGCGCGTCGACGACGAGCAAGGCGTCGTTCGCCGCCCGGGCTTCGGCGCCGGTGCGCCACACCGCCATCGCGTGCCCATAGACGCGCAGCAAGGCGAGGAGGCGCGGGCACGACGCCGCGAGGAAGCGCGTGTCGTGCACGATGATGCGCAACTCGGCGTTGCGCGACCGGCGCAGGAACGCCTTGACGCCTTCCGCGCGCTGCGCGCCGTCCCATCCCGTGTCGGCGAGGTCGCGGTCGAAGACGAGGACGCGCTGCGTGCCGAGCGCCAGCAGCGCGTCGATGGCCTCCCTCTGCTCGGCGAGCGTGGCGAGGCGCCGCTCCTCGGCGGGAGGCGTCGGAGCGTCAGTCGGCGGGGGCGAGGTAACCATCGGCGTACCAGCGGTGGAGGAGGCGCAGCGCGGCCGGCCCGAGGCGGCGGCAGTCCCTTGCCGGCAGCGCGCGCTGGTCGGCAAGGCGGAGGAGCGCGGCATCGCCTGCCGCGCGCTCGACCGGCTCTCCGTTGACGTGGATCGCCGCGTCGTCGTAGAGCATCAGCGTGCGCGCGTCGAGCGCAAGCCCGCGCTGCGCGACGCGTCGCCGGAACTCGGCAGGCGCGAGCGGCGCGCGCGGGGGATCGAAGACGACGATCGGCTTGGGCTCGGACAGCATGCGGCCGAGGAAGCGGCGCACGAGCGCGTCGTCCCAGCGCAGCGCGCGCAGCATCGCGGCGACGCGGCGAACCATCGCGTCGGGGATGCGCGCAGGCTTCGTCGTCGGCCGAAGACCCGGGTCGGCGTAGCGGCCCGCGAGGTCGACCTCGTCGCGCATGAAGTCGAGGAACGCGATCGCCAGCTCCTGCGCCGTGGCTGCGCGAAAGCCGATCGAGTACGTCGTGCAAGGCTCGAGCGCCACGCCGTCGTGCCCCCACTCCGGCGGCAGGTACAGCATGTCGCCCGGGCCGAACACGCGGTCGTGCGACGGAGCGAAGCGGCGCAGGATCCTGAGCGGCAGGCCGGGGCGGAACTTCGCGTCGTCCTGCCGGCCGTAGCGCCAGCGGCGACGGCCGAAGCCTTGCAGCAGGAACACGTCGTAGTTGTCGACGTGCGGGCCGACTCCGCCGCCTGCGACCGCGTAGCTCACCATCACGTCGTCGAGCCGCGCGTAGGGCACGAACGCGAAGTGGCGCAGCAACGCGTCGCACGCGGGCTCGTGACGGTTCACGCCCTGCACGAGCAGCGACCAGCCGGTGGCGGGCAGGCCGCGGAAGTCGGCGGCACGCAGCGGCCCGTGCCGCAGCGTCCACGCGGACCGCTCGCGCACCACGAGGCGCGACTCGACGTCGTCGCGCGCGGCGAGGCGCTTGAGCCGCGGAAGGTCGAGCGGCCCGGTGAAGCCCGGCAGCGCCGCGGCGACGCGCAGCGCTTCCTTCTGCCAGTGGCGCGCCAGGAAACTGGCCGGCGCAAGGCCGCCGAGCAGGCGTCGGCGTGCTTCGGACATGCGGCGGATTATAGGACGCTCGCCCGAGGCGGGCCACGCGCCGCGCGGGCGCTACAATGCCGCTTCCCGCTCGCGCCCCGCCAGGCGCGCTTCCCATCGACCGGACACGCCCGCATGAACGTCTTCGCCAACACCGTCGTCTCGCTCACGTTCAAGCTGTTCGACGCGTCGAGCGCGCTGATCGAGGAGACGCCGGAGCCGATCGCCTACCTGCACGGCGGCTACTCGGGCATCTTCCCGAAGGTCGAGGCCGCGCTCAACTTCAGGAACGTCGGCGACACGGTGTCGGTGACGCTCGAGCCCGCCGACGCGTTCGGCGACTACGACCCCGAGCTGATCCGCCTCGAGCCCGTCGACTCGCTGCCGCCCGACGTCGCCGTCGGCGGCTACCTGGTCGCCGACGAGAACGGCGAAGAGCGCGTCTGGCGGGTGACCAGCGTCGCCGACGGCAAGGCCGTGCTGGACGGCAACCACGAGCTCGCCGGGCAGCGCCTGCGCTTCGACTGCACGATCGTCGACATCCGGCCGGCGACGAAGGAGGAGATCGAGCACGGGCACGTGCACGGGGCACATGGGCATCACCATTAGCGCGGTCGATGCAAATCGCACCTCGCACTGACCGTGGATGACGCAGGGTCGAGTTGCGCGATTTGCATCGAGGCTTGAATCAGGCGGGCGGCTTGGGACGCCGGCCTCCTTGGACCCGATTTCCCGATTCGGAGCGACGGAGTGTCGGCCGTCCAGCGTCGACTCGCAAAGGCCGTCGATCCCCACGCAAACGACGCGAGGGGCCCCTCGCCGGCCGCTCGCGCCGCGGCCCATTGCCGCCCGCCGGCAACGACACGAATCACCGGGCGCCGTGCGCAGGCGCGTGCCGCCTAGGAGTCCGCGAGCTTCTTGAGGTCGTAGAGCGCGGCGAGCGCTTCGCGCGGCGACAGCGCATCAGGGTCGAGGGCCGCGAGGCGGTCGAGCAGCGCCGCATGGGGCACCGCCGTGGGCGCCGCGACCGCCTCGGCAGCGAAGAGGTCGGGCTGGCCCTCGTTGCGCGAGGAGAACTGCTCGAGCCGCGCGAGGTAGGCGCGGGCCTGCCTGACGGTGTCGGCAGGGACGCCGGCGAGCTTCGCCACCTGCAGCCCGTAGCTGCGGTTCGCGGGGCCGTCCTCGACCGCGTGCAGGAACACGATGCCGTCCTTGTGCTCGACGGCGTCGAGGTGCACGTTCGCGCAGCCCTCCATCTCGGCGGCAAGCGCCGTGAGCTCGAAGTAGTGCGTCGCGAACAGCCCGAGGCAGCGGTTGCGCTCGGCGAGGCGGTGCGCGATCGCCCACGCCAGCGCGAGCCCGTCGAACGTCGACGTGCCGCGCCCGATCTCGTCGATCAGCACGAGGCTGCGCGGCGTGGCGCGGTTGAGGATGTAGGCCGCCTCGGTCATCTCGACCATGAACGTCGAACGACCGCCCGCCAGGTCGTCCGAGGCGCCGATGCGTGTGAAGATCGCGTCCAGCGGCCCGATCACCGCCTCGTCGGCGGGCACGAACGAGCCGCAGTGCGCGAGCAGCGCGATCACCGCCGTCTGCCGCATGTAGGTCGACTTGCCGCCCATGTTCGGGCCGGTGACGACGAGCAGCCGGCGCTCGCGCGACAGCGCTGCGTCGTTCGGCACGAAGTCGTCGACCTGCCGCTCGACCACCGGGTGGCGGCCGCGGCGGATCGCGATGCCCGGCTCGGCGGCGAAGCGCGGGCGCACCAGCCGCAGCGCCAGCGCGCGGTCGGCCAGGTTGGCGAGCACGTCGAGCGAGGCCAGCGCCGCCGCCGCGCGCTGCAGCGCGGGAATGGCGGGCGCGAGATCGGCGAGCAACGCCTCGAACAGCAGCCTCTCGCGGGCGAGCGCACGCTCCTGCGCGGAGAGCGCCCTGTCCTCGAACGCCTTGAGCTCCGGCGTGACGTAGCGCTCGGCGTTCTTGAGCGTCTGGCGGCGCCGGTAGTCGTCGGGCACGCGGGCGGCGTTCGCGTGCGTCACCTCGATGTAGAAGCCGTGCACGCGGTTGTACTCGACCTTGAGCGAGGCGATGCCCGTGCGCTCGCGCTCGCGCTTCTCGAGCGCGAGCAGGAACTCGCCGCAGTTCGCGTCGATCGCCCGCAGCTCGTCGAGCTCCGGGTCGAACCCCGCCGCGATCACGCCGCCGTCGCGCAGTTGCGCCGCCGGTTCCGCCTGCAGCGTGCGCGCGAGGCGCTCGTGCCACGCCGGGTCGACGCCCAGCGCGCCGCACACGTCGTCGATGGCGTCGCCGCGCATCGCCGCAAGCGAAGCGACGAGCGCCGGCAGCTCCGCGAGCGTGTCGCGCAGTCCCGCGAGGTCGCGCGGCCGCGCCGATCCGAGCGCCACGCGACCGGCGATGCGCTCCACGTCGGCCGTGCGCTTGAGCGCCACGGCGATCGCGCGGCGCTCCGTCGGGGCGCCGAGCAGCGCCTCCACCGCGTCGTGCCGCGCCGCCGCCCGCAGCGGATCGGCCAGCGGCTGCGTGAGCCAGCGGCGCAGCAGGCGGCTGCCGGCCGCGGTCACGCAGCCGTCGAGCAGCGAGAGCAGCGTCGGCGCGCTCTCGCCGGAGAGCGTCTGCGTGATCTCGAGCGTGCGCCGCGCGGCCGGGTCGAGGCCGAGGAACTCCCCCGACGCTTCGACGCGGATGTCGCGCACGTGCGCGAGCGAGGCCTGCTGCGTCGCTCCGGCGTAGCCGGCGAGCGCGCCCGCCGCCGCCAGCGCGAGCGGCACCTCGGCGACGCCGAACGCGGCGAGGCTGTCGAGGCCGAGCACGCGGATCAGCGAGCGCTCCGCGGCGGCGGCGTCGAACTGCCAGGCGGGCAGGGCGCGGGTGGGCACGCCGCGCTCGCGCGGCGGCGCTTCGCCGTCTTCTGCCACGAGAAGCTCCGCCGCCTCGATGCGCTCCAGCGTGGCGGCAGCTTCGGCAAGCGGCGCCTCGGCGAGCGTCAGCCGTCCGGAGGCCAGGTCGAGCCACGCGACCCCGGCTCGCTTGCCTGAGGCGTGCCAGGCGGCGAGCAGGCACTCGCGCCGCGCATCGAGCAGGCCCGCGTCAGTGACGGTGCCGGGGGTGACGATGCGCGCGACCTTGCGCTCGAGCGGTCCCTTCGTCGTCGCCGGGTCGCCGAACTGCTCGACGATGACCGCCGACTCGCCTGCCTTCATCAGCCGCGCGAGGTGCTGCTCGACCGCGTGGTACGGCACGCCCGCCATCGGGATCGGCGCGCCGGCCGACTGGCCGCGCGCGGTGAGCGTGATGTCGAGCAGGCGCGCCGCGCGCTCGGCGTCGTCGTAGAACAGCTCGTAGAAGTCGCCCATCCGGTAGAGCACGAGCTTGTCCGGATGTTCCGCCTTGACGCGCAGGTACTGCTGCATCATCGGCGTGTGGGCGGCGAGCGTGCGCTGCGGCGCGGTCCCCGCGACGGTCGACGCAGGCGCGGCCTCGCTCATCGGCGCGATTATACGAAGGCCGCGGGGATTCACCGGGCGGCGGCGCTCATGTCCATGAAATGCAAAGGGAATCGCGCGCCGACCCGGGGTCCTGGGCGCGGCGCGGCGCGACGTGGTCGCGGCGAGGCGCTGTCGCGTTTGCGCCAACGCGTCGTAGCCCACAACGGCGGACGTCCCGCCGAAAGCGTCGCTTTCCCCGCCGTGCGCGCTCCGCCCTCGCCTGGCCCGCGTGTAACATCGGACGGCAATGAGCGAGACCTTCCGACTCTTCGTGCCGGCGGCGTCCTGGTGGCCGCATGGGCGCGCCGGGACTTCCCGCGCGGAGGCGCGGTGAACGCGCGAGCGCCGAACGCAGTCATCAACGCGTTGACGGTCGACGTCGAGGACTACTTCCAGGTCTCGGCGTTCGAGCCCCACATGAGCCGCGATGCGTGGGACGCGCAGCCGCGGCGCGTCGAAGCGAACGTGGATCGCATCCTGGGCATGCTGGCCGAGCACGGCGCACGGGCGACGTTCTTCACGCTGGGCTGGCTGGCCGAGCGGCACCCGGCGATGGTCCGCCGCATCGTCGACGGCGGGCACGAGCTCGCCAGCCACGGCCACTCGCACGGACGAGCGACGGATCAGCGGCCCGTGGAGTTCCGCGCCGACATCCGGCGCGCCAAGGCCGTTCTCGAGGAGATCGGCGGCTGCGAGGTGCGCGGCTACCGCGCGCCGAGCTTCTCGATCGGCCCCGCCAATCGCTGGGCCTTCGATTGCATTGCGGAGGCGGGCTACCGCTACTCGTCGAGCGTCTATCCGATCCGCCACGACCACTACGGCGCGCCCGACGCGCCCCGCGTGCCCCACGAGGTCGCCGCCGGGCTCGTCGAGTTGCCCGTCGCCACGGTGCGCCTGTGGAACGCGAACCTGCCGGCCGGCGGCGGCGGCTACTTCCGCCTGCTCCCCTACGTGCTGTCGCGCTGGTCGCTCGCGCGGATCAACGAGGTCGAGGGCCGGCCGGCGATCTTCTACTTCCACCCCTGGGAGCTCGATCCGGAGCAACCGCGCGTCCGCGGGCTCTCCGCGAAAGCCCGCTTCCGCCACTACCTCAATCTCGACCGGACGCAGCCGCGGCTCGCCCGGCTGATGCGCGACTTCGCCTGGGGCCGCGTCGACGACGTCTTCGCGTGCCGCTAGCGAAGCGCTGCGTAACCTCACGGCGCGCGCAGTCTCGCATGCAGGACTAACCACAACCCGCAACTTGCAGTTCGCTCGGCTGCCCTTCGGGACGCGCTTCCCCGGGCGCCGGAGGTGTTGCGGTCTCAGTCTGGTTCCGGGGCGTGGCGCCTGCCACGCCCGGCGGACCGCGCCTGGCCATCGTCCCGGGGAAGCGCGCCGCGCATCCGCGGGTTACGCAGAGCTTCCCCAGGCGGCAATGGCCGCGGCGTCACGGAACTCCGGGGCCGGAACGGCGCCGGCGCTCCAGGGCCAGCGCGATCGGTAGCTGACAACGCGTCGGCGATCTGCCTGTGAACGACAATTGTGCGCGCAATGCGCCGTTTGACGGCAAAACGCGCACGCAGCGTCCGCGGCGGCGATCATTCGCCAACAGGCAACGCTACTATTCGGGTTTGACCGGGGGACGGCCTGCCGTCCGTCGCATTGGCGACGGATCGGAAGCAAGGGCATTCCCCGCGCTTCCCGGCGAACGAAGCTCCGACGCATGTTCCGCGCACTGCGCCAGCACCTGTCACCCGCGACTCTCGCGCAACTCGCCGTCGAAGCGGTGTGGCTGTTCGTCGCGGGCATCATCGTCATGCGGGTCGCCTCGCAACTCGCCGTGCCCGCGCGCGAGTTCGTGGTGCCGGCGTTCATCTTCGCGTTCCTGATCCTCTCGCTCAACGGCGCCTTCGGGATCTATCGCCGCGGCGAGCGCGTGGGCACGAGCTCGTACGTCCTGCGCCTGCTGCTCGCGCCGGCGATCGGCGTGCCGCTCGCCTACTTCGCCGCGAACGTGGTGCCGCACGGCGACGTGTTCCAGGAGAACGTCGGGCTGGTGGTGGTGATCGCGATCGGGGGCCTGCTGCTGCTGCGCCACGTGCTGCTGCTGCCGCTGATCACGACGCTGCTGCCGCACCGCGTCCTGGTGCTGGGCACCGGGCCCGAGGCGCGCCTGGTCGAGGCCTCGCTTGCCGCCGCGCACCCGCCCGGGCTGCGCCTGGTCGGCTTCCGGTCGCTGGAGAAGATCCCGGAGACGTCGGTGTCGCCCGGCAAGGTGATCGCCTCGCGCGGGAGCCTGCTGGACGACGCGCGCGAGCTGCGCGTCAACGAGATCATCGTCGCGGCCCGGCAACAGCGCGGCGGCGTGCTGCCGCTTCGCGAGCTGCTCGACTGCCGGCTCCACGGCGTCGAGATCACCGATCTCGCACGCTACTTCGAGCGCGTGCACAGCAAAGTCCCCATCGAGCTCGTCAAGGTCAGCTGGCTGATCTACGGCGACGGCTACCGCCAGGGGTGGCTGCGCACGCTGGTCAAGCGCACGTTCGACATCGCTGCCGCGCTGTCGCTGCTGTTCCTCACGCTGCCCATCATGCTCGCCGCCGCGGTGGCCATCCTGGTCGAAAGCGGCGCGCCCGTGCTGTACCGGCAGCAGCGCGTCGGCCTGCGCGGGCGCCGCTTCACGGTGTTCAAGTTCCGCAGCATGGCGCAGGACGCCGAGCGCGACGGCGAAGTGCGCTGGGCGACGGCGCGCGACCCGCGCGTGACGCGCGTCGGGCGGGTCATCCGCCGGCTGCGCATCGACGAACTGCCGCAGCTCTTCAACGTGCTGCGCGGCGAGATGAGCTTCGTCGGGCCGCGGCCGGAGCGTCCCGAGTTCGTGGAATTGCTCACCGGGCAGATCCCGTTCTACGCGGTGCGGCACAGCGTGAAGCCGGGCCTCACCGGATGGGCGCAGGTGCGCTACTCGTACGGCGCGAACGTCGAGCAGTCGGTGCGCAAGCTCGAATTCGACCTGTACTACGTCAAGAACCACACGCTCGCCCTCGACGTCCTGATCCTGCTCGAGACGGTACGGGTCGTCCTGCTCGGCGAGGGCGCGCGGTAGGCGGGCGCCGCGCCGTGCTGCCGCGCAGCGCCAGGCGCCTCGCCGGCTCGTCGTCGCGACGCACTGCCGCGCCGGCGGCGACGACTTCCTTCCCTTGCGCCGCCGGCACGCCGTGACCGAAGCAACGTTCGCCTCCATCGGAGTGGCCAGCTATGCGGTCGCGGCCGCCGGCTGGCTGCTGCTCGCCGGCCGCGCGGCGACCGGGTTCGACGCGAGCCCGCGTCGCGCGCTCCTGCTCGGCGCGGCGCTGTCCACCGCAGCGTGGGCCGCGCTCGCCGCGTTCCACGTGCGCAGCGGCGCGTCGTGGGCGCTCGGCGGAGCGAACGCCGCCGACGTGCTGCGTTATGCGTGCTGGTTCGCTTTCGTGGCGACGTTGCTTCAAGGCGACGCCAAGGCCGGTGCGGCGTCCGGCGCCGTGCGCTGGCTCGCCTGGACGGCCGCCTCGCTCGCCGTTGCCGCGCTCGCGATGTTCGACGGCGTGCACCATCCGCGCGGGCTCCTCGAGGGCGACGCGCGCCCCGGCGCGGCCCTGAACGTCGGGCTCGCCGTCGCGGGCCTCGCGTTCGCCGAGCACCTGTATCGCCGCACGCACCCGCAGTCGCGCTGGCGCATCAAGCCGCTCGCAGCCGCGCTGGTGGCGACGTTCGGATTCGACCTCTACGTGTTTGCCGACGCGCTGCTGTTCGCCCGCGTCGATCCCGACGCCTGGGTGGCGCGCGGCGCGGCTCACGCGCTCGTCATTCCGCTGGTCGTCGCCGCGACGTCGCGCAGCGCCGGCTGGACGGCCGAGCTGCACCTGTCGCGCCAGGCGATCCTGCAGTCGTTCGCGCTGCTCTTCGCGGTGGGCCTGCTTCTCGCCATCGCGGCGGCGGGCTACCTCGTGCGCTACGTCGGCGGCGACTGGGGCCGCGTCATGCAGATCGTGGTCCTCTTCGCGGCGGTGGTGTTCGTCGTCGCGGCGGTGTCGTCGGGGAGCTTCCGCTCGTGGTTGCGCGTGTTCGCCGGCAAGCACTTGTTCCCCTATCGCTACGACTACCGCGAGGAGTGGCTGCGGTTCACGCGCACGCTCGCATCCGACAGCGCGGTGGTCGGGATGCAGGAGCGCGCGATCCGCGCGCTCGCCGACCTGGTCGAGAGCACGGGCGGCGCGCTGTGGCTGGCCGACGAGCGCGGCGTCCTTCGCCCGGCGGCCCGGCTCAGCGCACCCACCGTCGACGGAACGCTCGCCCCCGACGCGCCGCTGCCCGCGTTTCTCGCCCGCACCGGCTGGATCGTGTCGCTGCCCGAGCTCGCGGCGCAGCCCGGGCGATACGCGGGGCTCGAAGTGCCCGAGTGGCTGCGCACGCTGCCCGGCGCGTGGCTGGTCGTCCCGCTGCCGGTGGGCAGCGACGTCGTCGGCTTCGTCGTGCTGCTCGACCCGCGCTCGCCGGTGGAGATCGACTGGGAGGTGCGCGACCTCCTGAAGGCGGCGGCGCGCGCGGCCGCGTCGTACCTGCAGCAGCTGCGCGCCACCGAAGCGCTGGTCGAGGCGCGCAAGTTCGACGCGTTCAACCGCATGTCGGCGTTCGTCGTGCACGACCTCAAGCACCTCGTGGCGCAGCTCACGCTCATGCTGCGCAACGCGGAGCGCCACCGCGACAACCCCGAGTTCCAGCGCGACATGCTGCAGACGGTCGCCAACGTCGCCGGGCGCATGAATGCGCTGATGCTGCAGTTGCGCGCCGGGGGGGCGCCGGTGGAGCCGGCGGTCTACGTCGACCTCGCGCAGCTCGCCCGCCGCGTCGCTGCCGCGAAGGCCGGCGCGGGCCGCGTCGAGCTCGCTCTCGAAGCGGGCGCGGCGGCGCTGTGCCACGAGGCGCGGATCGAGCACGTGATCGGCCACCTGCTGCAGAACGCGCTCGACGCGACGCAAGGCGGCGGCGCGGTGCGGCTTGCGGTGCGCCGCGATGGCGCCCACGCCGTCGTCGAGGTCGAGGACGGCGGCGTGGGAATGACCGCGGACTTCGTGCGCGAGCGCCTGTTCAAGCCGTTCGAGACGACCAAGCCTGCGGGGATGGGCATCGGCGTCTACGAGAGCCGGCAGTACGTCGCGTCGCTGGGCGGGAGCGTCGAGGTCGACAGCGTCGAGGGGCGCGGGACGCGCGTCGCCGTCCGACTGCCTGCCGCCGACTCGGCGGCGGCGCAGCCGCGGCGAGTGGAGCAGGTGGCGTGAGCCCGCAGGACCGCCCCGAGGGCGAGCAAGCCCCGCAGCGCGTAGCGCGGAGGGTAGTCCGATGAACCGTCGTCCGCACCGGGAGGCCGCTGCATGGCGGACGCGCGCAAGCCGCTGCTGATCGTCGAGGACGACCCTGCGCTGCGCAAGCAGATGCAGTGGGCGTTCGACGCCTACGAGACCGTCGTCGCCGGCGACCGGCCAGGCGCGATTGCCGCGCTGCGCCGCCACGAGCCGGCGGTGGTGACGATGGACCTCGGCCTGCCGCCGCGGCCCAACGACGCCAGCGAGGGCCTCGCGCTGCTGGAGGAGATGCACGCGCTGGCGCCCGCCACCAAGGTCATCGTGCTGACCGGACAGGAGGATCGCGCGCACGCGCTGCGCGCCATCGCGCTCGACGCCTACGACTTCTGCACCAAGCCGTTCGAGCCGGAGGTGCTCGGCCACGCGATCGCGCGCGCGTACCGGCTCTACGAGCTGCAGGCGGAGAACGCGCGGCTGCAGGCGTCGTTGCCGGCGCGCTCGATGGCGGGCCTCGTCACGCTCGATCCGGGCATGCAGCGCGTGTGCCGCACCGTAGAGAAAGTGGCGCCGACGTCGGCGACCGTGCTGGTGATCGGCGAGTCCGGCACCGGCAAGGAGCTGCTCGCGCGCGCGCTGCACGAGCAGTCGCAGCGTGCGGGCGCCGGCTTCGTGGCGATCAACTGCGCGGCGATGCCGGAGAGCGTGCTGGAGGCCGAACTGTTCGGCTACGAGAAGGGCGCGGTCGCCGGCGCCGTGCAGCCGGCGCCGGGCAGGATCGAACTCGCGCACGGCGGCACGCTGTTCCTCGACGAGGTCGGCGACCTGCCGCCCGCGCTGCAGGCGAAGCTGCTGCGCGTGCTGCAGGACCGCGCGCTCGAGCGCCTCGGGTCGCGCAAGGAGACCGCCGTCGACGTGCGCGTCGTGTGCGCCACCCGGCAGGGCCTCAAGGAGCGCATCGCCGCCGGAGGGTTCCGCGAGGACCTCTACTATCGGCTCGCCGAGATCGTGGTCGAGGTGCCGCCGCTGCGGACTCGGCACGGCGACGCCGCGCTGCTGGCGCACGCGCTGCTGCGGCGCTTTGCCGCGGAGCACCGCCGCGGCACGATGACGCTGATGCCGGACGCGATCGCGGCGATCGAGGGCCACGCGTGGCCGGGCAACGTCCGCGAACTGGAGAACGCAATCAAGCGCGCGGTCATCATCGCGGACGGGCCGACGGTCTCGGGCGCCGACCTCGGCCTCGTTCACGCGCCGAGCGAGGCGCTCAACCTGCGCGAAGTGCGCGAGGCGGCGGAACGCGAGGCTGTACCGCGCGCCCTCGGCCGCGCCAACGGCAACCTGACCCGCGCCGCCGAGATGCTCGGCGTTTCGCGCCCGACGCTGTACGATCTCATCCACCGCTTCGGACTGAAGTGACCGCGCGCCCGGCCGGCGCGCCAGCCTTGAAATGCCACCCATGAACGACGTTGCTTCGAGCAAGAACCTCCACCGGGCCATCCCCGACGACATCGCGCGGCAGGTCGTGGCCGTCGTCGGCCTGGGCTACGTAGGCTTGCCGCTGGCCGTCGAGTTCGGCAAGCGCTTTGCTACGATCGGCTTCGATCTCTCGCAGGCCAAGGTCGACGCCTACCGCCGCCACGTCGATCCGACCGGCGAGGTCGCGAGCGACGACCTGCGCGCCGCGCACCGTCTGGCCGTGACGACCGATCCTGCGGAACTGGCCGGGGCCGACTTCGTCATCGTCGCGGTCCCCACGCCCGTCGACGACGCGCACCAGCCTGACTTCGGCCCGCTGATCGGTGCGAGCGAAGCGGTCGGGCGCCACATGAAGCGCGGCGCGACCGTCGTCTACGAGTCCACCGTGTACCCCGGCGCGACCGAGGAGATCTGCGTGCCGGTGCTCGAGCGCTGCTCGGGCATGAGGTGGGGCAGCGACTTCTTCGTCGGCTACTCGCCCGAGCGCATCAACCCCGGGGACAAGGAGCACACGCTGACCCGCATCACCAAGGTCGTCTCGGGCGACACGCCGGAAACGCTCGCCCGCGTGGCGGCGTTCTACGGGGCCGTGGTCGCGGCCGGCGTGCACCCGGCCAGCAGCATCAAGGTCGCCGAGGCGGCGAAGGTGATCGAGAACACGCAGCGCGACCTCAACATCGCGCTGATGAACGAGCTGGCGCTGATCTTCCACAAGATCGGCATCGACACGCTGGAGGTCCTCGAGGCGGCCGGCACCAAGTGGAACTTCATCCCGTTCCGCCCGGGGCTGGTGGGCGGCCACTGCATCGGCGTCGACCCCTACTACCTCACGCACAAGGCCGACAAGCTGGGCTACCACCCGCAGGTGATCCTCGCCGGCCGGCGCATCAACGACGGCATGGGCAAGTACGTCGCCGAGCAGACGGTCAAGCACCTCATCCAGGCCGGCTTCGCGGTCAAGGGCGCCGACGTCGGCGTGCTCGGGCTCACGTTCAAGGAGAACTGCCCGGACCTGCGCAACTCGCGCGTGATCGACGTGATCCGCGAGCTGCAGTCGTACGGGTGCCGCGTGCACGTGCACGACCCTGTCGCGGACGCCGTAGAGGCGCGCCACGAGTACGGCGTGGACCTCGTGCCGTGGGACGCGCTGCCGCGCTGCTCGGCGCTGGTCGCCGCGGTCGCGCATCGCGAGTTCCGCGCGCGCCCGGTCGACGACTTCGTCCGGCGTCTGCAGCCCGGCGGGCTCTACGTCGACGTCAAGGCGCAGGCCGATGCGGGGGCGCTGCGCGCGCGCGGCGTGGCGGTGTGGCGGCTGTGACGGTGGCGCGCATCGACGTCCCCGCGGCGCTCGCGGCGGCGCGGCGCGAGCTTGCCGCGAACCCGCGGCGCTGGCTCGTCACCGGGTCGGCGGGCTTCATCGGCTCCCACCTCGTCGAGAACCTCCTGAAGCTGGGCCAGACCGTGGTCGGCCTCGACAACTTCGCCACCGGCCACCGCCGCAACCTCGACGAGGTGCGGCGCAACGTCGGCGAGGCCGCGTGGCGACGCCACGCGTTCATCGAGGGCGACATCGTCGATCGCGTCACGTGCGCCCGCGCGTGCCACGGCGTGGACGTCGTGCTGCACCAGGCGGCGCTGGGCTCCGTGCCGCGGTCGATCGCCGATCCGATCGCCACGCACGCCGCCAACGTCACCGGTTTCCTCAACGTGCTGGTCGCCGCGCGGGATGCCGGCGTGGCCCGCTTCGTCTACGCCGCGTCGAGCTCGACCTACGGCGACCACCCGGGGCTGCCGAAGGTCGAGGACGCGATCGGCCGCCCGCTGTCGCCCTACGCGGTCACCAAGTACGTCGACGAGCTCTACGCCGAGGTGTTCGGCCGCTGCTACGGGCTGGCGACTATCGGGCTGCGCTACTTCAACGTGTTCGGCCCGCGCCAGGACCCGGACGGCGCCTACGCGGCGGTGATCCCGCGCTGGGCGGCGCGGCTGCTCGCGGGCCGCGCGGTCAGCATCAACGGCGATGGCGAGACGACGCGCGACTTCTGCTACGTCGACAACGTCGTGCAGGCCAACCTGCTCGCCGCGACGACGGAGCGACCCGAGGCGCAGGGTGAGGTGTTCAACGTCGCCGTCGGCGGTCGGCTGTCGCTCAACGCGCTGCACGCCACGCTCTCCGGCCTCGTGCAAGGACTGCGGCCCGGCAGCGTCATGCCGCCGCCGCACTACCGCGCGTTCCGCGAGGGCGACGTGCGCCACTCGCAGGCCGACATCGGCAAGATCGCGCGCGTGCTGGGCTACGCGCCCACGCACGACCTGCGCGCCGGGCTCGCCGCGTCGCTGCCGTGGTACGACGCGAACGCGGAGCGCGAGGTCGAGAGGGCGGCGGACGACTGAGCGGCCGTCGCAGCGCGGCAGCGGGCATCATCGCCAACGAAAACGCCCCGGCCAGCGGGGCGTTCGCGTGCATCGATTGGTCGGGGTGAGAGGATTTGAACCTCCGGCCTCTACGTCCCGAACGTAGCGCTCTACCAGGCTAAGCTACACCCCGCGGGACTGCTTTCGCGCTGCGCGTGCCTCGGATGCGACTCTAGAAGGCCCGGTCGGCGGCGAAAGACGCCAATTCTAGCAGCTTTTCCGCGTGCGTCGTCGGCTCGACGCCGGCGAGGCACTCGCGGGCGAGGCGGCCCTGCTCGACGGCGCGCTCGCGGGCGTAGGCAAGTGCCCCCGTGCGCTGCAGGATCTCCACGACCGGGCGGAAGTCGGTGAGGCGGCCGCCGCCTTCGACTGCGTGCCGGATCGTCGCCGCGTCGTCGGCGCTGCCGCTGGCGACGGCGCGAATCAGGGGAAGCGTCATCTTGCCCTCGGCGAGGTCGTCGCCGAGGTTCTTGCCGATCGCGGCGGCGTCGCCCGAGTAGTCGAGCACGTCGTCCATGATCTGAAATGCGGTCCCGAGGTGCATGCCGTAGCGGGCGAACGCAGCCACGCGCTCGGGCGTCGCGTTGCCGAGGACCGCGCCGAGCTGCGCCGCGGCCTCGAACAGCTTGGCGGTCTTGCGCTGGATCACTTCGAGATACGCCGACTCGTCGACGCCCGCGCGCCCCGAGTTCATGAGCTGCAGCACCTCGCCCTCGGCGATCACGTTGGTCGCGTCGGAAACGATCTTGAGCACGGCGGGCCTGCCCACGCCGACGAGCAGCTGGAAGGCGCGCGAGTGCAGGAAGTCGCCGACCAGCACCGATGGTGCGTTGCCGAACGTCGCGTTGGCGGTCGCGCGCCCGCGCCGCAGCGACGACTCGTCGACGACGTCGTCGTGCAGCAGCGTGGCCGTGTGGATCATCTCCAGCACGGCGGCGAGCAGGTAGTGCTCGCGCCCGCTGTAGCCGGTCGCCCCGGCCGTCAGCAGCAGCAGCGCCGGCCGCAGCCGCTTCCCGCCGCCGCCGATGATGTAGTCGGCGACCTGGCGGACGAGGGCGACGTCGGAGTCGAGCGAGGCGCGCAGCTCGCGGTCGACCTCGGCCATGCCGGGGCCGATCACGGGCTTGAGGAAGTCGAGCGTCACGGGGGCGGCGTCCGGTCGGGGCCGGGCGGCAGCGGAGGCGCGGGAAAGCGCCAGCCGCCCTCGCGGGCCTGCGTCCGCGGGGGATTCTAGCGGAAGGGGGTCGGTGGTCTTGTCCATGCCGCTAGCGGGATCGGAGGCCGGGTTTTGACAGCCTGGCCGGAAATGCGTTATTATTCAAAACTTTTCCGGGCTCGCGCGAGCCTGCCGGCGGATCGGGCGGGCGTTGGGCGCGAGGCGAAGTCTGACACATTGCAAACGAAGCGGAGTCTTCCATGTACGCGGTCGTGAAAACCGGAGGCAAGCAGTACAGGGTCGCCCCCGGCGAGAAGCTCAAGGTCGAGACGCTGCCGGCTGACGTGGGCGCGGAAGTCGTCCTCGACAAGGTGCTGATGGTCGGCGACGGCGACAGCGTGCGCCTCGGCAAGCCCGTGGTGTCCGGTGCGGCGGTCAAGGCGACCGTCGTCGCGCACGGTCGCCACGACAAGGTCCGGATCTTCAAGATGCGCCGGCGCAAGCACTACCAGAAGCACCAGGGGCACCGGCAGAACTACACCGAGCTGCGCATCGACAGCATCGTCGGCTGACGCGGCGGGACTTCACACCATGGCACACAAGAAAGCAGGCGGCAGCTCACGCAACGGCCGCGACTCGCAGGCGAAGCGGCTCGGCGTCAAGGTCTACGGTGGCGAGACGATCCGCGCGGGCGGCATCATCGTGCGCCAGCGCGGCACGCGGCTGCACGCCGGCGTGAACGTCGGTACCGGCAAGGACCACACGCTGTTCGCGCTCTGCGACGGCAACGTGAAGTTCGTCACGCGCGGGCCCAAGGGCGACAAGTTCGCCGACGTCGTGCCCGCTGCGACCGCGACGACGGCGTAGCCGCCCGAAGCGAAGCTATCCCGCGCCCCGCGGCGCCTCACGGCCCGCGGGGCGTTTCCATTGCGTCACGCGGCCGCCTCCTCCTTGGACGGCCAGCAGGGTGCAAGGCGTCGGCGTGTCGGCGTCCAGCCGCGATGAGCCTTGCCGTCGATCCCCACGCTGCGCGTGGGGCGATCGTCGAGGCGGAGCAGGGGCCCCGCTTGCGGGGATGCGACCCGAGACGATTGCTTGGGGCCGCGAAACAGCCTCGTGGACCTCCGGAACAGTCCATCGCGGCCCCTCGCCAGAGGGCTCACGCGGCCGCCTCCTTGGACCGCCTGCGCGGTTCGCGGCGTCGGCGTGTCGGCGTCCAGCCGCGATGAGCCTTGCCGTCGATCCCCACGCTGCGCGTGGGGCCCCTCGCCGGAGGGCTCACGCGGCTACAGCCGGCAGCCCCGCGAGCGCCATGGCCAGCTCGCCCTCGTCGTAGTCGAGGTCCTTGAGCTTGCCGCCGAAGTAGTCGATGTAGGCCTGCATGTCGAAGTGGCCGTGGCCGCAGAGGTTGAACAGGATCGCCTGCGAGCGGCCCTCCTCGCGGCAGCGGATCGCCTCGTCGATCGCGCCCTTCACCGCGTGGTTCGCCTCCGGCGCGGGCACGATGCCCTCGGCGCGCGCGAACGTCACGCCGGCCTCGAACACCTTCGTCTGGTGGTAGGCGCGCGCCTCGATGAGCCCAAGTTCCTTGAGGTGCGACACCATCGGCGCCATGCCGTGGTAGCGCAGGCCCCCGGCGTGGAAGCCGGGCGGCGTGAACGTGGAACCCAGCGTGTGCATCTTGGTGAGCGGGGTCAGGTGGCCCGTGTCGCCGAAGTCGTACGCGTACGTCCCGCGCGTGAGGCTCGGGCAGGCCGCAGGCTCGATGGCGACGATGCGCATCTTCTTTCCGCCCCGCAGTTGCTGGCCGAGGAACGGGAACACGATGCCGGCGAAGTTCGAGCCGCCGCCGGTGCAGCCGACGATGACGTCGGGCGAGTCGTCCGCCAGCGCCATCTGCTCGATCGCCTCGAGGCCGATCACCGTCTGGTGCAGCAGCACGTGGTTGAGCACCGAGCCCAGCGCGTACTTCGTGTCGTCGCGCTGCGCTGCGACTTCCACCGCCTCGGAGATCGCGATGCCGAGGCTGCCCGGGTGGTCGGCGCGCTGCGCGAGGATCGCGCGGCCCGAGGCGGTCTCCTTGGACGGCGAGGGCGTGCAGCGCGCGCCGTAGGTCTCCATCAGCGCGCGACGGTACGGCTTCTGGTCGTAGGAGACGCGCACCATGAACACCTGCACCTCGAGGCCGAAGAGGGCGCCTGCGAACGCGAGCGAGCTGCCCCACTGGCCGGCGCCGGTCTCGGTGGAAAGGCGCTTCACGCCCGCTTCCTTGTTGTAGAACGCCTGCGCGACCGCGGTGTTCGGCTTGTGGCTGCCGGCCGGCGAGACGCCCTCGTACTTGTAGTAGATGCGCGCCGGCGTCTGCAGCGCCTTCTCCAGCCGCCGCGCGCGGAACAGCGGGGTCACGCGCCACTGCCGGTAGACGTCGCGCACCGGGCCGGGGATCTCGACCTCGCGCTCCGTCGTCACTTCCTGCTGGATGAGCGCCATCGGGAACAGCGGCGCAAGGTCGTCCGGCCCCACGGGCTTGTGCGTGCCCGGGTGCAGCACCGGTGGCAGCGGCTTCGGCAGGTCGGCCTGCAGGTTGTACCAGGCCTTCGGGATGCGGGATTCGTCGAGCAGGTACTTCACCGAGTCGGTCATCGTGGGCTCCGGGCGTTGCGCGCGGACGCGCTGGAATTCGGGGACGAGTGTAGCGTGCGGCTCAACCGGCGGCGTCGAAGTCGGAGAGCGCGGCGTCGCACCACGAGCGCAGGTCGGCAGGCACCTCGGCCATCAGAGCGACCATCCTCGCCCGCTGCGCGGCAGCCGATGCGGCGTCGCCGCCGGCGCGGTGCGCCCACGCCAGCGCCTCGTGCGCGTAGAAGCGCTCGAACGCGTCGGCCTCGGGCTCGCCGGCGTGCGCGTCGATCGTCGCCAGGCAAGCTTGCGCGTGGGCCAGCGCCAGCGCCGCATCGCCCGCGATGGCGTGGCAGCGTGCGAGCTGGTGGTCGGCGCGCTCGGCGTTCACCCACGTTCCCGCCGACACCCAGAGGTCGCGCGAAGCGGACGCGGCGGCCAGCATCAGGGCATCGCGGGCGGCATCGCCGCGCGGGCCTTCGCGCAGGTCGGCGGCGAGGTTGTTGCAAGTGGCGGCGAGCCCGCGGCGCGCGGACGCGTCCGGATGCGACAGGGCGGCGGGCGCCTCCGCGCGCAGCATGGCGAGCGCGTCGCCTGCGCGGCCGCGCGCGATCCAGGCGCTCCACAGGCTCTGCAGCGCGCGCCAGCGGACTCCTTCGGGGGGGGCCGGCACCGCGCGGCCGGAGAGCGTGTCGATCACCCAGCGCGCTCGCTGCAGCGCCGCCTGCGTTTCCGCCGCTGCGAGCGTGGCGGCGGGCAGGGAAGCGAGGAAGCGCTCCAGGCCTTCGGCGTCGGCGAGGTGCGCAATCCACACGTGCTCGGCGAGGACGATCGCGCCGGCGCTGTCGGCGTCGGCACGCAGCGCGGCGGCGCGCCCGGCGAGCGCGGCGGCGACCTCGCGCGGGCGCTGCGCGTGCGCGTCCCACGCGAGCGACACGAACGTGGCGAGGTCGGCGGCGGAGGCGAGGCTTGCGGACTCGGGAGCAGTCATGGTGCGGTCTCCATGGCGATCCATTGTCTCCCGTCGCCTGCGTCGCTGGGAGCGGGTCGGGGTGCCGGCATCAGCGCCGCTCTATCCACCACAGCAGCGCGACGCCGATGCCGACGAACACGGCGATCGGGAACGCGGCGGCGAACAGCGGCGGCCAGTCGTTGAGCACGGCGAGGTTCGAGAACAGCCGGCCGAGCAGGAAGAACGCGAGGCCGAGCATCGTGCCGGTGAAGATGCGCACGCCCACGCCACCGGTGCGGCCCTGGAAGTGCGCGAACGGCAGGGCGAGCACCATCATCACCAGCACGGCCAGCGGGTAGAAGATCTTGTGCCAGAACGCGATCTCGAATCGCGAGGTCTTCTGCGCGTTGCCCGACAGCACGCGGATGTTGTCCCACAGCGTGCCGAGCTCGAGTCGCTCGGGCGCGACCTGGTAGACGGTGAGGATCGACGGGCGCAGCACGGTCTCCCAGACTTCCTCGGGCACCGTGACCTGGCGCGCCGAGTCGCCCGCGATCTCGGTCACATTGACGTTCTTCAGCTGCCAGCGGCCCGCCTGCAAAAAGCGCCCGGACTCGGCCCGGCGCACGCGCGCCAGCCTGAGGTCCGAGTCGAATTCGTAGATGCGCACGCCGACGATCGACAGGTCGGCCAGCACCGAGCGCACGTTGACGAACGTGAGGTCCTGCTTGAACCAGAAGCCGGAGTCGAACTGCTGCGCCACCACCGACGACACGTCGCCGCGGGCGCTTGCGCGCAGCGTCTGCGCGAGGCGCTCGGAAGGCGGGGCGATGAACTCGCCGGCGAGGAACGTGGCGATCGCCAGCGGAATGCCGACGCGCAGCACGGCCCAGCCGACCTGCCACAGCGACGCGCCCGAGACGCGCATCACCGTGTACTCGGAATTGCTGACCAGCTGCGAGATCGCGAACAGCGTTCCGATCAGCGCGGAGACGGGGAACAGCTCGTAGGCTCGCGCGGGAAGGTGCAGCGCGACGTAGGTGAGCGCCTTGCCGATGCCGTAGGTGCCGGTGCCGACGTCGCGCAGCTCGTAGATGACGTCGAAGAACGCGAACAGCATGAGCAGGCCGCCGAACACGACCAGCGTCGAGACCAGGACCTCGCGCCCGAGGTAGCGGGTGAGGGTCGGCATCGCCACGGTGTCAGGCTGCCGAAGGAGCGGGCCGGCGCAGGCGCCAGCCGGCGACCGCCATGCGGTGGCGGAACAGCAGGAAGACGACCAGCGCCGCCGCGGCGTGGGGAACCAGGAGGCCGGTCCAGAAGCCGACCTTGCCCTGCGCGATCAGGCTCTGCACAACGTTGAGGCTGTTGCTGTACACCATGTAGATGAACGCCGCGGCGAGCAGGTTGAACGAGCGGCCCATCCGCGGGTTCACCTGCCCCAGCGGCACGGCGGCGAGCGTCAGCAGCAGGGCCATGAGCGGCACGGACAGCCGCCAGAAGAGTTCGCTGCGCTCGAAGTTGCCGTCGCGAGCGAAGAGGTCGGCGGTGGGTATCGCCTTGCGCGACGCGGGCAGCGCGCGCGCCTCCGCGGGCTCGATGCGCCGTCCGAGCCGCTCGAACTCGATCATGCGGTACTCGAGCGTGCCCGGCTTCGCCTCGTAGCGCCGCCCGTCCTCGAGGACGAGGAAGCGGTCGCCGTTGGCGGCTTCCTCGAGCCGCGCGATGCGCGCGACGGTCGTCTCGTCCTTCGCCTCGTCGGTCGAGCGCAGGAAGACGTTGCGGATCGTGCCGTCGAACGTGTTCACGCTCTCGACGAACACGACGAGCTTGGCGCGCTTGAACTCGCGGAACAATCCCGGTGCGAGCAGCGCGATCTCCTCGCGCGACTCGAGCTGGCGCTCGAACTCGAGCTTGCGCCGTTCCGCCCACGGCGAGAGGAAGAGCGAGAGCGCCACGATGGCGGCGAGGAAGGGCGCCGCGAACAGCAGGATCGGCTTCAGCCAGTCGGCCAGCGAGCGGCCCGCCGTGAACCAGACGATCATCTCGCTGTCCCGGTACCAGCGGGTCATCACCAGCAGCACCGTCAGGAACAGCGCGACGGTCAGCAGGACGTTGAGGTAGAAGACGGCGTTGAAGCCGAGCAGGGCGAGGATGCCCTCGGAAGCCACGGTCCCCCCGGCCGCCCGGGCCAGCAGGCGCAGCACGAGGTTGGTGAACAGGATGGCGGTCAGGACCACGAACAGCCCGACCGCGGTCAGCGTCAGCTCGCGCACCAGGCTGCGGCGAAAAATCATGACGGCGGGAAAACTTTTGACTTTTTCGCCGAAACCCGGAAATAATTGCCCGGAACTCCCGTTAGCGCAAGGAATTGCGCGGGACGCCGACAGGTGACGCGATGGAATTTACCATAAAAAGCGGTAGCCCCGAGAAGCAGCGCAGCGCCTGCGTCGTCGTCGGCGTGTTCGACAACCGCAAGCTGTCGCTGTCGGCCGAATTGATCGACCGCGCCAGCAACGGCTACATCGGCGAGATCATCCGCCGCGGCGACATGGAGGGCAAGCTCGGGGCCACGCTGCTGCTGCACAACGTGCGCGGCACGCTGGCCGACCGCGTGCTGCTCGTCGGCCTGGGCAAGGAGCGCGACTTCCGCGACAAGGAGTTCCGCGCGGCGGTGCGCGCGGCGGTCAAGCTGCTCAACGAGACCGGCTCCTACGAGGCGGTGATCTACCTGACCGAGGAGAAGGTCAAGCGCCGCGAGGTTGGCTGGCGCGTCGAGCACGCGGTGGTCGTGGCGATGGAGGCGGTCTACCGCTTCGACCAGATGAAGAGCCAGCCGACCGAGGTCCGCCGTCCCCTGCGCAAGCTCACGCTCTCCGTGCCGCAGCGATCCGACCTCGCGGCCGGCGAGAAGGCGGCGGCGCGCGGGCTCGCCATCGCGCACGGCGCCGACCTCGCGCGCGATCTCGGCAACCTGCCGGCCAACGTGTGCACGCCCGGGCTCCTGGGCGAGCGCGCTCTGGAACTCGCGCAGCAGTTTCCCGCGCTCAAGGTGCAGGTCCTCGAGCGCGCCGAGATCGAGGCGCTGGGCATGGGCTCGTTCCTCTCCGTGTCGGCCGGCACCGAGGAGCCGCCGCGCTTCATCGTCATGGAGTACATGAACTCGCCGCGGAAGGCGCGCCCGTTCGTGCTGGTCGGCAAGGGCATCACGTTCGACAGCGGCGGCATCTCGATCAAGCCCGCGCCGGACATGGACCACATGAAGTTCGACATGTGCGGCGCGGCGGCGGTGTTCGGGACGCTGCGCGCCATCCTCGAGCTCGCGCCGCCGCTGTCGGTGGTGGGGCTCGTGCCCGCGTGCGAGAACCTCCCCTCGGGCAAGGCGACGAAGCCGGGCGACATCGTGAAGAGCATGTCGGGCCAGACCATCGAGGTGCTCAACACCGACGCCGAGGGCCGGCTCATCCTGGCCGACGCGCTCACCTACGCCGAGCGCTACGAGCCGGAGGCGGTCGTCGACGTCGCCACGCTGACCGGCGCGATGGTGATCGCGCTGGGTCACGTCGCCTGCGGCGTGTTCAGCAACAGCGACGCACTGGCGCGCGAGCTGGTCGCGGCCGGCGAGGAGGCCTGCGACCGCGGCTGGCAGCTGCCGCTGTGGGACGACTACCACGAGGGGCTGGCGAGCAACTTCGCCGACTTCGCCAACGTCGGCGGGCGCGCGGGCGGCAGCATCGTCGCTGCGTGCTTCCTGTCGAAGTTCGCGCGGAAGTACGACTGGGCGCACCTCGACATCGCCGGCATCTCGCACCGCGACGGCAAGGAGAAGGGCGCGACCGGCCGGCCGGTGCCGCTGCTGACCACGTGGCTGCTGGCGCAGGACAACGCCCCGGCATGAAACATCCCCTCGCACGGGCTGCGCTTGCTGCCCCCCGGCGGCCGGCCGGTGGCTTCGGACGGGCCTGCGCCACTGACGTGCGCACGCGATGACCGTCATCGATTTCTACACGCACGTCGACGACCCGATCGCCGTGGCCGCGCGCCTGGTGGCGAAGGCCTGGCCCGCGCACCCGGCCGTGCGCATAGTGACGCCCGACGCGGATGCGACCGAGCGCCTCGACCGGCTGCTGTGGACGGCGCCGGCGACCGGTTTCCTGCCGCACTGCCGCCTGTCGAGCGCGCACGCGGACGCGACGCCGATCATCGTCGACCACGTGGCGGAGCACGACGGGCCGGCGTGCGTGCTGATCAACCTGGCGCCAGCGCCGCCGCCGTTCTTCAGCCGCTTCGAGCGGCTCGCCGAGGTCGTCGGCTCCGACGACGAAGCGGTGGCGGCCGGCCGCGAACGCTACCGCTACTACCGCGAGCGCGGCTACGAATTGCGCGCGCACAACGTCGCTGCCCTTCGACGCTGATCCCATGCCCACCGCGCGCGAACTGCTCGAGCAGGCCGATGCGCTGATGCGGCGCAAGCAGGACGCCGCCGTGCCCCGCATCGAAGGCGGGGAGTCGCTGCAGGGGCCGACGACCGACTCGGCATTCGTGCCGACCCACGCGCCGGCGCCCGCAACGCCGTCGGCGCCCCCGTCCCCGACGGCACGCGGCGATGCGCCGCCGCCGGGTACGGCAGCGGCCGCGGTGTATTCGGCCATGCGCTGGAGCGCGCCCGCCGCGCCTGCGGGCGTGACGACGACGTCGCCGGCATTTGCGCCGCCGCCGCTCGTCTCGCCGCGCACGATTCAGCGCGAGCCGATCGCTCCGTCGGTGGCGCGCACCGCGCTGCCGGTCGATCCCACCGAGCCCCCGGCGTTCCCCGCTCCCGCGCCGGCGCTTGCGCCGGCGAGCGTGATCGAGCAGGACTTCCCGACGCTCGTCGATGCCGTCGATGAGGAAGCGATCGGCGAGCACCCGGACGACGTTCCGCTGCTTACGGACGCCGTCGATCCGCTGTCCGACGAGCCGGTTCTCGAGGATCTCGATGAGCCGTCGGTGTGGACGCCCACGCTCGGAGGCGCGACGACGGTGCGCGTCGGCGCTCCGTCGCAGTCGCCCGCGGTGCCCGTCGCGCCCCCGTCGCCGCCGAGCGGCCGCGATCCGCTTGGCCTCGACCGCCCGCCGCCGGGATTCGTTCCCGCGCCGGCGGCGCAGTGGACCGACCGCGAGCCGCCGGCGGACGGCGTACCGTCGCCCGAGCGCGTTGCGGAAACGCCTTCGGCGCCCGGCACCGCTGAAGTTCCTGTCCCGCCGGCCCCCGTCGAGGTTCCACGTCCGGTCGTCGCCGAAGCCCCGGCCGCTGTCGTCGTCGAGGTTTCTCCTGCGGTCGTCATCGACGTTCCGCCGCCGGTCGTCGTCGAGGCTCCGCCTCCGGTCGGCGAATCGCCGCAGTCCGCGGTTGTCGAGGCGGAGGCCGTCGAGGCGGAGGTTGTCGAGGCGGAGGTCGTCGAGGCGGAGGTCGTCGAGGCGGAGGTCGTCGAGGCGATGCCGGTGGCCGAAGCGGCGCCGGCGCACGCCGCGCTGGCGCCGCTCGACGACGCTCGCGTGCGCGAGATCGCCGAGGAGATCGGCATGCAGGTGCTGCAGCGGATCGACATCTTCACCGACACCGAGCTGCGCGCGAGGCTCGGCGAGCGGCTGAAGCCGGTCGTCGACCGTGTGAGCGTCGACCTCGTCACGGCGATCAATCAGCACGTCGGCGAGTTGCTGCGCGCCTACGTCGCCGAGGCGATCGAGCGCGAGATCGACGGCTGGCGCAACCGCCAGTAGGATGTAGCGCGCCTCCGGGAGGGGCCGTCGGGCCGGCGCGTATCATTTGCGCGTGCCCGCCTTTGCCCAGCCGTCGCTCCGTGCCGTGCGCCCCGATCCGGGGCGCGCGCACGCGTTGCTGTCCGGCCGCGGCGCCCGCGCGACGCGTGCGCGGATCGACGTGCTGGCGGTGCTGCTGGCGACCGGCGACGCGCTATCGCACCACGACGTGGAACGCTGCCTGCCGCGCGGCCACGGCATCGACCGCGTGACGCTCTACCGGGTGCTCGACTGGCTGACCGCGCAAGGGCTCGCGCACAAGGTCGCAGGCGACGACCGCGTGTGGCGCTACTCGGCCGCGGGGCACGCGGCCGGCGCGCACGCGCACTTCCAGTGCAGGGACTGCGGCCGCGTGGTCTGCCTCGACGGGGCGCGCGTGCCGGCCATCCCGCTGCCGGCGGGCTTCCGTCGCAACGAGGTCGAAGTCACCGTGAAGGGCACTTGCGCTGCCTGCCGCGCGTGACCGCGGGCCGCAGTCGCGCCGTCTGCGAGTGGACTTGCAGCCATGTTCGAGCTGACCGATGTCGAGCACCGGTACGGGACCGTGCGCGCCCTCGCGGTGCCGTCGTGGCGTGCACAGGCCGGCGAGCAGTGGCTGCTCGCGGGAGCGTCGGGCAGCGGCAAGTCGACGCTGCTCCACATACTCGCGGGACTGACGACGCCGAGCGCCGGCCGCGTCGTGGTCGCAGGTCAGGATCTCGCTGCCCTTGCGGGCGGCGCGCGCGACCGCTGGCGCGGCCGCCACGTCGGCGTGGTGCCGCAGAAGCTGCATCTGATCGGCGCGGTGAGCGTGTTCGACAACCTGCGGCTGGCGTGCACGATGGCGGGGCTGCGTGTCGAAGAGGCGCGCATCCGCGCGCTGCTCGCGGCCGTGCAGGTCGCCGACCTCGCGCAGCGGCGGCCGGGGGAGCTCTCGCAGGGGCAGGCGCAGCGCGTGGCGATCGCGCGCGCGGTCGTCAACCGGCCCGCGCTGCTGCTCGCCGACGAACCCACGGCGAGCCTCGACGACGCGAGCGCAGCGGCGGCATTGGAACTGCTGCGAACGCAGGCGCGCGAGGCGGGTGCGACGCTCGTCGTCGCCTCGCACGACGCGCGCGTCAGGCCGCTGTTGCCGCGCACCTACCAGCTGTCCGAAGTCGCGGCGGCGGCATGATGCGTGCCCTCACCCCCAGCCCCTCTCCCGGCGTACGCCGGGAGAGGGGAGTTTTTCACGCCCCTCTCCTGCGCCAGTGGGAGAGGGGCCAGGGGTGAGGGAAGACGCGATGGGCCCCACCCGCCTCGCGCTCGCCTACGCGCGGCGCCGCCCGCTCGCGACGCTGCTCGTCGTCGCGCTCGCCGCCATCGGCACGGCGGTCGTCGTGCTGACACTCGCCGTCGGGCGCGAGCTCGCGACGCGGCTCGACCGCGACGCGCAAGGCATCGACCTCGTCGTCGGCGCGAAGGGCAGCCCGCTGCAGCTCGTGCTCGCGGGCGTCTACCACGTCGACGTGCCGCCGGGGAACATCCCGCTCGCGGCGCTCTCCGAGCTGCGCGCGAACCCGATGGTCGCCGGCGCGATCCCTCTGGCGCTCGGCGACAGCGTGCGCGGCTTTCGCATCGTCGGCACCGAGCACGCGCTGGTCGCGCACTACGGCGCGCAGCTGGCGCAGGGCCGGCAGTGGGCGAAGCCGATGGAGGCGGTGCTCGGCAGCGAAGTCGCGCGCGCGACGGGCCTCGGTGTCGGCGCGAAGTTCACCGGCTCGCACGGCCTCTCCGAAGGCGGCGGCGGCCACGACGAGGCGTCCTACGCAGTCGTGGGCGTGCTGGCGCCGACCGGGCGCGTCGTCGACCGCATGGCGCTGACGTCCGTCGCCAGCGTGTGGGCAGTGCACGACGCGCACCACCCGCCAGAGGCTGCCGAGGAGCACGACCACGACAAGGCGGAGGGCGGGCCGGCGCGCGAGGTGACGATGGTGCTGGTGCGCTACGCGGGGCCGCTCGCGGCCGCGAGCCTCCCGCGCGCGATCAACAGCGGCAGCAACTACATGGCCGCCTCGCCGGCGTACGAGATGGCGCGCCTGCTCACCGTGTTCGGCGTGGGACTCGACCTCGTGCGCGCGTTCGCGGCGCTGCTGATCGTCGCGTCGGCGGCGATGCTGTTCGTCGCGCTCGCGCAGGCGCTCGACGAGCGCCGCTACGACCTCGCGATCCTGCGCGCACTGGGCGCGAGCCGCGGCCAGGTCGCGTGGGTTCTGCTCGCCGAGTCGATGACGCTCGCGCTCGCCGGCGCGGCGCTCGGCTGGGTGATCGCGCAGGTCACGCTCGCGCTGGCAGGAACGTGGCTCCCCGCCGCGGCGCCGCTCGCCGCGACGGCGTGGACGCTGCGCGGCAACGAGGGCTGGATCGTGGCAGGGGCGGCGCTGGCCGGCGCGCTTGCTGCGGCGTGGCCGGCGTGGCAGGCGTACCGTCTCGACGTCGCGGCCACGCTCGCCGACGGCTGATCGCCATGGTCCGCGCCGCCGCCTGCCTGCTGCCGCTAGCGTGGTGTTGCGCCGTGGCCCCGCTGGCGGCGGAGGTCGGTCGATCGGCGGCGGTGCTGTGGCCTGGAGGAGCGCGCGATGTCGCCCTCGCGCAGGCGTGGCAGCGGGCCGGCGCCGGCGACGCCGCGGGCGCGCGGTCGCTGCTGGCGGGCGTCGCCGAGTCGGAGGAGAAGGGCCTGCTCGCGCGGCTGCTGGCCGGCGACGACACGCTTCCCGCCGCCGAGCTGCGCTTCGCGCCGCGGGCGGCGCGCACTTTGCTGCGCACGGCACGCAATGGCGTGCCGATCGTCGACGCGACCATCAACGGCGTCGCTGTTGAGTTGGGTGTCGACACCGGCGCCGGCCTGTCGGTGATCACGGAGTCGACCGCGCGTCGCGTGGCCGCGCGCAGCCTGGACGGCCCGCGGCCGAAGGTGCTCGACAGCCTCGGCGAGGGCGTGGAGGCACGCCTCGCGATCGTCGATCTCGCGCTGCCCGGCGTTGAGTTCCGCGGGCTGCCCGTGCTGGTGATGCGCGACGAGAATCTCTCGGCACGCGTGCTCGGCGTGACGCTGTTCGCGTTCGACGGCCTGCTGGGCTGGAACGCGCTCGGCCTCGCCCGCGTCGAACTCGACTTCGATCGCGGCGAGATGACGCTTCGGCCGACGCGCGCGCCCTGCGACGGCCGCAACCTGTGGAGCGTGGGCTCGAAGCCGCTGGTGGAAGCGGCGGTCGACGGAGTCCCCACGCTCGCGCTGGTCGACACCGGGGCGAGGCGCAGTTGGCTCGTTGCAGCTGGAGGGGCCGGCGCGGAGGCTGCGCCGGAGAACTCGCGCCTGGTCGCAGGCGCGAGCGGTGCCCGGGTCGTCGGCGTGCGCACGCGCGAGGACGTCCGCGTCGCCGCGGCCGGGCGCATCCTGGCGATGCGCACGCTGGATGAGCGGCCGGCCCGGGATCGCGTGCCGCTGCAGAGGGCGACGCTCGGCATGGACTTCGTGGGCCGGGGCGCTGCAGTGCTCGATCGCGGCTGCGGCGAGTTCGCCCTGTCTCCCGCGCAGCCCTGAGCCCTCGGCGTGACCGGCGCGGGTATACTGGCCCCTTCGTGGCCGGGAAGGTCGCGACGTTGTGCCCGCTTGCCGCCGCACGGAGACGCCCGCATGAGCTCCCGACTCTCCCTCTCGCCGCTTCCCCGCCTCGCGGCTGCCGTCGCGCTCGCCGTCGCGACCGCCGCGGGCGCCGTCACGACCGTGCCCCCCGGCGGGCTGCCGTCGGCAACCGAGTTCTCCGCGCAGATCCTCCCGGAGCGCGCGGGCGTGGTGTCGTGGCGCACGCTCGCGCAGGTCCAGCCGGTGAAGCAGGGCAACAAGATGGTTCCCGAGTTCAGCAAGGACATCCTCGCGCTCGACGCCAAGCAGACGCGGGTGCAGGGATTCATGATCCCGCTCGACGCCGGCGAGAAGCAGAAGCGCTTCCTGCTGACCGCGGTGCCGCCGCACTGCTCGTTCTGCCTGCCTGCGGGCCCGGACTCCGTCGTCGAGATCGTGGCGAAATCGCCGGTGCGCTACACGTTCGATCCCATCGTGGTGTCGGGCAAGTTCGCCGTGCTGCGCGACGACAGCGCGGGCCTCCTCTACCGCCTCTCCGACGCGACGCAGGTCGAGGTCGCGCAACTCGCGCCCGACGCGCCGAAGGGACTCGTTCCCGCGCCGGCGAAGTAGGCGCGAGGGCCGTCGCCGAGCGATCATGACGGGCCGGCACCCTCCGCTGCTGCTGCTTCCGGGGCTCGTCAACGACGCGCGCGTCTACGCGGGCGTTCGCGGGCGCCTTGCGGGAGAGGCGGAATGCGTCGACGCCGACCTCACGACGCACGACACGACGGCCGGGCTGGCCGACGACGTCCTCGCGAAGGCGCCGCAGCGCTTCGCCCTCGCCGGGCTGTCGATGGGGGGCTACTGTGCACTCGAGATCGCGCATCGAGCGCCGGATCGCGTCGTGGCGCTGGCCCTGATCGACACTTCCGCGCGGCCTGACGGCGACGAGGCCAAGGCGAACCGCGAGAGGCAGATCGCGCGGGTTCGCGCCGGCGAGCTCGACGCCGTCGTCGACGAGCTGTTGCGCAAGTGGGTGCACCCGTCGCGGCTCGCCGACGCCGCGGTCGCCGACGTCGTGCGCGCGATGGCGCGCTCGCACGGGCCGGCGGTCTTCGAGCGGCAGCAGCGGGCGATCATGAGCCGTGCCGACAGCCGCCCGCGACTCGCGGCGATCCGTTGCCCGACCGTCGTGCTCTGCGGCGCCGACGATGCGATCATGCCGCGCGAGATCCACGCGGAGCTCGCCGCCGGCATCCCCGGCGCGACGCTCGTGGCGGTGCCCGAGTGCGGCCACCTGGCGCCCCTCGAGCGTCCCGAAGCGGTCGCGGCCGCGCTCGCCGAACTTCTGGCGAAGGCGCGCTGACGCCGCAACGCCCGGGCACGCAGCCCGGGCCGCTATAATTTCGAGCTTTGCACGCACAGTCGCGCGCTCGCGCGGCTCGCCAGGTCATGGAACTCGCCAAGAGCTTCGAGCCGCACGCGATCGAGGAGAAGTGGTACCCGCGCTGGGAGTCGGCCGGGTACTTCAGGCCGTCGATGCGCGCGGGCGCCGAGGCCTACTGCATCCAGTTGCCGCCGCCGAACGTCACCGGCACGCTGCACATGGGCCACGCGTTCCAGCAGACGCTGATGGACGTGCTGATCCGCTACCACCGCATGCGCGGCGACGACACGCTCTGGCAGCTCGGCACCGACCACGCGGGCATCGCCACCCAGATCGTCGTCGAGCAGCAACTGAAGGCGGAAGGGAAGTCCCGCCACGACCTCGGCCGCGCGAAGTTCAACGAGCGCGTCTGGGCGTGGAAGGAGGAGTCGGGCGGCGCGATCACGCGCCAGATGCGCCGGCTCGGCACCTCGGGCGACTGGTCGCGCGAGCGCTTCACGATGGACGCGGGGCTCTCCGCCGCCGTGGTCGAGACGTTCGTGCGCCTCTTCGAGGACGGACTCATCTACCGCGGCAAGCGGCTGGTCAACTGGGACCCCAAGCTCGGCACCGCGGTGTCGGACCTCGAGGTGGACAGCGAGGAGGAGCAGGGGAAGCTGTGGGAGATCCGCTATCCGCTCGCCGACGGATCGTCGTCGCTGGTCGTCGCGACGACGCGGCCCGAGACGATGCTCGGCGACACCGCGGTCGCGGTGAACCCGCAGGACGAGCGTTACGCGCATCTCGTGGGCAAGGCGGTACGCCTGCCGCTCGCCGATCGCGACATCCCGATCGTGGCCGACGACTACGTCGACCGGGAGTTCGGCACCGGCTGCGTGAAGATCACGCCGGCGCACGACTTCAACGACTGGGCGATCGCGCAGCGCCACGCTCTGCCGGCGCTGCCGATCCTCGACCTGGAGGCGAAGGTCAACGACAACGCGCCGGCGCGCTACCGCGGCATGGATCGCTACGTCGCGCGCAAGGCGGTGCTGGAGGACCTGCGGGCTGCGGGACTCCTCGTGTCCGAGAAGCCGCACAGGATGGTCGTTCCGCGCTGCGGGCGCACCGGCGAGGTGGTCGAGCCGATGCTCACCGACCAGTGGTTCGTCGCCACGGCGAAGCCCGCGCCTGCCACGCACCCGTACTTCCCCGGCAAGTCGATCCAGGACCTCTGCCTCTCTGTGGTCGGCGAGGGCCTGCCGCCGGGCGCGCCGGGCAGCGGCGAGAAGGTGCGCTTCGTGCCCGAGGAGTGGCTGGCGACGTACCTGCACTGGATCCGCAACCTGCAGGACTGGTGCATCTCGCGGCAGCTGTGGTGGGGCCACCAGATCCCGGCGTGGTACGACGACGAAGGCAACGTCCACGTCGCCCGCGACGAGGCTACGGCGCGCGCGAAGGCGCGCGCGAAGCTGGGCCGCGAGAGCGCCACGCTGCGCCGCGACGAGGACGTGCTCGACACCTGGTTCTCCTCGGCGCTGTGGTGCCACTCCACGCTCGGCTGGCCGGCCGACACCGCGGAGCTGCGCACGTTCCTGCCGTCGTCGGTGCTGATCACCGGCTTCGACATCATCTTCTTCTGGGTCGCGCGCATGATCATGACGACGACCTACTTCACCGGCCGCGTCCCGTTCCGCGACGTCTACATCAACTCGATCGTGCGCGACGAGGAGGGCCAGAAGATGTCGAAGTCGAAGGGGAACGTGCTCGATCCCCTCGACCTCATCGACGGCGTGGACCTCGAGACGCTGGTGGCCAAGCGCACGGCGAACATGATGGACCCGCGGCAGGCGGAGGGCATCGCGAAGCGCACGCGCAAGCAGTTCCCCGACGGCATCCCGTCCTTCGGCGCCGATGCTCTGCGCTTCACGTTCGCGAGCCTCGCCACGTTCGGCCGCACGCTCAACTTCGACCTCTCCCGCTGCGAGGGCTACCGCAACTTCTGCAACAAGCTGTGGAACGCGACGCGCTTCGTGCTGATGAACGTCGAGGGGAAGGACGTCGGCCTCGACGCGGGAGCGCCGGCGACGCTGTCGCTGGCCGACCGCTGGATCGTCGCGGAGCTGCAGGATGCCGAGAGAGAGATCCGCGCGCAGCTCGACGCCTACCGCTTCGACCTCGCCGCGAAGGCGCTCTACGAGTTCGTGTGGAACGCCTACTGCGACTGGTACGTCGAGCTCGCCAAGGTCGACCTCGCGCGCGGCGACGAGGCGGCGCAGCGCGGCACCCGGCGCACGCTGGTGCGCGTGCTGGAGGCGATCCTGCGGCTCGCGCACCCGTTCATCCCGTTCATCACCGAGGAGCTGTGGCAGTCCGTCGCGCCGCTTTCCGGGAAGACCGGCGCGACGATCTCGCTGCAGCCGTTCCCCTCGCCGGATGCCGGCAAGCGCGACCCGGTTGCGACAGCGCAGGTCGCGATGTTGCAGGCTCTGGTCGACTCCGTGCGCTCGCTGCGCAGCGAGATGGGGCTCGCGCCCGGGCAGAAGGTCGGTGCGTTCGTGGCCGGCGACACGCGCGGCGTCGGCGAGCTCGCCGACTACGCGAAGGCGCTCGCGCGGCTGTCCGACGTCGAACTCGTCGCCGAGCTGCCCTCGCGCCACGCGCCGGTGCAGGTCGTCGGCAGCTCGCGCGTGATGCTCGACGTGGCCGTCGACCTGGCCGCGGAACGCGAGCGCGTCGGCAAGGAAATCGCGCGCGTCGAGGGCGAGATCGCGAAGGCGCAAGCCAAGCTCGCCAACGAGGGCTTCGTGGCGCGCGCGCCGGCGGCGGTCGTCGAGCAGGAGCGCGGGCGCCTCGCTTCCTTCCGCGCCACGCTCGTCGAGCTACGGGAGCAGCGCCAGCGCCTGGGCTAGCTCGGCATCGAGCCCGTCGATCGGCGCAGGAACAGCCACGCGATGCCGGCGACGGTTTCGACCACGAGCGCCAGCACCGAGGCGACGTAGAACAGAGCGGCGAACGCGCGGGCGCCGATCGCGGCCTCGACGCACATCGCCGTCGCGAAGCTCACGGCCACCAGCGCCAGCCAGCGGCACATGTAGACGGGCAGATGGATGCGCTGCGTTACGTTGTGCCGCCACGCGGCCGCGCGCCGCAGGACGTCGCCCCGGCTCGCGTCGTGGAAGAGCCAGCCCCAGAACCAGTAGCGGTAGAAGAGCTGCCAGAGCGGCTCGGCGGAGGAGCCGGCGAGCGAGAGGTCGAGGGCGCGCATCGTCGGGTCGGCAGGGGTGGCGGTACGGATTGTCGCGGCAACCGCAAGTTCCGCGCCACCCCGGCGTGCCGCGTGCCCGGGGTTACCATCGACCGATGACCGCCGCCCCGGGCCGGACGTTCCGCGCGCTGCGCCACCGCAACTACCGGCTGTTCTTCATCGGGCAAGGGGTGTCGCTGGTCGGCACGTGGCTGCAGCAGGTGGCCGTCGGCTGGCTCGCCTACCGGCTGACGGGTTCGGTGTTGCTGCTCGGCGTGATCGCGTTTTGCGCGAACGCCGGCATCCTGTTCCTCGGCTCGTTCGCCGGGGTGGTGGCCGACCGCGTCGACGGGCGCCGCGCGATGTACGTCACGCAGGCGGCGATGGCGGCGCAGGCGGTCCTGCTCGCGACGCTGACCGCGCTCGACGTCGTGCAGCCGTGGCACCTCGTCGCGCTGGCGTTGTGGATGGGGATCGTCAACGCGTTCGACATCCCGCTGCGCCAGTCGCTCTACGTGCGCTTCGTCGACAACCGCGCCGACCTGCCCAACGCCATCGCGCTCAATTCGTTCCTGGTCAACGCCGCGCGGGTCGTCGGGCCGGCGATCGCCGGCGTGCTGCTCGCGGCGACCACGGAGGCGGTCTGCTTCGCGCTCAACGCGCTGTCGTTCCTCGCGGTGTTCGTGGCCTTCGCGCGCATGCGCATCCCGCCTCGCGCGGCGGTCGCGGGGCGGCGCGGCTTGCGCGAGAGCTGGGTCGAGGGCTTCCGTTTCGTGGCGCACTTCGCGCCGGCGCGCGCGCTGCTGGCCGTCGCCGCGACCGTGTCGTTCACGATCCTGCCCTACGCTTCGCTGATGCCGGTGGTCGCCAAGGACGTGCTGCGCGGCGGGCCGCAGGCGCTCGGCGCGCTGCTGTCCGCCGCCGGCGCAGGCGCGCTCGCGTGCACGCTCTACCTCGCGCGGCGCGAGAGCGTCGTCGGACTGGGACGGGTCATCGCCGGCGCGGCGCTGGCGGCCGGCATCGCGCTCGCGGCGTTCGGGCAGGCGCGCCACATGGCGCTCGCGCTGCCGCTCGTGTTCGTCGCCGGCGGCGGCGTCATCCTCGCGGCGGCCGCGTCGAACACGATCCTGCAGACGATCGTGAGCGACGAACTGCGCGGCCGCGTGGCGGGGTTCTTCACGCTCGCGTTCCTTGGCGTCGCGCCGCTCGGAAACCTCGCCGCCGGCGCGCTCGCGGAGCGCTTCGGCGTGGCGGCGACGTTCGCGATCAACGGCGCCGCGTGCGCGCTGGTCGCGTTGTGGTTCTTGCGCCGGCTGCCGCAGCTGCGCAGGGCGATGCGGCCCGTCTACGAGAAGCTCGGCCTGCTCCCGCCGGCCGTCGACTAGCGCCCCGCCGTGGTCACTTCCAGATGTAGGCGACGCCCACGCCGCCGATCCACTGGTTGGCGTCGCCGCGGTCCTTGACGATCGGCGAGTCGCCGGCGTCGCCGGTCACGCGCGAGTACATGCCGCCGACCGCCCCGAGCCAGTTCGGGTGGAAGCGCCAGACCAGCGCGGGCCAGACGTAGACGTTGGAGACGCCGCCGCTGGGCGAGAAGCGCGGCAGGCCGCTCGCCAGCGCGTCGGCGGCCGACACGCCGAAGTAGGTCTGGTTGTAGCTGGAGCTGCCGCCGCCCAGCCCGCCACCCAGGCCGACGAAGAGGTCCTCGCGCAGCGGGAAGAAGAACTGCCCCGATGCCCACCAGTAGGGGTCGTCGTACTCGTTGCCCAGGTTCCACTGCACGCCGGCGCTGACGCGGGCGATCCACGGGATGCCCTGCGTGTTGATGTGCTGGTAGCCGACGAAGAGGCCGGCCTCCCACGAGTTGTCGATCTCGCTCATCCGCTTCACGACGGCGTCGTCGACGTCCTTGCGGCCGGGGCGGAACTGCAAGGTCGGCCCGGCGCTCCAGGTCGGCGAATCGATCAGGTTGACGCTGCCGAAGATGCCCCACCAGTCGACGTAGCGGTTGGAGTTGCCGAACTTGTAGTAGAAGGCCGGCGCCGCCGCCCACGTGTAGTCGTCCGATCCGACGTAGTCGGGCACGGCGCCCACGCCGATGCCGGCGAGGTTCGGCACCATCTCGGCGATCTTCTGCGGCGTGAGGCCGGCAGGAATCGAGACCTGCGCGGAGACGGCGCTCGCGTGGGCAAGCGCGGCCGCGCACGCGGCGGCGATCAGCGGGGCGATGCCGGAACGGATGCGGGACATGCGGGGTCTCCTCGACGTGTGCGGGGTGCGAATGCCGCGGCTGCCGCCATGTTACACAAACCGGGACGGCTGCGCGCAGCGCCGTTCCCTCGACAGGAATCCGGTCACTTCCTCGCGGTCGTGGTAGAGCTGCCGCAGCGCCAGCGCGAACGGCGTGCCGGTCGCGCGCATCCGCCTGGCGACGAGCGCCTCGCAGGCGCGCACCTCGTCGTAGCGCTTCTTCATCGGCAGCTTGAGGTTGAAGATCGCGTGGCGTGCCGCACCCTCCGCGATCCAGTCCGCCACCAGCGCGGCGATGCGCGCCGGGCGCTCAACCATGTCGCAGACGAGCCAGTCGACCGGGCGGCGCGGCCGGTAGGAGAGGCCGTCGGCGCGCACGTGCGCGATCAGCGGATCGGCCGCGGCGGCGCCCTTGAGCGGGCCGTTGTCGACCGCGGTCACCCGCAGGCCCTTGCTCGCGAGCAGCCACGACCAGCCGCCGGGCGCCGCGCCCAGGTCGACCGCGCGCATGCCCGGCCGCAGGAGCTCGCCGGCGGACTCCCCCAGGAAGACGACCAGCGCCTCGGCGAGCTTCGCCGCGGAACGCGACGGGGCGCCCGCGGGCACGCGGATGCGCGGAATGCCGAGCGGCCAGGGCGTCGACGCGGCGTCGCTGGTGCCGACCCAGGCGGTGCCGCCGTCGCGAAGGAACACGTGCAGGCGGCGCGGCGCATCGTCGCGCAGGCGTCCCTTCGCAGCCAGCGCTGCGGCGATCCGCGCGGCGAGCGCGCGGGCGAGCGGCGAGAGCGCCTTGCCGTCGTTGGTATCGGGGTGCTCGACGTACGGCGCGCGCCATGCGGCCGAGTGCGCTTCGGGATCGAGCGCGTCGATCGCCGCGAGCAGCGGTGCGACGCGGTCGGGACGTTGCGCGTCGCCGCGGAGGAGCGCGACCGGCCCCGCGCCGACGAACAGGTTGCGCGCGGCCACCGGCCGCGCGTCGGCGAGCCGGGCTACGGCGCGCGAGGTCGCCGGTGGCAGGAGCCGGCCGACGACCATCCCTTCGCCTTCCGGCGCATCGACGTCGATCGAGGCGTCGAGGAGGGCCGCCGCGCGCGCGAGGTCGGCGGCGGCTTCGCGCTCGAAGCCGGCGCGGCAGCCGGCGACGAGGCAGTCGGGCGAAGCGTGCGGCGTTACGATGCGACCGGTTCGGCCGGGTCGGTCAGGCGCTGCGGCGTCGGAGTGCTCTCCAGCAAGGCGGGCAAGGCCGGGCGCTTGCGCAGCAGCATCGGCACCTCGGGCGCCTTGCCGAACGCGCGCGCGACCGGGCGCTGCAGCGGCTGGTCGGGATTGCGCGCGTAGGCTTCCTCGCGCTCGCGCATGCGGTCGTCGTGCGTCGTCCGCGGAGACTCGTCAGGCGTGACCGCCGGCGCGCGCGGGGCGCGTGGCGCGCGCGGCGCGCGAGCGGCGTCGGAGCGCTCCGGCCGCGGCGCGCGCGTCGTGCGGGCGCCGCGCTCGCGGCGCTCGGCGGGCGCCAGCGTGGCCTTCTCCAGCGAGTAATCCTCGGGCTGGTGCACGAGGACCTTCTTCTTCAGCATCCGCTCGATCTCGGCGAGGTGCTTCTCCTCGGCGGGATCGACGAACGAGATCGCCACGCCGGAGGCGCCCGCGCGGCCGGTGCGCCCGATGCGGTGGATGTAGTCCTCGGGAACGTGCGGCAGCTCGTAGTTCATCACCACGGGCAGGTTGTCGATGTCGAGGCCGCGCGCGGCGACGTCGGTCGCCACGAGCACCTGCAGCTTGCCTTCCTTGAACGCGGTCAGCGCCTCGAGCCGCGCGACCTGCGTCTTGTCGCCGTGGATCGCCGACGTGATGAGGCCGTCCTTCTCCAGCTGGCGGGCGAGCCTCGATGCGCCGTGCTTGGTGCGGACGAAGCACAGCACCTGCCAGTAGTTGCGCGAGCGCACCAGGTGCACGAGCAGCGCGCGCTTGTCCTCCTGCGGCACACGGTACGCGCTCTGGTCGACGGTCTCGGCGGCCGTGTTGCGGCGCGCGACCTCGATCAGCTGCGGCGCGTTGAGCAGCTCGTCGGCGAGCTTCTTGATCTCGCCGGAGAACGTCGCCGAGAACAGCAGGTTCTGGCGCTTCGCCGCCGGGGGCAGCAGCGCCATGATCCGCTTGATGTCGGGGATGAACCCCATGTCGAGCATGCGGTCGGCCTCGTCGAGCACGAAGATCTCGACTTGCCCCAGGTAGACGCTCTTGTGCTCGATGTGGTCGAGCAGGCGGCCCGGCGTGGCCACCAGGATCTCGACGCCGCCGCGCACGATCGGCAGCTGCTGCTTGATGTCCACGCCGCCGTAGACGACCGTGGAGCGCAGGCCCGTGTACTTGCCGTACTCGCGGATCGACTCCTCGACCTGGATCGCGAGCTCGCGCGTCGGCGTGAGGATCAGCGCGCGCACCGGGTGGCGGGCGGGCGAGGGGCTGGTGTTGGCCTGCGGCGCGAGGCGGTGCAGGATCGGCAGGCCGAAGCCGGCGGTCTTGCCGGTGCCCGTCTGGGCGCCGCCCATGACGTCGCGGCCTGCCATGACGACGGGGATCGCCTGCTGCTGGATCGGGGTGGGGGTGGTGTACCCGGCCTCGGCCACCGCCCGGAGGATCTCCGGACGCAGGCCGAGCTCTGTGAAGCTCGGTTCACTGCTCATCAGCACTCCTGAAAGCGGCCCACTCGCGTTGCGAGTTCCGGTCCAGGCAGCGTGGTCAACAGTGGAAGGATGCGACCGGAAACAAAGCTGTTGAATTATAGCAGCTTTTTCCGGCCGTGGGGCGCTTTCGGCGCGGTGGCCCGACTCGGGGGCGGCGGCGGGTCGCCGCAGAGGGCAGGGACGGGCTAAAATAGCGGGTTTTCTTCCCGCCAGGGACGCCCATGCCGGGCCTGCGCAACATCGCCATCATCGCCCACGTCGACCACGGCAAGACCACGCTGGTCGACAAGCTGCTCACGCAGTCGGGTACGTTCGCCGCGCACCAGCAGGTGGGCGAGCGGATGATGGACAGCAACGACCTCGAGCGCGAGCGCGGGATCACCATCCTCGCCAAGAACTGCTCGATCCTGTACGCGAACGACCAGGGCGCGACCCGGATCAACATCGTCGACACGCCGGGCCACGCCGACTTCGGCGGCGAGGTCGAGCGCGTGCTGGGCATGGTCGACGGCGTGCTGCTGCTGGTCGACGCGGTGGAAGGGCCGATGCCGCAGACGCGCTTCGTGACGATGAAGGCGCTGGCGCAGGGGCTCTCGCCGATCGTCGTCGTGAACAAGGTCGACCGGCCGGGCGCGCGGCCCGAGTGGGTCGTCAACCAGACCTTCGAGCTGTTCGACCGGCTGGGGGCGAACGAGCACCAGCTCGACTTCCCCGTCGTCTACGCCTCCGCGCTGAACGGCTGGGCGACGCTCGACGTCGCGCTCGCCAAGGCGGCGAGCGGGTCCGTCGCCGCGCGGGGCGAACGCGACATGCGGCCGCTGTTCGAGACGATCCTCGCGCGCGTGCCGGCGCCGGTGGGCGATCCGGACGCGCCGCTGCAGTTCCAGGTGTCCGCGCTCGACTACTCGAGCTACCTCGGGCGGCTGGGCATCGGCCGCATCCGCCGCGGCCGCCTCCGCGTCGGGCAGGAGGTCGCGGTGCTGCACGGGCCGCTGGCCGAAGGCATGACGCCGCGCAAGGGCAAGGTCGGGCAGGTGTTCACGTTCAAGGGCCTCGAGCGCACGCCGGCCGACGAGGCGCAGGCCGGCGACATCGTGATGGTCACGGGCATCGAGGACCTGACCATCGGGACCACGCTCGCGCCGATGGACGCGCCGGACGCGTTGCCGCCGATCCGCGTGGACGAGCCCACGCTGTCGATGTACTTCCAGGTCAACACGTCGCCTCTGGCGGGGCGCGAGGGCAAGTACGTCACGTCGCGCAACGTGCGCGACCGCCTGCAGAAGGAGCTGCTGGTCAACATGGCGCTGCGCGTCGAAGATACGCAGGACACCGACGTGTTCCTCGTCTCCGGCCGCGGCGAGCTGCACCTCACGATCCTGATCGAGAACATGCGCCGCGAGGGCTACGAGCTCGCCGTGTCGCGGCCGCGCGTCGTGCTGCGCACGATCGACGGCGAGGTGCAGGAGCCGTGGGAGTTCCTCACCGTCGACGTCGAGGACGCGCACCAGGGCGCGGTCATGCAGGAGCTGGGCGCGCGGCGCGGCGAACTGGCGCACATGGAGTCCGACGGCCGGGGGCGCACGCGCCTCGAGTACCGGATGCCGGCGCGGGGGCTGATCGGCTTTCAGGGCGAGTTCATGAACCTCACGCGCGGCACGGGGCTGATGAGCCACGTGTTCGACGGCTACGCGCCGGTGCGCGGCGAGGTCCCCGAGCGGCGCAACGGCGTGCTGATCTCGCAGGAGGACGGCGACGCGGTGGCCTACGCGCTGTGGAAGCTGCAGGAGCGCGGCCGGATGTTCGTCTCGCCGGGCGACAAGCTCTACGAGGGCATGGTGATCGGCATCCACAGCCGCGACAACGACCTCGTCGTCAACCCGATCAAGGGCAAGCAGCTCACGAACGTGCGCGCCTCGGGCAAGGACGACGCCATCCTGCTCACGCCGCCGATCCAGCTCACGCTGGAGTACGCGGTCGAGTTCATCGCCGACGACGAGCTCGTCGAGGTGACGCCGAAGTCGATCCGCATCCGCAAGCGGCACCTGAAGGAGCACGAGCGCAAGCGCGCCTCGCGCGAGGGCGGCGCGGGGCCGGACGAGAAGCGCGCGGCGAACGGGTAGCGGCGCTCGCCAGGGCCCGCCCGGCCCGGAAACAGCGCGGGGCCCGGTGCGGGCCCCGAGTGCTCCGGAAAGCTGCGGGGACTCTGAGGTCGTCTCGCGACGGCCTGCGCGCGTCTCCCGTCAGTCGTCGTCGTCGTGCGAATCGTCGCTGCGACCGACCTCGTGCACCCTGCGCACGTCCTTGTCCTTCCCGGGGCCGTGGCAGGACGCGCACCGCTCGCGGACCGTGACGCCGATGGCCGCCTGCGTCGTCGCGAACGAAGCGCCGCCGCGCCTCGACATGTGCGTCTTCACTTCGGCCTTGTCGTGGCACGACGAGCAGACGGCGGCCGTCGGGCTGATCTTCGAGTCGTTCGAGGGGTCGACGTCGATCGTGCGCGGCGTCGCGAGGTAGGCGCTCTGCGTCCTCGTCGTCGTCCCGAGCACCTCGGCGCGCAGCGGCAGTTCGAACGTTCCCTTCCCGTTCGCGTCTTTGTGGCAGAGCGCGCAGTTGCGCAGCGCGTTGGGGAAGCGCACGGTGCTGAAGTCGTTGACCGAGCTGTTGCGGCCGATCACGACGAACGGCTGCGTCCGGAAGCCGCCGGCGTGGATCGAGTGGATCATGGTCTTGAAGTCTATCGGGACCTCGGGACCGGCGATGCGCGGGTCCTCCCCGGCGGCCACCGGGCGCCGGTAGGCGACGTCGGTCTGGTTCGGGTTGTGGCACACGACGCACGCGGCGAGGTTCTCGTTGCGGTTCGCGCCGTGCAGGCTGAGGCGGATCTCGTCGTGTCCGTTATGGCAGCCCTTGCACTTCGCGATGTCGACGATCGGCCTGCGCGGGTCCTGCGCGGCCGGCAGCATCGCCGCCAGCGGTGCCGACGGCGCGAACGTGAAGTTCGCGGCCGCGGTCGTCGCCGGGATGTTGTAGTCGGGCGGGACGGTCTGGTCGTCGCAATTGACTCCGGGAACGCCCACGCACACGGGCCGGCCTTCGAGCACGACGCGGCCGTACCCGGGCAGCCCGGGAAAGGCGAGCGGCGTGACCCTCGCCAGCGCGTAGAAGCGGTTCGCGCCGGTCGGGCCGCACTCGGAGGGCGTGCACGCGAATGCCGTGACCGGGCTCGCCGCCTTGTTGACCAGGTTGCGGACCTGCACCGGCGCGGCCGCCGCCGCGCCGGGCGCCGTCGCGGCGATCGGCAGGAGCGAGCCCGTCGCGCCGCCGACGTTCGTGAAGTCGGCGCCCGGGTCCCAGCCGATGTCCAGCGTCAACTGGCCGGAGGGCGCAGGCGACGGGCGGAACGGCTGCGCGTTCTGGATGTCCCAGACCGTGCCCATCACCGGATCGGTCACCGAGAACACGACCTTGATCGTGTACGACTGGGGCGTTGCGGCCGGGCCGGGCGTGACGCCGACCTTCTCGATGTTGAACTGGAAGTGCTTCGCCGCCTCCCAGAGATCGACTGCGGCGTGCGCGGCCGTGGCCGCGAACGCGACGGCGATGGCGAGTGCCCGCGCGATTGACGTCGTCCTCATCGGATCGTCCTCCTGGTTGGTCGGACGGGCGCGGCTGCTGCGCCGCGCGTGCGTCCCGCCGCGGTCGCCGGTGCATCGGTTCCACGTCGGCGTGGGGACAACGTAGCGGCGCAAGCTGAACGGAAGCTGAACGCGTCGCGTCCCGGCGCCGTTGTCTGATCTCGATCAAGGTCGCGGTCGGGCGGCGCGCGGGGCTGCGAGTGCGCACCGTTCGGCCGCGCGTCCGGTGGAACGGCTTGGCGCGCGCACTTTGCTGGCGTAGGCTCCGCGCATGCGCGTGCTGCTCGTCGAAGACGATCCCGTGCTCGCGTCGGCGGTACGCGACTACCTGACCCGCGACGGCTGGGCGGTGGACGTCGCGCCCACGCTCGCCGTGGCCAGGGGGTGCATGCCCGCGCCGTACGTGACGGTCGTCCTCGACCTCGGGCTGCCCGACGGCAGCGGGCTCTCGCTGCTGCCGCTGTTCGCGCGCCAGCCGGAGCCGCCGGCCGTGCTCGTCCTGACGGCGCAGGACCGGCTCTCGGACCGCGTGAGAGGTCTCGACGCCGGTGCCGACGACTACCTCGTCAAGCCGTTCGACCTGCCGGAGCTGTCGGCGCGACTGCGGGCGATCGTCCGCCGGCGCGCGGGCCGCCGGACGCCGACGATCGAGCGGGGAGCGGTGACGATCGATCCCGCCGCGCGCGAGGTGAGCGTCAACGGGCGGCCGGTCGAGCTCACGGCGCGCGAGTACGCGCTCGTCGTCGCGCTCGCGGAGGCGCCCGAGCGGGTGTTCTCGCGTTCGCAGCTCGAGGACACCCTCTACACGTTCGACGGCGGCGTCGAGAGCAACATCGTCGAGGTGTACGTGTCGCGGCTGCGGCGGAAGTTCGGGCGCGCGGCGATACGCACCGTGCGCGGCATCGGCTATCGCTGGGACGCGGCGGGCGCGACCGGCGCGGAGGCCGACGCGTGACGCGTCGCGTCCGGACCGGCTCGACGACGAACGCGCTGGCGCGCAGCCTGCTCGTCGGCCTGTCCCTGCTGTGGCTGCTCGGCGTCGTCGGCAGCGGCGTGGTCCTCAAGCGCCTGATCGACAGGTACTCCGACGACGAGCTCCACGAAAGCGCGACGATCCTCCTCTCGCTGGTCGCCTACACCGACGACCTCCTCGTCACCGCAGCGGTGCTCGGTGAGCGGGCGCCGCTCGTGGAAGGGAGGCACGAGCACGAGCGCTACGTCTTCCTGGTGCGCGACGCATCGGGTCGCGTGCTGCTGCACGGACGCGGTTCCGAGGCGGTGCCGGTCGACGCGCCGCTGCGGGAAGGCTTCGCGACGGCCGGCGACTGGCGCGTGGTCACGCTGGCCGACCCTGCGCGCCGGCGATTCGTTCAACTCGCCGATCCGCTGGCCGAGCGCCGCGAAGCGCTGGTCTCCGCGCTCGTCTGGCTCACGCTGCCGCTCGGGGCGCTGCTCGCGTTCGCCGCGTACATCGTCTACCGCGCCTCGCGCACGCTCGTCCGCCAAGTCGAGGCGACGGCGGGTGCCGTCGCGCGGCAGGACCCGAAGGCGCTCGGCGCGCTGCCGCTCGACGGCGTCGTCACCGAGATGCGGCCCGCGGTCGAGGCGACGAACGCGCTGCTCGCCCGCCTCGCGGCCGCCCTCGAAGCGGAGCGCAGCTTCACCTACAACAGCGCGCACGAGCTGCGCACGCCGATCGCCGGCGCGTTGGCGCAGGGGCAGCTCCTCGCTGCCGGCACGGCGGGGACGCCCCATCAGGCGCAGGCGGAAGCGCTGGTGGCGGCGCTGTCGCGACTCGCCCGGCTCGCCGAGCGCCTGCTCGCGCTCGCGCGCGCCGAGGGTGCGCAGGCGCTCGCCGCCGAGCCGGTCGACCTGCAGACCGTAGTGGGCCTGACGGTCGACGAGTTCGCGCGCGACTCGCGCCTCGCGGGACGCTCGCTCGTCGCCGACTGCGCGCCTGCGCGCATCCGCGGCGACCTCGACGCCGCCGGGCTCGCGCTGCGCAACCTCGTCGAGAACGCGCTGGTCCACGGCGTACCGGGCACGCGAGTTCGCGTCGGCTGCGGGACGAGCGAGGGTCGCGCGTGGCTCGCGGTCACGGACGACGGACCGGGCAGCGACCGCGACGTCGCGTCGCTGACGAGACGGTTCGTGCGCGGCGGGCACGGCGAAGGCGCCGGCCTCGGCCTTTCCATCGTCGAGACGCTCGCGCGGCGCATGGGCGCGCGGCTCACTCTCGCGAGTCCGCCCGAAGGCGCGGCACGCGGCTTCGAGGCGAAGCTGCAGTGGAGCCGGGAGGACACCGGCGATCCGGTGCGGCGGGCGCGGACGGAGCGAAGGTCCGCATGATCCGACCTGCCGCCCCCGCGCTCGGCGCCGCGCTCGCGCAGCGTTTCGCGATCATCGCCCTCGACAACGTCGTGCGCGAGTTCCCTCACAAGCTCGACCACACGATGGGCGGCGCGGAAGACGTCCTGCGCCCGCGCGCGCTGCACCCCGCGTTCCACGGCAGCTTCGACTGGCACTCGTGCGTGCACATGCACTGGCTGCTCGCGCGCGTGCTGCGCCGCCATCCGCAGCTGGCTTGCGCCGGCGACATCGGGCGCGTGTTCGATCGGCACTTGTCGCGCGATGCGATCGCCTCAGAGGTCGCCTATCTCCACCGGCCGGGCACGGCGTCCTTCGAACGCACGTATGGCTGGGCGTGGCTGCTCAAGCTCGCGCAGGAGGTCGGCGCAGGCGCCGGCGACGCATTCCGCCGCTGGCAGGGCGATCTCGCGCCGCTGGCCGACGCGTTCGTCGCGCGCTACCTCGACTACCTGCCGAAGGCGAACCACCCGCTGCGTACCGGCATGCACCCGAACAGCGCGTTCGGGCTCGCCTTTGCGCTCGACTACGGTCGTTCGCGGGGCGAACAGGCGCTCGTCGCGCTGTGCGAAGCGAAGGCGCGCGAGTGGTTCGGCGCCGACCGCGACTATCCCGCCGCATGGGAGCCGTCCGGGTCCGACTTCCTCTCGCCGGCCCTGATGGAGGCCGACACGATGCGCCGGGTGCTCGGCCGCGACGAGTTCGCGTCCTGGCTCACGTCGTTCCTGCCGGGGCTCGCCGATGGCGACCCGGCGACGTTGTTCACGCCGGCCGTGCCGAGCGACCGTGCCGACCCGCAGATCGTGCACCTCGACGGGCTCAACCTCTCCCGTGCCATGTGCTTCGCGGGGATGGCAGGCGCGCTTCCCAAGGGCGACGCGCGCGCGAGCCTGCTGGGCGGGGCCGCCGCCACGCATCTCGCCGCCGGCATGCAGGGGCTCGACAGCGGCGACTACATGGGCGGGCACTGGCTGGCGACGTTTGCCGTGCTGGCCCTCGACGGGCCGTAGCGTTTCGCACCGCGCGCGGCCGACGCCGCGGCCGCCGGCGCGTCAGGCCATCGCCAAGTGCACCGGGATGCGCCGGTTGCCGAAGCTGCCGCGGTAGCGCGCGAAGCGTCCCGGGATCGGCGTGCCGCAGTGCCGGCACGCGCCGCGCTCGTCGAGCGCGTAGTCGAGGATGCGGTAGCCGTCGCGCACGATCAGCTCCGCCGAGCAGCCCGGGCAGCGCGTCGTCGCGCCGTCGATGTCGCGCACGTTGCCCGTGTAGACGTAGCGCAGACCGTTGGAGAGACCGATCGCGCGCGCGCGGGAGAGCGTCGCCGCGGGCGTGGCGCGCACGTCGGTCATCTTCCAGTCCGGATGGAACGCGGAGAAGTGCAGCGGGACGTCGGCCCCGAGCTCGTCGGCGACCCAGCGCGTGAGCGCGTCGAGCTCGTCGTCGCCGTCGTTCTTCCCGGGGATCAGCAGCGTGGTGATCTCGAGCCAGCAGCCCGTCTCGTGCTTCACGTAGCGCAGCGTGTCGAGCACGGGGCCCAGCTTCGCGCCGGTGAGCCGCACGTAGAAGTCGTCGGTGAATGCCTTGAGGTCGACGTTGGCGGCGTCCATTTTCGCAAAGAACTCGCGCCGCGGCTCGGGAGAGATGTACCCGGCGGTCACCGCCACCGTCCGCACGCCGCGGGCGCGACAAGCGTCCGCGACGTCCATCGCGTACTCGGCGAAGATCACCGGGTCGTTGTACGTGAACGCTACCGACTCGGCGCCAGCCGCGACGGCCGCCTCCGCGATCGCCTCGGGCCCGGCCGCGTCCATCAGCGTGTCCATCTCGCGCGACTTGCTGATGTCCCAGTTCTGGCAGAACTTGCAGGCGAGATTGCAGCCGGCGGTGCCGAACGAGAGCACCGAGCTGCCCGGCAGGAAGTGGTTGAGCGGCTTCTTCTCGATCGGGTCCACGCAGAACCCGGACGAGCGGCCGTAGGTCGTGAGCAGCATCCGCTCGCCTTCGCGCATGCGCACGAAGCACAGCCCGCGCTGGCCGTCGTGCAGCCGGCACTCGCGCGGGCAGAGGTCGCACTGCATGCGGCCGTCGGGCAGCATCGACCACCAGCGGCCGGGGTGGCGGGACTCGGGGACCGCGCTCATGGCAGGCCGCTCTCGGACCACTTGCGCACGCGATAGCGCTGCGCGCGGCAGCACACGTCGATGCGCGCGATGCCGGCCTTGCGCGCGAGCTCGTCGAGGAACTCGCCGGGATCGGGCAGCGCGTCCCACACCTGCGGCAGGAACGTCGCGCGGCGCGTGCCGCACTCGAGGATCACGCCGTCGTCGCCGGGGCGAAGCTGCGCGGCGAGGTCGCTGCGATCGCGGAACGCGATCGGCTCCGAAGGCCCGAGCAGCGAAACTTCGACCGTGAGGGCGTCGAGCTCGTGGCGGCGCACCGGCGGAAAGCGCGGGTCGCGCAGTGCCGCGGCGACGGCGTTTGCTGCGACGTCGTCGCCGAGCGCGCGGTACGGCTCGAGCGAGCCGATGCAGCCGCGCAGGGCGGCGCCGGCGTGCAGCGTGACGAACGTCGCGCCATGCTCGCGCAGCCACGCTTCCGCGGCCACGCCGCCCCGCGAACTGCCGAGCGCCTCCTCGATCGCGCCGCGGGCCAGCGCGAGCAGCGTGCGTCCGCGCGCGGCGTCGCCATCGTCACCGCCGCTCGCGGCCGGCGGGCAGAAAGCGATGGCCGCATAGCCGACCACGCGCGCGCGGTCGCCGGCGGTGTCGCCGGAATTGCGCAGGTCGAGGAGCTGCGGCACGAGGCCGCGGCGGCGCGCGACTTCGAGCAGCCCGGCGATCGGCGTCGCGCCGCAGGCCTGCTCGTGGTCGAGGCCGGAGTCGCCGGCGAGGATCGCGCGCACCGTTGCCGCGTCGATCGAGCGTGCATCGTCGTAGCGATGGTAGTGCGAGAGGTCGGACGAGACGACGACCAGCGTCTCGTCGCCGCCCCAGAGGCGCTCGATGACCTCGGCGACCTCGGCGGCGCTCGCGTCGCCGACGGCGAGCGGCACCAGCGCGAACTCCCCGAGACGGGTCTGCAGGAACGGCAACTGCACCTCGAGCGAGTGCTCGTGCGCGTGCGCGGCATCCGACAAGACGACCTGCGGCAGGCCGGCCAGCGCCCGCATCGCGCCCTGGTCGAGCGGCACCGTGCCGAGTGGCGTCTCGAAGGCCTCCGCGCGGGGCAGCGCCAGCCCGCGCACCGCCACCCGGTGGCAGGGGCCGAGCAGGACGACTCGGCGCACGTGCCCGCGAACGGCGTCGAGGCAAGCGTAGGCGGTCGCGGCGATCGGGCCCGAGTAGACGTAGCCGGCGTGCGGCACGATCAGCGCCTTGGGCGGCGCCGGGAGGCTCGCCGGGCGAGCCTGGGCGAGCGCGTCGTCGAGTTCGCGGCGCAGCGCGCGCGGCGTCCCGGCGTAGAACAGCCCCGCGACCGCCGGGGGGCGGATGCTCGTGAGGGCGGGCGTGGGGCTCATCGTCGGTCGGAGCGTTGTCTCCCAAGATGCGTCCGCGGGCGCCGCAGCGCAAGAGGAGCGTCGTACCAAAGCGGTAAACTGCGCCCACCCATGCCGGAAACGCCCATCCTGATCGCCATTGCGGTGCTCGCGGCCACCCTGGTCGCCATCGTCCTCCTCGTCGTCGTGCTCGTCCGCCTGGGCGCGCTCGGCGCGGACCGCGAGGCGCTGCGGCGCGATTCCGGGGAGCTGCGCACGGCGCTCGAGCTGCTTAAGGCGCAGGGGCAGGACCTCGAGCGCGACCTGAGGCAGGACCTCGCGATCGCGCGCGGCGAGCAGGCGAGCGGCGCGACGACGCTGCGCAACGAGGTCGCGGACCGCCTGGCCCGGTTCACGCAGGAGACGCGCGCGCAGCTCGCCGACGCCGCGGGCGCGCAGCTCAGGCAGGCGCAGCTCGCGGACGGGCGCATCGCCGAGCTGACCAAGGTCTCGGAGGCGAAGCTCGAGGCGGTGCGCGCGAGCGTCGAGCAGCGCCTCGACGCGCTGCGCGGCGAGAACGCGAAGAAGCTCGACGAGATGCGCGCCACCGTCGACGAGAAGCTGCAGGCAACACTCGACACGCGGCTGGGCGAGTCGTTCCGGCAGGTCTCCGAGCGCCTCGAGCAGGTGCACAAGGGCCTGGGCGAGATGCAGAGCCTGGCAAGCGGCGTGGGCGACCTCAAGCGCGTGCTGACGAACGTCAAGACGCGCGGCACCTGGGGCGAGGTGCAACTGGGCGCGCTGCTCGCCGACCTGCTGCGCCCCGAGCAGTACGCGCAGAACGTGGCCACGCGCCCGGGCAGCGACAAGCGCGTCGAGTACGCGGTGCGCATGCCGGGCCGCGCCGACGACGGCACGCCGTGCTGGCTGCCGATCGACTGCAAGTTCCCGCTGGAGGCGTGGCAGCGGCTGCAGGACGCGATCGAGCGCGCCGACCCCGACACCGTCGAGGCGAGCCGGCGCACGCTCGAGCAATTCTTCAAGGCGCAGGGCCGGGAGATCCACGACAAGTACGTCGCCCCGCCGCACACGACGGACTTCGCGATCCTGTTCGTGCCCACCGAGAGCCTGTTCGCCGAGGCCGTGGCCCGGCCGGGGCTCGCGGACGCGCTGCAGCGCGATTGCCGCGTGACGATCGCCGGGCCGACGACATTGGCAGCGTTGCTGAACAGCCTGCAGATGGGCTTTCGCACGCTGGCCATCGAGCAGCGCTCCACCGAGGCCTGGCGCGTGCTTGGCGCGGTCAAGGCCGAGTTCGGCAAGTTCGGCGACCTCCTCGCGAAGACGCAGAAGAAGCTGCTGGAGGCGAGCAACACGATCGACGAGGCGCGCGGCAAGAGCACGACCATCGTGCGCAAGTTGCGCGACGTCGAGGCGCTGCCGCTGTCCGACGCCGCGCGGCTGTTGGAGGACGCCGGCGCGGCGGTGGTCGAAGGCGAGGCGACCGAGGAGCCGCCGCTGCTGGAGTTGCCCGCCGCGGACGCGGCGCCGGACGTCAAGTAGGGATGTTCGACGCGCTGCGCAACTGGCGCCGGCGGCGCGTGCTGGCGGCATCGGCGATCCCCGATGCGCTGTGGCGCGACGCGCTGGAGACGCTGCCGTTCCTTGCCATCTGCACCGAGGACGAGCTGGCGCGCCTGCGCGACCTCTGCGTGCTGTTCCTGAACGCCAAGGGCATCGTCGGCGCGCGCGGGCACGTCGTCACGCCGCGGCAGCGCGTGCTGATCGCCCAGCAGGCCTGCGTGCTCATCCTCAACCTCGACCTTGCGCTGTACGACGGCTTCGAGAACATCGTCGTCTATCCGGACGAGTTCATCCCGGGCTGGGAGTGGGAGGACGAGGCGGGCGTGGTGCACAGGAACGACGAGCCTCTGGCGGGCGAGGCGATGCCCCGCGGCCCGGTCATCCTCTCCTGGCCCGATGTCGAGGCGGCCTCGGACTGGCACGCGTCGGGCATGAACCTCGTCGTCCACGAGTTCGCCCACAAGATCGACATGGCCACGGGCGACGCGAACGGCTGCCCGCCCCTGCCGCCGGACATGCCCGCAGCCGAGTGGACGGCCACGCTGGCCGCGGCGTTCGATCACTTCGCGGCCCGGGTCCATCGCGGCGAGCACACGGCGATCGACCCGTACGCGGCCGAGAGCCCGGGCGAGTTCTTCGCCGTGCTCTCGGAGGTGTTCTTCTCCGACCCTTCGCTGCTGGTCGTCGATTACCCGCGCGTCTACGCCCAGTTCGCCCGGTTCTACCGCCAGGACCCGGCGGCCCGCGCGGCCCTGCTCCTCGACCCCATCTGAGGGCGAGCCTCCCGGGGGGCTTGCGGAGTGCCGGAAAACCGGTGTTGAATGGCGGCCGCCGGACTTTCGGCGCCAATCCCCAGGAACCCCCATGCGCAAGATCGCACTCCTCGCCACCGCCGCCTTCTTCGTGGCCGGCTCGGCTTTCGCCTTCCACTGCCCTGCCGACATGAAGAAGATCGACGAGGCGCTCGCGAAGAAGCCGCAGCTCTCGGCGTCGCAGATGGACGAGGTGAAGAAATACCGTAGCGAAGGCGAGGCGCTGCACAAGGCCGGCAAGCACCAGGAGTCGGTCGACACGCTCGCCAAGGCGATGAAGATCCTGAACGTCAAGTAGCTTCGCGTTTCCGCGTTCCGCAACGCCATCCGGCCGCGAGGTCGGGTGGCGTTGGTGTTTCTGGTGTCCATGGAACCCCGATCGCGTGGCATGCTCCAAGGCGCAGCCGGTGGCCTCCGACAGGATGTCCCTGGCGACAACAAGGACAAGTGCCGGGGAGTGCCGTGCTATCGACCGTTGGAACACCTTCACTGTGGGCGGCGTTCGGCGCGCTCGTCGTCGTCGCGCTCATCGTCGACCTCGTCGTCCTGAATGCCAAGGGGGCGCAGAAGGTCGGATTCCGCGAGGCGCTCACGTGGTCGCTAGCCTGGGTCGCCCTGGCCCTGGTCTTCAACGCCTGGCTCTGGTGGCACGTCGACGGCACGGCAGGGCGCGCGGAGGCCAACCGCATCGCCGCGGAGTTCTTCACCGGCTACCTGATCGAGAAGAGCCTCGCCGTCGACAACGTGTTCGTCTTCCTGATGCTGTTCTCCGCGTTCGGCGTTCCCGCGGCCTACCAGCGGCGCGTGCTGGTGCTCGGCATCGTGGGCGCCATCGTGCTGCGCGCGATCATGATCCTGGTGGGCGCGTGGCTGCTCGCGCGCTTCCACTGGCTGCTCTACGTGTTCGGGGCTTTCCTGCTGATCACCGGGGTGAAGATGCTGTTCGCCGCCGAAGCCGAGTCGGACCTCGAGCGCAATCCCGTGCTGAAGTGGCTGCGGCGCCACGTTCGCATCACCACCGAGTTCCACGGCGAGCGCTTCACGGTGATGAAGGACGGCGTGCGCTGGTTCACGCCGCTGTTCGTCGTCATGGTGATGATCGCGATCACCGACGTGATCTTCGCGGTGGACAGCATCCCCGCGATCTTCGCGGTGACGCTCGACCCGTTCATCGTCCTCACGTCGAACGTCTTCGCGATCCTGGGCCTGCGCGCCATGTACTTCATGCTCGCCGACCTCGCCGACCGCTTCCACCTGCTCAAGTACGGGCTCGCGTTCATCCTCGTCTTCATCGGGATCAAGATGATCCTGCTCGACATCTACAAGATCCCGATCGGCTTCGCGCTCGCCGTGGTGTTCACGGTGCTCGCGATCTCGATGGTCGGGAGCCTGTACGTGACCCGGCCCGGCGCGAAGCGGCCGCCGGAGTCCTAGCTGTGAAGCTTCAAAACGTTGTTGCGCCGATCCATGACTTCAGTTCATGCGTCGTCCCCGCGAAGGCGAGGACCCAGGGTCTCGTCGATTCGACAGGCTGGCTGGCACGAAAGACACTGGGTCCCCGCCTTCGCGGGGACGACGACTCATGGATGCGAGCAGCGCATGCCTTGCAGCAACAACGTCGTGACAGATGACGCCTAGCGCGGCGACCGCGCGAGCAGCAGCACCGCGCCGAGGATCAGCGCGCCGCCCGCCAGCTGCACGGCGGCGATGCGCTCGCCGAGCACGAGCGCCGCGAGCGCGATGGTGACGACCGGCTCGATGGTCGACAGCGTCGCCGCGCGCGTCGCCCCCACGCGGGCGAGCCCGGCGAAGAACAGCGAGATCGCGAGCACCGTCGAGACGATCGCGATGGCGACAACGGCTGCCCAGCCGGCGCCCGTCGCCGGCCACTGCGGCCCGCGCAGCGTCGCGACGCCGACGAACACGAGCGCTGCGCTCGCCGCGATCACCGCGGAGAGCGCCAGCGGCGCGACGCGGGTGGTGAGGCGCGTGCCGGCGACGATGTAGACCGCATAGACGACGGCGGCGGCCACGCCGAAGGCGATGCCGAGAGGCAGGCGCGGGAACTCGCTCGCGCTCCCGGACAGCGCGGGAAGCACGGTGAGCGCCAGCCCTGCGAGTGCGAGGAGGAGCGCGATCACCTTCGTCCGCGTCATCCGTTCGTGGAGGAACAGCGCCGCGAGCACGGCGACGAGCGCCGGGTGCAGGTAGAGCAGGAGCGCGACGATGCCGGCGGGCGCGAGACCGAGCGCGGTGAAGAACGTCGCCGCCTGTCCGGCATATCCGACCCCGCCCATCAGGGCCGCGCCCGCGAGGTCGCGCCCGCGCGGCAGCGCGTTGCCGGCGAGCTTCGCCAGCGCGCCGAGGCAGGCGGCGGCGATCGCGAAGCGCAATGCGAGCAGCGTCCAAGTGTCGACGCCGTCGGCGTAGGCGAAGCGCGCGAAGATCGCCATGGCGCCGAACGCCGCGGCCGAGGCCGCGATGCACGCGATGCCGGCGCGCGAGGTCACGCGGCCCTCACCCCCGGCCCCTCTCCCGCCTGACGGCGGGCGAGGGGAGAGATGTACCGGGTTAGCCGCGCTTTCCTCCCCTCGCCCCGCGGCAGCGGGGAGAGGGGCCGGGGGTGGGGGGAGGTCACTTCGCCGGCCGCACCGCCGACTTGGGCCGGAACGCCTTGCACACCGCCTCGTGCGTCTGGACGTACGGCCCGCCGATCAGGTCGATGCAATAGGGCACGGCGGCAAACACACCGTGCACGAGCACGTTGCCGTCGGCGTCCCTGACGCCTTCCAGCGTCTCGCGGATCGCCTTCGGCTGGCCCGGAAGGTTGAGGATCAGCGCCTTGCCGCGGATCGCGCCGACCTGGCGCGAGAGGATCGCGGTGGGCACGAAGCGCAGCGAGACCTGGCGCATCTGCTCGCCGAAGCCCGGCATCACCTTGTGCGCCACGGCGAGCGTGGCCTCGGGCGTCACGTCGCGCGGCGCGGGTCCGGTGCCCCCCGTCGTGAGCACGAGGTCGCAGCGTTCGACGTCGACCAGTTCGACCAGCGTGCGCTCGATGACCGCCTGCTCGTCGGGAATGAGGCGCTTCACGGTGCGCCACGGCGAGGCGAGCGCGAGCGCGAACCACTCCTCGAGGCTCGGCAGCCCCTTGTCCTCGTAGACGCCCGCGGACGCGCGGTCGGAGATCGAGACGAGCCCTATGGTCAGCGTGTCGTCGGTCATGGGATGGCGGGATTCGCTACGTCTCGATCGCCCCGGCGATCACGCGGAACAGCGCACGGAAGCGGTGCGGCGGGCGATGCGCCGCGCGCTCTGCCCGTGCGTCGACGACGAGCGCCGCAAGTTCCGCGCGGTCGACCCCCGGGTGCTGCGCGAGGAAGGCGTCGAGCGCGCCGGCTTCCGCGAGCAGCCGGTCGCGCCAGCGCTCCGCGGCGGCGAAGTGCGTGCGCTCGGCCTGGCCGAGCCCTTCGAGGCGCTCGAGCGCTGCGCGAATCGGCGCGGGGTCGACGTCGCGCATCAGCCGCCCCACGTACTGCAGCTGCCGCCGCCGCGCTTCGTGCCTGGTGATCCCGCGCGCCTGCGCGACCGCATCGGCCAGCCGCTCGGGGAGGTCCAGCTTCGCCAGCGCCTTCGGATCGAGCGCGACCAGCGCCTCGCCGAGGTCCTGCAGGTCGTGCATCGCCTGCTTGCGGCGGGTCTTCGACAACGGCGGGGCATCCGTCGTCGCGGGGGCTGGAGCGGCAGGGCGTCGCATCGTTGAGGGTCGGCGCGCAGTTGCGCGCATAACGCTTTGTTATCATAGCCCACGCGCTTCCCGACCGCGGGGAGGCGCCCCACACGAGAGTCCGTCGATGACCGAGCTGCACGCCCCGGCCCACCAGTCGTCTCCCGCTGCCGACGCGCACGCTCACGCCTCCGACGGGTACTTCCCGCTGCCCACCGCCGATCTCGAGCGCGTCGCGATGCGGCTCATCGACGCGGCGACCGCCGCCGGTGCGACCGCGGCGGAGGCCGACGTGTCGCAGGCGGTCGGCGAGAGCGTCACCGTGCGCCAGGGCGAGGTCGAGACGATCTCCTACAACCGCGACAAGGGCGTGAGCCTCACCGTGTACGTCGGCCGTCGCCGCGGGCAGGCGAGCACGGCGGACTTCGGCGACGCGTCGATCCGCGCGACCGTGGAGAAGGCCGTGGCGATCGCGCGCTACACGGCGGAGGATCCGTGCGCGGGGCTCGCCGATCCCGAGCGGCTGGCCCGTCGCTGGCCCGACCTCGACCTCTTCCATCCCTGGGAGCTGTCCGTCGAGCAGGCCATCGAGCTCGGCCGCGAGGCGGAGCGCGCCGCGCTCGCGGTCGACAAGCGGATCACGAACAGCGACGGCGCGACGGTCGGCCGCGGCGACACCGAGTTCGTCTACGCGAACACGCTCGGCTTCCTCGGCGGCTATCGCGGCTCGCGCCACCACGTCGACTGCTCGGTGATCGGCGAGGACGCCTCCGGCATGCAGCGCGACTACTGGTACACGTCGTCGCGCGTCCCGGGCGAGCTGCTGCCGGCGGCGGAAGTCGGCCGCATCGCCGGCGAGCGCACCGCGCGGCGGCTGTCGGCGCGCAAGCTCGGGACCGTGAGCTGCCCGGTGCTGTTCGAGGCGCCGGAAGCCGCCGACCTGATCGGCGCTTTCGTTTCGGCGGCCTCGGGCGGAAGCCTGTACCGCCGGACGTCGTTCCTGCTGGACGCGCTCGGCACCGAGGTCTTCGCGCCCGGCGTGTCGATCCGGGAAGAGCCGCACCTCCCGCGCGCGAAGGGCAGCGCGCCTTTCGACGCGGAAGGCGTGACGACCGCGCCGCGCGACGTCGTGCGCGACGGCGTGCTGCAGGGCTGGTTCCTCGGTAGCTACTCGGCGCGCAAGCTCGGCCTGCAGACGACCGGCAATGCCGGCGGTGCGCACAACCTCGTCGTCTCGCACGGCGGCGACGACCTCGCCGCGCTGATGCGGCGCATGGGGCGCGGCCTGCTGGTGACGGAACAGCTCGGCCAGGGCATCAACCTCGTGACCGGCGATTACTCGCGCGGCGTGGCCGGCTACTGGATCGAGGACGGCGCGATCGCCTATCCGGTCGAGGAGATCACCGTCGCGGGCAACCTGAAGGCGATGTTCCGCGACATCGTGGCCGTCGGCTGCGACGTCGACCGCCGCGGCTCGCGGCACGTGGGGTCGGTGCTGATCGGCGGCATGACCGTCGCCGGGCAGTGACCCGATGGCCGCCGTGACGCGCGACGGCCGGGACGGAGGCGCTTGATCGAACCCATCATGTCGTGGGTGCGGGGGCTGTCCGACCCGCTGCGCAGCGCGTCGCTCGCCGATCGCTGGATCGCCGCGCTGCCCACCGGCAACGCATTGGCGGTGCAGAAGGAGGTGCTGGACCTCGTCGCCGACTTTCCCGGCGCGCGCCGCGAGATCGTGCCGGGACAGGCGGAGGCGCTGCTGCGCATCGACGCGCGGCTCGAGCCGGTGCTCGCCGAGCTGACGCGCAAGTACACGGCGACCTACCAGAAGAGCACCGCCGTCGAGTCGCGCCTGTGGCACTCGGTGTTCGACGTCGTCAAGGCCTTCGTCGCGGCGTACCACGCGACGCTGAAGGCCGGCTATCCGCGCGCGGAGAACAAGCGCTGGCGCGCGGTGCTGCCCTGGGTGCTGGTGCGGCTCGCGCACTACAAGGGCATCGACGGCAAGTTCCGGCTGTTCCGCTACGGGCACTGGGTCCCCGCGCAGTGGCGGGAGTTCCACGAGCTCTACGAGTTCGCGCGCATGCGCGGTTGGCAGCGCGAGCAGCTGGTCTACGGCGCGGCTGCGTTCGCGCGCCCCGGCGTGTCGTTCGAGCAGGAGTACCTGAAGGCGCTGATGCTGATGCGCCTCGACTCCGGGAGCTTCACGCCCGACCAGGTCGAGTGGGTCGCGCGCCAGCTCGACGACTGGGTGCCGTCGCTCGCGCTGCAGCCGCCGCCGGGCGAGGGGGCGCAGTTCTACGTCGACCTGACCGGGACGCAGGGCCTGCGCCGGCGCGACCGGCCGAACGTCGCCGGGCGCGTGCAGATGCTCGACGCCGGGCCGGCGTATGCCCGCGTCGTCGAGCAGCTGCGCTGGCTGCCCGAGCAGGACGACGAGGTGACCAAGCCGGGCGAGCTGCCGGCGCGCGAGCAGCGGCTGCTGCTGATGCGGCTCGCTTCGCTGTTCGGCCCGGACGCGATCGCGCACGCGCCGCGCGCCGAGCGCGTCCGCACCGAGGGCGAGGTGCGCGTCGTGGTCGGCCTGCAGGCGCTCACCCGCGCGATCGCCGAGATCGAGAAGCTGCCGGAAGGCGAGCGGCCGCCCGGCGTCGCCGCGAGCTTCGACGAGGTCACGCAGATCGCGAACCCAACGGCGGCGAACCCGGAGTCGGTCGCGCGGCGCATCCGCGGGTCGACGTGGCGGATGGTCGACCGCAGCGACACCGGTTGCCGTCTTTCCGCGCCCGGCAAGGATGCCCCGGCGCGGCTGGGCGAGCTGATCGCCATCCAGGAGGCCGACGCATGGGTGCTGGGTGTCGTGCGCCGCATGCAGCGGCTGGAGGTCGACCGGGTCACCGTCGGCGTCGAGATCGTCGCCCGCAGGCTGGTCCGCGTGCTGATGCGAACGTGGAGCAATCCGAACGACGGCGAGTTGCACGACGGCGGCGACCGGCCCTTCTTCGGCGTCTACCTCCCCGCGCACAGCGACAACCGCGCCTCCGCCCAGCGCAGCCTGATCGGCCCCGACGAGCGCTTCCTGACCGGCGGCATGGTCGAGCTCGACACCGGCAACGCCCGCTACCTGATCCGCTTCACGCAGATCCTCGAGCGCCAGGCGGGATGGGCCTGGGCGCTGTTCAACGCGGTGCGCAAGCTCTCGTCCTAGGACACGACCGACCGGCCCGCCGGACTGGCGACCGGCTCCTTGGGGGCGCTTCGTCGCCGAAACCCGTTGTCGCGGCAGCCCCCAGCCCCTAGAATCCCGGGCTGTCTCTCGTCAGGCATCCTGGCGGTCAACCACGCTGAACAAGGGGGAGTCATGGAGCGTCGCTCGTTCATCAAGCACACCGGCCTTGCCGGCATCCTCGCGGCGGGATCGGCGCCGGCATTCGCGCAGGCGGCGCCCGCCGTCAAGTGGCGCTGCGCGTCGAGCTTCCCGAAGAGCCTCGACACGATCTACGGCGCGGGCGAGGTCATGGCAAAGACCGTCAGCGACGTGACGGGCGGCAAGTTCCAGATCCAGGTCTTCGCGGCAGGTGAGATCGTGCCCGGCCTTCAGGTAGCCGACGCCGTGCAGAACGGCACGGTCGAGTGCGGCCACACCGCTCCCTACTATTACGTGGGCAAGGACCCGACGTTCGCGTTCGGCACCGCGATCCCGTTCGGCCTCAACCAGCGCCAGTACGACGCGTGGTGGTTCTACGGCGGCGGCGAGCAGCTCTTCAACGACTTCCTCAAGAGCTACGGCATCACGTCGATGCTCTGCGGGAACACGGGCGCGCAGATGGGCGGCTGGTTCCGCAAGGAGCTCAAGACGGTCGCCGACCTCAAGGGCCTCAAGTACCGCATCGGCGGCTTCGCCGGCCAGGTGCTGGCCAAGCTCGGCGTCGTGCCGCAGCAGATCGCCGGCGGCGAGATCTACCCGGCGCTGGAGAAGGGGACGATCGACGCGGCCGAGTGGGTCGGGCCGTACGACGACGAGAAGCTCGGCTTCAACAAGGTCGCGAAGTTCTACTACTACCCCGGCTGGTGGGAGGGCGGCCCCGCGCTGCACGTGTTCGCCAACACGGCGAAGTACAACGAGTTGCCCGCGGACTACAAGGCCGCGCTGCTCGCTGGCTGCCACGCCGGCAACACGCACATGATGGCCAAGTACGACGCGCTCAATCCCGCCGCGCTTCGCCGGCTGGTTGCCGGCGGCACGCAGCTGCGCCCGTTCCCGCGCGCCATGATGGACGCGTGCTACAAGGCCGCGCTGGAGCTGTACGCGGAAACGTCCGCCAAGAACGCGAACTTCAAGAAGATCTACGACAACATGCTCGCGTTCCAGAAGGAGCAGCTGCTGTGGTTCCGCGTGACCGAAGGCACGTTCGACCAGTACATGGCCTCCACGAGCCAGCAGCAGGCGCCGGCGAAGGCCGCGCCCGCCCCGGCGAAGGCTGCGCCCGCCCCGGCGAAGAAGTAGCGATACCTGCCGCGCTACGGGAAAGGGCCCCTCGCGGGGCCCTTTTTCGTTGCTGCCGACGGACGGGACGCGCGGCCGCCGGCTACTTCGCCTTGAGCTGGTTCATCAGGTCCTCGTTGCCCTTGTCGGCGTCCTTCTGCTGCTCGTCCAGCATGTCCTTCAGCGGGTCGCCGGACTTTTCCGCCGGCGCCTGCTGCGCGTCCGGCTCGCTTCCGAACGCCGGCACCTCGATGCGGACGTCGTCGAGGTCGAGGTCGCGCTGCTTGTCGAGGAACATCGTGACCTGGTGCGGGAACGCGACGACCAGCGCGACGAGCACGAGCTGCAGGACGACCCAGGGGATCGCCCCCCAATAGATGTCCGAGCTCTTCACCTCCTTCGGCGCGACGCCGCGCAGGTAGAACAGCGCGAAGCCGAACGGCGGGTGCATGAACGAGGTCTGCAGGTTCACGCACAGCATCACGCCGAACCAGATCAGCGCCGCGTCCTCGCCCACGACCGGCGTGAGCAGCGTCTTCGCGATCGGCGCGAGCAGCGGCACGATGATGAAGACGATCTCGAAGAAGTCGAGGAAGAACGCGATGAAGAAGACGAACAGGTTGACGACCAGCAGGAAGCCCCACACGCCGCCGGGCAGGTCCGTGAGCAGGTGCTCGAGCCAGCGCCCGCCGTCCACGCCCTGGAAGACGATCGAGAAGCAGGTCGACCCGATGAGGATGAAGATCACCATCGCCGTGAGGCGCATCGTCGCCTCGAGCGCGCGGAGCAGCAGCGCGCGCAGCTCCGGGATGAACAGGCCCTCGGCGCACAGCCAGAGAACCGCCGCGTAGAGGACGGCAACCGCAAGCTGGAACGGCGGCGACTTGAACGCGTACGAACCGATCGCGCCGGCGACGGCGGCGGCGATGAGCCCGACGATCGCGACGGTGCGGCCGGCGCGGGAGAGCTTGGGGTGGCGAATCACCGCGAGCACGGTGGCGCCGATCGTGCCCATCGCGCCCCCCTCGGTCGGGGTGGCGAGTCCCATCAGCAGCGTGCCGAGGACGAGGAAGATGAGGACGCCGGCCGGGAGGATGCCCATCAGCGCCTTCTTCCACAGCGCCCAGCCGCGCAGCGTCAGGTCTTCCCGCGGGATCGCCGGCACCCACTCGGGCCTGAACACGCTGACCAGGAACGTGAACAAGATGAACAGCAGCACCTGCAGGAGCGACGGTCCCCAGGCGCCGAGGTACATGTCGCCGACCGACCGGCCGAGCTGGTCGGCGAGCACCACGAGCACCAGCGACGGCGGGACGAGCTGCGTGATCGTCCCCGACGCCGCCAGCACGCCCGTCGCGTAGCGCATGTTGTACTTGTAGCGCATCATCACCGGCAGCGAGATGAGCGCCATCGCGATGACCTGCGCGGCGACGGTGCCGGTGATCGCGCCGAGGATGAAGCCGACGATGATGACGGAGTAGCCGAGCCCGCCGCGCAGCGATCCGAACAGCTGGCCCATCGAGTCGAGCATGTCCTCGGCGAGGCCGCACTTCTCGAGTATCGCGCCCATCATCGTGAAGAACGGAATCGCCAGCAGCAGCTCGTTGGCGATGACGCTGCCGAAGATGCGCCCGGGGATCGCCTGCAGGAACGAGGGCTCGAAGAATCCGTGTGCGATCGACACGAAGCCGAACGCCAGCCCGAGCGCCGCGAGCGAGAACGCCACCGGGAACCCGATCAGCATGATCAGGACGAGACCGGCGAACATGAGCGGCGGCATCCACTCGAGCGGTATCACTGCAGCGGCCTCTCGTAGCGGGTGTCGAGGTGGACGTATCCGCGCAGCGCGGCGACGCGCTTGATCAGTTCGGAGACGCCCTGCAGAGCGACCAGCACGAACCCGGCGACCAGCAGGAACTTGACCGGCCACCGGATCAGCCCACCGGCGTTCATCGACACTTCCTGGATCGTCCACGACTCGCGGAAGAACGGCCACGCGAACCAGGCGATCAGCAGCATCGACGGTATCAGGAACACGATCGTGCCGAGGACGTCGACCCACTCGCGGCCGCGGTCGGAGAGCTGCGTGTAGACGAGGTCCACGCGGACGTGCTCGTTGACGCGCAGCGTGTGCGACGCGCCGAGCAGCACCATCGCGGCGAACAGGTACCACTGGATCTCGAGCCAGGCGTTGCTCGAGAGGTCGAACGCGTAGCGCATCATCGCGTTGCCCGCGCTGATCACCACCGCGAGGAAGACGCAGGCGTCGGCGACGCGGCCGAGGGCGCGGTTGAAGCGGTCGATGCCGCGCGACAGGGCGAGCAGCGCCTTCAGGGGTTCCTCCTGGCTCGAACGCGGCGGCCGTCTTCCCGCGGCCCTGCGCCGCCCGCAAGGCGGGCGTCCCGATTATACGAGCGCTTCGGTCGGCGGGTGCCCGGGGCTGCGGCCGCAGTGGCGATTCGCAAGCCCGGAGCTTGCGCACCACGGCGGTGCGCCGTCCCGGTGCTAGAATTTCGAATTGCTTTCGCCCATGGCGCCGTCCCGCGCGGCTGCCACTCCTGCGCCCATGTTCGCCCGCTCGCTCCCGCTCGCGCAGTCCGATCCCGACGTCTGGGCCGCCATCGCCGCGGAGAACCGGCGCCAGGAGGAGCACGTCGAGCTCATCGCGTCGGAGAACTACGCGAGCCCCGCGGTGCTGGCGGCGCAGGGCTCGCAGCTCACCAACAAGTACGCCGAGGGCTACCCGGGCAAGCGCTACTACGGCGGCTGCGAGCACGTCGACGTCGCCGAGCAGCTGGCCATCGACCGCGCGAAGAAGCTGTTCGGCGCGCCGTTCGCCAATGTGCAGCCGCACTCGGGCGCGCAGGCGAACCAGGCGGTCTACTTCGCCGCGCTCAAGCCCGGCGACACGATCCTCGGCATGAGCCTGCCCGAGGGCGGGCACCTGACGCACGGCTCGCCCGTCAACGTCTCGGGAAAGTGGTTCAACGTGGTGCCCTATGGCCTCGCCGCGGACACCGAGCTGATCGACTACGAAGCCGCGGAGGCGCTCGCGCACCGGCACAAGCCGAAGCTCGTGCTCGCCGGCGCGTCGGCGTACTCGCGCGTCATCGACTGGAAGCGCTTCCGCGCCATCGCCGACTCGGTCGGCGCGAAGCTGATGGTCGACATGGCGCACTACGCGGGGCTGGTCGCGGCCGGCCTGTACCCGAGCCCCGTCGGCATCGCCGACTTCGTCACCTCGACCACGCACAAGACGCTGCGCGGCCCGCGCGGCGGGCTGATCCTGGCCGCGGCCGGGTACGAGAAGGCGATCAACTCCGCGGTCTTCCCCGGCTGGCAGGGGGGGCCGCTGATGCACGTCATCGCCGCGAAGGCGGTCGCGTTCGGCGAGGCGCTGAAGCACGACTTCAAGGTCTACCAGGAGCGCGTGCTGGAGAACGCCCGCGTGCTCGCGCGCGTGCTCGCCGACCGCGGCCTGCGCATCGTCTCCGGCGGCACCGACTCGCACATGTTCCTCGTCGACCTGCGGCCGAAGGGCATCACGGGCAAGGACGCCGAGGCGGCGCTCGCGCAGGCGCACATCACCGTCAACAAGAACGCCATTCCCAACGACCCCGAGAAGCCGTTCGTCACTTCGGGCATCCGCATCGGCAGCCCGGCGATGACCACGCGCGGCTTCGGCGAGATCGAGAGCGAGGAGCTCGCGCACCTGATCGCCGACGTTCTCGAGCATCCGCGCGACGGGTCCGCCATCGCGAAGGTGCGGGGGAAGGTGGCGCAGATGACGGCGAAGTTTCCGGTGTACGGCTGATCAGGGAACAGGGAACAGGGAACAGGGAACAGGGAACAGGGAACAG
>Ga0224500_10000044_pt1 | contig 84499 bp, 101 predicted proteins | sample SF_Oct11_sed_USG_FD_168126 | JGI IMG/M metagenome (GOLD analysis project Ga0224500, IMG submission 168126) | Sediment microbial communities from San Francisco Bay, California, United States - SF_Oct11_sed_USGS_4_1 | ecosystem: Environmental > Aquatic > Marine > Sediment | place: USA...
CCGACTTCTACACGCGCGAGCGCGTGCAGGTTGCCGGTCGCGTAGAGATCCGCGGCCGCGCCTGGTCGGGCGAGGCGGACATCGCGCACGTGGAGTTCGCGGTGGACGGCGCCTGGCGCGCAGCCACGCTGCATCCGACGTCATCCCCGTACGCCTGGCGAGCGTGGCATGCCGTCTGGGATGCCGCACCGGGCGAGCACGAGCTCGCCTGCCGCGCGACGGACGCCGCCGGCCACGTCCAGCCTCTCGAGCCGCCATGGGACGTGAGCGGCTTCGGCAACAACGCGGTGCACAGAGTCGCGGTGCGCGTAGTTTAGAATCGACCGCTTGAACGCTCCGCTTCCCGCCGCCGTCGACTGGCCGCTCGCCGTGCACCAGGCGCTCTCGCGCCTGGGGTTCGGCGTCATCGGCTACGTCCCCGACGCGGGCCACAAGCGCCTGATCGAGCTCTGCCACGGCGACGCGCGCCTGCGCACCGTGGTGCTCAGCACCGAGGAGGAGGGCATCGGGCTGGCCACCGGCGCGTGGCTGGGCGGCGCGAAGACGGCGCTGCTCATGCAGTCGAGCGGCGTCGGCAACATCGTCAACGCGCTCGGCGTGGTGCGCGAGTGCCGCATTCCGCTGCTCCTGGTCGTCACCATGCGCGGGGAGTACGGCGAGTTCAATCCATGGCAGGTGCCCATGGGGCAGGCGACGCCCGAAGTCCTGCGCGCCATGGGCGTGTTGGTGCAGCGTGCCGATACGGCCGACGAGGTGGCGGTCCAAGTCGATGCGGCGGCGCGCATCGCCTTCGGCGGCTACGCGGCAGCGGCCGTGCTCATCTCCCAGCGCGTGATCGGTATCAAGAGCTTCCAGGAGCAGGCGGCCCAATGAGCGCCCTGCGGCGGCGGGAAGTGGTCAGGGCCCTGCTCGTCAATCGCGGAGACCTGCTCGTGGTCGCCGGCCTGGGGTCGACCGCCTGGGATTGCGCGGCGACGGGCGACCATCCGCTGACCTTCCCCATGTGGGGAGGAATGGGGTGCGCCGCGGTCACCGGGCTGGGGCTCGCGCTCGCGCAGCCGGCGCGGCGCGTGTTGGTCGTCACCGGCGACGGCGAGATGCTGATGGGGCTGGGATCGCTCGCCACCATCGGCGTGCAACGGCCCGCGAACCTGAGCGTGGTCGTGATCGACAACGAGCGCTACGGCGAGACCGGCATGCAGAAGACACATACGGCGCACGGCGTGGATCTGGCCGCGATGGCGCGCGCCGCGGGGTTCGCCTCTGCAGTGCTGGTGCGCGAGGCCTCGGCGATCGAAAGCCTGCGCCAGGCCGTGCACCACGGCGCGGGACCGCATTTTGCGCAGGTCAAGGTCGTCGCGGAGAAGGAGGCGATCACCCTGCCGCCGCGCGAGGGCACGCTGCTCAAGAACCGGTTCCGCGAGGCCCTGCTGGGGGCGAGCGCGTCGCTGCAGTGAGCCGGCCGCCTGCCGTGCTGGCGGCGCTGCTGGTCGCGGGCACCGCCGCGGCGCAGGAGGCGCCGGTGCAGGCGCCCTTCATCACCACGCCGCCCGAGGTGGTGGCGCGCATGCTGGAGCTGGCGCGCACCGGGCCCGAAGACTTCGTCATCGACCTGGGCTCGGGCGACGGGCGCATCGTCATCCGCGCCGCGGCGGCGCACGGCGCGCGCGGCCTGGGCGTGGATCTGGACGAGCGCCTCGTGGCCGAAGCGACCCGGAACGCCGAGCGCGCGGGGGTGGCGGAGCGCGTGCGCTTCGTCGCGGGCGATGCGCTGCGCACCGACCTTGGCGAGGCGACGGTCGTGACCGCCTATCTGCTGCCCTTCCTGCTTGAGCAGCTCGAGCCGCGCCTGCTCGCGCAACTGCGCCCCGGGTCGCGCGTCGTCACGCACGCCTTTGCGCTGCCGGGCTGGCTGCCGGAGGCGGTGGAGACGGTGAAGCTGTCGCAGCGCCACACGGGCCAGGGCGACACGAGCAAGCTCTTTTCCTACGTCGTGCCGGCGCAGGCGCGCGGCACGTGGCGCGCGCCGGGCGGCTGGCAACTGGTCATCTGGCAGGACCGGCAGAGGATCGACGTCGATGCGTCGCGCGGCGGCCAGCCAGTGACGCTGCGCCTCGCACAGCTGCGCGCGGACCGCATACGGCTCGAGGGAGCGGGATTCTCGTTCTCGGGCCGCGTGGCGCCGGAGCGCATCGAAGGCGAGCTCTCCGGCGCCGGCGAGCTCGTCTTCGAGCGCGCCCGCTAGAGCAGCTTGCCGGGATTCATCAGCCCCTGCGGATCCAGCGTGCGCTTGAGCGCGGCCATCAGTTCGAGCTCGAGCGGATCCTTGTGCGCGCGGATCGCCTCGCGCTTGAGCTGCCCCAGGCCGTGCTCGGCGGAGATCGAGCCGCCGAGCGCCTCGACGGCCGCGTAGACGACGGCATTGACCTCGTCGCGCCGCGCCATCAGGGCGGCGTCGCCGACGTTGTAGTGGATGTTGCCGTCGCCGATGTGGCCGAACGCATACAGGGCGACCCCCCGAAAGGCGGCCTGCAGCGTGTCGGCGGCGCGTGCGATGAATTCGGGCACCCTGGACACCGGTACCGAGATGTCGTGCTTGACGTTGGCGAACTGCGCCTCCGGAATCGTCTCGCGCAGCTTCCACAGCGCGCGCGCCTGCGCGGCGCTCGTCGCCAGCACCGCATCGTCGAGCTCGGCCGCGTCGGCCAGCGCCTGCGCCACCTGTGCGGCGAGCGCCTCCTGCGTGCCCGCGTCGGCGAACTCCGCCAATACGTACCACGCGTGCGGCACGGGAAGCGGGTCGCGCGCGGACGGGTCGTGCACCAGCACGGCCTCGAGGCAGGCGCGCGAGGCGAGCTCGAAGGCGCTGATGCGCTCGCCGAGGCGCGCGTGCAGCCGCGCAAGCAGCGCCACGGCGCGGCCCGGATCGCGCACGCCGATCCACGCCGTTGCCTGCGCGCCCGGCCGGGGATGGAGCTTGAGGACCGCCGCGGTGATCACGCCGAGCGTGCCTTCGGCGCCGATGAAGAGCTGCTTGAGGTCATAGCCGGTGTTGTCCTTGCGCAGCGCGCGCAGGCCGTTCCAGACGCGGCCGTCGGGCAGGACCACCTCGAGCCCGAGGACCTGCTCGCGCGCATTGCCGTAGCGCAGGACGTTGACACCGCCGGCATTGGTCGACAGGGTGCCCCCGATCTGGCAGCTGCCTTCCGCAGCGAGCGACAGGGCGAAGAGCCGGTCCGCCTGCTCGGCGGCCTTCTGCACCTCGGCGAGCACGCAACCGGCTTCGGCGGTCAGCGTGTCGTTGAGCGCGTCCACGCCACGGATGCGGTTGAGCCTGCCGAGCGACAGCACGATCTCGCGGCGCGTGCCGGTCGGCACCGAGCCGCCGCACAGTCCGGTGTTGCCGCCCTGCGGCACGACGGCCACGCCTTCGCGCGCGCACAGGCCGACGAGCGCCGCGACCTGCGCGGTGCTGCCGGGGCACAATACCGCTTCCGCGCTCGCGCTGTACTGGCGGCGCCAGTCGCGCGTGTATGGCGCCGTGTCGGCAGCGGAAGTGAGCACGTTGCGCTCGCCGACGATGGCTGCGAACGCGGCCTGCAGGCGCTTGTCCATGTTGGGTATTATCGCCGGATGGAAACCGCGAGCTTCGATCCGGCGGCCGGCGCGCTGCCCTTCGCCGCGGGCAGCGTCGCGCGTACGGTCGAGGAGGCGATCCTCTCGCGCCGCAGTCTGCGCGCCTTCAAGCCCGATCCGGTGCCGCGCGAGACCGTCGAGCGCATCCTCGCCACCGCGAGCCGCGCGCCGTCGGGCTCCAACATCCAGCCCTGGAAAGTGTATGTGGTCGCCGGCGAGGTGCGCGACCGGTTGACGCGCGCGATGCACGAGGCGTGCCTGCAGCACGGAGACAGCTGGAAGCGGGAGTACGACTACTACCCGCCGCAGTGGCGCGAGCCCTATCTTGCGCGGCGCCGCAGGATCGGCTGGGACCTGTACGGGCTGCTCGGCATCGGCAAGGGGGATCGCGACAGGACGCGCCTGCAGCACGCGCGCAACTACCTCTTTTTCGATGCGCCGGTCGGCATGGTGATCACGCTGGACCGCGACCTGCCGGTCGGCGCGTGGCTCGACACGGGCATGTTCCTGCAGAACGTGATGCTGGCGGCGCGCGGCCTCGGGCTGGACACCTGTCCCGAGGCGGCGATCGCGAACGCGCACGCCTTCGTGCGCCGCGAGTTGCAGATTCCGGAAGCCGAGATCGTCGTCTGCGGCATGGCGCTCGGCCATGCGCGGGCCGACGCGCCGGAGAACAGCCTGGTCACCGTGCGCGAGCCGGTGGCGCGCTTCGCGCGGTTCTTCGGCATCTGATGCAGCGCTGGCTGCTCGCGCTCTGGCTGGCGGCGGCGGGTCCCGCTTTCGCGCAGGCGCCGGCCATCGTCGTCGGCGCGGTCCTGCCGGCCTCGGGGCAGCTCGCCGACCTCGGCGAGGAAATGCGCAAGGCGCTCGTGCTGTGGCAGGAGCGCTGCAGCGCAGAGGGCGGGCTGCTCGGCCGCGCGATCACGCTGCGGCTGCTCGACGACGGCTCGGAAGCATCGGCCTCGCTCAGGCTCTACGAGCAGCTGATCCAGTCGGAGCAGGCGGACCTGCTCCTCGGTCCGCTGGGCAGCGCGGCGACCATGGCGGCCGCCGCGACCGTGGAGCGGGCGGGACAGCTGCTGCTGAACGTCACCGGCGTCACCGAGTCGGTGCAACGCGAGGGCCGCCGGCAGGTGTTTCACGTGCCGGCGCCGCTCTCGGCGTACGGCGCGGGGCCGCTGGCGATCGTCGAGTCCGCCGGGCACGGCAAGCTCCAGGTGCTCGCGCGCAACGACCCGCGCTCGCGCGAGGCGGCCGAGCGCCTCGCCGAGGCGGCCGGGCGGCGCGGCCTGCAGGTCGCCGTGCAGTTCACGGCGCCGGGCGCCACCGAGTACGCCGCGCAGATCGCCGCGGCGCGCGCGCGCAACGCCGAGGCCTGGATCGCGTTCGGCATCGCGGAGGACGCCGCAGAGATGGTGAAGACGTTCAAGCGCATCGGCTATGCGCCGTGGCTGTTCCTCGCCCAGGGCGCGGCGGAGCCCGAGTTCATCCGCCGCGTCGGCCAGGACGCCGAGCACGCGCTCGGGCTCACGGCCTACGAGCCCAACGCGAACTGGCCGGCGAACCGGGCGTTCCTTGCGGCGTGGCGCGAGCGCTGGCAGGGCGAGCCCGGCGTGCTCGCGGCGCACGCCTACGCCGCCGGGCTGGTGCTGCAGGCGGCGGTGCAGGCTGCGGGCGCGCTCGAGACCGAGCGCCTGCGCGCGGCGCTGCGCCGCCTGGAGGTCGACACGCCCCTCGGCCGGCATCGCGTCGACGCGGACGGCGTGCAGGTCGGCGTCAAGCCCGCGGTCGTGCAGATCCAGCGCGGCCGGCGCGAAGTCGTCTGGCCACCCGAGCTCGCCACGGCACAATGGCAGCTTCCCTATCCACGCTGGGACGAAAGGCAGGTCCATGCCCCTCAATAGGACGTTCCTGTTCGCGCCGGGCAATCACCCGCGGCGCGTCGAGAAGGCGCTCGGCCTCGAGGCCGACGGCGTGATCCTCGATCTGGAGGACGCGGTCGCGGTTGCCGACAAGCCGGCGGCGCGCAAGCCCGTGGCCGAGGCGCTGCGCCGGCCGCGTCGCGGTCGCGGCTATGTGCGCGTCAATGCGCCCGCGAGCCCGTTCTGCTACCGCGACCTGGTCGAGACCCTGCACGACAAGGTGGACGGCGTGTTCCTGCCCAAGGTAGAAAGCGCGGCCGACCTGCACGCGGTGGACTGGCTGATGGCGGCCCTGGAGCGCGAGCGCGGCATCGCCGATGGCTCGATCGACCTCGTGCCCATGGTGGAGACCGCGGCGGGCGTGGCGCGCGTGGACCGCATCCTTCAGGCGCGCAGCCTGCGTCCCTACTCGGGCGCGTGGCGCGTGAAGCGCGTGGCATTCGGCGCGGCCGACTTCAGCCTCGAGGCGGGCCTCGTGCCATCACTCGACGAGCCCGAGCTGCAGAGCGCGCGCGACCGCGTCGTGCTCGCCTCGCGCGCGGCGGGCGTGGAGGCGCCGCTCGACAGCCCGTGGTTCCACCTGCGCGACATGGACGGATTCCGCCGCGCGCTGGAAAGGAGCCGCCGCGGCGGCTTCCAGGGGCGGCTGTGCGTGCATCCGGACCAGGTGCCGGTGGCGAACGCGGCGTTCACGCCTACCCCGGACGAGGTGGCCCGCGCCGAGCGCATCGACGCCGCGTTCCGCGCGGTGGAGGCGAAGGGCGGGGCTGCGGTCGAAGTGGACGGCCAGATGGTCGACTATCCGGTCGTGTATCGCGCGCGCGCGCTGCTCGAGACGATGCGCGAGATCGCCGCCAAGGGCGGCTGAGCCCCTGGGCAGCGTCGCCCTTCCGCTCGCCGTCACGCTCGCGATCCAGACGCTGGTCGCGTTCGCGATCTACAGCGCGCCGGTGATGGCCCCGGTCGCCTCGCGTGACCTCGGCGTGCCGGCAGCGTCAGTCGGCTACTTCATCTCCCTCGCCTACGTAGGCAGCATGCTGGGCTCGGCGGCCGCCGGCGGGTGGGTGGCGCGCGCCGGTCCCATCCGCGTGAGCCAGGTCGGCCTCGCGCTGTGCCTCGCCGGCCTGGCACTGGCCGCGAGCGGCTGGCTGCCGCTGGTGCTGGCCGGGGCGTTCCTCATCGGCCTGGGCTACGGCCCGACGACTCCGGCGAGCTCGGCCATCCTCGTGCGCACCGCCCCGCCGGGGGCGTTCTCGCTCGTCTTCTCGATCAAGCAGACGGGCGTGCCCGCGGGCGGCGTGCTCGCCGGCGCGCTGGTGCCGCTGCTGGTGCTCGCCGTGGGCTGGCAGTGGTCCGCGATCGCCGTCGGCGCCGGCTGCCTGGCCCTTGCGCTCGTCGTGGCGCCTGTGCGCGCGCGCTACGATGTCGACCTCAATCCGCGCGCGCCCGTGTCGCTCGCCGCCGCGTTCCAGCCGGTCAGACTCGTCGCGCGCGTGCCGGCCCTGCGCGAGATGGCGTTGATCTCGTTCGTCTACGGCGGCGTGCAGATCACGCTGGTGACCTACCTCGTGTCCTTCCTCGTCGAGAGCTTCGCCCTCGCGCTCGTGTTCGCGGGCGGCGTGATGGCCGTGTCGCAGGCGGCGAGCGTCGCCGGGCGCATCGCCTGGGGCGTGCTCGCCGACCGCGCGCTAGGCCGGCGTCGCATGCTCGGCCTGCTGGGCCTCGGGATGGGCGCCTGCGCCCTCGCCACGCTGGCCGCCTCGCCCGAGTGGCCGCGGTCGCTGCTGTTCGCCTTCGCGGCGGTCTTCGGCGCCACCGCAGTAGGCTGGAACGGCGTCTTCCTCGCCCACGTGGCGCGCGTCGCGCCGCCGGGACAGGTGAGCCAGGCCACCGGCGGCTGCCTCGCGATCACCTTTCTCGGCGTGGTGCTCACGCCGCTCGCCTTCAACGCCGTGCTCGCCGCCGGCGCGAGCTACGCGCTGGCGTACGCGGTGCTCGGCGTGCCCTCGCTCGCCATCGGCGCGTGGCTGCTGCTGCGGCGCGCACGCTAGAATCGCCCGATGACGCGCGCTCCCGCCGGATTCCAGCCGCTGCCGGCGGCGAGCCCGTTCAACCAGCTGATGGGGCCGCTGCGCGCGAAGCGCGGCGAGGGATCGATCTCGCTTGGCCTGCGCGTGGCGAGGAAGCACTGCAACTCGCGCGGCATCTGCCACGGCGGCGTGCTCGCCACGCTCGCCGACCTCGCGCTCGGTTACGCGCTCATGGCGCGCACGGGATCGCGCGCCGGCTTCGTCACGGCGCACCTGGACATCGACTACGCGGGCGCGGCCGAGCTCGGCGACTGGATCCAGTCCGAGGCCGAGGTGCAGCGCGTCGGCAGCCGCCTCGCGTTCGCCACCGGCTACCTGTGCGCGGGCGGCAAGCGCATCGTGCGCATGAGCGGCATCTTCGCGCTGCCGGGCCGCGTGGCCGGTTGACGGCGATGCGCGACGTCGTGCTCGCCCACGGGCTGTGGGTGCCCGCGGTGGTGATGACGCCGCTCGCGGCGCGCCTCGCGCAGGCCGGGTTCCGCTGCCACCTCTTCTCCTACCACGGGCGCGAGCGGCCGCTGGACGCGCACGCCGAGCGCCTGGCGCGCTTCGCGCGCGAGGTCGGCCCCGCGCATTTCGTCGGCCACAGCCTGGGCGGCCTGGTGGTGCTGCACGCGCTGGAGCAGCACCGCTTGGTGGCGGCCGGCAACGTGCTGCTCCTCGGCTCGCCCGTGCGCGGCAACTTCGCGGGACGGCGCCTCGCGCAGCACGGCTGGGGACGCTGGTTCCTCGGCGCGAGCGAGTCGCTGTGGCGCGAGGGCCGTGCCGCGCACTGGACGCGGCCCGAGCCTCTCGGCGTGCTCGCGGGCACGACGCCCGTCGGCCTGGGGCGCCTGTTCGGCGCGCTGCCCGGCGCGAACGACGGCGTGGTGCGCGTGGAGGAAACGGAAGTCGACGGCATGCGCGAGCGCATCGTGCTGCCGGTGGCGCACAGCACGATGCTCGTGTCGGCGCGCGTGGCGGCGCAGGCGGTGTCGTTCCTGAAAGATGCGCGCTTTCTTCCTCGCCGCTAGCGCCTGCGCGCTGTGCGGCTGCGAGACGCTCGCCTACTACGGGCAGGCCGCTGGCGGGCAGCTGGCGATCGCGGCGCGCGCGCGGCCGGTGGCCGAGGTGCTCGAGAATCCGGAGACCTCCGCGCAACTCAAGGACCGGCTGCGCGCAGCCACGGCGATCCGCGACTACGCCGTGCGCGCGCTCGGCCTGCCGGATGGCGGTGCGTACCGCTCGTATGCTGCGCTCGGGCGGGACTACGCGCTGTGGAACGTGGTCGCCGCGCCCGAGTTCTCGCTCGAGCCCGCGCTGTCGTGCTTCCCGGTGGCGGGCTGCGTCGCCTACCGCGGCTATTTCGATCGCGAGGACGCGCTGCGCCACGCCGCCGCGCGCCGCGCGGCCGGGTACGACGTGCTGGTGTACGGCGTGCCGGCCTACTCCACGCTCGGCTGGTTCGACGATCCGCTGCTCTCCACGTTCATCGGCGATGCGGACACGGAGCTCGCGCGGCTGCTGTTCCACGAGCTCGCGCACCGCGTCGCCTACGTGCAGGACGACACCACGTTCAACGAGTCCTTCGCGGTGGCGGTCGAGCGCGAAGGTCTGCGCCGCTGGCTGCGCGATGCGGGGCGCGAGGGCGACGCGGCGCGGGTGGCCGGGGCGCGCGCGCGCCGCGCGGAGTTCGAGCGGGTGATCGAGGAAGCGCGCGCGCGGTTGCGCGCGCTTTACGCGCAGAAGCTCGACGTCGAGGACATGCGCCGGGAGAAGCACGCGGCGCTCGCGCCGCTCGGGCCGTGGCTGGCGCGCCTGCGCGGCTTCGAGGGCGCCGAGGCGAACAACGCGCTGGTCGCCGCGTACGCCACCTACACGGACAAGGTGCCGGCCTTCGAGCGCCTGCTGGCCGAGGCGGGCGGCGATCTGCCGCGCTTCTACGCGCGCGTCGCCGGGCTGGCGAGGATGCCGCGCGCGGAGCGCGACGCCGCGCTCAGGTAGGCGCCACGGCCGCCGAGCGGAACGCCTGAATCGAGGCCTTCATCAGGCCATCGAGCACCTCGCCCTGCGGCGCGACGCTCTCCTTCCCGCAAGCGGCGCAGCGGAACGTCGGCAGCGCGACCGACACGCCGAACGCCGCCAGCCCCTTCAGCCGCACCTCGCGCCGCGCCTGCACGCGACCCTGCGGCGCGGTGGCGAGCTCGTCGCCGCACCCGGGGCAGCAGCTGCGCTTGCGCAGCAGGCCCTTGAGCGCCGCGCCCTGCAGCGGGACGAGCGTCTTGTCCGCCATCAGCGCTTCCATCATGCGCACCGCGAACTCCGGGGCGACGAAGCGCTTGTGGCCCTCGGCGCACTGCATGGCCGGCATGCCCTCGATCCGCATGCGCACGCCCTGCTGCTCGCCTTCCATCGGCGCGAGCGTGGCGAGCGACATGACACCCTTGCACTCCTTGCAGCGCATGTTGTTCAGTTCCATGGCTCCCTCCTTGGCGCACCCAGAAGGGATGACCGCGGATCGGGGCGGGTGTTCCCGCGGCGCAGCGCTGCTGCGGAGCAGCAGCGCTGCCGGTGCGGTGCGCTTCAGGTCAACGGGAGGTCGACGTGCTGCACGAACGCCGGGCGCTGGCGCAGGCGCTCGAACCAGGCCTGCAGGTTCGGCAGCGCAGGCCGCTCGATCGGCACGCGCATGTAGCGCTGCACCTCGCAGCCGATGGGGATGTCGCCCATCGTGAAGGATTGGCCGGCGACGTAGGGCTTGTCCGCGAGCACCTTGTCGAGCATCGCGGCGAGCTCATGGCTCTTCTTCGTGCCTTCCTCGATCGCCTTCGGGTCGCGCTTTTCCGGCGGCGTGCGGATCAAGCCCCAGAACACGTTGCGCATCGCATTCTGGAAGCTGAAAGCCCAGTCCATCCAGCGCTCCGCGTCGGCGCGTGCGCGCAGGTCCTGCGGGCACAGCTTGCCCGGCGAGTGCCTGGCGCACAGGTAGCGCACGATGGTGTGCGACTCCCACAGCGTGAAGCCGTCGTCGTCGATCGTCGGCACGAGGCCGGTCGGGTTCATCTTCAAGTACTCGGGCGTCCTGTTCACGCCGAACTGCATTCCCGCGTCGATACGCTCGTGCGGCAGGGCGAGCTCGCCCACGCACCACATCGCCTTCTTCACGTTGACCGAATTGACGCGGCCCCAGATCTTCAGCATGTCAGAACCCCACCGCCTGCCCGTCGCGGCGCGGGTCGCTGGCGGCGATGTAGCCGCCGTCCGTCTTCCATACGAGCTGCGCGCAGCCGAACTGGTTGTAGTCGTCCACGTGCACTAGGCGATGCCCGCGGCGCTGCAGCTCTTCCAGCGTCGCTGGCGGGAAGCCGCCATCCTCGACGCTCACGTCCATGCCCTGCACGAAGCGGAAGCGCGGGCCGTCGCAGGCGGCCTGCGGGTGCTGTTCGTAATCAGCGATGCGCACCAGCACCTGCGCGTGGCCCTGCGGCTGCATGGTGCCGCCCATGACGCCGAAGCTCATCACCGGCTTGCCGTCCCTGGTCAGGAAGCCGGGGATGATGGTCTGGTAGGGGCGCTTGCGCGGACCCACCTGGTTCGGGTGCCCGGGTTTGAGGGAAAAAGTGCCGCCGCGGTTCTGCAGCGAGATCCCGGTGCCCGGCACCACGACGCCCGAGCCGAAGCCCATGTAGTTCGACTGGATGTAGGAGATCATCATCCCGGACGCGTCGGCCGCCGTGAGATACACGGTGCCACCCTTCGGCGGGCTGCCGGGGCCGAAGTCCTGGGCCTTCTTCTGGTCGATCTTCTTCGCGCGCTCCTTGAGGTAGCCGGCATCGAGCAGGTGCTGCGGCTTCACGTCCTTCATGTGGTCGAGGTCCGCCACGTAGGCCCACGCATCGGCGAAAGCGAGCTTCACCGCCTCGATCTGCAGGTGCACGCTGTCCGGGCCGTCGACCTTGTGGCTGCGCAGGTCGAAGTGCGACAGGATGCCGAGCGCGATCAGCGCGACGATGCCCTGGCCGTTGGGCGGGATCTCGTGCAGCGTGTAGCCGCGGTAGTTCATTTCGATCGGTGCGATCCAGTCCGAGGCGTGCGCGGCCATGTCGGCCGCGGTCATCACCCCGCCGTGCTGCTTCGAATGGGCTTCCAGCTTGCCGGCGAGCGGGCCCTTGTAGAAGGCGTCGCCTTTGGTCGTTGCGATTGCTTCGAGGGTGGCCGCATGGTCGGGGAAGCGGAACACCTCGCCCGGATTGGGCGCGCGGCCGTTGGGCATGAAGGCCTCCGCGAACCCAGGCTGCACCTTGAGCTCCGGCACCTGCGCCGCCCACTGCTTCGCGATGGTGGGCGAGACGAGGAAGCCCTCGCGCCCGTAGCGGATGGCCGCCTCGAAGAGCTTCTCGAACGGCAGCTTGCCGAACTTCTCCGAGAGCATGCGCCATGCGGACACGCAGCCGGGCACGGTGACCGAGTTCCAGCCGCGCATCGTCATCTGCGGCTGATTCTTGAAGAACTCGGGTATCCAGCCCGCGGGCGAGCGGCCCGAGGCGTTCAGGCCGTGCAGCTGCTTGCCGTCCCAGAGGATGGCGTAGGCGTCCGAGCCGATGCCGTTGGAGACGGGCTCTACGAGCGTGAGCGTGATCGCGGTGGCGAGGATCGCATCGACCGCATTACCGCCGGCGGCGAGCATCTGCAGCCCGGCCTGCGCGGCGAGCGGCTGCGAGGTGGAGACGATATTCTTCGCGAGGACCGGCTTGCGCGGCCAGGCGTAGGGGTTGGTCCAGCCGAAAGGCGTCACACGGACTCCTTTTCCATGTCGAGGACCACCCGCCCCAGCACCTTGCCGGCCTTGAGCGCCTCCAGCGTCTCGTTGACCTGGTCGGGCGAGCGCAGCGTCACCGGCGTGGGCTTCAGCTTCTTCTTCTTCGCCAGCGCGACGACTTCCCTCAGCTCCTGCAGATTTCCGACGTAGGACCCCACGATGCCGATCGCGCGCTGCGCGATCGGCGGCAGGGGGTGGACGAGCTCCCCCCCGTACAGACCGCAGAGCACGTAGCGTCCGCCCTTCCTCAGCGCGCCCAGGCCAAGCGCCGCCGTGGCGGGCATGCCTACGAAGTCGATCGACGCCGCGAGGTTGCCCATCGCCAACACCCCGAGCTTCTGCACCGCGTCCGGCGCGCGCGAGTCGAGCGTCAGCTTGGCGCCCTGCTTCTTCGCCGCCTCGAGCTTGGTCTCATCCACGTCGCAGGCGATCACGTTCTTGATGCCCTTCGCCTTGAGGATGGAGAGCGCGACGAGCCCCAGGCCGCCGCAGCCGATCACCGCCACCCAGTCTTTCGGCCCGAGCTTCGGAAACTTGCTGATGCCGCTGTAGGCGGTGATCGCCGAGCAGCCGAGCGTTGCGGCGAAGCCCTCGTCGATGCCGGTGGCGTCCACCAGGTACTTCGGATGCGGCACCAGCACGTGCGACGAGTAGCCGCCCGGCTTCATCACGCCGAGGAACTGCGCCTTCATGCAGTAGTTGTCCTGGCCCGCCTTGCACACCGGGCACTTGCCGCAGCCGATCCACGGATAGACGATGCGCTTCTGCCCGACCTTCACGCCCTTGGCGCGCGGGCCGAGCGCGGCGACGACGCCGAAGGGCTCGTGGCCCATGGTGAAGGGCGGGATGCAGCCGCGCTCCTTCACGTAGAAGCGCTTGCCCCCGCCCCAGTCGAAGTAGCCGTCCCAGATATGCACGTCCGAGTGGCACACGCCCGAGCGCGTGATTCTCACCAGAACCTCGGTGCCCTTGGGTTTCGGCGTCTCCTGCATCACCTTCTGCAGGGGCCTGCCGTGCTCCATGATTTGGTAGCTGATCATGCCTTTGCCGCCTCCGTCAGTGCTTGGTCGATGTCCCACAGGATGTCGTCGAGCGTCTCGATGCCGACCGACATGCGGATCATGTCGGGCGTCACCCCGGCCTTCATCTGCTCCTCGTCCGACATCTGCCGGTGCGTGGTCGAGGCCGGGTGGATGATGAGGGTCTTGGCGTCGCCGATGTTGGCGAGATGGCTCATGAACTGCGCCGCCTCGATGAAGCGCTCGCCCGCCTTCGCGCCGCCCTTGACGCCGAAGTTCAAGAGGCCGGAGGCGCCTTTCGGCAGGTACTTGCGCGCCAGATCGAAGTACCGGTTGTTCGGCAGTCCCGGGTAGTTCACCCAGGCGACCTGCTTGTGCCCTTGCAGGAACTTCGCCACGGCGAGCGCGTTGGCGCAGTGCCGGTCCATGCGCACGCCGAGTGTCTCGATGCCCTGCAGCAGGAGCCAGGCGTTGATCGGCGCAAGCGACGGGCCGAAGGTGCGCATGATCTCCATGCGCGCCTTCATGGTGAAGCCGAAATCGCCGAAGGTCTCGTGGAAGATCACGCCGTGGTAGCCGGGCGAAGGCGTGGTGAACTCGGGGAACTTGCCGTTGCCCCAGGGAAACCGGCCCGACTCGACGATCACGCCGCCCATGGTGGTGCCGTGCCCGCCGAGGTACTTGGTGGCCGAGTGCACGACGAGGTCCGCGCCCCATTCGAAGGGCCGGCAGAGATAGGGCGAGGGCACCGTGTTGTCCACGAGGAACGGCACGCCCGCCTCGCGCGCGATCTTCGCGATCGCCTCGATGTCGACGATGTTGATGAGCGGGTTGCCGAGCGTCTCGGCGTAGAGCAGCTTCGTATCGGGCCTGATGGCCTTCCTGAAGTTGTCCGGCTCGTCCGGATCCACGAAGGTCGCCTCCAGCCCTAGCTTCTTCAGGTTCACGCCGAGCAGGGTGTGCGTGCCGCCGTACAGGGTGGACGCCGAGACGATGTGGTCGCCCGCCTTGCACAACGTAAGGATCGCAGTGGCCTCGGCCGCCTGCCCGGTCGCGCAGGCGAGCGCCGCGCGTCCGCCCTCCAGCGCCGCGACGCGCTCTTCCAGCACGGCCACCGTCGGATTGGAGATGCGCGAGTAGACGTTGCCGAACGTCTGCAGGTTGAAGAGGCTCGCCGCGTGGTCCGCGGAATCGAAGACGAACGACGTGGTCTGGTAGATGGGCGCGGCGCGCGCGCCGGTGGCGGCGTCCGGGATCTGGCCGGCGTGCAGCGAGAGCGTCTCGAACCCGAACCGGCGATCGGCCATGGCCCGCCGATTCTAATTCAGTCAGGCCGTCCGGCCGGACTCCTTTCGCCACAGGACGCCGCTCCAGTCGATCGGCACGATTTCCTCGGAGATGCCGTGGCGCGCGCGATAGTCGCCCACCGCCTGCCGGCAGGCGTCGATCGAGTAGTCGTCGACGATGGCGTAGCCGCCCCGCTCGAGCTTCGGATACAGGCTGGTGAGGGCGTCCATGGTCGATTGATACAGGTCGCCGTCCAGGCGCAGGACGGCCAGCCGCTCGACCGGCGCCCCGGGCAGCGTGTCGTGGAACCAGCCCTTGAGGAACTGGACCTGTTCGTCGAGCAGCCCGTAGCGGCGGAAGTTCTCCTGCACTTCCTCCAGCGGGATGGCGAGCTCCTTGCGGTGCGAGAAGTCCAGGCCCGCGTCCTGGGGATAGCGCGCCACGTCGGGAGGCGGCAGCCCCTGGAACGAGTCGGCAAGCCAGACGATGCGGTCGGTGACGCCGCGCACCTTGAGCACGCCGCGCATGAAGATGCAGGCGCCGCCGCGCCACACACCCGTCTCGATGAAGTCCCCCGGCACTCCACGGTCCAGCACGTCCTCGACGCAGAAATGCAGCGCGTCCAGGCGCTTGATGCCGATCATGGTGTGCGCATGCTCGGGCCAGTCCTCTCCCTCGCCGCGACGCCGCAGGTCGAACGGCCGGGTCTCGCCTTCGATCAGGCCGCGGTCCTGGTAGATGAGATTGGTCAGGGCGCGCTTCAGCAGGTCGAGGTACAGGGCTTTGGCGTCGCTCATCGGCTCTGTCCTTGCGGCATGCCCGTCGGCCCTAGCGCACCGCATCGCCCATGCGGTACTCGTGCGAGATCTCGTCGAGCTTCGCCTTCAGGCCGGCGTCGAGCTTCACTTCCAGCGCAGCGACGCTCGCCGCGAGCTGCTCGGGCCTGCTCGCACCGACGAGGGGCGAGGTGACCGCGGGATGGGCGAGCACCCAGGCCACCGCCAGCGTCGCCGGCTCGATGCCGGCCTCCTTCGAAAGCTTCACGAACGCATCCACCGTCTCGAACTCCCGCTCTTTCCAGTAGCGCTCGGTGTAGGTCTTGGCGGCGGTGCCGAGCGTGAAGCGTGAGCCCGCGGGCGGCGCGCCGCGCTGGTGCTTGCCGGTCAGCAGCCCGCCGGCGAGCGGGTTGTAGGGAATGACGGCGAGGTCCTCCTCCTGGCAAAAGGGCAGCAGCTCGCGCTCGATCTCGCGAAACAGCAGGTTGTAGCGCGGCTGCACGGAGACGAGCCTAGCGAGGCCGAGCGCCTCGGCGCGGCCGAGGGCGCGCGCCACCCGGTAGGCGTGATAGTTGGAAACGCCGACGTAGCGCGCCTTGCCGGCCTTCACCACCGCGTCGAATGCTTCCACGGTCTCGTCCACCGGCGTCACGGCGTCGAAGTGGTGCACCTGGTAGAGGTCGACATAATCGGTGCCGAGGCGCCGCAGCGAATCGTCGATCGCCGTCATCACGTGCTTGCGCGACGTGCCCTGCTGCCAGGGAGCGTTGCCCATCTTGCCGCTGCACTTCGTGGCCACGATGAACTGCTCGCGCTTGCCCTTCAGCCACTTGCCGAGGATCTCCTCCGTGCGGCCCATGTCCTCGACCTTGCCGCCGAGCGGGTAGGCGTTCGCCGTGTCGAGGAAGGTGATGCCGTGGCCGGCGGCCGCGTCGAGGATGGCGAAGGAGGTCTTCTCGTCGCACTGCAGGCCGAAGGTCATGGTACCCAGGCAAAGGCGCGAGACGTGCAGGCCGGTGGGCCCGAAGCGGACGTGCTGCATCGGCGTTCTCCCTATTCCTCGTAGATCATCTTGACGGTCATGCCGCCGTCCAGCGTCAGGTTCTGCCCGGTCATGAAGCCGGCGTGCTCGGCGAGGTAGCGGCAGGCGCTGGCGACGTCCTCGGGCGTGCCCACGCGGCCCACGGGATGCTGCAGCCGGTCCCTTCTGGAGTGCTTGCGCCCGCGCGTCTCGATCCAGCCGGGGCTGATGCTGTTCACGCGGATGCGCTTCGGGCCCAGGCTGATGGCGGTCGCGTGCGTGAGCGCGACGATCCCGCCTTTGGAGGCCGAGTAGGCCTCGGTCCCCGGCTCGGACATGAACGCGCGCGTGGAGGCGATGTTGATGATCGCGCCCGCGACTTTGTGCTTCACCATCAGCCGCGCAGCTTCCTGCGTGCACAGGAACGTGCCGCGCAGGTTCGTCCCCAGCACCAGATCGAAGGCCTTCGGCGAGAGCGTGAGGAACGGCGCGCTCGCACGGATGCCCGCATTGTTGACGAGCACGTCCGGGCAGCCGAGCGTGCGTGCAGTGGCGCGCAGCCAGTTCCTGACGTCCTGTTCCTGAGAGATGTCCGCCCGGAAGAACGCGGCGTGCGCACCCTTGTTCAGCAGCGCTTTCAGTACGGCGCGGCCAGCGGCGACGTGGGTGTCGGCGATGGACACCGCGTAGCCATGGGCGGCGAAGTGCTCGGCGATGGCGCGGCCGATGCCCTGGGCGCCGCCGGTGACGGCGAGGACTTTGCGGCGCTTCATGCCCCGCAGTTTAGCCCAGCAACCGCTAGCAGATGCTCAGCTACCTGGCCCGGGCGCCTGCGGGGGTGTCTCTTCTTCCTCGCTGGCGGGCCGGGCCGCGGCGCGCCGGTACTCCGACGGCGGGATGCCGACCTGGTGAAGGAAGAAGCGCGTGAAATTGCTCTGCGCCGAGAAGCCGAGCTCGGCGGAGACGTCGGCGATGCGCGCGTGGCCGCTGGACAGCTTGGCGATCGCGCTCTCGACGCACAGCAGGTCGAGATACGAGCGCGGCGAGCGCCCGGTGCACACCTGAAACAGGTCGTAGAAGCGCGAGCGCGACAGTCCCACCTGGCTCGCGAGGTCGTCGATGTTGACGTCCTTGTTGGGGCGCGCGCGCAGCAGCCCGAGGGCCTTGCGGATGCGCGTGTCGGCGAAGCGCGAGCCGCGCCACAGCGAGGCGCCAGCGCGCCGGCGCGCGAGAAAGCTCTCCACCACGGAGAGCATCAGCTCCTGCAGCATGAATTCGAGCCGCTCGGGCGACAGGAACTGGTCGTTCAGCGCCTCCACGGCGAGCGCGTCGGCCAGCTGCCGGATGCGCGGGGTGATGGCTTCCCGCGCGCGTGGGAACACGTCGGCCACATCCTCGAACACGGCGGGAAACACCTGCCGCAGCCAGTCGAGGGACGGGTGGAACTCGATGATGCGCGCCGCGGCGCCGCCGGCGCTTCCGCCCTGGCGCACCGGCAGCTGAGGATTGACGAGCAGCGTGTCTTCCCGCGCAAGAGGATGGGCTTCGTCGCCCACGTGCACCGTGCAGTCGGCGCCGTCGACCTTGATCAGGATGAGCGGCTCGCCGTGCGCCTCTTCCGCGCCCGGCGCGGAGGCGTCGGCGAGCACCAGCCGTCCGAAACGGGCCTCGAAGAGGCGCAGGGTCCTTGACATGGACGCAAGGATAACGGCCGGCGCGTCTATGCGCCAGCGGACGTATTCACGCAAAGTATCGAAAAAACAGATATCTGGAGAACTAGTAAGCGAGCCAGCGGGGGCGCTTGGCCGACAGCACCTTGGTGTTCACTCCCACCCAGTTGAGCCCCCCGAAGAGGCGCCCGTGCTCGATCTTCACGCAGCGATCCATCACCGCGTCCAGCCCGGCGGCCTCGGCGCGCCGGGCGGCCTCCTCGTTGCGCACGCCCAGCTGCTGCCACAGCACCTTGGCGCCGATGGCGATCGCGTCCTCGCAGATCGGCGGGATGTCCGCGGTCTTGCGGAAGCAGTCGACGATGTCCACCTTGACCGGGATGTCGCGCAGCGACGGGTAGCACTTCTCGCCGAGGATCTCGGCGTAGCGCGGGTTCACCGGGATGATCCGGTAGCCGTGCTCCTGCAGGTACTTGGCGGCGAAGTAGCTCGGCCGGAACCAGTCGGCCGACAGGCCGACCACGGCGATCACGCGGTTCTGCGAAAGGATGCGGCGCAGCGTGTTGATGTCGTCCATGGTTCCCCGCTTACGGCCACCAGACGCGGGCCGCGGCGGCGATCCAGAACGCGAGCGTGCCGGCGAGGTTCGCCCAGCCGTGGTTCTGGCGCAGCAGGTCCCACCGCCAATACAGCACCGGATTGCCGCGGTACGGGCGGCCGGGCACGAACGGGTGCACCGCTGCGCAATACTCCGCGTACGGCGCGCCGAGCACCTCGCGCAGCTTCGCCTCTTCGCGCTTCACCCGGTTCACCATGTAGAAGTAGTACACGACCGCGTAGGCCAGCATGACCCACGGATTGCCGAGCAGCATCACCATGCCGAGGACGATCAGGAAGCGGCCCAGGTACATCGGATTGCGCACGAGCGTGTACGGACCGTTGCAGGCGAGGTCGCGGTTCTTGTCGAGCGATGCGAAGCACCAGAGCTGGACGAGCTCGCCGATCATGGACACGAGGAACCCGGGCCACAGCCAGCGTGCGTCCGCGAACCACAGGACGGCGACGAAGAGGGCGAGCACCAGCACGATGCGCGATCTCACCCAGAATTTCCTGAAGCCCGGGTGGTTGAAGAACGCGTGGACGCGCTCGAGGATCATTCCGGCCCCCGCTCGGCGGTGCGCGCTTCCCGCGCGCGCTTGCCGCGCCCGAAGTAGCCGTGCACCGGCCACAGGGCACGCCATCGGTTCGCCCTGGAAAGCAGCCCGGCACGCGCCTCGTCCAGCGATTCCGGCGCGCTGCGTTGCCAATGCTTGTACACGCCGCCGAGGTCGACGCGCTCCGCCAGGCGGCGCAGGCGCCCCGGCATCCAGCGCGTGCTGATGGCCGACTGGAAGTCGAGCAGCAGCGGCTCTCCCCGCTCCGTCACGAGGACGTTGCGGGCGTTGCGCACGTCCAGGTGCACGATCCGGCCCAGCGCATGCACCTGCATGAGCACGCGCTCGAGCTGCACGAAAAAGTCCGCGGCGTGCTCGCCGAGACCCGCGCGCTTGAGCGTCACTCCCGGAACGAACCGGTACGCGAGCGCGTGCGCATCGAGCCGGAAGGCGCCCGCCGGCACGCCCTCGATCCCGGCGACGCTGCGCAGTGCCCGCATCTCGCGCCGGATGAGGAAGCGGCCGATCGTGTTGCGCACTGCGAATCCGCTCGAACGGAAGTCCTTGACCACCCAGCACGCGCCGTCGCGGCGATGCAGGTACAGGACCGCGTTCGCCCAGCGGCCGCGGCTCAGCACTTGGCCCGGGTCACGGGCGAACTGCTCGCGCGTGAAGGGGGCCGGTTCGCCTGCAGGCGCGCCGAGGTTGAGGCTCATCGGGGACACGAGGTCGGACATGACGGCGGGCCGCCGGCGGACCGCCGACCCTGCCGCGGCATGGTAGCAGACGCCGCGCGCGCGTGGTTCTGTGAAAGGATGCGCCGCGGCGTATTGCCATCGTCCATCGGGCGGATACTATAGTCGACCGCCACCGAGGAGGAAGCCCCCGTGTACGTCGAAGAACGCATGTATCTGCTGCAGGTCGGCAAGGCGCCCGAGTACTTCAAGCACTACGAGGAAACCGGGATGAAGATCCAGCTTCGGCACCTGCCGAACCTGGTGGGCTACTACGTTACCGAGGTCGGCATGCAGAACCTGGTGACGCACATGTGGGCCTACGACGACCTGCTGCAGCGGGAGAAGCAGCGCGCGGCGATGCAGGCCGATCCCGAGTGGCAGGCCTATCTGCCGAAGATCCGCCCGCTGATGATTTCGCAGGAGACGAAGATCCACAAGTGCGCGCCGTTCTTCGTCGAGCGGCTGAAGAAGATGCTGGCGGCGGTGCGCTAGCGGTGAGCCTGCATCCAAAGATCGTGCAGCTGCTCGAGCGCGCGGCGCAGTCGCCGCTGCCCCAGCTCTACGAGGTTCCGGCGCACGTCGCGCGGCGCATCTACCGCGACACGCGCGCCGCGCTCGCTCCACAAGCGCCGGAAGTGGCGGAATCTCGCCTCACGCTGGCACCGGGCCCGGTGGCCTTGCGCGCTTACCGGCCGCTGGGCGCGAAGCCTGACGACGCGCTCCCCGCGCTCGTCTATTTCCACGGCGGCGGCTGGGTGATCGGCGACCTCGACACGCACGACGTGCTGTGCCGCCAGCTCGCCAACGGCGCGCGCTGCGCGGTGTACTCGGTGGATTACCGCATGGGCCCGGAACACCCGTTTCCCGCGGCGGTCGAGGATTGCATCGCGGCCACGCGCTTCGTCGCGTCGCGGCACGCGCAGGTCGCCGTCGGCGGCGACAGCGCGGGCGGCAATCTCGCGACGGTCGTCGCGCTGCACGCGCGCGACGCGGGTGGGCCGGCAATCGCGTACCAGCTCCTGATCTATCCCGCAACCGACCAGCGTCTCGCGCATCCGTCGATCCGCAGGAACGGCGAGGGTTACCTGCTGACGAAGAAATCCATGGATTACTTCCAGGCGCAGTACCTGCCGAACAAGAGCGACCTCCTCGACTGGCGTGCCTCGCCCTTGCTGGCGAGGAGCCTCGCCGGGCTGCCGCCGGCGTACGTCATCACCGCGGGCTACGACCCGCTGCTCGACGAGGGGCGCGAATATGCCGAGCGCATGGCGAAGGAGGGCGTGGACGTTTCCTATCGCGAGTACGCGGACATGATCCACGGGTTCATCCTGTTCGGCGGCGTCCTGGATACCGCCAATGCCGCGGTGCAGGAGTGCTGCGAGAAGCTGCGCAACGCCTTCGCGGGAGTGACGGCATGAAGAAGGACCTGCGCACGCGCCACGCCGGGCGCATCCTCGCCGACGCGCTCGTCGGCCACGGCGCGAAGCTCGCTTTCGGCGTGCCCGGCGAGAGCTACCTGCCGGCGCTGGACGGCTTCTACGACGTGCGCGACCAGCTGAAGTTCATCGTCTGCCGCCAGGAAGGCGGCGCGTCCTACATGGCGGAGGCCTACGGCAAGCTCACCGGCGAGCCGGGGATCCTTTTCGTCACGCGGGGTCCCGGCGCCACCAACGGCGCGGTCGGCGTGCATACCGCGTTCCAGGACTCCACGCCCATGGTCGTGTTCGTAGGGCAGGTGGGCAACGACTTCGCGGAGCGCGAGGCGTTCCAGGAGATCGACTATCGCCGCATGTACGGACCTCTGACCAAGTGGGTGGCGCAGATCGACCGCGCCGAGCGCATTCCCGAGTACGTGAGCCACGCCTTCCACACGGCGAAGGCGGGGCGCCCCGGGCCTGTGCTGCTCGCGCTGCCCGAGGACATGCTGTTTTCGGAGGCCGCCGTGGCCGACGTGCCGCGCTACAAGACGGTGCGCCCCGCGCCCGCGCCCGCGGATATGCGCAGGCTCCAGCAAATGTTGCAGTCGGCCGAGCGCCCGTTCGTCATCCTCGGCGGCGGCGGCTGGGATCGCGCGAGCTGCGACGCGCTGCGCGCATGGCTCGAGTCCGTGCAGCTCGCGGCCGGCACCTCGTTCCGCTGCCAGGATCTGCTCGACAACCGCAGCCCTTCGTTCGCGGGCGACGTCGGCATCGGCATCAACCCGAAGCTCGCCGGGCGCATCCGCGAAGCGGATGTCGTGCTGGTGATCGGCGCGCGCCTGGGCGAGATGACCACCAGCGGCTACACGCTGTTCCAGGCGCCGGTGCCCGCGCAAGAGCTGATCCACGTGCACGGCGGCGCGGAAGAGCTCGGACGCGTGTACCACGCGGCGCTGCCGATCAACTCGGGCATGCCCGACTTCGTGCAGGCGCTCGCGCTGGTGAAACTGGACGGCGGCAAGTGGCGAGCGCGAACGGCCCAGGCGCGCGAGGAGTACCTGGCGTGGACCGAGGCCCGGCCGATTCCGGGCAAGCTGCAGTACGCCGAGGTGGTGAAGTGGCTGGACGCGAACCTCCCCGAGGACGCGATCATCGCCGGCGGCGCCGGCAACTTCTCCGGCTGGGTGCACCGGTACTTCCGCTACAAGGGATTCCGCACGCAGCTCGGCTCGACCAACGGCTCGATGGGCTGCGGCCTGCCTTCGGCGATCGCGGCCAAGCTCGCCGCGCCGCAGCGCACCGTGGTGGCCGTGACCGGAGACGGGGACTTCCTCATGACCGGCCAGGAATTCGCGACGGCCGCCCAGTACGGCGCACCGGTGATCACGCTGGTAGTGAACAACGGCATGTACGGCACGATCCGCATGCACCAGGAGCGCGAGTATCCGGGCCGTGTCTCGGGCACCGAGCTGCAGAATCCGGACTTTGCCGCCTATGCGCGGGCCTTTGGCGGCCATGGCGAGGTCGTGGAGACGACCGATCAGTTCGCGCCGGCGTTCGAGCGTGCGCGCGCCTCGGGCAGGCCGGCGATCCTCGAGCTGCGCATCGATCCCGATGCGATCACCACCTCGACCACCCTCTCGGCGATCCGCAAGCAGGCGCTCGAGCGCCGCCCCTAGCCCTCAGGTGGTGGCGACGAAGCCCTCGTCGGCCTGGTGCTCGCGCTCGAATTTGAGGAACTCGTAGTAGCCGCAGCGCGCGCCGTACGGATAGCTGCGGCAGGTGTGCGGCCGCGCCTCGTACACAGTGCAGCGGCGCGCCGTGCGGTCGAGGAACATGCACACCGAGGTGAAGTGCTCGTCCTCGCGGTGCCGCAGGATGCGCACGTTCTCCTCGCGCTGCAGCTTGGTGTAGCGCTCCTCCGCCTGCGCTTCACTCACGCCGAAATGCCGCGCCAGGCGCGCGATGTCGGCCTTCGAGACCTCGATCTCGGGGTAGCTGCAGCAGTAGGCCGGGCACTTGCCGCAGTCGTAGCAGGTCTTTGCCATGGAAGGCGCGCATCTTAACCCGATTCGATGGCCGCTTCGTTTCATAGGTGCAGGGCGCACCACGTTGGCGCGCCGCATCACAGGAAAGGAGCGGACATGAACGTGTTCAGGCTGGCCGGGGCGGCGCTCGCGCTCGCCCTGTCGACGCAGGCGCTCGCGGTCGGGCGCATCGCCGACATCAACGTCTTCGACCGCAGCAACGGGCGCCGGCTGCCCGTCTACTGGCACGCGGGGCAGGCGTACGTCGTGGGCAGGCCGGGCAGCGAGTACCGGATCGAGGTGCGCAACCGCGAAGGCGGCGACCTGCTGGCGGTCATGTCGGTGGATGGCGTGAACGTCATCACCGGAGCGAGCGCGCACCCGGCGCAGAGCGGCTACGTGATCGGGCCGCGCGGACGGCTGGCGGTGGACGGCTGGCGCAAGAGCCTCGAGCGCACCGCGGCGTTCTACTTCACGGCGCTCGGCGACTCGTACGCGGCACGCACGGGGCGCCCGGAGGACGTCGGCGTGATCGGGGTAGCGCTCTTTCGCCGCAAGGCGGAGCCGCCACAGCCGTTCAGCGGTATCGCCTCCGAGCCGCGCGCCGCGGCGCGGGACTCGGCCAAGGCGGAAGAGTCGCTCGGCACCGGCCATGGCCGGAGCGAGACCTCCTACGCCCGGCACGTGACGTTCGAGCGCGCCACGCCTCACCCCGCGGAGACCATCGCGATTCGCTACGACAGCTACCGCAATCTCGTCGCGCTGGGCGTGATCCGCGAGACGCCGCGGCACCCTCGGCCGTTTCCGGGCTTCGTGCCCGACGCGTAAACTCGGCGGCGTGGAGGCCCCGGACGAACAGCTCATGCTCGCCTATCGGCAGGGCGACGCCGGGGCCTTCGACACGCTGTACTCGCGGCACAAGGGGCCGCTGTACCGATTCGTCCTGCGCGCGGTGCGCGAGCGCGCTGTAGCGGAGGAGCTTTACCAGGAGATCTGGATGCGGGTGATCGAGGCGCGGGGCCGATACGAGGCGCGGGCGCGGTTCACCACGTGGCTGTACACCATTGCGCACCACCGCCTCACCGACCACTGGCGCAAGCGCGGACTGAAGGTGGTGGAGCTGCAGGACGACGATGCCGCCGCCCCGCGTGCCGACGACCCGGAGGCGCGCGCCGCCGGGCGCGAGGACCTGCAGCGCCTCGCGCAGGCGATGGCCGCGTTGCCCGGATTGCAGCGCGAGGCCTTCCTGCTGCACGCCGAGGCCGGCATGACGGTTGCCGAGATCGCCGTCGCGACCGGCGCGAACGAGGAGGCGGCGAAGAGCCGGCTGCGCTACGCGCTCGGCAAGCTCGAGGCGGCATTGAAAGATGACTGAACCGGAACGCGACGAGCGGATTGCGCAGGCCTACAGGGCGCTCGGCCGCGAGGAGCCGCGCGCGGCGCTCGACGCCGCGATTCTGGCCGCCTCGCGGCGGCACAGGGCGCGCTGGCGGGTTCCGCTGGCCGCGGCTGCGGCGCTGACGCTCGCCGTCGGCGTCGCGCTGGTCGTCGAGCGGGAAGAGCGGACGCGGACGGAAGAGGTGGTGCTTGCGCCGCAAGTGATGAAGTCCCCGGCGCCGGTGGCCGGGCCGCGCGGCGACGCGCGTTCGGCCACGGTGCCCGCGGCACCTGGAAAGCCGCAAGTCGCTCCCGAGCGGGCGGCGGCTGCGCCGCCGGCGCTCGCAGAGGCGAAGCGCGAGCGCAGCGACGAGGCGGGGAGGCGGGTCATGCAGGCAGCCGAGCCTGTCGGTCAGGCATCGGCGCCGGCCGCGGATCGGTCAGCGCCGGCGACGAGCGTCGCGGGCGCGCTGAGCGCCGCGAAGCCGGCGGAAGAGGCCGACACCCCGGAGCGCTGGCTGGAGCGCATCGCCGGGCTGCGCGAGCAGGGACGCGTGCGCGAAGCCGACGAGAGCCTCGCCGAATTCCGGCGCCGGCACCCCGACTACCGCATTCCGGAGCCGATGCTGCGGCGCGTCGCCCCGCGCTAGGGGCGATAAGCAAGGAGATAGCGCTCGAACGGCGCGAGATCGTCGCCGTGCAGCGCGGGCGAGTGCTTGGCCCACAGGCGCATCGCTTCTTCCCTCTGCCCGCTCGCCTGCGCACCGAGCACCGCGGTCAGCAGCAGGTAGCGGGCCCAGTCGACGCTCGGGCGCCCGGGCAGCTCGAGCTGCTCGCGGGCGCGCTCGAGCATGGCCCGCGCGTCGCGCTCGGCAATGGCACGGTAGATGGCGAAGCGCTGCTGCACCTGCGGCGTCGTGCGCGCGAGCGGGCAACCGATCCACTTGGGCTCGACCCACAGCTCGCGCCTGAACTGCGGCGCCAGGTGCGACAGGGTATTGATCGCCGCGATATGCAGCTGCTCCAGGACAAAACCCTCGACCTTCGCGCCGCACAGCGCGCGCGGCGCGCGAAAAACGAGCACCGCGGCCGGCGGCAGCTGATCGTCGTGCGGCGCCTTTCCCTTGACGAGTGCCTGGTGCAGCTCGAGCGCGCTCACCTGCTGCATGTACACGCCCATGCCCGCGCGCGGCGCTGGCGCCGTGAGGAACGCCCGGCGCCCGTCGCCCAGCATCTCCAGGATGGGCAGCGGCGCGATGGCGAGCTGCACGATGCCGTCGGCCGTCTGGCGCAGGTAGCGCGCGCGCGGCGCCTCGAGCTGCACGGTGGGGCGGAAATCCGAATTCACCGGTGCGGCGAGCTGCTCGAAGTAAGGGGCGAGCTCGCGCTTGCCGCCGATCCTGCGCGCGAGCAGGTGCTCGCGGCGGCTGATGCCGACCTGCTTGAGGAAATCGAGGAAGGCTGGCTCACCCGCGGGCAACTCGCCCGGCAAGGGCACGCGGCCTTCGCGCACCGCCATGACGACGAGGTCGCCCACGCTGGCCTGGTAGACGTCGTAGTCGGCAAAGACCGAGTCCAGCGCCGCGAACATGGAGCCGAGCAGCCGGTCGTTCAGCTCGTAGAACTGCAGCCACTGCACGAAGATGCCGTCCGGCGCGAGCTGGCGCGTGGCATGGCGGTAGAACTCCACCGTGAACAGGCTGGACACGCCATTCACCCAGGGGTTGGAAGGCTCCGACACGATCACGTCATAGCGCTTGCCGTGCCGCGCGAAGAAACTCTTCGCGTCCTCGAAATGCACCGTCATGCGCCGGTCGCGGAACACGCGCGCCACGCGCGGGCTGAAGGCATAGGCGCCGGCGGCCATCGCCGGCTCGATTTCGATCATGTCCAGCACGCGCGGGCCGGAATGCGACAGGACGGCGTCCGCCGTCATTCCCGAGCCAAAGCCGATGTTGGCGATGATGCGCGCTTGCGGCTTGGCGAGCAGCGGCAGCGAGCCGAGCAGCGCCATGGTGTACTCGTCCTCGCGGCGCGGCCGCGACGGGTCCATCTGTATGGACGCATCGGGCTTGCCGTTGGTGAGGATACTGCGCGCGCCGTCCCGGTTGGCCAGCACGGCCACGGATGCGGTCTTGCCGTCGCGATAGAACAGCACTTCCTGCGCGCTGCGCTCGGCCACGCCGTAGCGGAATACGCCGGAGGAAAGGCGCGCGGGCTCGAGCACCGCGGCACGGGCAGTGACGGCCGCGGCCAGCAGGCCGAGAATGAGCGCTGCGAATGCTTCGACACGCTGCAGGCGGAAGCCGGACCAGCGCAACAGCCACGCGCCCAGGAGAATGTCGAGGCTTGCGCCCAGGACCAGGGTCACCTTCAGTCCCGCGGCCGGCACGAGCACATGGACCGCGAGCAGCACGCCGGCGATCGCGCCGAGCGTGTTGGCGGCATAGACCTGGCCGATGGCGCGCTCGCCGCGCCCGCCGCGCATGAGCACGTGCGTGAACAGCGGCAGCGTCATGCCGGCGAGAAAGGTCGCCGGCAGCATGACGGCGAGCGCGATGCCGTGGCCGAAGAGGTTGAACAGCGGGTAGCTCGATGCATTGCGTTGCAGCGCCGTCAGCGCCCACTCCATCCAGTCGAAGCTCCAGTGGTAGAGGAAGAGGGTGCCGAGTGCGGCGAGACCCATGAGCACCTGCACGAGCCCGACGAAGCGCACCGGGTTGGCGATGCGGTCGATGCGCTTGCGGATCCACAGTCCGCCGAGCGCCAGCCCGGCGATGAACGCCGAGAGCATGAGTTCGAAGGCGTGGAACGAGGAGCTCAGCACCAGCGACAGCATGCGGATCCAGGCTACCTCGTAGATGAAGGAGGCGGCCCCGGTGACGCCCGCGGCGACCAGAAAGAGCACGACCAGTCCGGTGTGCGCCGCAAGCGCGCCCGGCGCGGTTGCGTCCGCCGCGGGACGGGGCTCCGTGCCGCGCGCAAGCGACAGCACGAGGACCGCGAGCGCGAGGTTCAGCACCCCGGCCAGGCGCATCGTGCCCGGCATGCCCAGCCAGCCCATCAGCAGGAAGGCGGCCACCAGCGCGCCTGCCGCCGCCCCGATGGAGTTGGTGAAATACAGCATCGCCAGATGGTGCCCGCTCGCCGGGCCGCCCGCAGCGTCGGTCGGGTAGCGCCGGATCACCGCGCCGCTCATCAGGGGAAAGGTCATGCCGAGCAGCACGGTCTGCGGCACGATCAGCAGCGCGCACAGGGCGTACTTGAAGAACTCGATCGCCGCCGGGCTGCCGATCGCCGGAATCACACTGTGCAGGGACCAGTCGGTCAGCCAGGTGAACACGGAGTGAAAGGCGAGCGCCGCCACGCCGATCAGCGCTTCGATCCAGCCGTAGGCGGCGAGCAGGTTGCGCTGCGCGCCGGCCCTGCTCGCGAGCCAGGCGCCCAGCGCCAGGCCGCCCATGAAGGCGGCGAGCACGAAGGACTGGGCGAACGCCGCCGAGCCGAGGAACAGCTTCAGGTAATGCGACCAGACGGATTCGTACACGAGCCCCGTGAAGCCGGACAGCGTGAACAGGGCGAAAAGGACGCGCGGGGAGCTCATGCAGCAATCCTAGCCTATCGGCGGGATAATCCCGGCCATGCAGCCGATGTGGCAGCCAAGCGAAGCGTCGATCGAGCAGGCGCAGCTTACGCAGTTCGCGCGCCAGATCGTGCGCAAGCACCGGCTCGATCTCAATACGTACGCGGATTTCTACCGCTGGACGGTCGAAAACCCGGAAGCGTTCTGGAACGAAGTCTGGGAGTGGTGCGGCGTGCGCGCCGCGCGCAAGGGCGGCACCGTTCTGGTGGACGGCGACAAGATGCCCGGCGCCCGCTGGTTTCCGGAGGCGCGGCTCAACCTCGCCGAGAACCTGCTACGCCGGGGCGACCGCGGCGACGCGCTGGTGTTCTGGGACGAGCGCGGCCCGCAGCGGCGCGTCAGCTACTCGGATCTGACCAGCGACGTGTCGCGCGCCGCGCAGGCGCTGGCCGCGCTCGGCCTGCGCGCCGGCGACCGGGCGGCGGCTTTCATGCCCAACCTGCCGGAAACGATGATGCTCGCGCTGGCGGCGCTTTCCCAGGGCATCGTGTGGTCCTCGTGCTCGCCGGACTTCGGCGTCGACGGCGTGCTCGAGCGCTTCGGGCAGATCGAGCCCAAGGTGCTGTTCGTCGCCGACGGGTATCTGTATAACGGCAAGCGCCACGACGTGCTGGAGCGCGTGCGCGAGATCGCCGAGCGCCTGCCGAGCCTGCGCAAGGTGGTGGTCGTGCCGTATCTGGACGCCCGCCCGGACGTCGCCGATCTCCCCAAGGCGGTGCTGCTGGACGAGTGGCTGCGCCGCCACACGCCCGGCGACATCGCCTGGGTGCAGCTGCCGTTCGACCACCCCGCGTACATCCTGTTCACGTCGGGCACCACCGGCAAACCCAAGTGCATCGTGCATGGCGCGGGCGGCACCCTGCTCGCGGCACTCAAGATGTACAAGCTGCACTTCGACGTACGGCCCGGCGACCACTTCTTCTACTACACCACCTGCAACTGGGTGATGTGGAACCTGCTGTTTCACGCGCTCGCGGCGGAGGCGACCGTGATGCTGTACGACGGCTCGCCCTTCGCGCGCGAGGCGGACATCCTGTTCGAATACGCCCAGCGCGAGCGCTTCAGCCACTTCGGCACCTCGGCCAAGTTCATCGATGCCATCGCCAAGCGCGGCCTGAGGCCGCGCGAGCGCCACCCGCTGCCCGGGCTGCGCATGATCGTGTCGACCGGCTCGCCGCTCGTGCCCGAGAGCTACGACTACGTGTACCGGGAAGTGAAGGCCGACGTGTGCCTGTCCTCCATTTCCGGGGGCACCGACATCATGGCCGCGTTCGCCGACGCCAACGCCATCCTGCCCGTGCACCGCGGCGAGCTGCAGTGCCGCTCGCTCGGGCTCGCCGTGGAGGTGTTCGACGAGGACGGCAACCCCGTGGTCGGGCAGAAGGGCGAGCTGGTGTGCACCCGCCCTTTTCCCTCCATGCCGCTTGGCTTCTGGAACGACCGCGGCGGCGAGCGGTACCACGCCGCCTACTTCGCCAAGTACCCGAACGTCTGGTGCCATGGCGACTGGTGCGAGCTCACCGAGCGCGGCACGATGATCGTCTACGGGCGCTCGGACGCCACGCTCAACCCGGGAGGCGTGCGGATCGGCACCGCGGAGATCTACGGCCAGGTGGAAAAGATCCCGCAGGTCGAGGAGTCGGTGGCCATCGGGCAGCTCTGGCCGCCCGACAAGCCCGTCGACACGCGCGTGGTGCTGTTCGTCAAGCTGCGCGAGGGCCTGCGCCTGGATGCGGCGCTCGAGGAGAGGATCCGCCGCCAGATCGGCGAGCACACCTCCAAGCGCCACGTGCCGGCGAAGATCGTGCAGGTGCCCGACATCCCGCGCACCAAGAACAACAAGGTGGTGGAGCTGGCGGTGAAGGCCGTGGTGCACGGCATGCCCGTGGCCAATACCGACGCGCTCGCCAACCCCGAAGCACTCGAGCTCTTCCGCGACCTGCCGGAGCTGCAGACATGATCATCGTCCACCACCTGAACAACTCGCGCTCGCAGCGCGTGCTGTGGCTCCTCGAGGAACTCGGCGTCCCCTACGAGGTCAAGCGCTACCAGCGCGACGCGAAAACGATGCTGGCGCCGCCCGAGCTGCGCGCGGTGCACCCCTTGGGCAAGTCGCCGGTGATCGAGGACGACGGACAGGTCCTCGCCGAATCCGGCGCGATCATCGAGTACTTGGGCGAGCGCCACGGCGAGGGGCGGCTCGTGCCGGCCGCCGGCACGCCGGAGCGGCTGCGCTACCGCTACTGGATGCATTTCGCGGAGGGCACCGCCCAGCCGCCGTTGCTCCTCAAGCTCCTCTTCGACCGCGTGGAGAAGGGCCCCATGCCCTTCTTCGTGCGGCCCGTGGCCCGCGCCATCGCGCAGCGCGTGAAAGCCGCGTACATCCAGCCCAACATCGAGCGCAACCTCGATTTCATGGAAAGCGAGCTGCAGGGTCGCGACTGGTTCGCGGGCGACGCGTTCAGCGCTGCCGACATCCAGATGAGTTTTCCGCTCGAGGCGGCGCGTGCGCGCGGCGGCCTGGACGAGAGGCGATCGCGGCTGATGGGCTTCCTGGCGCGCATCCACGCGCGCCCGGCCTACCTGCGCGCCATCGAGCGCGGCGGCGCCTACGCGCTGATGCGCTGATCAGGCGTCGGCGGCGACTTCCTTGCGCAGGCGCACGGCGCGCGCGAACTCCAGCACCTCGCGGGCGAGCTTCAGGCGATCCTCGGCGCTGCGCATGTAGGTCGGCACCGCGAGCACCTGGAAGCCGGTGGCGAGGATGCCCTCGGCCAGCCCCTCGTCCGCGCCGTCGATGACGATGCCGTCGATCAGCCCGCGGTACTCCATCGCGACGGCGCGCGCGGACACCTCGCGCCCGAGCTCGCGCATCATCTTCGCCGCCGAACCCTGCAGCGCGCGGCCGCCGATGATCGGGCTGACCGCGATCACCGGGGCGCCGCCCTTGCGCAGGGCTTCGCGCATGCCGGGCACCGCGAGGATCGGATGCATGGTGTGGTACGGGTTGCTGGGGCACAGCACCACCGCCTCGAGGTCCCGCGCGTGCAGGGCCTCGAGCACCTCGTCCGAGAGCCGGGCCTGGTCCGCCCCGCCGTACTGGAAACCGCGCACTTCGGGCTCGCATTTCAGGTCGACGAAGTAGTCCTGAAAGCTCAGCGCGCCCGCATCCGTGTGCAGCACGGTGCGCACCGGGTCGTTGCACATCGGCAGCACGCGCGCCTCGATGCCCAGCCGCTGGCACAGCTCGAGCGTGACCGCGGTGGGCGTGCGCCCGGCGCGCAGCGCCTCGGCGCGCAGCAGCTGCAGCGCGAGCGCGCGATCGCCGAGCGGGATCTGCTGCGGGCCGCGCAGGCGCATGAGCATGGCGTGCACGGCGAAGGTTTCCCCGGCCGGCTCCCAGCCCTTGGCCGGATCGGCGATCCCGGCGAGCGCATAGAGCGCCGTGTCGACATCCGGCGAGACCTGCAGGCCGAGGTAGTCGAAATCGTCGCCCGTGTTGACGACGTAGGCGAGGTTGCGGCCGCGCAGGCGCTGCAAGCCCTCGGCGAGCTTCGACCCGCCGACCTGCCCCCCCAGTGCGACGACCGTTCCCATTCAGTGCAGCGTGGCGCGCCGACCCTCGTAGATGCCTTGCAGCAGCCGCAGCGAGCCGAGGCAAATGGCGCTGTGGGTGAGGGCGTGCCCGAGGTCCTCGACGATGTCGAGCGTCACGGGCACGTGCAGCGCCGCCAGCGTGCGCGCCGCGCGCTCGGCGTGCACCCGCGACACCACCGCGTCGTGCTCGCCGTGCACCAGGTGCACGCGCGCGCCGATGCGCGCGCCGTTCTCCGGCAGGCGCGCGAAGCGCGACGAGTAGGCGACCACCGCGCCGGCCAGGCCAGGCACCTGCTTGACGGTTTCCAGCGCCACGGTGCCGCCCTGCGAGAAGCCGATCAGCACCGTGCGCTCCGTGGGCACGCCGCAGTTGGTCTGCTCGCGGCGCACCAGCGCCTCGACGCGCGGCAGGATCGCGGACACGCGCTGCACGCGGTTCTCGTCGGTCAGCCCGCGGCTCGAGTACCACTGCTGCGCTTCGCGGTCCACCTCCGAGGCGGCGAAGCCGCTCGGCACCACCAGCGCCGCGCTCGGAAAGCGCGCCTGGAAGCGAAAGGCGATGGGGATCATGGACTTCGACGTCGCGCCGCTGCCGTGCAGGAACACGAACAGGTGCTGGGCGCGATGCTCCGGGGTGGGCCCGAAGCGGAAGATCTTGCCGGGCATGCGGGATCGGGGTGCGAAGCCATTCTCGCCCCATTCCGCGCCGCCTGTAAACCACCTCAGCCGAGGATCAGGCAGGTGCTGGAGCCGTGGGCGTAGAGCTTGCCGGCCCCGTCTTCGAGGCGAGCTTCGGCGGTGGCGGTGCGGCTGCCGAAATGCACGACCTTGGCACGCGCGCGCAGCAGGCCCGTCTGCTGCGTAATGGGCCGCACCAGGTTCGCCTTCAGCTCGAGCGTGGTGTAGCCCTTGCCCGCCGGGCAGAGCGTCTGCACCGCGCATCCCATCGCCGAGTCGAGCATCGTGAAGGCGACCCCGCCGTGCACCGCGCCGATCGGGTTGTAGTGCTGCTCGCCGGGAGAAAGCTCGAACGCTGCTTCGCCCTCCGCGACGTGCGCGAGGCGCATGCCGAGCAGGCGCGCGAACGGCGGATCGGGCAGCCGCCCGTCGCGGATCGCGCGCAGGTGCTCGATGGGCAGCAGCTTGCGTCCTTCCTCGAGCGCCGGCGCAGGGTCGTTCCAGGTGACCACGAGCTCGCGCGGCATGTCAGTAGAGCGGCGCCGGGTAGGGAAGCTCGGGGTGCGCGGGCACAGCCACCTTCGCGCGCCCGGCGATGAAATCCGCCGCCGCGCGCGCCACGCCCTCGTCCTGCAGGATGCGTCCGTGCCCGAGGCCCTGCGTGGACAGCAGGCGCGCGCCGCGCCACTGCCGCGCCACGGCCGCGCCCTGGCGCCAGGGGATCACGCCGTCCTGCCGGTCGTGGATCACCAGCGCCTCGGCGTCCACGTGCGGCGCGACGCGCGCGAGCTCGAGGTCCGCCCAGCGCACGCCGAAGCGTTCCTCGATCGCCGCCTGCATGCGGCGCCGCACGCGCTCGGGGATCGCGAACCAGCGCGCGAAGCGGCGTGAGTAGCCGACGAGGTCCGACGGCGGGCTGACGAGCACGGCGCGCTCGAGCCGCAGGCCGCGCGCCATGGCGACGGCCGCCGCCGGCCCGCCGAGGGAGTGCGTGATTACCGCGCGTACGCCGCCGTGATGACGCGCCACGGCGTCCAGCACATCGGCAAAGTCGGGCAGCCCGGTGAGGCGGCCGTCGGAAAGCCCGTGCGCCGGCTGGTCGTAGGCGATCACGCGGTAGCCCGCGGCGAGCAGCGGCGCGACGAAGCGCCGCATCTGCGTCGCGCGGCCGCCCCAGCCGTGCGCGAGCAGCACCGCCGGCGCGTCCTTCGCGCCCCAATGCCACATGGCGATGTGCCGGCCGCGGTGCTGCAGGTAGGACTGCCGCGCGTCCAGCAGGTCGAAGACCTCCGCGCTCGGATAAAGCGGCTGCGGCGGCGTGAGGAACAGCCGCTCGGCCCACAGGCCGGCCAATCCCGGCGCGAGCAGCGACGAGGTGCGCAGAGCCAGGCGCCGCGTGAGCGTTTCAAACATGAAGCGAACGGTCGTGCTATTTTTTCCTGGCAGCGAGAGCGTCTGGGGCATGGCAAGGCTCCTTTCCGGTTAGCGGGCGGCCGCGCGCAGGCGCGGCTGCGCCGGGGCGGCATAGCGGGCGATCAGCGCGTCGAACGCGGTCAGCGCGCGCCTGCGCGCCTCCCTGTCGCCGAGCAGCCGCACGTGGTTGTGGCTGGCGAGCACGATCCCGAGCAGCTCGAAGGCAATCTGCTCGGGATCGGTGTCCTTCCTGAGGTGACCTTCCTCGATCGCGAGGCGCACCGCGCGCTCGGTCACACCGATGCCGCGGCGCTGCATCTGGACGGCCGCGTCGCGGATCGGGCCAGGCCGGTCGTCGTACTCATGGGCCGTGGAAACCATGATGCAGCCGCCCGGGACCTCGGTCTGCAGCGTCCAGTCGAGCCAATGCTCGAACAGCGCGCGCAGGCGCGGCAGGCCGCGATCGATCTTCAGCGCGGGCATCAGCACGCGCTCGCCGTACTGCCGGGCGCCGAGCTCGAGCACCGCGAGCTGCAGCTCCTCGCGCGAGCCGAAATGCGCGAACAGCCCCGACTTCGACATGCCGGTGGCGTCCGCGAGCGTGCCGATCGTCAGGCCCTCGAGCCCCAAGCGCCGCGCGATGCGCAGGGCTTCGTCGAGGATCGCCTGACGTGTCTGCTCGCCCTTGGTCGATTTCTCCATGACGCGAAAATAGTACGATCGTTCGTTCCTGTCAAGCGGCCTGCTGACGGGGGGGCCGCAGGACCTGCTTGAGGTAGCGACCGGTGTGGCTCTCGGTGCTGGCGGCGACAGTCTCGGGGGTGCCTTCGGCGACGACGCGGCCACCGCCGTCCCCGCCTTCCGGCCCGAGGTCGACCACCCAGTCGGCGGTCTTGACGACCTCGAGGTTGTGCTCGATGACCACGACGGTATTGCCGGCGTCGCGCAGGCGGTGCAGCACGTCCAGCAGCAGCTTGATGTCGTGGAAGTGCAGCCCGGTCGTGGGCTCGTCCAGAATGTAGAGCGTGCGACCCGTATCCCGGCGCGAAAGCTCCAGCGACAGCTTGACGCGCTGCGCTTCGCCGCCCGACAGCGTGGTCGCCGACTGCCCGAGCTGCACATAGCCCAGGCCGACCTCGAGCAGCGTCTGCAGCTTGCGGGCGATGACCGGAACGGCGGCGAAGAATTCATGCGCCTCGCGCACCGTCATCTGCAGCGCCTCGTGCACGGACTTGCCGCGGTAACGGATCTCCAGCGTCTCGCGGTTGTAGCGCGTGCCGTGGCACACGTCGCAGGGTACGTAGATGTCGGGCAGGAAATGCATCTCGACCTTGACCAGCCCATCGCCCTGGCACGCTTCGCATCGGCCGCCCTTGACGTTGAAGGAGAACCGGCCCGCGTCGTAGCCGCGCACGCGCGCCTCCGGCACGCCGGCGTACAGCTCGCGGATCGGCGCGAACAGCCCGGTGTAGGTCGCCGGATTGGAGCGCGGCGTGCGTCCGATCGGGCTCTGGTCGACGCTCACGACCTTGTCGAAGTGCTCGAGGCCCGTGGCCGAGGCGTACGGCGCGGGCTCTTCGCGACTGCCGTGCAGGTGGCGCGCGACCACCCGGTAGAGAGTGTCGTTGATCAGGGTCGACTTCCCAGATCCCGACACTCCCGTCACGCACACCAGAAGCCCCACGGGCAGCTCGAGCCGCACGTCCTTGAGATTGTTACCGCACGCGCCCTCGATGCGCAGCACCTGCCGCACCTTTCGCCGGTGGCGTGTCCCAGGCACCTCGATTCTAAGCCTGTGCGACAGGTATTTTCCCGTAAGCGAAGACTCACTTTCGAGGATGGCGGACGGCGTGCCCTGCGCCACGATGTGGCCGCCCGCCTCCCCTGCGCCAGGCCCCATGTCGACGACGTGATCGGCGGCGAGGATCGCCTCCGCGTCATGCTCGACCACGATCACCGTGTTGCCCTGGTCGCGCAGCCGCTGCAGGGTTTCGAGCAGGCGCGCGTTGTCGCGCTGGTGCAGGCCGATCGAGGGTTCATCGAGCACGTACAGCACGCCCGTGAGGCCGGAGCCCATCTGGCTCGCCAGCCGGATGCGTTGCGCCTCGCCGCCGGACAGCGTCTGCGCCGCGCGCGCGAGGCTCAGGTAGTCGAGTCCAACGTTGACCAGGAACCCAAGACGGGTCGAGATCTCCGCGACGATCTTGTCGGCCACCGCGGCGCGCGCGCCCTGCAGCGTGAGCGCGCCGAAGAACTCGAGCGTCTGCCGCAGCGGCCAGCACGACACCTCGTGGATGCTGTGGCCCGCGACGCGCACGTGGCGCGCCTCGCGCCGCAGCCGCGTGCCTTCGCACTCGGGACAGGCGCGCGTGTTGCGGTACTTGGCGAGCTCCTCACGCACCACGACCGACTCCGTCTCGCGATAGCGGCGCTCCAGGTTCGGCACCACGCCCTCGAAGGCGTGCGCCTTCACGCTGCTGCGGCCGCGCTCGGCGACGTAGCGGAACTCGATGCGCTCGCTGCCGGAGCCGTACAGGACGATCTTCTGCGCCTCGTCGGCGAGCGCCTCCCAGGGCGTCTCGATGTCGAAACCGTAGTGCGCGGCGAGCGACTGCAGCAGCGTATGGTAGAAATGATTGCGACGGTCCCAGCCGCGGATGGCGCCGCTCGCCAGGCTCAGGTTGGGATGCGCCACGACGCGCTTGGGATCGAAGAACTCGATCGCGCCCAGGCCGTCGCAGCGCGGGCAGGCGCCCGCCGGGTTGTTGAAGGAGAACAGGCGCGGCTCCAGTTCGGGCAGCGCGTAGTCGCAGGCCGGGCAGGCGAAGCGCGCCGAAAAGAGATGCTCCTTGTCCGAATCCGTCTCCACCGCGAGCGCGCGGCCGTCGGCGTGGCGCAGCGCGGTCTCGAACGACTCCGCCAGGCGCTGGCGGGCGTCGGCACGCACCTTGAGACGGTCGACGACCACGTCCACCGTGTGCTTGGCGTGCCGCGCCAGGCGCGGCGCGGCATCGAGGTCGTGCACCTTGCCGTCGATGCGCACGCGGGCGAAGCCCTGCGCGCGCAGCTCCTCGAGCAGCTCCGCCTGCTCGCCCTTGCGGCCGGCAATCACCGGCGCCAGCACGAGAATGCGGGTCTCGGGTGGCAGCGCGAGCACGTGATCGACCATCTGCGACACCGACTGCGCCGCGAGTGGCAGCCCATGCTCGGGACAGTGCGGCGTGCCGACGCGCGCGTAGAGCAAGCGCAGGTAGTCGTGCACCTCGGTGACGGTGCCGACAGTGGAGCGCGGGTTGTGGCTGCCCGCCTTCTGCTCGATGGCGATCGCCGGCGACAAACCCTCGATCAGGTCGACGTCGGGCTTCTCCATGAGCTGCAGGAACTGGCGCGCATACGCGGACAGCGACTCGACGTAGCGCCGCTGCCCTTCGGCGTACAGCGTGTCGAAGGCGAGCGAGGATTTGCCCGAGCCCGACAGCCCGGTGATCACCACCAGGCGATTGCGTGGCAGTTCGAGGTGCAGGTTCTTGAGATTGTGCGTGCGTGCGCCGCGGATGCGGATGGTGCCGAGCGTGCCGAGGGTGCCGAGGCCGTCCATGTCGCCGGAGAGTGTGGGCAAACTTGCTACTATAGCGAGTCCTGCATCCACGCTTCCAGCTTTACATCTCCTGGTCATGGAATTCGCGCGCATGAGCGCCGAGGAGCTTCGCGCCGGGGCGTCGCTCGCCGGCATCTTCGGCCTGCGCATGCTCGGCCTGTTCCTCATCCTGCCGGTGTTCGCCGTGCACGCGCCGCAGCTCGCGGGCGGCCACAACCTGGTGCTGGTCGGGATCGCGCTCGGCGCCTACGGCCTGGTGCAGGCCATCCTGCAGATTCCGTTCGGCATGGCGTCGGACCGCTGGGGACGCAAGCCCGTGATCGTCGCCGGCCTGCTGGTGTTCGCTGCGGGCAGCTTTCTCGCCGCGGCGGCACAGGACATCTGGATGGCGATCGCCGGCCGCGGGCTGCAGGGCGCGGGCGCGATCTCCGCCGTGGTGATGGCGCTCGCGGCCGACCTGACGCGCGAGCAGCACCGCGTCAAGGTGATGGCCATGGTCGGCGCGTCGATCGGCCTGTCCTTCGCGCTGTCGCTGGTCGCGGCGCCTGCGCTGTATCACCTGGTCGGCATGGGCGGGCTGTTCGTGCTCACCGGCCTGCTCGCACTGGCCGCCATCGTCGTGGTGGTGAAAATGGTCCCGCCGGCGCCGCCGCGGCCGGCGGCGCCCGCCGACGCGCCCGGCGCACTGCGCCTATCGCTACTCGATCCGCAGCTCGTGCGGCTCAACGCCGGGATCTTCGTGCTGCACTCCGTGCAGATGGCGATGTTCGTGGTCGTGCCGCCGTTGCTGGTCGCCTCCGGCCTGCCGATCGCTTCGCACTGGAAGGTGTACCTGCCGGTGGTGCTGGCATCCTTCGCGCTCATGGCGCCGCCGATCTGGTATGCGGACCGGCGCAATGCGGGACGCGGGGTGATGCTGGGCGCGATTGCCCTGCTGGCGCTCGCCGAGGGCGGCTTCAGCCTGGCCGGGCCGCGCATCGGCCCGCTCGCCATGCTGCTGCTCGCCTTCTTCGCCGCGTTCAACGTGCTCGAGGCGCTGATCCCCTCGCTCGTGTCGCGCATCGCCCCGGCGCACGCGCGCGGCACGGCCATCGGCGTGTACAACACGACGCAGACGCTGGGGCTGTTCTGCGGCGGCCTCGCCGGGGGCTGGATCGCGGAGCATTTCGGCCCGGCGGCGGTGTTCGGCACCTGCACCGCGCTGGCGCTGGCCTGGATCGCTCTGGCCGCCGGCATGCGCCCGGTCAACCGATTGGCCGCCGAGTCGTTTACGATGAGTACGGTCAAAGGGAGGTAGACATGGCGTCAGTCAACAAGGTGATCGTAGTGGGCAACCTGGGCGCGGACCCGGAAACACGGTACCTGCCGAGCGGCGAGGCGGTGACCAACATCCGCGTCGCCACCACCGACCGCTGGAAGGACAAGGCGAGCGGCGAGATGAAGGAGGCGACCGAATGGCACCGGATCGCCTTCTTCGGCCGCCTGGCGGAGATCGCGGGCGAGTACCTGAAGAAGGGCTCGCAGGTCTACGTCGAGGGCAGCCTGCGCACCCGCAAGTGGCAGGACAAGGACGGCAACGACCGCTACAGCACCGAGATCCGCGGCGACGTCATGCAGATGCTCGGCTCGCGCTCCGGCTCGGGCGAGCCGCGTGGCGCCGCGGCCTCGGGCGAGCCTGCCGAGCCGCGCAGCGAGGCGCCCGCACGGCCCGCCGCGAAAAAACCGGCCGGAAAGTTCGACGACATGGCGGACGATATTCCGTTCTAGCAGGGCGGATGGCGATATAATTCTCGCCGATTCAGGAACTTGCGAACGAACCGTCATGCCCATCTACGAGTACCGCTGCGCCGAATGCGGGTTCCAGGAAGAGCACCTGCAGAAGGTCTCCGAACCGCCTCTGACGGTGTGCCCGTCCTGCGGCAAGGACGCCTTTCGCAAGCTGCTGAGCGCCGCCGGATTCCAGTTGAAGGGCAGCGGATGGTACGCCACCGATTTCAAGGGTTCAGGCAAGCCGGCGCCGGACAAGGGGGAAGCAAAGCCCGAGGCCAAGACCGAGACCAAGTCCGAAGCCAAGGGCGAGGCCAAGGCGGACTCGGCCAAGAGCGGGCCGGCGGCGCCACCAGCGGCGCCTGTGTCGGGCAATTGATTCCCTAGCCGGGTTCGCCACCGGCCCGGCGCGAGCCGGGCTTTTTCGTTTACCGAGGTCGCGTGCGCAAATATCTCATCACCGGTCTGCTCATCTGGATCCCGCTGGTCATTACGCTGTGGGTTCTGAAGCTGGTCGTCGACACGCTCGACCAGTCGCTGCTGCTGCTGCCGCCGGAGTGGCGCACGGAGAGCTTTCTCGGCTTCCACGTGCCGGGGCTGGGCGTGATCCTGACGCTGGTCATCGTCTTCGTCACCGGCGTGATCGGCACGAACTTCTTCGGCGCTCGGCTCGTGCACCTGTGGCACGAAATCCTGCACCGCATCCCGGTGGTCAGCTCGATCTACTCGAGCGTCAAGCAGATCTCGGACACCCTTTTCTCCTCGAGCGGCCAGGCCTTCCGCAAGGCGCTGCTCGTGCAGTGGCCGCGCGAAGGCGTGTGGACCATCGCCTTCCTCACCGGCGTGCCCGGCGGGGACGCCGTCCGCCACCTGGCGGGCGACTATGTCAGCGTGTACGTGCCGACCACGCCGAACCCGACCGGCGGCTACTTCGTCATGCTGCCGCGGCAGGACACCATCGAGCTCGACATGTCGGTGGATGACGCGCTGAAATACATCATTTCCATGGGCGTGGTCGCGCCCGCGGCCGGGCGCTGAGGCCGGCCATGCGCACGCACTATTGCGCCGACCTCTCGATCGCGCTGGCCGGACAGCGCGTGACGCTTGCCGGCTGGGCGCACCGGCGCCGCGACCACGGCGGCGTCATCTTCATCGACCTGCGTGACCGCGAGGGCCTGGCGCAGGTGGTCTGCGATCCGGACCGTGCCGAGGCCTTCAAGGCCGCCGACCGGGTGCGCGGCGAATTCGTGCTGCGGGTGACCGGCCGGGTGCGGGCGCGGCCCGAAGGCACCGTGAACCCGAATCTCGCCTCGGGCGCCGTGGAGGTACTGGCCGAGGAGGTGGAGGTGCTCAACCCGTCCGCGCCGCCGCCGTTCCAGCTGGACGAAGAGAACCTGTCCGAGGCGGTACGCCTCGAGCACCGCGTGCTCGACCTGCGCCGCGAGCCGATGCAGCGCAACCTGCGCCTTCGGCACCGCGCGGCCACCGCGGCGCGCGCGTTCCTCGACGCGCAGGGCTTCATCGACATCGAGACGCCCGTGCTCTACAAGTCGACGCCCGAGGGCGCGCGCGAATTCCTCGTGCCTTCGCGCCTGCACGACGGCCATTTCTACGCGCTGCCGCAGAGCCCGCAGCTGTTCAAGCAGATGCTGATGATCGCGGGCTTCGACCGCTACTACCAGATCGTCAAGTGCTTCCGCGACGAGGACCTGCGCGCCGACCGGCAGCCCGAGTTCACGCAGATCGACATCGAGACCTCGTTCCTCGGGGAACAGGAGATCCGCGCGCTGATGGAGCGGCTGACGCGTCACATGTTCCGCGAGGTGCTCGGCGCCGATCTGCCCGATCCGTTCCCGGTGATGCGCTACGACGAGGCCATGCGCGACTACGGCGTGGACAAGCCCGACCTGCGGATACCGCTCAAGCTCACCGAGCTGACCGACGTCATGCAGGAAGTCGAGTTCAAGGTGTTCTCGGCGCCCGCGCGCCTGGCCGACGGGCGCGTGGCGGCGTTGCGCGTTCCCGGAGGCGGGCAGCTGACGCGCGGCGAGATTGACGGCTACACCGAGTTCGTGAAGGCGCTCGGCGCGAAGGGGCTCGCCTGGATCAAGGTGAACGCGCGCGCCCGGGGCGCCGAAGGCCTGCAGTCGCCGATCGTAAAGAACCTGCACGCCGGGGCGCTCGCGGCGGTCCTCGAGCGCACCGGGGCCGCGGACGGCGACCTGCTGTTCTTCGCCGCGGACCGGGCGGAAGCGGCCAACGCGTGCATCGGTGCGCTGCGCCAGCGTGTCGGCCATGATCGCGGCCTGGTGGAGCCGGGATGGCGCCCGCTGTGGGTGGTCGACTTTCCCATGTTCGAGTTCGACGAGGAATCGAATCTGTGGAAGGCCCGCCACCATCCGTTCACCAGCCCGAAGGACGGGCACGAGCAGTACCTGGAATCCGCGCCCGGCAAGGCATACGCCAAGGCCTACGACCTGGTGCTCAACGGCTGGGAGGTCGCCGGCGGCTCGGTGCGCATCCACCGCCAGGAGGTCCAGCAGCAGGTGTTCCGCGGGCTGAAGATCTCGCCGGAGGAGCAGCGGGCGAAGTTCGGCTTCCTGCTGGACGCGCTGCAGTACGGGGCGCCGCCGCACGGCGGCATTGCGTTCGGTTTCGACCGGCTGGTCGCGCTGATGGCCGGCGCGGAAGCGATTCGTGACGTGATCGCCTTCCCGAAGACGCAGCGCGGCCAGGACCTGCTGACGGGCGCGCCCTCGCCGGTCGCCGAGAAGCAGCTGCGCGAGCTGCACATCCGGCTGCGCAACCCGGCGCAGTGAGAGCGGTCCTGGCGCTCGCCCTCGCTTGCGCCTTCGGCGCATGGGCGGGGGAGATCGCGGTGCGCGATCTGCCGCCCGAAGCACGGCTGACGCTGGCGCGCATCGATGCCGGTGGGCCGTTTCCCTACGCGCGCGACGGCTCGACGTTCCGCAACCGCGAGCGGCTTTTGCCGTCCCGGCCGAGCGGCTACTATCGCGAGTACACGGTGCAGACGCCCGGCGCGCGGGATCGCGGTGCGCGGCGCATCGTCGCGGGCGAGGGCGGCGAGCGCTACTTCACGGCGGATCACTACCGCAGCTTCGCGCGCATACGGGAATAGGACATGGGCAAGCTCACGCAGAGACTGAGCGACGCGACGCGTTCCGGCGTCTACCGCTCGACGGGCACGGCGGAAATCGAGGATGCGGTGCGCGGCACGCGGCTGGATCTGGCGCATGTGGCGCTCGGCGGCGTCGAAGACAAGGACGGCCTGCTCGGCCGGCTGGCGCAGGCGCTCGGCTTTCCCGAGTGGTTCGGCGGCAACTGGGACGCGCTCGAGGATTGCCTGTGCGATCTCGCCTGGCGGCCCGGCGACGGACACGTGGTCGTGCTGGACGGCGGCGATGCGCTGGGCGTGGACGACATGGGCGTGCTCGTGGACGTGCTGTCGTCCTGCGCCGCGTACTGGGCGGAGCGCGGCCGGCCGTTCTTCGCGGTGTTCGTCGATCCGCAGCATGCGCTCGCCCTGCCCGAGCTCTTCCGCGCCAAGGGCGCTGCCGCGTGAAGCTGCCGGTGTCGGTGCTCGTGGTGATCCACACGCCGGCGCTCGAGGTGCTGCTGCTCGAGCGGGCCGCGCGTCCCGGATTCTGGCAGTCGGTGACCGGATCGCTCGAGTCGCTCGAGGAGCCGGCGCGCGCCGCCGCGCGGCGAGAGGTGCGCGAGGAAACGGGGATCGACGTCGGCCCCGAGGCGCTCCTCGATTGGAAGATCGCGCACGCGTTCGAGATCTACGCGCACTGGCGCGGGCGCTTCCCCCCTGGGACGACGCACAACACGGAGCACGTCTTCAGCCTCGAGCTGCCCGCGCGGGCGCGGGTACGGCTCGCGCCGGACGAGCACCGCGCGCAGCGCTGGCTGCCGTGGCGCGCGGCCGCGCAGGCCTGCTTCTCCTGGTCCAATCGCGACGTCATCCGCATGCTGCCGGGGAGGGGGGCGCCTTCATGAGCGACGCGCTGCGCGTCGTGACGCTCAACATCCACAAGGGCCTTTCGCAGTTCAACCGGCGCATGGTCATTCACGAGCTGCGCGAGGGCCTGAACACCCTCGAGCCCGACCTGGTGTTCCTGCAGGAAGTGCAGGGCTTGAACGAGCGCCACGCGCTGCGCTACGCGACCTGGCCGAGCACGCCGCAGCACGAGTACCTTAGGCAGGACGGCTGGCAGTACGCCTACGGCCTCAACCGGGTCCACCACTACGGACACTATGGCAACGCGGTGCTGTCGCGCTTCCCGATCGTGTCGATGGAGAACGCGGACATCTCCAGCCATCGCTTCGAGCGGCGCGGGCTGCTGCACTGCGTGCTGTCCGTGCCGGGCTGGCGGCGCAACCTGCACTGCCTGTGCGTGCACCTTTCCCTGCACGAGCGTGGGCGCCGGCGCCAGCTCGACGCGATCGTCGAGCGCCTCGGCGAGGTGGCGGCGCGTGGCATGCCGATCGTCGTCGCCGGCGACTTCAACGACTGGCGCCAGCGCGCGACGCGGGTGCTGGCGGAGCGGCTCGGCATGCAGGAGGTGACCGCGATCTACGGCAAGCGCCCGGCACGCACTTTCCCGAGCCTGCTGCCGGTGCTGCGCCTGGACCGCATCTACGTGCGCGGGTTCAGCGTAGTCGAGGCGAGCGTGCATGTCGGCGCGCCCTGGTCGCTGCTGTCCGACCATCTCGCCCTGGGCGCGGTGCTCAAGCGGATGTAGCGCGATGCAGTACCTCGACGGCAACCGGCTGACGCTGCTGCGCAACGGCGAGCAGTACTTTCCGGCCCTGGTCGGGGCGATCGACGGCGCGCGCGACGAGGTCTTCCTCGAAACCTACATCTTCGCGGACGACGAAACCGGCAGCCTCGTCACCGACGCGCTGGCGCGCGCCGCTGCGCGCGGCGTGGCCGTGCACCTGCTGATCGACGGCTTCGGCGCGCGCGACTTCGCGCCGCGCTTTCGCCGCGTGCTGCGCGAGGCGGGTGCGCAAGTGCTCGTGTTCCGGCCTGACATCAGTCCGTGGAGCCTGCGGCGCAACCGTCTGCGGCGCATGCACCGCAAGCTCGCCTGCGTGGACGGTCTTGTCGCTTTCGTGGGCGGCATCAACGTGATCGACGACTTCGACGCGCCGGACGACACGACGCCGCGCCACGACTATGCCGTGCGCGCCGAAGGCCCGCTCGCCGTGCAGGTGCGCGCGGCGGCGGCGCAGCTCTGGGTGCGCGTGGCGCGGACCGCGGGCCACGGCCGCGTGCTGCTCGCCGCGCCGCCGGCGCCCGCACCGCTCGTGCCAGGTCAGCGCGCAGTGCTGGTGATCCGAGACAGCCTGCGGCACCGGCGCGATATCGAGGATGCGTATCTCGAGCTGATCGACGCCGCACGCGAGGAGATCCTGATCGCCAGCGCGTACTTCTTCCCGGGGCGGCGCTTCCGCCACGCCCTGGTGAGTGCGGCGCGGCGGGGCGTGCGCGTGGTGCTGCTGGTGCAGGGCCTGGTCGAGTACGTCCTGCCGCACTATGCGTCGCGCGCCCTCTATGGATCGCTGCTTGAGGCCGGCATCCGCATCGAGGAGTATCACCACAGCTTCCTGCACGCCAAGGTGGCGGTGTTCGATGGCTGCCGGGCGAGTGTCGGCTCCTCCAACATCGATCCCTTCAGCCTGCTGCTCGCGCGCGAAGCGAATGTCTTCGCGGATGACGTCGGCTTTTCCGCCGAACTTCGCGCGAGCCTGGAGGACGCGATACGCTCGGGTGCGCGCACGCTGCCGCCGCTGGCCTGGCGGCGCCGGCCGCTGTGGCGCCGCGCTTGGAACTGGATTGCCTACGGCATTGGCCGACTGCTCATCAACTTCGCCTCCTACGAGCGCTATCACTAGGACTAGGCAAGCGGCTCGATGCGGTCGCCGACCCGGATGCGGCCCGGCCGCTGCACCGAGTAGCGTACGCCGAACACCGGTTCGCCATCGCGCATGCGCATGCGCGCCAGGGTGCGCAGCGGCTCCTCGCCGAGCGCGGTGCCGAGGTCCTGATCGATGGTCGTGACTTCGCAGCGCCCGCAGGCGTGCTCGGGCGTGAGCACGGCATCGCCCATCCGCAGGCGGGTCCAGCTGTCCGCGTCGAACGCGCTGGCGCCGGCGACAACAATGTTGGGTCGGAAGCGGGCCATCGGCACCGGCTCGGCCATGGCTTCATTCAGCGCATCGAGCGATGCCGTGTTCACGACCAGCAGCGCGGCGGCGTCGCCGAGGGCGAGCGATGCGCCCCTGCGTTGGACGGGGCGCTCGAGCCTCGCCAGTTCGAGCGGGGTTCGGAACCAGCGCGCGAAGACCGCGCCAAACGCGCCGCCGGCGAGCCGGACCTCGGCGTCGCGACTCCAGACGCGAACCACCGCGCTCCTGACGAACGCTTCCGGCGGAACTTCGAGCGATTCGCCGTCGAACTCGATGTGCAGTCTCTCCGCGGACCGCGAGACGCGCAGGCGAGCCAGACCGGGGTCGTCGCGCTGCGTAAAGGCGTGCCCGCCCGGCCGCGCGAGGCAGTAGCGGCGGTCCTCGCGCGGGCCCATCTCGTCGAGCTCGATCTCCTGCGCCCCGACCGCCGCCGCGCCCTTGAGCGGATAGACGGCCAGAGACGCTACACGCATTTCACGCGGCCCTGCTCGAGCGCAGGCACGATGGGCAACGCATCGAAGCGGGCGGCGAACTCGACCTCGTGCCCGAGGCCGCGCTCGACCATCATCCTGCCCACGCGGCAGTCGCGCAGCACCTGCGGGACGGCGCTAGCGCGGTAGAACGCCAGCGCGGCGCGCGCGGCGTCTGAGAAATCGGCACCCGAACCAAGGAGCTGCGCGAAGCGGTCGACGAAGCAGCCCGCGCCGTAGAAGTCCTCGAGATTGAAATTCCCGCCGGAGCCGGAGCACAGGATGAGCACGGTGTCGCGCGGGTGCTCGGCGACGATGCGCTCCGCCACCGCGCGCGCGTTGAGCAGCGCCCCGCAGTACACGCGCTTCGCGCCCGCAGCGAGCGTCATGGCGACGGTGCCATTGGTCGTCGAATAGATGACGGTCTTGTCCCGTACGCCGTGCGCGACGAGCGCGAGCGGCGCGGGGTGGGCGAATCCCGGCAGGGTCTCCGCGTACAGCTCGCCCGACAGCACATAGCTGTCCGGCGCGTGGCGCGCGCCCGCGGCGCGCGCCGCAGATTCGTCGGCGACCGGCAGTACCTCCGCAGCGCCGTGGCCGAGGGCCGCCACCATGGTGGTGGTGGCGAACAGGATGTCGAGCACCACGACGATCTTGCCCGGCACGCGCACCTCGTCGAGCTCCTCCTTGCGCGTCAGCACGTGGATGCGGTGGTTGAGCTCGATCCTGGCGCTCATTGCGCCGGCCGCCTGCCGAACATGCCCCAGCCTTCCATCGACATCACCACCTCGCCATGCTGGTTGAGCGCCTCGGTGCGCGAGCGCAGCAGCCCCACGCCGGGGCGGCTCTGCGAGGCGCGCGACTCCAGCACGGTGCGGCGATAGCAGATGGTGTCGCCGGGCCGCACGGGCTTGAGCCAGCGGATGTTGTCCAGGCCCGGTGAGCCCAGGCTCACCGCGCGATTGATGTAGGTCTCGCAGTTGAGGCGCATGCACACCGCGCAGGTGTGCCAGCCGCTGGCGATAAGGCCGCCGAAGGCCGAGCGCTTCGCGGCGACCGGATCGGTATGGAATGGCTGCGGGTCGAATTGCCTGGCGAACTCGATGATCTCGGCCTCGGCGAACGTGTGGCAGCCCATTTCGATGGTTTCGCCGACCCTGAAGTCCTCCCAGTAGAGCGTCATTGCGCGGGCGCCGTCCTTTCGAATGCCAGCACGCGCTGGCGAAACTCCTCGGGCAGCGGCACTGCGGTCTTGGCTTGCGGATGGGCGTTCACGTACACGAGCTCCGCGGTGATCAGCAGGTCGGCCGCGCCGCGCCAGATCTCGAACAGGAAGGTCATGCTGCTTCGCCCCAGCCTGGACGCGCGGCAGAGCACCTCCAGTTCGTCCTCGTAGTGCGCGGAGCCCAGGTACTCGACGGTGGCCTTGCGCAGGAACACGTCGCTGGCGTAGCGCTCCACGTACCCCTCCGGGTAGGGTAGCCCGATGGCGCGCCAGTAGTCCGCGATCGCCGTGTCGATGTAGGTCAGGTAGTGGCCGTTGAACACGATCTTCTGCATGTCCACCTCGGCCCAGCGCACGCGCAGCCGGTGACAGCAGGCAAACTCTTCGCGGGGCATCGCATCCGTCTCCGCAGGCTAATTGCGCAATGTTATCTTGCAGGTGGGCACGGAACGCGTGCCGCGCGCGGACGACCATGGATGCCGAGGTGCTTCGAGCGATGGCGCGCTGGCCGCAGGTGCCGGCGGTGTACGGCTGGCTGGCGCTCGATCGGCGGGGCAATTGGCTGCTGAGGCACCCCGGGCAGGAGACTTTCGGGCGCATCGGCAACGCCGCGCTGCGCGCGTTCATCGCCCGGAACTACGCGGTCGACGCGCGTGGCTGCTGGTATTTCCAGAACGGGCCGCAGCGTGTGTACGTGACGCTGGCTTACACCCCGTTCGTGCTGCGCTATGCCGGGGAGACGCTGGTCGACCAGTGCGGCGCGCCGCTCGCCCCGCGCGAGACCTTCGTCGACGAGGAGGGCTCCGTGCTTCTGGTGGGCGCGCAGGGCGTGGGGCTGCTGGATGATCGCGACCTGGGCATTTTCGAATCTCGCCTGGACGCCGATTGGCAGTCCCTGCCGCGGCTGGCGCGCGGTGCGGTTCCAGGTCGCTTCGGCTTCGCCTCCGCGCCCTCGGATTCCTTGCGCTGAGCAACTTTCCTCTTTATAATCCGGCCTCTTTTTTAACGCCTGGGCGGCTCCGCTTCTACGGACGAGGCCGCCCGGTTTGTTTCTGGGAACAGAAAATAATGCCTACCGTCAACCAGTTAAGGCGCGGAATCCGGGCGGCTAAGCCGCCGAAGTCCAAGGTGCCGGCGCTTGCTGGATCCCCGCAGAAGCGCGGCGTTTGCACGCGCGTTTACACCACGACGCCGAAAAAGCCGAACTCGGCGCTGCGCAAGGTGGCCAAGGTCCGCCTGACCAACGGCTTCGAGGTCATCGGCTACATCGGTGGCGAGGGGCACAACCTGCAGGAGCACTCCGTGGTGCTGATCCGCGGCGGGCGCGTGAAGGACCTGCCCGGCGTGCGCTATCACATCGTGCGCGGGTCGCTCGACACGCAGGGCGTGAAGGACCGCAAGCAGAGCCGCTCGAAATACGGCGCCAAGGCGCCGAAGTCGGCCTGAGGCGAGGAGGGGACACCATGCCACGCCGCCGAGAGGTACCCAAGCGCGAGATCCTGCCGGATCCCAAGTTCAATCACCCCGACGTCGCCAAGTTCATCAACGTGCTGATGACGCGCGGCAAGAAGTCGGTCGCCGAAGGCATCGTCTACCGGGCCTTCGACGTGATCAAGACCAAGTCGGGCAAGGACCCGATCGAGGTGTTCACGCAGGCCGTGCAGAACGTGAAGCCCGTCGTCGAGGTGAAGAGCCGGCGCGTGGGCGGGGCCAACTACCAGGTGCCGGTGGAAGTGCGGCCGGTGCGGCGCGTGGCGCTCGCCATGCGCTGGATCCGCGAGGCGGCGCAGAAGCGCGGCGAGAAGTCGATGACCGTGCGCCTGGCCGGCGAGCTGCAGGAGGCCGCGGAGGGCCGCGGCGGCGCAATGAAGAAGCGCGAGGAAGTGCACCGCATGGCGGACGCCAACAAGGCGTTCGCCCACTACAGGTTCTGAAGGGATTCTGGTGAGCATCGTGGCACGCAAGACCCCCATCGAGCGGTACCGGAACATCGGCATCTCGGCGCACATCGACGCCGGGAAGACCACGACCACGGAGCGCATCCTGTTCTACACGGGCGTGTCGCACAAGATGGGCGAGGTGCACGACGGCGCCGCGGTCATGGACTGGATGGAGCAGGAGCAGGAGCGCGGCATCACCATCACCTCCGCGGCCACCACGTGCTTCTGGAAGGGCATGGATCAGTCCTATCCCGAGCACCGCATCAACATCATCGACACGCCGGGTCACGTGGACTTCACCATCGAGGTGGAGCGCTCGATGCGCGTGCTGGACGGCGCCTGCATGGTGTACGACGCGGTGGCCGGCGTGCAGCCGCAGTCGGAGACGGTGTGGCGCCAGGCCAACAAGTACCGCGTGCCGCGCCTGGCGTTCATCAACAAGATGGACCGCGTCGGCGCGAATTTCTTCAAGTCCTACGACCACATCCGCAACCGCCTGAAGGGCAATCCGGTGCCGATCCAGATCCCGATCGGCGCGGAGGACAAGTTCGCCGGCGTGGTGGATCTGGTGACCATGGACGCGATCTACTGGGACGATGCGACCCAGGGCATGAAGTTCGAGAGGAAGCCCGTGCCCGCCGAGCTCGCGGCGCAGGCCAAGGAGTGGCGCGACAAGATGGTCGAGGCGGCCGCCGAGGCGAACGAAGAGCTGATGAACAAATACCTCGAGACGGGCGAGCTGTCCCTCGAGGAAGTGAAGCGCGGCCTGCGTCTACGGACCATCTCCAACGAGATCGTGCCGATGCTGTGCGGCACGGCCTTCAAGAACAAGGGCGTGCAGGCCATGCTGGACGCGGTCATCGACTACCTGCCCTCGCCCGTGGACATCCCGCCGGTGAAGGGCGAGAACGACAAGGGCGAGCCCGACGTGCGCAAGCCCGGCGACGACGAGCCGTTCGCGGCGCTGGCGTTCAAGATCATGACGGATCCGTTCGTCGGGCAGCTGTCGTTCATCCGCGTGTACTCGGGCGTGCTGAGCTCCGGCGATACGGTGTACACCTCGGTGCGCGGCAGGAAAGAGCGCATCGGCCGGCTGCTGCAGATGCACGCCAACGAGCGCCAGGAGATCAAGGAAGTGCGCGCGGGCGACATCGCCGCCGTGGTCGGACTGAAGGACGTGATCACGGGTGAGACGATCTGCGACGTGAACAAGGTCATCACGCTCGAGCGCATGGAGTTCCCCGATCCCGTGATCTCGCAGGCGGTCGAGCCCAAGACCAAGGTGGACCAGGAGAAGATGGGCGTGGCGCTCGGGCGCCTGGCGCAGGAGGATCCGTCGTTCCGTGTGCGCACCGACGAGGAGTCGGGACAGACCATTATCTCGGGCATGGGCGAGCTGCACCTGGAGATCCTCGTCGACCGCATGAAGCGCGAGTTCGGCGTCGAGGCCTCCGTCGGCAAGCCGCAGGTGGCCTACCGCGAGACCTTCAAGAAGTCGCTCGATTCCGAGGGCAAGTTCATCAAGCAATCCGGCGGCCGGGGGCAGTACGGCCACGTCTGGCTCAAGCTCGAGCCGCAGCCCGCGGGCGTGGGCTACGAGTTCGTCGATGCCGTCAAGGGCGGCCGGGTGCCGCGCGAGTTCATCCCGGCGGTCAAGAAGGGTGTGGACGAGGCGCTGCGCGACGGCGTGCTTGCCGGCTACCCGGTGGTGGACGTGAAGGTGACGCTGTTCGACGGCTCCTCGCACGAGGTGGACTCGAACGAGAACGCGTTCAAGATGGCCGCAATTTTCGCCTTCAAGGACGGTATGCGCAGCGCGCAGCCGGTGCTGCTCGAGCCGATCATGGCCGTCGAGGTGGAGACGCCGGTCGAGTTCGTAGGCAACGTGATCGGCGACCTGTCCGCGCGCCGGGGCGTTCTGCAAGGGCAGGAAGACGTCGTCGGCACCATGGTAATCAAGGCCGAGGTGCCGCTCGGCGAGATGTTCGGCTACTCGACGACCATGCGCTCGCTGTCGCAGGGCCGCGCCACCTACACGATGGAATTCAAGCACTACGCCGAGGCGCCGCGCAGCGTCGCCGATTCGATCATCAAGAAGGACGACAAGGAAAAGAAGTAGGAGCGCGACATGGCAAAAGGCAAATTCGAGCGTACCAAGCCGCACGTGAACGTGGGCACGATCGGTCACGTGGATCATGGCAAGACGACGCTGACGGCGGCGATCACGCACGTGCTGTCGAAGAAGTTTGGCGGCGAGGCGAAGAACTACGACCAGATTGACGCGGCGCCGGAGGAAAAGGCGCGCGGCATCACGATCAACACGGCGCACGTGGAGTACGAGACGGAAAAGCGCCACTACGCGCACGTGGACTGCCCGGGGCACGCGGACTACATCAAGAACATGATCACCGGGGCGGCGCAGATGGATGGCGCGATTCTGGTGGTGTCGGCGGCCGACGGGCCGATGCCGCAGACGCGCGAGCACATTTTGCTGGCGCGCCAGGTGGGGGTGCCCTACATCGTGGTGTTCCTGAACAAGGCCGACATGGTCGATGACAAGGAGCTGCTCGAGCTCGTGGAAGTCGAGGTGCGCGAGTTGCTTTCCAAGTACGACTTCCCCGGGGACAAGACCCCGATCGTGATCGGCTCGGCGCTGAAGGCGCTGGAGGGCGACAAGGGCGATCTGGGGGAAGGGGCGATCATGAAGCTGGCCGATGCGCTGGACTCCTACATCCCGCAGCCCAAGAGGGCGATCGACGGGCCGTTCCTGATGCCGGTGGAGGACGTGTTCTCCATCTCGGGCCGGGGCACGGTGGTCACGGGGCGCGTGGAGCGCGGCATGATCAAGGTGGGCGAGGAGATCGAGATCGTGGGGATCCGGCCGACCACCAAGACGGTGTGCACGGGCGTGGAGATGTTCAGGAAGCTCTTGGACGAGGGCCAGGCGGGGGACAACGTGGGCATTTTGCTGCGCGGCACCAAGCGCGAGGAAGTCGAGCGCGGACAGGTGCTGGCCAAGCCGGGCTCGATCACGCCGCACGCGAAGTTCGAGTGCGAGGTGTACGTGCTGTCGAAGGAAGAGGGCGGGCGGCACACGCCGTTTTTCAACAACTACCGACCGCAGTTCTACTTCCGCACGACCGACGTGACCGGGGCGGTGGAGCTGCCGAAGGGCACCGAGATGGTGATGCCGGGGGACAACATCAAGATGGTGGTGACGCTGATCACGCCGGTGGCCATGGAGCAGGGCTTGCGCTTTGCCATCCGCGAGGGCGGCAAGACCGTCGGCGCCGGCGTCGTCGCCAAGGTGATCGAGTAACGCCGACATGCAGAATCAACGCATCCGCATCCGCCTCAAGGCGTTCGACTACCGGCTGATCGACCAGTCGGCGCTCGAGATCGTCGATACGGCGAAGCGCACGGGCGCAGTGGTGCGCGGCCCGGTGCCGCTGCCGACGCGCAAGCAGCGCTTCGACCTGCTGCGCTCGCCGCATATCGACAAGGCGTCGCGCGACCAGCTGGAGATCCGCACGCACCTGCGGCTGATGGACATCATCGACCCGACGGACAAGACGGTGGACGCGCTGATGAAGCTCGACCTGCCGGCGGGCGTGGACGTGGAGATCAAGGTTCAGTAGGACGCAGCACGAGGTGAAGTGCCGGCCAACAGGAGCCGGCGCCCGCAACCGCGCCTGGAGGCGCGGCGGGTCAACCATAAGAGGACGGTATGACGATAGGACTGGTCGGCCGCAAGGTCGGCATGACGCGCATCTTCGCCGAGGACGGCAGCACGCTGCCGGTGACGGTGCTCGACGTCTCCGACAACCGCATTGCCCAGATCAAGACGCCGGAGAAGGATGGCTATGCCGCCGTGCAGATCGCCTTCGGCAAGCGCCGCACGAGCCGCGTGCGCAAGCCGCTGGCCGGCCACCTGGCGAAGGCCGCCGTCGAGGCCGGGCACCTGCTGAAAGAGTTCCGCGCCGACGCCAAGGCGCTGGAGAGCCTCAAGGTCGGCAGCAAGGTCGGGGTCGACCTGTTCAAGGTCGGGCAGAAGGTGGACGTGCAGGGCGTGACGATCGGCAAGGGCTTTGCCGGCGTCATCAAGCGCCACCACTTCTCGTCGAACCGCGCCTCGCACGGCAATTCGATCTCGCACAACAAGCCCGGGTCGACCGGCCAGAACCAGGATCCTGGGCGCGTGTTTCCGGGCAAGCGCATGGCGGGACACCTCGGCGACAAGAAGCGCACGACCTCCAATCTGACGATCGTGCGCGTGGACGTGGAGCGCCAGCTGCTGCTCGTCAAGGGCGCCGTACCGGGATCGCGTGGCGGCGACGTCGTCGTGCGTCCGGCGGCCAAGGCTTGAGGAGGCGACGTGGAACTCAAGCTGATCAATGACCAGGGCGCGGCCGGGACGACCAGCGTGGCCGACGCGATCTTCGGACGCGAATTCAACGAGTCGCTCGTGCACCAGATCGTGGTCGCCTACCAGGCCAACGCCCGGCGCGGCACGCGCAAGCAGAAGGAGCGCAGCGAGATCGCCAAGTCGACGCGCAAGCCCTGGCGGCAGAAGGGCACCGGGCGGGCGCGCGCCGGCATGGCCTCGAGCCCGCTGTGGCGCGGCGGCGGCAAGATCTTCGCCGCCAGCCCGGACGAGAACTTCGCGCACAAGGTCAACCGCAAGATGATGCGCGCCGGGATGACGTCGATCCTGTCGCAGCTCGCGCGCGAGGACCGCATCCGCGTGGTGGACGAGTTCAAGGTCGAGGCGCCCAAGACCAAGCTGCTGGCGCAGAAGGTCAAGGCGATGGGCTTCGACGAGGTGCTGGTGATCACCGACGAGGTGGACCAGAACCTGGAGCTCTCCTCGCGCAACCTGCCGAATGTCGCAGTGCTCCCGGTGCGCCAGACCAATCCGGTCGCGCTGGTGCGCTTCCCGCACGTGCTGCTGACGCGCAAGGCGCTCGCGCGCCTGGAGGAGATGTACAAATGACGGCGCCCAGGAAGTACGCCGCCGAGCGGCTCATGAATGTCGTGCTGGCGCCGGTGGTGTCAGAGAAGAGCACGCTGGTGGCCGACAAGAACCGGCAGTACGTGTTCCGCGTGGCGGACAGCGCCACCAAGCCCGAGGTGAAGGCCGCCATCGAACTGCTGTTCAAGACCAAGGTGCAGTCGGTCACGGTGCTCAACGTCAAGGGCAAGGAAAAGCGCTTCGGGCGCTTCATGGGGCGGCGGCGCAACTGGAAGAAGGCGTACGTGCGCCTCGCGGCCGGGCAGGAAATCAACTTTGGCGCGACGGAGTAAGCGATGCCACTGGTCAAGGTAAAACCGACTTCCCCGGGGCGGCGCGCCCTGGTGAAGGTGGTCACGCCCGGGCTGCACAAGGGCGAGCCGCACTGGCCGCTGACGGCGCGGCAGTCGAAGACGAACGGGCGCAACAATCAGGGGCGCGTCACGATGCGCCACAAGGGCGGCGGCCACAAGCAGCACTACCGCTTGATCGACTTCCGCCGCAACAAGGACGGCATCGTCGCGCGCGTCGAGCGGCTGGAGTACGACCCGAACCGCAGCGCGCACCTCGCGCTGCTGCTGTACGCCGACGGCGAGCGGCGCTACGTGCTGGCGCCCAAGGGCGTCGCGGCGGGCGCGCAGCTGGTTTCCGGCGTCGAGGCGCCGATCAAGGCAGGCAACGCGCTGCCGCTGCGCAGCATCCCGGTGGGTACCACCGTGCACTGCATCGAGATGCTGCCGGGCAAGGGGGCGCAGCTGGCCCGCTCCGCGGGCGCCTCGGCGCAGCTGCTGGCGCGCGAAGGCTCCTATGCGCAGCTGCGGCTGCGCTCGGGCGAGATCCGCAAGGTGCATGTCGACTGCCGCGCCACCATCGGCGAGGTCGGCAACGAGGAGCACAACCTGGAATCCATCGGCAAGGCGGGCCGCAAGCGCTGGCGCGGCGTGCGGCCGACGGTGCGCGGCGTGGCGATGAACCCCATCGACCACCCGCACGGCGGCGGCGAAGGACGCACCGCGGCGGCGCAGCCGCCGGTGTCGCCGTGGGGCGTGCAGACCAAGGGCTACAAGACCCGGCGCAACAAGCGCACGCAGGTGATGATCGTGCGCGACCGGCGCACCAAGTAACGGCTAGAGGCGACACATGGCACGCTCCATCAAGAAGGGACCCTTCGTCGACCGGCACCTGCTGGACAAGGTGGCGGCGGCGCGCGCGTCGAACGACAAGCGTCCGATCAAGACCTGGTCGCGCCGCTCGACGGTCATGCCGGAATTCATCGGCCTGACGGTCGCCGTGCACAACGGCAAGCAGCACATTCCCGTGTACATCACGGAGAACATGGTCGGCCACAAGCTCGGCGAGTTCGCGCTGACGCGCATGTTCAAGAGCCACTCGGCGGTCGGCAAGAAGACGGCGGAAGCGGTGGGCGGCGGTCGCCCGGGCGGCGCGCCGGGCGCCGCCGCGCCGGCAGCCGCCGCGCCTGCCGCGGCGCCCGCGGTGCCGGCGGCCAAGAAATAGAGGGCGACATGGAAACCCGAGCGACACTGCGCAGCGTACGGCTTTCGGCCCAGAAGGGCCGCCTGGTGGCGGACATGATCCGTGGCCAGCCCGTGGACAAGGCGCTCAGCATCCTCGCGTTCACGCCGAAGAAGGGCGCCGGGATCATCAAGAAGGTGCTCGAGTCGGCGATCGCCAACGCGGAGCACAACGACGGCGCGGACATCGACACGCTCAAGGTGAAGAGCGTGCTGGTCGAGCGCGGCTCGTTTCTCAAGCGCTTCCATGCGCGTGCCAAGGGGCGGGGCACGCGCGTGCACAAGCACACCTGCAATATCTACGTGACTGTCGGCGACTAGGGATCTCGCACATGGGACAAAAGATCAATCCGATCGGCTTCCGGCTCGCGGTCAACCGCAATTGGAGCTCGCGCTGGTATGCCAGCAGCCGGCAGTTCCCGGGCATGCTCGCGGAGGACATCAAGGTGCGCGATTTCCTCAAGAAGAAGCTGGCACACGCCTCGGTCGGCCGGGTGCTGATCGAGCGCCCGGCGAAGGACGCGCGCATCACCATCTTTTCCGCGCGCCCGGGCGTCGTCATCGGCAAGAAGGGCGAGGAGATCGAGGCGCTCAAGGCTGAGCTGCGCCGCCTGATGGGCGTGCAGCAGGTGCACGTGAACATCGAGGAGATCCGCAAGCCCGAGATCGACGCCCAGTTGATCGCCGATTCGATCGCGCAGCAGCTGGAGAAGCGCATCATGTTCCGCCGCGCGATGAAGCGCGCCATGCAGAACGCGATGCGCCTGGGCGCGCAGGGCATCAAGATCATGAGCGCGGGGCGGCTGAACGGCATCGAGATCGCGCGCACCGAGTGGTACCGGGAAGGGCGCGTGCCGCTGCATACGCTGCGCGCCGACATCGACTACGGCTTTGGCGAGGCGAAGACGACCTACGGCGTGATCGGCATCAAGGTCTGGGTCTACAAGGGCGAAGTCGTGCCGAAGGCCGAGGCGCAGGCGGCGCAGGCGGCCGCCATTCCGGCGGCGGCGCCGGTGGCCGAGGCGCCGGCCGAGCCGAAGCGCGCGAAGAAGCCCGTGCCGCGGCCGGCGGGACGCCGCGCGCCGGCCAGGGCCAAGCCCGCGGGCGAGAGGAAGGCGAAGAAGCCCGAGGCGGCTGCGCCCAAGACGACGGTGAAGCGCGCGAAGAAGGTGGTCAAGGAAGACGGCGGAGAGAAGAAGGAGTAAGCCATGCTGCAGCCGGCACGAACCAAGTACAGAAAGCAGCAAAAGGGGCGTAACACCGGGTACGCGACGCGCGGCAACAAGGTGTCCTTCGGCGAATACGGGCTCAAGGCCGTGGGGCGCGGCCGGCTGACCGCGCGCCAGCTCGAGGCGGCGCGCCGCGCGCTTTCGCGCCACATCAAGCGGGGCGGTCGCGTGTGGATCCGGGTGTTTCCCGACAAGCCGATCTCGCAGAAGCCCGCCGAGGTGCGCATGGGCAACGGCAAGGGCAACCCGGAGTACTTCGTCTGCGAGATCCAGCCGGGCAAGATCATCTACGAGATGGACGGCGTGGAGGCGGCGGTCGCCAAGGAGGCGTTCGCGCTCGCCTCGGCGAAGCTGCCGTTCAAGACCATCGTCGTGCAACGGATGCTGGGGTAGCCATGAAGGCAAGCGAACTACGCGCCAAGAACGGCGACGAGCTGCAGAAGGAGCTGAACGAGCTGCTGAAGGCCCAATTCGGCCTGCGCATGCAGCTCGCCACCCAGCAGCTCGGCAACACCAGCCAGATCAAGAAGGTGCGCCGCGACATCGCGCGCGTGCGCACCGTGCTCAAGGAAAAGGCGGGCAAATGAGCCAGGCAGAAGCGCAGAAACCGCAGGCGTCCCGCAATCGCACCCTGACGGGGCGGGTGGTCAGCGACCGCATGCAGAAGACGGTCACGGTGCTCGTGCAGCGCCGCGTCAAGCACCCGGTCGTCGGCAAGACGATCACTCTGTCCAAGAAGTACCACGCGCATGTGGAGAGCGGCGAGGTGCGGCAGGGCGACCTGGTGGAGATCGCGGAGTGCCGGCCGATCTCCCGGACCAAGTCGTGGAAGGTGACGCGCCTGATCGAGAAGTCGAAGGCCGTCTGACGTTGCCTAGGGCGCGCGTTTCACGCTAGAATTCGCGCCTTTTCGCCCCGTACGGGGTCCAAAACTGCCCGCGCCCCGGCGTGGAGCAAGTTGGATGGAGAGTTACCGATGATTCAGATGCAGTCGATACTGGACGTGGCCGACAACACGGGCGCGCGTGCCGTCATGTGCATCAAGGTGCTGGGCGGCTCCAAGCGTCGGTACGCCAACATCGGCGACATCATCAAGGTGAGCGTCAAGGACGCCGCGCCGCGCGGGCGGGTCAAGAAGGGCGAGATCTACCACGCGGTGGTCGTGCGCACGGCCAAGGGCGTGCGGCGCGCCGACGGGTCGCTGATTCGCTTCGACTCCAACGCGGCGGTGCTGCTGACGCCGAAGTTCGAGCCGATCGGCACGCGCATCTTCGGCCCGGTCACGCGCGAGCTGCGCAGCGAGCGCTTCATGAAGATCGTGTCGCTCGCGCCCGAGGTTCTTTGAGCGCCACAACCAGGAACAGAGCCATGCAACGCATCCGCAAGGGCGACGAAGTGGTCGTCATCTCCGGCCGGGACAAGGGCAAGCGCGGCACCGTGCTGCGCCGCGTCGATGCCGAGTTCGTGGTGGTGGAGGGCGTCAACCGCGTGAAGAAGCACACGCGGCCGAACCCGATGAAGGGCTTGACCGGCGGCATCGTCGACAAGGACATGCCGATCCACGTCTCGAACATCGCGCTGTTCAATCCGGCGACGAAGAAGGCCGACCGGGTCGGCTTCAAGCAACTCGACGACGGGCGCAAGGTGCGCGTGTTCAAGTCGAACGGCGAGCAGGTGGACGTATAGGGTGAGACCGATGGCCAAGGAAAAATCCCCCCAGACAGACAAGGACAGGGCCGACAAGGCCGCCCAGGCGGAGAAGGCCGAGAAGGCCGGCAGGGCAGCCGACAAGGCGGCCAAGGCGGCCAAGGCGGCGGAAAAGCCCGCCGAGAAGCCGGCCAAGTCCACGCTGCCGGTACCGCCGGCGCGCCTGGCGCAGCACTACCAGGAGAAGGTGGTGCCCGAGCTGGTGAAGAAGTTCGGCTACAAGACGACGATGCAGGTGCCGCGCATCCGCAAGATCACGCTCAACATGGGCGTGGGCGAGTCGATCGGCGACAAGAAGGTGCTCGACAACGCCGTGGCGGACATGGCGAAGATCGCGGGCCAGAAGCCGGTCGTCACCAAGTCGCGCCGCTCGATCGCCAATTTCAAGCTGCGCGTCGGGTATCCCATCGGCTGCATGGTGACTTTGCGGGGCGCGCGCATGTACGAGTTCCTCGACCGGCTGGTGAACATCGCCATTCCCCGCATCCGCGACTTCCGCGGCGTGTCGAACCGCGCTTTCGACGGGCGTGGCAATTACAGCCTTGGGGTCCGCGAGCAGATCATCTTCCCGGAGATCGAGTACGACAAGATCGACGCGCTCCGGGGCATGAACATCGCCATTACCACAACGGCGAAGACGGACGACGAGGCGAAGGCCCTGCTCGCCGCGTTCCGCTTTCCGTTCAAGCACTGAAGGAGCCGTCATGGCCAAGCTTGCCGTCAAACTCCGGGAACAGAAGCGCAGACAGACCGTGGCGAAATTCAAGGCCAGGCGCCAGGTGCTGCTCGAGATGATCCGCGACCCGAAAGCCGCAGACGAGGATCGCGAGGCCGCGCGCGAGAAGCTGCAGAAGCTGCCGCGCGACGCCTCGCCCACCCGGCTGCGCAACCGCTGTGCCATCACCGGCCGTCCGCGGGGCGTGTACCGCAAGTTCGGGCTGGGGCGCAACAAGCTGCGCGAGCTCGCGTTGCGCGGCGAGGTGCCGGGCGTGATCAAGGCGAGCTGGTAAGGAGACCCGCGCATGAGCATGACCGATCCGATCGCCGACATGCTGACCCGCATCCGCAACGCCCAGATGGTGGGCCATACGGAGGTCAGCATGCCCTGCTCCAAGCTGAAGATGTCCATCGCCAGCGTCCTCAAGGACGAGGGCTACATCGAGGACTTCGCGGTGCGCGAGGAAAGCGCGATGAAGGAGCTGCGCATCGGCCTCAAGTACTATGCCGGGCGCCCGGTCATCGAGCGCCTGGAGCGCGTGTCCAAGCCCGGCCTGCGCGTCTACAAGGGCAGGAACGACATCCCGCGCGTCATGAACGGGCTGGGCGTGGCGATCCTGTCGACCTCGCGCGGCGTCATGACGGACCGCAAGGCGCGCGCCGACGGCGTCGGCGGCGAAGTCCTCTGCATCGTGGCCTGAGGGAAGCGCCATGTCTCGCATCGCCAAGTATCCGATCGCGCTGCCCAAGGGCGTCGAGGTGACGCTCGCCTCCGGCAGCATTTCCATCAAGGGCCCGCTCGGCGCGATGGCGCGGCCGATGGATCCCAATGTCAGCATCCAGAAGGAAGGTGAGACGCTGGTGTGCAAGGCCGTGGGCAACTCGCACCACGCGAACGCGATGTCGGGCACGTTGCGCGCGTTGGTCGCCAACATGGTCACCGGCGTGAGCAAGGGATTCGAGAAGCGTCTGGCGCTGGTGGGCGTGGGCTACCGCGCGCAGGCGCAGGGCGACAAGCTCAATCTCTCGGTCGGCTTCTCGCACCCGGTGGTGCACCAGATGCCCAAGGGGGTCAAGGTGGCGACGCCCACCCAGACCGAGGTCGTCATCACCGGCATCGACAAGCAGCTCGTCGGCCAGGTGGCCGCGGAGATCCGCGACACCAAGTCGCCCGAGCCCTACAAGGGCAAGGGCGTGCGCTACGCGGGCGAGCAGATCGTGCTGAAGGAAACGAAGAAGAAGTAACGGAGCGCCCATGGCCGACAAGAACATTTCCCGACTGCGCCGCGCGCAGCAGACGCGGCTGAAGATCCGCGAGATCGGTGCGGTGCGCCTGACGGTCCACCGCAGCAACAGCCACATCTACGCCCAGATCACGTCGAGCACGGGCGACAAGGTGCTGGCGGCGGCGTCCACCGCGGAGAAGGAAGTCCGCGCGCAGATCAAGAACGGCGGCAACCGCAAGGCGGCGGAGGCGGTGGGCGCGCGTATCGCGCAGAAGGCGAAGCAGGCTGGCATCGAGCGCGTGGCGTTCGACCGCGCCGGCTACCGCTATCACGGTCGCGTCAAGGCGCTCGCCGAGGCCGCGCGTGCCGGCGGCCTCAAGTTCTAAGGGATTCCCATGGCAAAAATGCAGCCCAGGATGCAGCAAAGCGAGGAGCGCTCCGACGGTCTTCGCGAAAAGATGGTGTCGGTCAACCGCGTCACGAAGGTCGTGAAGGGCGGCCGGGTTCTCGGCTTTGCCGCGCTGACCGTGGTCGGCGACGGCGACGGCGGCATCGGCATGGGCAAAGGCAAGGCGCGCGAGGTGCCCGTGGCCGTGCAGAAGGCGATGGAGGAGGCGCGCCGCAAGCTCTTCAAGGTCAAGCTCAAGAATGGCACGCTGCACCACGCGGTGGTGGGGCGCCACGGCGCGGCGGTCGTCCTCATGCAGCCCGCGTTCGAGGGGACCGGGATCATCGCCGGCGGCCCCATGCGCGCGGTATTCGAGGTGATGGGCGTGACCAACGTGCTGGCCAAGTGCTTCGGGTCCACCAACCCCTACAACGTCGTACGCGCCACCCTGCAGGGGCTGCAGTCGATGAACACGCCCGCCGAGATCGCCGCCAAGCGCGGCAAGACCGTCGAACAGATCCAGTCCTAGGAATCGCCATGGCGGACGGAAAGATCAGGATCAAGCTGGTGAAGAGCACTGCGGGCTGCAAGGCGGGGCACCGCGCGACGGTGCGCGGCCTCGGCCTGCGCAGGCTGCACCAGACGGTCGAGCTCAAGGACACGCCGGCAGTGCGCGGCATGATCGAAACGGTTTCCTACCTCGTGCGGGTGGAAGGGTAATCCCATGCGCTTGAACAATCTGAAGCCGGCACCGGGTGCCAAGAAGTCGCGCCATCGAGTCGGGCGCGGCGTCGGCTCCGGCTGGGGCAAGACCGCGGGCCGCGGCCACAAGGGGCAGCGCGCGCGCTCGGGCGGCTACCACAAGGTTGGCTTCGAGGGCGGCCAGATGCCGCTGCACCGGCGCCTGCCGAAGCGCGGTTTCGCGTCGCCCACGCGCGCGCTCTACGCCGAGGTGCGCCTGTCGGAGCTGCAGGGCCTGAAGACCGCCGACATCGATCTCGCCGTGCTCAAGGCCGAGGGCATCGTGCCGCGCGACGTGACCGTGGCGAAGGTCATCCTCTCCGGCAAGCTGACGCGCGGCGTGACGCTGAAGGGCGTCAAGGCGACCAAGGGCGCGCGCGCGGCGATCGAAGCCGCCGGCGGCAAGGTGGAAGCGCCGGCCGAAGCGCCGGCTGAAGCGAAGAAGGCGGAGTAAGGACCGGCGCAATTGGCCACCACGCTTCCCACCGCGGGCAAGACCGGGCGCTACGGCGACCTGAAGCGGCGCCTGTTCTTCCTGCTGGGCGCGCTGGTCGTGTTCCGCATCGGCGCGCATATCCCGGTGCCAGGCATCGATCCGAACGTGCTCGCCGACCTGTTCAAGAGCCAGCAGGGCGGGATTCTCGGCATGTTCAACATGTTCTCGGGAGGCGCGCTGTCGCGCTTCACCATCTTCGCGCTCGGCATCATGCCGTACATCTCGGCGTCGATCATCATGCAGCTGATGACCGCGGTCAGCCCGCAGCTGGAGCAGCTGCGCAAGGAAGGCGAGTCCGGCCGGCGCAAGATCACGCAGTACACGCGTTACGGCACGCTCGTGCTGGCGCTGTTCCAGGCGACGGGCATTTCCGTGGCGCTGGAGTCCCAGGCTGGCCTGGTGCTGGACCCGGGACTGATGTTCCGCGTCACCACCGTCACCACGCTGGTGACGGGGACCATGTTCCTCATGTGGCTCGGCGAGCAGATCACCGAGCGCGGCCTGGGCAACGGCATCTCGCTCATCATCTTCGCCGGCATCGCGGCGGGCCTGCCGAGCGCGATCGCCGGCACCCTGGAGCTCGTGCGCACCGGCGCGATGCACCCGCTGACCGCGCTGCTCATCGCCGCAGCCGTGCTGGTGGTGACGGCATTCGTGGTATTCGTCGAGCGCGGCCAGCGCAAGATCCTGGTCAACTACGCCAAGCGTCAGGTGGGGAACAAGGTGTATGGCGGACAGAGCTCGCACCTGCCCTTCAAGCTCAACATGGCGGGCGTGATTCCGCCGATCTTCGCGTCTTCGCTGATCCTCTTTCCGGCGACGCTGCTCGGCTGGTTCGGCTCCGCCGAAGGCATGATCTGGCTGCGCGACATTGCCGCCACGCTTACGCCGGGACAGCCGATCTACGTGCTGCTCTACGCGGGGCTGATTGTCTTCTTCTGCTTCTTCTACACGGCGCTGCAGTACAACCCGAAGGAGACGGCGGACAACCTGAAGAAGTCCGGCGCGTTCGTGCCGGGCATCCGCCCGGGCGAGCAGACCGCGCGCTACCTGGAGAAGATCCTGACGCGGCTCACGCTGGCCGGCGCGGTCTACGTGACGCTGGTGTGCCTGCTGCCCGAGTTCCTCATCCTGCGCTGGAACGTGCCGTTCTATTTCGGCGGCACGTCGCTGCTGATCATCGTCGTGGTGACCATGGACTTCATGGCGCAGGTGCAGGCCTACGTCATGACGCACCAGTACGAGAGCCTGCTGCGCAAGGCCAACTTCAAGGGCGGGCTCCCAGTGCGCTGAGCAGCGCGCCCATGGCGAAGGAAGACTTTATCGAGATGCAGGGGGAGGTGGTGGAAAACCTCCCCAACGCGACGTTCAAGGTGAGGCTGGAGAACGGGCATGTGATCCACGCGTTTATCTCCGGGAAGATGCGCATGCACTACATCCGCATCCTGCCGGGCGACAAGGTAACCGTGCAGCTCACGCCCTACGATCTGACCAAGGGCCGCATCACCTTCCGCGCGAAATAGGAAACGAGGAGCAGGACATGAAAGTAATGGCTTCGGTGAAGAAGATATGCCGCAAGTGCAAGATCGTGCGGCGCAAGAGGGTGGTGCGGGTCATTTGCGCCGATCCGCGCCACAAGCAGCGGCAGGGTTGATAAGACCTTGACGCAACAGGTATAATTCCAAGTTTTTCCGGGACCCGCCATGGCACGCATCGCAGGCATCAATATCCCCAACCATCAGCACGCGGAAATCGCGCTGACGGCGATCTTCGGCATCGGCCGCGCGCGGGCGCGCGCGCTGTGCGTCGCGGCCGGCGTCGAGCGCACGCGCAAGATCAAGGACCTCAGCGATTCCGACATGGAGCGGCTGCGCGAGCAGGTGACGCGCCTCACGCTGGAGGGCGACCTGCGCCGCGAGGTCTCGATGTCCATCAAGCGCCTGATGGATCTTGGCTGCTACCGCGGCGTGCGCCATCGCAAGGGCCTGCCGGTGCGCGGGCAGCGCACGCGCACCAACGCGCGCACCCGCAAGGGGCCGCGCAAGGCCGCCATCAAGCTCAACGTGCCGGCCGGCAAGGCCGCGTAACCGGGAAACCCCACACCATGGCCAGCCGCACCACACCCTCGCAGCAGCAGCTTCAGCAGACCGCTTCCGCGCGCGCGCGCAAGAAGGTGAAGAAGAACGTGGCCGAGGGCATCGCCCATGTCCACGCCTCGTTCAACAACACCATCGTCACCATCACCGACCGGCAGGGCAACACCCTGTCTTGGGCGACGTCGGGCAACGCCGGCTTCAAGGGCTCGCGCAAGTCGACACCGTTCGCGGCGCAGGTGGCCGCCGAGCGCGCCGGCCGGGCGGCGCAGGAGTGCGGCGTGAAGAACATCGAAGTGCGCATCAAGGGGCCCGGGCCCGGCCGCGAGTCGGCCGTGCGCGCGCTCAACGCCATCGGGCTGAAGATCGGCAGCATCGCCGACGTCACCCCGGTGCCTCATAACGGCTGCCGCGCGCCCAAGCGCCGGCGGGTCTGAGTCAGCGAGTCCAGGAGAACGCATGGCCAGAGATCTCGACGCAAAGTGTCGCCAGTGCCGCCGGGAGGGCGAAAAGCTCTTCCTCAAGGGCGAGAAATGCTTTACCGACCGCTGCGCCGTGGAACGGCGCGGCTACGCCCCGGGCCAGCACGGGCAGAAGAGCGGCAGCCGCATGTCCGACTACGGCAAGCAGTTGCGCGAGAAGCAGAAGCTGCGCCGCACCTACGGCGTGCTCGAGCGGCAGTTCCGCAAGACGTACGCGGAAGCCGCGCGCTCCAAGGGCGTGACCGGCGAGCGCCTGCTGCAGCTGCTGGAGACGCGGCTGGACAACGTCGCCTACCGCATGGGATTCGGCGCCTCGCGCACCGAGGCGCGCCAGGTCGTGCGCCACAACGGCATTCTCGTGAACGGCAAGCGCGTCAACATCCCCTCCTACCTGGTGCGCCCGGGCGACGTCGTCGAAGTGGCGGGCAAGGCGAAGGAGCAGCTACGCATCAAGGCCGCGAGCGAGGCCGCCGAGAGCCGCGGCGTCCCCGAGTGGCTGGAGGTGGACGCCAAGGCGCTCAAGGGAACCTTCAAGTCGCTGCCCGCGCGCACTGACCTGCCGTCCACGGTCAACGAGAGCCTCATCATCGAGCTTTATTCGAAGTAACGGGAAATCACCAACATGCCGCAATCCGGATTCCTCAAGCCGCGCATCGTCGATGTGCAGAACCTGTCTCCGTCGCACGCCAAGGTCACCATGGAGCCTTTCGAGCGCGGCTACGGCCACACCCTCGGCAACGCCCTGCGCCGCGTGCTGCTGTCCTCCATGCCGGGCTGCGCGCCCACCGAAGTGCAAATCGCTGGGGTCGTCCACGAGTACTCGACCCTGGACGGCGTGCGCGAGGACGTGGTCGACATCCTGCTCAACCTCAAGGGCATCGTGTTCCGGCTGCATAACCGCCAGGAGGCGATCCTCAGTCTGAAGAAGAAGGGCGAGGGGCCCGTGACCGCGGCGGACATCGAGCCCTCGCACGACGTCGAGCTCGTCAACCCCGAGCACATCATCGCCCACCTGTCGGCGAACGGCGCGCTGGAGATGCAGATCAAGGTCGAGTCGGGCCGCGGCTACGTGCCGGGCAACATGCGCTTCCTGCCCGAGGAGACCAAGGGCATCGGCCGCATCATCCTCGATGCCTCCTTCAGCCCGGTGCGCCGCGTGTCGTACGCGGTGGAATCGGCGCGCGTCGAGCAGCGCACCGACCTCGACAAGCTGATCATGGATATCGAGACCAACGGCTCGATCGAGCCCGAGGAGGCGATCCGCTACGCGGCGCGCGTGCTGGTCGACCAGCTCTCGGTGTTCGCGCAGCTGGAAGGCACCGCGCTGCCCACCGAGGCGCCCAAGTCGCCCACGGTCGACCCGATCCTGCTGCGGCCGGTGGACGACCTCGAGCTCACGGTGCGCTCGGCCAACTGCCTGAAGGCCGAGAACATCTACTACATCGGCGACCTGATCCAGCGGAGCGAGACCGAGCTGCTGAAGACGCCGAACCTCGGCCGCAAGTCGCTCAACGAGATCAAGGAAGTGCTCGCCTCGCGCGGCCTGACCCTGGGCATGAAGCTGGAGAACTGGCCGCCGGCCGGTCTCGAGCATCACCGCTAAGAAGAGGTCGCCATGCGCCACGGACTGGGCCTGCGCAAGCTGAATCGCACCTCGAGCCACCGGCTCGCGATGCTGCGCAACATGATGGTGTCGCTCCTGCGCCACGAGGAAATCAAGACCACGCTGCCCAAGGCGAAGGAGCTGCGCCGCGTCGTCGAGCCGATGATCACGCTCGGCAAGGCGCCCTCGCTTGCCAACCGGCGCCTCGCGTTCGACCGGCTGCGCGACCGGGGCATCGTGGGGAAGCTGTTCGACGAGCTCGGGCCGCGCTACGCCAAGAGGAACGGCGGCTACCTGCGCATCCTGAAGAGCGGGCTGCGCAAAGGCGACAACGCGCCGATGGCGCTGGTGACGCTCATGGACCGCCCGGAGCCCAAGGCGGCGGAGAAGAAGCCCGCGGAGGAAAAGGCGGCGTAAGGCCAAGCCGCTCGCACTGCGCCGCAAGAGGCCGGGACAACCCCGGACTTTTGTTTTGCGCCGGAGCGCGGCATGCTCCGCGCCATGAGCTGGTTCTGGATCGTCGGCATCGCCGCCAACGTCACCCTGACGGTGCTGGCCATCGTCTGGGTGATCCGCCAGGGCAAGGCGCCCACTGAACCGCCGAGGGACGTCCAGACGCCGGAGGATCCCGCCGAGCCGCGCGCCTAGCGCGCGGGTGCGGCGACGGGCGTCGCGGTCGCGATCGCGCGGCGCACCTCGGCAAGCGCGGCGCGCGCGGCCTCCTCGCCGGCGCGGATGACCTCGCTGCGCGCCGCGAGGTCGGAGGCGGAGACCTTCTCGAGGTCCGGGCGCACGACGACGTCGGCGAGCTTTTCCTCCTCGCGGGCGAGCGCACGCTCCATGATGAGAACGGTCTGCGTCAGCAGCGCGGCCGTGCTGCCCAGGTCACGGCGCTCGTCGGGGTGGCGCGACACGTCGATGGCGATGACGACGTCCGCGCCCATCTGGCGCGCGACTTTCACCGGGACGGGGCCCGTCAGTCCGCCGTCCACGTACTCGCGTCCCTCGATCGGTGTCGGCTGGAAGACGGCCGGCACGCTGCAAGACGCGCGCACCGCCATGCCGGCGTCGCCGCGGTTGAACACGACGCGTTCGCCGGAGGCGAGGTCGGTCGCCACCACGAGCAGTGGCATGTCGAGCTCCTCGATCAGGCGCCCGTGCAGCTCGCGGTTGACGTACTCCTGCAGGCGCTCGCCGTCGATGAAGCCGCGGTTCGGGAAGACGAAGTCGAGCACCTCCTCGCGCTGCACGGCAAGGGCGGCCTGCACCAGCGCGTCGTTGCGGATGCCGCCCGCGTAGAGCGCGCCGATGATGCTGCCCGCGCTCGCGCCGACGACCAGGTCGGCGCGGACGCCGGCTTCATCGAGCACCTTGAGCGCGCCGATGTGTGCGAAGCCGCGCGCGCCGCCGCCGCCCAGCACGAATGCGATCACCGGCTGCTCCGACTTCGGCGCGGGCGCGAGCGGCACCGCGCGCGGCGGATGCGCGGGCGGGGGCGGCAGCGTCGCGCAGGCGCCGAGCGCAAGCGCCAGCAGGGCTGCCGCCAGTCGGGCAACGCTCATGGCGTCACCTGCTCGAGCAGGATCGCGCGGTAGTCATTGACGTTGGTGCGCGTCGGGCCGGTGACGAGCAGGTCGCCCAATGCGCCAAAGAACCCGTAGCTGTCGTTTGCTTCCAGCATCGCCTGCGGCTCGATGCGGCGCGTCCGCGCGCGCGCAAGCGTGTCCGGCGCCATCAGCGCGCCGGCATTGTCCTCCGAGCCGTCGATGCCGTCGGTGTCCGCGGCGATGGCGTGCGCGCCCGGCACGCCCTCCAGCGCGATGGCGAGCGCGAGCAGGAACTCCGCGCAGCGCCCGCCGCGGCCGCCTTGGCCGCGCACCGTGACCGTGCACTCGCCGCCGGAGATCAGTACGCACGGCCTGCGCGCTGCCCGCGCCTGCGCGGCCATGTCCCTCGCCACCTCGCGCGCCTCGCCCATGATGTCGTCGCCGAAAATTGTGGGCGGGTAGCCGCGCGCGGCGAAGACGGCTGCCGCCGCCTCCAGCGACTGGCGCGCGGTGGCGATCACGCGGTTCTCCACGCGCGCGAACAGCGGATCGCCCGGTTTCGGCGTCTCGGAGAACTCCCCGGGCGCGGCGATCCCGTACTTCTCCAGAACCGCGCGCGCGTCGGCGACCGTCGTCGGGTCCGGCGCGCACGGGCCGGAGGCAATGTGCGTGGGGTCATCGCCGGTGACGTCCGAGATGACGAGCGCCAGCACTGGCGCGCGGCAGGCCGCGGCGAGGCGCCCGCCCTGGATCGCCGAGAGGTGCTTGCGCACCGTATTCATCTCCTGGATCGGCGCGCCGCAGCGCAGGAGCGCGCGCGTCATCGCCTTCAGGCCTTCCATGGGCACGCCGGGTGCCGGCAGCGACAGCAGGCTCGAGCCGCCCCCGGACACGAGCGCGAGCAGCAGGTCGTCCGGCCCGAGCTTGCGCACCTCTGCCAGCAGCGTGCGCGCCGCGCCTTCGCCCGCCGTGTCGGGCACCGGATGGCCCGCCTCGATCACGCGGATGCGCTCGGTGGGCAGGCCGTGCGCGTAGCGCGTGATGGCGAGACCGTCCAGCGGCGCTGCGCGCGGCCAGTGCCGCTCCACGGCCAGCGCCATGGAGGCCGCCGCCTTGCCTGCTGCGGCCACGAACGTGCGTCCGCGCGGCGGCGGCGGCAGGTGCGCGGGCAGGATCAGCAGCGGATCGGCGGCCGACACGGCCGCGCGGAAGCTCTCCTCCAGCAGCGCGCGCATCGGGCCGAGTTTACCGGTGCGAGCGGCCGCCGAGATGCGCTATTCTCGCTGGCCTATGACGAAGCGAACCCGGCCACCCTTCCGCGCCGACCACGTCGGCAGCTTCCTGCGCCCGAAAGAACTGCTCGAGGCGCGCGACCGGCACTTCAAGAAGGGCGAGATCAGCCGCGCCCAGCTGCGCGCGGTCGAGGACAGGGCGATCCGCGACATCGTCAAGCTGCAGGAGGACTGGGGCCTGCAGGGCATCACGGACGGCGAGTACCGGCGCACCTACTTTCACGTCGATTTCCTGGAGCAGCTGGAAGGCGTCGAGGTGAAGGGCGGCATCCAGGTCAAGTTCCACGGCGCCGCGGGCGACGTCGACTTCGCGCCGCCGGTGATGCACGTGACCAGCAAGCTCAGGCACGCAAAGCCCATCCAGCTCGAGGACTTCAAGTTCCTCAGGTCGCTCACCGGCCGCACGCCCAAGGTGACGATCCCGTCGCCCACCATGCTGCACTTTCGCGGCGGACGCGGCGCGATCAGCCGCGAGGCCTACCCGGACATGGAGGGCTTCTACGCGGACGTAGCGCGCTGCTATCGCGAGGAGATCCAGCAGCTCGCTGACGCCGGTTGCCGCTACCTGCAGCTTGACGACACGAACCTCGCCTACCTGTGTGACCCGAAGATGCGCGAGGGCGCGAAGCAGCGCGGCGACGACCCGAACGAGCTGCCTCGGCGCTATGCGCGCCTCATCAATGCGGCGATCGAGGGCAAGCCCGCGGACATGACGGTGGGCGTGCACCTGTGCCGGGGGAATTTCCAGAGCGCATGGGCTGCCGAAGGCGGCTACGAGCCGGTGGCCGAGGTGCTGTTCAACGAACTGAACGTGGACTGCTATTTCCTCGAGTACGACGATGCGCGCTCGGGCAACTTCTCGCCATTGCGCTTCGTGCCCAAGGGCAAGATCGTGGTGCTGGGCCTGGTGACGACCAAGCTCGGCAGCCTGGAGTCCAAGGACGAGCTGAAGAAGCGCATCGCCGAGGCCGCGAAGTACGTGCCGCTCGAGCAGCTTTGCCTCTCACCGCAGTGCGGCTTTTCCAGCACCGTGCACGGCAACGTGCTCGCCGTGGAGGCGCAGGCGGCGAAGATCCGCCTGGTGGTCGAGACCGCGCGCGAGGTCTGGAGCGGCTAGCCCGCGCTCGGCGCGAACGATTCCTTCGCGGCTGCCTCGCCGAGCCGGTAGAGGCCCGGGTAGGCCTCGCGAAACGCGCGCTGGATCTCCTCCGCCGGCACGTCCGCGAAGGAGCCGCGGTCGCGCACGTACTCCATGTGGCGCCGCTCGTCGGCGTCGAACGGATGGAAGATCGAGTCCTGGCGGCCGTCGAACTCGAGCGGCTTGACGCGGAACTTGCGGCACAGCTCGAGGTTGAACGCGGGCGTGGCCTTCACCCACTTGCCTTCCAGCCACAGCTCGGTAAAGCCGTGGTAGATGAACAGGTCGGTACCGCCCATGTGCTCGGCGAGCCGCGGCGTGGTCAGGTGGTTCTTCACGTCGGCGAAGCCGACGCGCGCGGCAATGCCCGCGGCGCGCGCGCAAGCCGCGAGCAGCGCCGCCTTGCCGATGCAGAAGCCCTCGCCCGTCCGCAGGCACACGCTGCCGCGGTAGCTGTCGTCCCGTGAGAAGTCGAGGAACGGGTTGTAGCGGATGGCGTCGCGCACCGCGTAGTACAGCGACACCGCGCGCTCGACGTCGGTCGCGCCCTCGGCGTGCTTGCGCGCGAAGGCGATGACGTCGGGATGGTCGCTGTCGATGTAGCGTCCCGGGGAGAGGGACTCCTTCATTGGTCGAGCCCCATCAGGCGGCGCGTGGCCGCGAACAGCGCGCTCGCCGGGTCGCCCAGCCCGTCGACGACCGTGAAATGGTCCTTGCCCGGCATCGGCACGTCGCGCGCCAGCACGGACTTCCAGCGCTGCGCGAGCAGCGCGTTCTGCCGCTTGAACTCCGAGCTCTCCAGCCCGCCGACGGCGAGCGCGAGCGGCGCGCGCGTCGCGGGCGGCAGGAACGCCGGAGAGAGCTTGAGCGCCGTCGCCTCGTCCAGCCGCAGGTCGCCCTGCAGCCAGTCCACCTGCACGAGCGGGCGCAGGTCGTACACCCCGCTCACCGCGAGCGCGCCCTTGACGAGGTTGCGCGGCAGCGACCGGTCCATCACCGGCCAGAGCGCGGCGAGCAGCATGGCCGCCAGATGGCCGCCGGCCGAGTGCCCGCTCGCGAAGATCCGGTCCTCGTCCATGCCGTACTGCTCCGCGTGGCGGTACAGCCAGACCGAGGCCGCCAGCATCTGCTGCACGATGCGCTCGATCCCCACCTTGGGGCACAGGTCGTAGTTGACCACCACCAGCGAGACGCCCGCGTCCACCCACGCGGGCGCGAGGAACGAAAAGTCGCGCTTGTCGAGCGAGCGCCAGTAGCCGCCGTGGATGAACATCAGGGCGGAGCCGTCACCCTTGCGCGAGGGGAAGATGTCCAGGGTCTCGCCCGGCGAGGAGCCGTAGGCGCGGTCGAGATAGCACGCCATGGTCGAGCGCGCCCGCGTCGAGGTGTCCGCCCAGCGCGCGAAGTGCCGCGCATGGTCCGGAAACAGGGCGCGGTTGTTGTACTCGCGGCTGAGAAAAGCCGGATCGGTCATGAACCCGGAATTCTAGCGGGTCTTCTCCGTCCGCAGCCAGGTCACGGGGCGGCCGAGCGTGCGCTCCAGCGCGCGCTGCTCCGGATCCGCGAGCGCCGCCGCGCGCGCCTTGCGGATCGCCTCCGCCTGTGCCGCCGGATCCGCGGTAGCCGGGTTCTCCACCAACGCATCCAGGATGGCGAGGAAATTCGCCTTGCCTCTGCGATGCGTCTCGCCGTAGCCCTTGAGCAGGCCGGCGCAGGCCGCGATCTCCAGCGCGAGCGGCGGATGGCGCGCCGCGGCCGCGCGCACGGCCGCCAGCCAGCGTTCGATCAGCGCCTGCTCTTCGGCGTAGCGGTAGCTGCTCGGCCGCCAGGGCTTCAGCCACGCCAGCGATCGCACCAGCAGATAGCCGAAGACGCCGGAGGTCTTCACGCGCATGCCGACGTTGTACGCGTCGAGCTTGCCGTTGCGCTCCGCCCAGGACTGCAGGCGCCGCCCGAGGAACGGCGGCAGGAGCGACGCGAGCTCCTCCACCCCGGGCTTGAGGTGATCGATGACGTGCAGTGGCTCGTCGTCCCCGGCGCCGGCCTCGCGCCGCACGCGCGCGAAGCGCGCGGGCCGGGTCTTCAGGTCGGCGACGCGGATGATGTCCTCATAGCTCATCCACAGCGCGAGCGCGCGGGCGGTTTCGCCGACCAGTTCCGCGCCGACATCGCCCATCGAGGCGACGCGCGCGAGAAAGAGCTGCGCATAAGCCTCGCCCTGGTAGTCGCGCAGGCGCGCGGCGCCGAGGTCGATGATCTCGCGCGTCGCGGGTGGCAGTGCGCGGGCGGCCGGCGCGGGCGCCGCGCGCTCGCCCGCGGCGATCTCGAACCCCGCGGCGAAGCCGCGCAGGCTGGCCTCCGCGCCGCGGCCCGAGCGGCGTATCGCGGCCTCGCAGGCTTCGCGCGGCAGCGGCAGCACGCCCGCGCCCGCCATCGCGCCGAACAGCACCGCGTTGATGACCGTGCCGTGCTGCTGCGCGAGCTGGCGCATGTCGAACAGCACGGCGTGCTTCGCGAGTTGCCGCGCCGCGTCGAGCACGCGCTCCTCGGGAAAGCGTCCGTCGGCCATCTGCATCTTCTCTGCCGTGGCGTAGATGCGGTGCGTCGAGGCGATCAGCGTGGTGCGGTCGGGGGTGACGTAACCGTTCTGCAGGGCGCGGCCCGCCTCGAGAAGCTCCGAAGCGACCATCACGTCCACGTTGCCGGGGCTGGGCGTGAGCGACATCACGGGCTCGCGCCGGCCCAGCGATTCGCGCCGCACCGGGTAGATCTCGAGGTAGTACGTGGTGGCGCCGGTGCGCTGCGCGACGCCGGGGATCGAGGTGGCCTGCGCGGGATAGCCGCGGGCCGTGGCCGCCTGCATCAGCCAGTCCGCCATCACGCCGCCCCCCTCGCCGCCGAGCGCGGCGATGAGCACGGTCAGGGAGCGGTCCGGCAGGTTCATGCGGGCACGACCAGTGCGCGCAGGCGGGCGACTGCGCGATCGAGCATCGACGGGTTCTGCACCACCTCGGCGCGATAGAACGACGGGCACAGCGTCGCCGCGTGCGCGTTCTCGCCGCACAGGCCGCAGCCGACGCAACCCTCGATCACGGTGGCCACGGGGTCGCGGCGCAAGGGATCGGGGTTGTCCTTGACCGTGAGCGTGGGACAGCCGGAGAGGCGGATGCAGGAGTGGTCGCCCGTGCAAGTGTCCTCGTCCACGCCGTACTTCACGCGCAGCACGCGCTCGCCTGCGGCGAGGCGCCTCGCGACCTCGGGCTTCGCGCGCCGCTGGCGCTCGAGCTGGCATTCGCCTTCCGCCACGATCACCTTGAGGCCGCCCTCCTCGGTGGTGAGCGCTTCGCTGAGCGTCTTCTGCATCTCGGCGACGTGGTAGGTGTGCACCGTCTTCACCCACTTCACGCCCAGGCCCGCGAGCGCGTTCTCGATCGTGCGGTCGGCGTGCACCGCGCTCCTGCCGCTCGCGTCGCGCGCGTCCTTCGGCGGCGAGGAGATCAGCTCCTGCGTGCCGGTCGCCGAGGCATAGCCGTTCTTCATCACCAGCAGCACCGCGTCGCCCTTGTTGAGCAGGCTCGAGGCGACGCCGGAGAGCAGGCCGTTGTGCCAGAAGCCGCCGTCGCCCATCACCGCCAGCGGGCGCTTCGCCATCATGGGTCCCACCGCGGCGGCGGACGCGAGGCTCATGCCGTAGCCGAGGATCGAGTTGCCCATGGAGAAGGGCTCGAACGTGGCGAAGGCATGGCAGCCGATGTCGCCCGAGATATGCGGGCGGCCGGTCTTCTTCTCCGCGATCTTGAGCGCGGCGAACACCGGCCGCTCCGGGCAGCCGATGCAGAAGTTGGGCGGGCGCGCGGGCAGCGGCGCGCCGAGGAGCGCCGCTGCCCGCTTGCGGACGCCGTCGACGCTCTCCAGCCAGCGGGCGCCGCCGCCGAGATCCAGCCGCGGCTCGTGCTCGCCGAGGAATCTCCGCAGCCCCTGCACCATCAGCTCGGCGGAATATTCGCCCGCCATGGCCATCAGGTCCTTGCCGTGCAGCCTCGCCTGCACGTCGCTCCTGCGCAGCGTGGTGGCGATATCCTGCTCGATGAACTCGGGCTGCCCTTCCTCCAGCAACAGCACCGCGCGCTTGCCGGCACAGTAGGACGTGATTTCCTCCGGCACCAGCGGATAGACGACGTTCAGCGCGAGGATCGGCACGCGGCTCTCGCCGAAGGCGTTTGCCAGCCCCAGCAGATGTAGCGCGCGTTGCAGGGTGTTGTACAAGCCGCCCTGCACGATGATGCCCACGCCCTCCAGATCGCCGGGGAAGGACTCGTTGAGCTTCTGCTCGGCGATGAAGCGCCGGGCCGCGGGCAGGCGCACTTCGATCTTGTGCTTTTCCTGCCGGAAGGTGGCCGGCGGGTGCGACAGGCGCTCGTAGTCGAAGCCCGCCGGGGCGCCGCGATGGCGCGTGGAAAGGGCCGCCGCGCGGTTGGCGCGCGCCGCGAACTCGCCCTGCACATGGCAGGCGCGGATACGCAGGTCCACGATCACCGGCGTACTGGAGGCTTCGGAGAGCTCGAAGCCCTTTTCCACCATGCGCACGATGGTCGGCAGGTCCGGGCGCGGGTCGAGCATCCACAGCTGCGACTTGAGCGCGTAGGCGTGCGTGCGCTCGAGCGCCACGCTCGCGCCCTCGCCGTAGTCCTCGCCGGCGATGATCAGCGCGCCGCCCATCACGCCCGCCGTGGAAAGGTAGGAAAGCGCGTCGGCGGCGACGTTGGTGCCGACGATGGATTTCCAGGTCACCGCGCCGCGCACCGGGTAGGCGATGGAAGCGCCGAGCATGGCGGCGGCGGAGGCCTCGTTGGTGCAGGCCTCGACGTGCACGCCGAGCTCGTCCATGTAGTCGCGCGCCTGCACCATGACGTCCAGCAGGTGCGAGACCGGCGCCCCCTGGTAGCCGCCGACGTAGGACACGCCCGACTGCAGCAGCGCCTTGGTGACGGCGAGGATGCCTTCGCCGCGGAACACCGCGCCGTCGCCCAGCTTCAGGCTCTCGATCTCGGCCGCGAAGGCGCGCTCCATGTCAGGCTGGAACGAACAGGCCGCGCAGGCCGTGCAGCGCGCGGTCGAGCAGGGTCGGGTTCTGGATCACCTCGGCGCGGTAGAAGGACGGGCACAGCGTCGCCGCGTGCGCGTTCTCGCCGCACAGGCCGCAGCCGACGCACCCGTCGATCACGGTGGCCACCGGATCGCGGCGCAGCGGATCGGGGTTGTCCTTGACGGTCAGTGTCGGACAGCCGGAGAGGCGGATGCAGGAGTGGTCGCCCGTGCAGGTGTCCTCGTCCACGCCGTACTTCACGCGCACCGTGCGCTCGCCCCTGGCGAGCGCCGCGGCGACCTGCGGCCTGAGCTTGCGCTGCCGCTCGAGCTGGCATTCGCCGTCGGCGATGATCACCTTGAGCGCGTGGTAATCCGTGGTCATCGCGTCCGTGAGCGTCTTCTTCATCTCGCCGACGTGGTAGGTGTGCACCGTGCGCATCCAGCCGACGCCCAGGCCCCGCAGCGCGCGCTCGATGGACATGTCGGGCGCCTTGTGCGCGCTGTGCTGCGGACTCGAGGGCAGCTCCTGCGTGCCGGTGGCGGAGCTGTAGCCGTTCTTCATGATGACGAGGATGCCGTCGTCCTTGTTGAACACGGCGTTCGCCACCCCCGAGGTGAGCCCGTTGTGCCAGAAACCGCCGTCGCCCATGATGGTGACCGAGCGCCGGCCGAACATCGGGTTGACCGCGGAGTTCGACGCCAGCCCCAGGCCATAGCCGAGCACGGTGTGGCCGATGTTGAAGGGCGGCAGCGTAGAGAACGTGTGGCAGCCGATGTCCGCCGACACGTGGTACTTGCCCAGGTCTTTCTCCACCAGCTTCATCGCCGCGAACACCGGGCGCTCCGGGCAGCCGACGCAGAAGCCCGGCGGGCGCGTCGGCAGGGGCTCGCCGAGGAGCGCGGCGGCCTTCTGCTTGGGCGCGACCAGCTCCGCGAGCCGCGCCTCGGCGCCGAGAAACTTCGCCACGCCGGCGAGCATGACCTCGCCGGTGTACTCGCCCGCCATCGGCAGCACGCCCTTGCCGAGCACCTTGACGCCGTTGACCTCGTGGCGGCGCAGCGTGGCGAGGATCGCGTCCTCCAGGTACGCGGGCTGGCCTTCCTCGACGACCAGCACCTCGCGCTTGCCGGCGCAGAAAGCGACGATCTCCTCCGGCACCAGCGGGTAGGTCACGTTCATGCAGTAGATGGGAATGCGCGCGGCACCGAACGGGTCCGCGAGCCCGAGCTGCTGCAGCGCGCGGATGACGGCGTTGTACATGCCGCCCTGGCAGAGGATGCCGACGTCGTCGCGCTCGCCCGGGAAGACCTCGTTCAGCGCGTGCTCGCGGATGAAGCGCACGGCGGCCGGCCAGCGCACCTCGATCTTGTGCTTTTCCTGCGCGTAGGTGGCGGGCGGCAGGCTGATGCGGCCGAAATCGAAGTCCGGGTTCTCCAGCACGCTGCGGCGCGAGTAGCGCGCCGCGCGGTTGGCGCGCGTCACGAAGCTGCCTTGCACGTGGCAGGCGCGGATGCGCAGCTCGAGCAGGACCGGCGTGCTCGAGGCTTCCGACAGCTCGAAGCCCTTCTCGACCATCTCGACGATCTTCGGCAGGCTGGGGCGCGGATCGAGCAGCCACATCTGCGACTTCATGGCGAAGGCATGGCTGCGCTCCTGGATGATCGACGCGCCTTCGCCGTAGTCCTCGCCGAGCACGACGAGCGCGCCGCCCTTCACGCCCGCCGAGGCGAGGTTGGAGAGCGCATCCGACGCGACGTTCGTGCCGACCGTGGACTTGAAGGTGACCGCGCCGCGCAACGGGTAGTTGATCGAGGCGCCGAGCATGGCCGCCGCGCCGGCTTCCGAGGCGTTGGTCTCCACGTGCACGCCGAGCTCGTCGAGGATGTCGCGCGCGTCGTTCAGCACGTCCATCATGTGCGACACCGGCGCGCCCTGGTAGCCGCCAACGTAGGACACGCCCGATTGCAGCAGCGCCTTGGTAACCGCGAGGATGCCCTCGCCGTGGAACACCGCGCCTTCGCCGAGCTTGAGCTTCTCGACCTCTTCCTTGAAGGAGCGCTCCATACGGCTAAGATTACCAGATGCGAATCGCGGTTCTGGGCGGCGGCAACGGCGCGTTCGCGGCGGCCGCCGACCTCACGGAGAAGGGGCACGAGGTGCGCCACTGGCGGCGCGACGCGGCGGCGCTGCACGCGGTCATCAACCTCGAGGATGCCGCGGGTATCCGCCCGATCCGGCTGGCGCGGGTGTGCGCGGATGTCGGCGAGGCGGTGCGCGACGCCGAGCTCGTCTTCCTTCCCGACCCCGCCTTCACGCAGCCGGACAATGCGCGGCGCCTCGCGTCGCACCTCGCCGACGGGCAGGTGGTATTCCTCGCGCCGGGCACGTTCGGCGCATATGCGATGCGTGAGGCGATGCGCACGCGCTGCGCCGTGGCCGAGACCGGCACGCTGCCCTGGCTCACGCGCAAGCACGGACCCGGCACTGCCGCGATCACTGCACGCGCTACGCGCCTGCCCACCGGCGTCTACCCGGCGCGCATGCACGACGTGGCGTTCGCCGTGCTGCAGCGCGCCTTCCCCGCGGTCGAGCCGGTGGAGGACGCGCTCTCGGCGGCGCTCATGAACGCCGGGCCCGTGCTCCACCCGCCGCTCATCCTCATGAACGCCGGCCCGCTCGAGCACTTCGAGCGCTGGGACATCCACAAGGAGGGTACGCAGCCCTCGATCCGTCGCGTCACCGACGCGCTGGACGCCGAGCGCATCGCGGCACGAGAGGCGCTCGGCTACGCGCCCCCGCATTTCCCGCTCGCGGACCATTACCGCGCCGATGGCGACGAATGGATGTACGGCCGGCGCGTGCACCAGAAGCTGACCGAATCGGGAGACTGGAAGGAAAGGATCGTGCTCACCGAGCACCGCTACATGCGCGAGGACGTGGAGATGGGACTCGCGTTCCTCGTCTCGGTGTGCGAATGGACGGGCGTCCCCTGCCCGGTGGCGCGCGGACTTCTCGCGCTCGGCGGCGCGGTGCTCGGGCGCGACCTGCGCAAGGGCGCGCGCACGCTGGAAGGCCTCGGGCTGTCGCAGTGCTCGCGCGAAGACCTGCGCCGCCTGCTGCGGGAAGGCCGGTGACGCGCATCGTCGCGCTGGGCGCGGGGCGCATGGGGCGCGGCATCGGCCACGTGTTCGCCTACGCGGGCTATCGCGTGGACATCCTCGACTTCAAGGCGCGCGCGGACGAGGAGGGCGCAAAGCTGCGCGCCGCCGTGACCGACGAGATCGGCGCCAATCTCGCGCTGCTGCGCGACCTGGGCGTGCTCGACGAAGGCCAGCGCCGGACGGTGCTCGGCCGCATCCGCGTGTTCCCGGTGCAGGAGGCGCCGGCGGTGCTGCGCGCGGCCGACGTCGTCTTCGAGGGCGTGACCGAGACGCTGGAGGCGAAGCGCGACGCCTTCGCGCGCCTCTGCGCGCACCTGCGCCCGGAGGCGATCGTCGCCTCGACCACCTCCTCGATGCTCGCCGACGCGCTCGCCGGGCTGGTCACGCGTCCCGAGCGTTTCCTCAACGCGCACTTCCTCAATCCCGCCTACCTGATTCCGCTGGTCGAGGTGAGCCCGGCCAAGGCGACCGCGGAGCGCACGTTCGCGGCCGTGAAGGCGCTGCTCGAGTCCGCGGGCAAGGTGGTGGTGCGCTGCGCGCCTTCGCCCGGTTTCATCGTGCCGCGCCTGCAGGCGGCGGCCATGAACGAGGCGGCGCGCCTCGTCGAGGAGGGCGTGGCGACGCCCGCAGACATCGACCGCGCGGTGCGCGCCGGCTTCGGGCCGCGCTACACGGCGATGGGCATGTGCGAGTTCATCGACTACGGCGGGCTCGACATCCTCTATTACGCCTCGCGCTCGATGGCCAGGGCGCTCGATGCGCCGCGCTACGAGCCGCCGGCGATCGTCGAGCGCCTGATGCGCGAGGGCAAGCACGGCGCGCGCGAGGGCGAGGGGCTGGCCGACTGGCGCGGGCGCGACATGGCGGCCTACCAGCGCGAGCTGATCGGGCGCTTCGTCGCGCTGTTCGCGCACCTGAAGCTCTTGCCGCCGCCGGGGGCGGCCGATAGACTCGGCGCGCAGCATCCCAAGGAGGGAAAGAATCCATGAAAAGACAAGTTGCAGTCGCGCTGGGTGCAATCCTGCTCGCCGCCGCGCCACTCGCGCTCGCCCAGGAGGCGAAGCTCAAGGCCGCCGCTTTCCTGCCGGTGAAGTCGGTGTACGTGCAGCAGTTCGGCCGCTTCGTCGAGCAGGTGAACCGGCAGTGCGCCGGCAAGGTCTCCATCAGCGTCGTCGGGCCCGAGGCCATCAAGTCGCTCGAGCAGTGGAACGCGCTGAAGAACGGCGTGGTCGACATGCACTACGGCCCGCCCAATTACTACGTCGGCGCGATGCCCGAGGGCGACGTGATCAGCGTGGCGCGCAACGAGTCCGCCGAGCAGCGCGCGAACGGCGCCTGGGCGCTGATCAACGCCCAGCACAACACGAAGCTCAACGCCTGGTACCTCACGCACCTGATGAACGGCGTGCGCTTCCACATCTACACCTCGAAGCCCGGCAAGGACGGCCGCTTCGACGACCTGCGGCTGCGCTCGACGCCGGTCTACGACGCGTTCTTCAAGTCGCTCGGCGCGATCCCGGTGCGCATGGCGCCGCCCGAAGTGCACACGGCGCTCGAGCGCAGCACCGTGGACGGCTACGGCTGGCCGCTGTGGGGCATCGCCGACTTCGGCTGGCACAAATACACCAAGTACCGCCACGGGCCGGGCTTCATCAGCGCCGCGGTCGCGATCCTCGTCAATCTCGACAAGTGGAAGGGACTGGAGGAGGCGCAACGCCGCTGCATGACCGATGTCGCGCTCTGGGCCGAGACGCAGTGGCCCCAGTGGCGCGAGGCGGAAAGCGGCAAGCAGCAGCGCGCGCAGGACGAGGCGGGCATCAAGTACGTGGACCTCGGCGCGGGCTTCGCGCGCCAGGCCGAAGAGCTGTACTGGGAAGTGCTGACCAAGGGGGATCCGGAGTTCGTGCACAAGGTGCGGCCGCTGCTGAGTGGCCGGTAGCCGGACCCGGCTCGACCTGCTGATCGACGCGCTGGCGGTCGTCGCCGCCGCGCTGCTGTGCGCGCTCGTCGTCCTCGTCCTGGTGGACGTCGCGGCGCGCTACCTGCGCTGGTTCTCGCTCGCCTGGGGGCTGGAAGCCTCCGAGTACGCGCTGTACGCGATCACCTTCCTCGGCGCGCCCTGGGTGCTGCGCGAGCGCGGCCACATCGCCATCGAGCTGGTGGTCGAGTGGCTCCCGGCGCGCGCGCGCGCGGCGGCGCGCCGGGTCGCCGACGCGCTCGGCGCGCTCGTGTGCCTGCTGCTGCTGGTCTTCGCCTGCCGCGTGCTGTGGCGCTCGTACGCCGCGGGCACCATGGTGCACAAGAGCTTCGTGTTCCCGGAGTGGCTGGTGTACGCGGGCCTGCCGCCCGTGTTCCTGATCCTGCTCGCGGTGTACCTGCGCTGGCTGCTCGGCGCGCGCGCTCCCTAGATGGACTGGTACGAGGTCCTCGCGCTGCTCCTCGGGATGCTGCTCGCCTTCATGGCGCTCGGCCTGCCCGTGGTGTTCGCCTTCTTCGCCGCGAACCTCGTCGGCGCCTGGATCTTCATGGGCGGCGAGATCGGCGTCATGCAGCTGGTGCGCAACGCCGCCGAGTCGGTGCAGAGCTTCGCGCTGCTGCCGATCCCGCTGTTCATCCTCATGGGCGAGGTGATGTTCCACACCGGCGTGGCCGGGCGCGCCATCGACGCCGTGGACAAGCTGATCGCGCGCGTGCCCGGGCGGCTGTCGCTCGTGGCGATCGCCGGCGGCACGGTCTTCTCGTCGCTCTCGGGCTCGACCATCGCCAACACGGCGATGCTCTCCGCGACGCTGCTGCCCGAGATGACTCGGCGCGGCTACCACCCCTCGATCGCCGTCGGCCCGATCATCGCCGTGGGCGGGCTGGCCATGCTCATCCCGCCCTCGGCGCTCGCAGTCCTGCTGGGCTCGGTGGCGCGCATCCCGATCGGCGAGCTGCTCATCGCCTCGATCGTGCCCGCGTTCATCCTCGCCGGGGTGTTCTTCGCCTATATCGTGCTGCGCTGCCGGCTCGACCCGTCGCTCGCGCCGGCCTACGAGGTGGCGCGGCTTTCCTGGCGCGAGCGCCTCATGCCCGCGGTGAAGTACGTGCTGCCGCTGATGAGCATCTTCGTGGTGGTCGTGGGAAGCATCATCGGCGGCGTCGCTACGCCGACCGAGTCCGCGGCGCTCGGCGCCGCGGCCTCCGTGGCTGCGGCTGCGGCCTACGGACGCCTGACCGGGGCGGCGTTCCGCGTGGCGCTGCGCGAGACGCTGCGCCTCACGGTGATGACGCTGTTCATCATCTGCGGCTCGATCACCTTCTCGCAGATCCTCGCGTTCACCCAGGCGTCCACCGGCCTGTCGGAGCTGGTCACCGGCGCGGGCCTGTCGCCGATGTGGGTGCTGCTCGGCATGCTCGGCATCCTGCTGGTGCTGGGCTGCTTCATGGACCAGGTGAGCATGATGATGATCACGGCGCCGCTGTTCATGCCGGTGGCCGAGACCCTCGGCCTGGACGCCGTCTGGTTCGGCGTGCTGATGCTGATGGTGCTGGAGATCAGCCTGGCGACGCCGCCCTTCGGGTTGCTGCTGTTCGTCGCCAAAGGCGCCGCGCCGCAGATTCCCATGGCCGCGATCATCCGCTCGGTCGCGCCCTTCATCGCCATCGCGCTGGGCGTCGTAGGGCTGCTGGCCGCGTTTCCACAGCTCACGCTGTGGCTGCCGCGGCTGATGGCGCCCTAGGCCGCGCGGCGCAGCTTGCGCGCGCCGGCGCGCTCCGCCAGCCGGCGTCCCCAGGCGCTTTCCGGCTTGTGCACCAGGCGCTCGTTGGCGATGTGACGCGCGAGGTCGGCCTGGCCGGCGCGCGTGGCGGCATCGATGAGCGTGAGCGAGAGCGAGAGCAGGTCGCGCTGCGCGCGGCTGCCTGTTTGGTTGCGACCCCGTAACGCGGGCGTTTCAGCCGGCCGCGGTGATCACCTCGGCGTCCGGCTGCCGGGCGTGCAGCTTCTCCACCAGCGCGGCACGGCGCGCCAGCACCGCGCGCTGGTTGATGTAGCCCTTGTCGGTGATCTCGTTGGCGTCGATCGACGGCGGATCGGTGGTGATCACGGCGCGCGTCGGATGCATGGAGCTGCCGCCCTCGGCGGCGAGCGCGTTGAGCGCGGCCGCGATCCGCGCGCGCAGCTCGGCCGGCGGCAGGTCCTTCGCCGCAGGGCTCGGGAAGACGAGCGCGCCCACCTCGTCGCGGTCGTGCCCGGTGATCACCGCGTCCTGGATGAGCGGATTGCCCGCGGCGATCAGCTTGACGCGCACCGCGCCCACGTGCACCCAGGTGCCGGTGGACAGCTTGAAGTCCTCGGCCACGCGCCCGTCGAACACCAGGCCCTTCGCCGGCGCGGCCGGGTCGGCGAACTTCATGGCGTCGCCGATGCGGTAGAAGCCCTCCGCGTCGAACGCGGCGCGCGTCAGATCGTCGCGGCGGAAGTAGCCGGGCGTGACGTTCGGGCCGCGCACGCGCACCTCGAGCTTGCCGGCGGCCGGCACGAGCTTCAGCTCGCAGCCCGGATTGGGCAGCCCGATGACGCCCGCGCGCTCGATCGGGTAGTGGACCGTGGCCGCGCAGGGCGCCGTCTCGGTCGAGCCCCAGGCCGAAATCATGGCCAGCGCGCCGTTCTTCTCCGCCACGGCCATCGCCTCCAGCCGCGCCCACAGGTTCTGCGGCAGCGCCGCCGCCGCGTAGAACAGCACGTCGAGCTGGCGGAAGAAGCTGCGCCGCAGGTCCGCGTCCTTTTCCAGGAACGGCAGCAGCAGGTCGAAGCCGCGCGGCACGTTGAAGTACAGCGTCGGCGAAACCTCCTTCAGGTTGCGCGCGGTGGTCTCGATCAGGCCCGGCGCCGGCTTGCCGCCGTCCACGTGCAGCGCGCCGCCGTTCCTCAGCATCATGTTGAAGCAGAAATTGCCGCCGAAGGTATGGTTCCACGGCAGCCAGTCGACCAGGGTCTGCACGCGGTCCTCGAGGAACGGCCAGACCTGCGCCATCATCTGCTGGTTGGCCACGAGCATGCGCTGCGTGTTGATCACGCCCTTGGGCAGCCCGGTGGAGCCGGAGGTGAACAGGATCTTGGCCACCGTGTCGGCATAGACGCGTCCGAAGGCCTCGTCGAGCCGCGCGCCGGGCGCGCGATCGAGCAGCGGCGCAAGCGGCGTCGCCTCGGCGCCGATGGCGGCGAGCGCCGCGCCGTACTTCTGTGCGTCGTCCACCCATACCAGGCCCGGCCGCAGCAGCTGCGCAATGGCGCGCAGCTTGGCGAAGTCCTTCGACATGAGCGAGTACGCGGGCGACACCGGCGCCACGGGAACGCCGGCGTGCATCGCGCCGAGCGCGAGCAGCGCGTGGTCGACGCTGTTGTCCGAAAGAATGGCGAGCGGCCTGTCGGCGCCGAGGCCGCGCTCGAGCAGGGCCTGGCCGATGCGGCGCGCCGCGTCGAGCGCCTGCGCATAGGTGACCTTGCGCCAGGCGTCTGCCTGCCGCTCCGCGAGGAAGACGCGCTCGGGCGCCTGGCGCGCCCATTTCGCCAGCCATTCG
>Ga0224500_10000045_pt1 | contig 83732 bp, 84 predicted proteins | sample SF_Oct11_sed_USG_FD_168126 | JGI IMG/M metagenome (GOLD analysis project Ga0224500, IMG submission 168126) | Sediment microbial communities from San Francisco Bay, California, United States - SF_Oct11_sed_USGS_4_1 | ecosystem: Environmental > Aquatic > Marine > Sediment | place: USA: California...
GTCCCCGCGCCTTCCGCCATCGTCGTCCCCGCGCCTTCCGCCATCGTCGTCCCCGCGCCTTCCTTTATCGTCGTCCCCGCGAAGGCGGGGACCCAGCGTCTCAACAACTTACCCGTTTGCACGTTATCCTCGAAGACACTGGGTCCCCGCCTTCGCGGGGACGACGACGAACCAGACGCTGGCCCCCCCGACTGCGGTCCTCGTGGGCAGAATCCGCGGGGACAACGATAAAACAACCCACTGATGCCGCTGGTTCTGTTCGTCCCCGGATTGCTCGACGTCGACGCCGACGCGCTGGCCGCGTGCGCGCCGCTGTCGCGCGTCGCCGCGCGCAGCCGCGGAGAGCGGGCCGACGACGCGGATGCGGCGATGCTGCAGGCGCTGGGCACCGAGGCGGCCGTTGCGCCGCTCGCGGCACTCGGCGCCGGCCTAGACGCCGGCGGCGACTGGATCGCGCGCGCCGATCCGGTGACCACGCTGGTGACGCACGAGGACGTGCGCATCGTCGCGCGCGTCGACGATCTCGCCGACGACGAGGTGCTCGCGCTGCGTGCGCTGCTCGACCGCCACTTCGCCGGCGACGGCCTCGCGTTCGCGGCGCCGCGCCCCGACGCGTGGTTCGTGCGCTCGCGCGTGCCGCACGCCGTCGCGTTCATGCCGCTCGCGGCTGCCATCGGCCGCGCGCTGCGCGAGCGCCTGCCCACCGGCGCCGACGCCGCGCGGTGGCGGCGCTGGTGGACCGAAATCCAGATGCTGCTGCACGGCCAGCCCGTCGCGGCGCGCGAGCGAGCACCCGTCGATGCGCTGTGGTTCTCCGGCGCGGGCACCCTGCCCCGGCAGCGCATCGCGCCGCTCGACGCCCGCGCCACCGCGGCGCGCGCCGGCGACGTGGCGCGCGGCCTCGCGCTGCTCGCGGGAACGCAGGCTGCGCCGCTGCGCGAATGGTGCCCCGGGAGCGCCGCGACGCAAGTCGTCGTCGTTGATCCGGTCGACGCGGGATCGCTGCCATCCTTCGCAGAGACGATGCTCGCGCCGGCGCTCGCCGCGCTCGACCGTGGCGCGTTCGACCGGCTCGTGCTGATCGCCAAAGGGCGCGACGGCGCCGCGCGCTGGACGATCGGGCGCGCTCGGCTGCTCGACCGCGTGCTCCGTCGTTCCTCCCCGTTCACGGTGCCGCCGCGGGACGCGACGTGACGATCGCAATCGAGCGCCGCCCGGTTCCCGCCTACGCGGCTGCGCTCGCCGCCGCGGGCGTCGAGCCCGTGCTCGCGCGGCTCTTCGCGTCGCGCGGCATCGCCGCGCCGGAGGAGATCGACGACGCCCTCGCGCGCCTGCCCGCGTACGCGTCGATGCGAGGCATCGGCGAAGCCGCCGAGCGCCTGGTGCGCGCGATCGACCGGCGCGAGCGCATCCTCGTCGTCGCCGACTACGACGCCGACGGCGCCACCGCGTGCGCCGTCGCGCTGCGCGGCCTGCGCGCGATGGGGGCCGTGGCCGACTTCCTCGTGCCGAACCGCTTCAACGACGGCTACGGCCTGACGCCGGGCATCGTCGCGCAGGTGCGCGAGCGCTCGCCCGCCCTCCTCGTCACTGTCGACAACGGCATCACGAGCGTCGAGGGCGTGGCCGCGGCGGCAACGGCCGGGATCGACGTGCTCGTCACCGACCATCACCTTCCGGGCGAGCGGTTGCCCGAGCCGGCGATCATCGTCAACCCGAACCAGCCCGGATGCGCGTTCCCGTCGAAGCACCTCGCGGGCGTGGGCGTGATGTTCTACGTGCTCGCGGCCACGCGAGCGCTGCTGCGCGAGCGCGGCGGCAACGCGTCGGCCAACCTCGCGGACCTGCTCGACCTCGTCGCGCTCGGCACGGTCGCCGACGTCGTGCGCCTCGACCACGCCAATCGCGTGCTGGTCGCGCAGGGACTGAAGCGCCTCCGCGCGGGCCGCGCGCAAGCCGGCGTGGAGGCGCTGTTCCGCGTCGCGGGACGCGACCCGCGCTCGGCGATCGCCACCGACCTCGGCTTCGTCGCCGGGCCGCGGCTCAACGCGGCGGGCAGGCTCGCCGACATGACCGTCGGCATCCGTTGCCTCGTCACCGACGATCCCGCCGAAGCGCTGGCGCTCGCCGCCGAGCTCGACCGCCTCAACCGCGAGCGCCGCTCGGTGGAGGCCGGCATCGTCGTCGAGGCGCAGGCCGACCTCGACGAGGCCGCGACGATGGCGCGCGACGACACGTTCACGCTGTGCCTCTACCGGCCGAACTGGCACCAGGGCGTGGTGGGCATCGTCGCTTCGCGCATCAAGGACCGCGAGCACCGGCCGGCGATCGTGTTCGCGCCCGCCGGCGACGGCCGGTTGCGCGGCTCGGGGCGCTCGATCGCCGGCTTCCACCTGCGCGATGCGCTGGCGCTCGTCGACGCCCGCGAGCCGGGGCTGATCGGCCCGTTCGGCGGCCACGCCGTCGCGGCGGGACTGGCGATCCGCGAAGCCGACTTCGGCCGCTTCGCGGAGGCCTTCGAGCGGGTCGGGCGCGAGTGGCTGCGGCCCGCCGACCTCGAGCGCGTCATCGAGACCGACGGCGCGCTCGCCCCCGGCGAGCTCGACGTTTCGCTCGCCGAGCGCCTGCGCGAGCCGGTCTGGGGCCAGGGCTTCGCGCCGCCGGCGTTCGACGACGAGTTCGGCGTGGCCGCATCGCGCATCGTGGGCGGCGCCCACACGAAGCTCCTGCTGGAGCGCGGCGGCGAGCGTTTCGACGCCATCCTGTTCCGCTCGACGGCGCCGCTTCCCGGCCGGATCCGCGCCGTTTTCCGCCCCGAGGTCGACACGTTCCGCGGCTCCCCCGCGCTGCAACTCGTGCTCACGCACTGGGAACCTGCAGGGTCCGCATAGGCAGCCGCAAGCTATTGATTTTCCTATGGCCAATCGCGCAACACGGGTTGGCCGAGCGCCAGAAAATCACTTGTGCATCGCACAAATTCCCGCTAGATTACATCGGTTTAGCTTCGACGCCCGGCGCGGGCGCCGCAGCAGTGCCCGAGCGCCGCAGCGAGGAAAGGGAAAACACGTGCGACGACTTATCGACAAGGTGGCCATCATCACGGGGGCGGGTTCCGGGATCGGCGAGGCCACGGCGTTCAAGTTCGCCCGGGAGGGCGCCAAGGTGGCGGTGTGCGACATCAAGCTCGACACGGCCGAGCGGGTGGCGACCGAGATCCGCGACGGCGGCGGCACGGCGATGGCTTTCGAGATCGACGTCACGAACAAGGCGAGCATCGCCCGGATGGTCGAGGGCGTGATGGCCGCGTGGGGCCGCATCGACACGCTGGTCAACAACGCCGGCATCGTGCAGGACGCGCAGTTCAAGAAGATGACCGACGAGCAGTTCGATCGCGTCATCGACGTGAACCTGAAGGGCGTCTACAACTGCACGAAGGCGGTCGTCGAGGTGATGCTGGACCAGAACTCCGGCTGCATCCTGAACGCGTCGTCGATCGTCGGCATCCACGGCAACTTCGGCCAGACGAACTACGCGGCCACGAAGTTCGGCGTGATCGGCATGGTCAAGACCTGGGCGCGCGAACTCGGCCGCAAGGGCATCCGCGCCAACGCGATCTGCCCGGGCTTCGTCGAGACGCCGATCCTGCGCACGATGCCGGAGAAGGTGGTCAAGATGATCGAGGACCGCGTGCCGCTCGGCCGGCTCGCGAAGCCGGAGGAGATCGCGAACACCTACGCGTGGCTCGCCTCCGACGAGGCCTCGTACATCAACGGCGCCGTCATCGAGGTCTCCGGGGGCGTGACGATCTGAGGCGGGGGGCAAGGCCCCGGGCGCGGCGCTCGGCCGTTCGTCTGCTTTGCCGCCGCCGGCCTCGCGGCGTACCATTCGTCCCGGTCGCAATCGCCGGGATTCCATGACTCGCCTTCTCGCCCTCCGCATCGCCCTGCCGCTCGCGTGGCTCGCTCTGGCCGCGCCCGCGGCGGCGCAGTCCTATCTGGCCAGGCCGCAGGCAATCGGCGGCAACCCGGGCCCCGCCCACAACTACGTCTGCCCGGGCGTCGACGCGAGCGGCACCGCGCTCGACTGCTTCCTCGACGCGGTGCGCCACCTCTACACGATGTGCCGGCACGTGAAGAGCATCGAGATCATCGAGCACGGCTACGAGGCCTCCGAACAGGGCACCAACAGCGCGAAGAGCGAGTACTGCGTCGACAAGCAGAAGCTCAACATCGCGCGGCCCTACCAGGCGGCGCTGCGCGAGGCGACGGTGTCGCGGCAGGCCGTCGACGCGCTGCGGTCGCTTCACGAGCACTGGCTCGCTTCGCTCGCGGCGCTCAAGTGGCGCAGCCCCGAGTCCGACGACGCGTACAAGGCGCGCACCGGCGCCGTCGCCGGCGAGTTCGAGCAGCGCGCCGCGGGCATCCGCTCGATGGTCACGGTCGTGCGGGAGCGCACGGCCGCGCAGCCGGCCGCCCCTCCGCGCGACAGGAAGGCCCTGCGCTGACCGCTTCGCCGACCGCCGCGGCCGCCGACGCGGCCGGCGCGAGCGCCTCCGATCGGGAACTCGCCGCCGTCTTCGGCGACGGCGGCGCGCTCGCCCGGGCGCTCCCCGGATTCCGCTTCCGCGCGCAGCAGTTGGCGATGGCGCAGGCGGTCGCCGATGCCATCCGCGGCCACGGCCGGCTCGTCGCGGAGGCCGGCACCGGCACCGGCAAGACGTTCGCCTACCTCGTTCCCGCGCTGCTCGACGGCGGCAAGGTCATCGTGTCGACGGGCACGAAGACGCTGCAGGACCAGCTCTTCGAGCGCGACGTGCCGCTGCTGCGCGACGCGCTGAAGGTCCCCGCGACGATCGCGCTGCTCAAGGGCCGCGCGAACTACGTCTGCCTGCACCACCTCGAGCGCGCCTCGCACGAGGACAGGCTGCCGTCGCGCGACGACTTCCGCCACCTGAAGAAGATCGTCGCCTTCGCGCACGCCTCCGACCGCGGCGACCGCGCGCAGCTCGGCGCGGTGCCCGAGAACGCGACGATCTGGCCGCTGGTGACGTCGACGCGCGACAACTGCCTCGGCAGCCAGTGCGGCCACTTCCGCGACTGCTTCGTGATGAAGGCGCGCAAGGAGGCGATGGAGGCCGACGTGGTGATCGTCAACCACCACCTGTTCTTCGCCGACGTCATGCTGCGGGACGAGGGGCTGGCCGAGCTGCTGCCGTCGTGCAACACGGTGATCCTCGACGAGGCGCACCAGCTGCCGGACACCGCCACGCTGTTCTTCGGCGAGCAGGTCGCCGCAGGCCAGCTCGCCGACCTCGCGCGCGATGCCGAGGTGATGGCGCGCACCGAACTGCGCGACGTGCCCGAGCTGCCGGACGCCGCGGCCGGCCTGCAGCCGGCGATCCGCAAGCTGCGGCTCGCCGCGGGCGAGCTGCCGGGCAAGCACCCGCGCGACGCGATCCTCGCGCGCGAGGGCTTCGCGGCCGCGCTCGACGCGCTGACCGCCGCACTCGACCGCCTCGCGACCGAGCTGGGGCTCTTCGCGCAGCGCGGCGAGGAGATCGCCAACCTCGCCGCGCGCGCCGACGAGCTCGCCGGCGCGCTCGCGCGCTGGCGAGGGACGGACGCTCGATTCGACGGCGACGCCGCATCGAAATTGGGGCCAGACTCGCATTTCGCCGGGGACCCGGCCGCGGCCGGTGGCGATGGTGACAGGCGAAATGCGAACCCGGCCCCGGGAAACGACGGCCAGACTCCAGTTTCCGGCGAGTGGATCAGGTGGATCGACGTGACGCCGCACGGCTGGCTGCTGCAGGCCTCGCCGCTATCCGTCGCTCCGCTGTTCCGCCGCCAGATCGACGCGACGGCGCGCGCGTGGATCTTCACGTCGGCCACGCTGGCCGTGGCGGGCGACTTCTCGCACTACACGTCGTCGCTGGGCCTCGACGACGCGCAGACGGGCTGCTGGGACAGCCCGTTCGACTACCCGCACCAGGCGCTGCTGTGCGTGCCGAAGGGCCTGCCCGAGCCGAACCAGCCCGCGCACACGGACGCGGTCGTCGACGTCGCGCTGCCGGTGATCGAGGCCGCCGGCGGCAAGGCCTTTCTCCTCTTCACCACGCTGCGCGCGCTCGCCCGCGCGCGCGAGCGGATCGAGCAGGCGCTGCGCGAACGCGGCCTCGACTACCCGCTGCTCGTGCAGGGCGAGGCGTCGAAGACCGAGTTGCTGGAGCGCTTCCGCGAGCTCGGCAACGCGGTGCTGCTCGGCAGCGCGAGCTTCTGGGAAGGCGTCGACGTGCCCGGCCCCGCGCTGTCGCTCGTCGTCATCGACAAGCTGCCGTTCGCGCCGCCCGACGATCCGCTGATGGCCGCGCGGCTCGCGAAGCTCAAGGCGGACGGCGGCAACCCGTTCCGCGACTACCAGCTGCCGCAGGCCGCGATCGCGCTCAAGCAGGGCGCCGGTCGCCTGATCCGCACCGAGACCGACCGCGGCGTGCTGATGATCTGCGACGCGCGCCTCGCGGAGAAGCCCTACGGGAAGACGCTGTGGCGCGCGCTGCCGCCGATGGCGCGCACGCGCGAGGTGGGGGAGGCGGCGGCGTTCTTCGCCAGCCCGGGGTGAAGTTTCAGGACGTTGCTCCCGTCTTTCAGGACCCGTCCGCATGAGTGAATCGTCGTCCCCGCGCAGGCGGGGACCCAGCGTCTTGTACGCTCAAAGGTCGCGCTGGACGGACGTCACTGGGTCCCCGCCTTCGCGGGGACGACGGATGATCTTGGCTCGTGCTCAGGCGGACCAGCGTCCTGACAATCGACTGTCAGGAAATGCGACTCTGACCCTCGTTTCCTACCAGAACTTCCACCACGGCTTCTCCGCCGCCGCCGCGAGGTACTTGCTCTCCGGGAACGTGCCCCTGAGCACGCGCCGCGAGTCCTCGGCCAGCTTCTCGAGGCCGAGCTTCTCGTAGCTGCGCACCAGGACGTCGAGCGCGTCCTCGTTGCTCGGCGTGCGGGGGTAGTTGACGAGCGAGGACTGCGCGCGGTTCGCCGCCGCGAGGTAGGCGCCGCGGTTGAAGTAGTAGCGCGCCACGTGCACCTCGGACATGCCGAGCGCGTTGCTGAGGTAGCGCATGCGCTGCTTCGCATCCTCGGCGTAGCGGCTGTCGGGGAACTTCTGCGCGAGGTCGCGGAACGCGTTGAAGGACTCCTTCATCGCCTTCGGGTCGCGCTCGGCGAGGTCGAGCTCGTAGACGTAGCCCAGCAGCCCCTGGTCCTCGCGGAAGTGCACGAGGCCCTTGAGGTAGTACGCGTAGTCGACGTTCGCGTGGTTCGGGTACGTGCGGATGAAGCGGTCGGCCGCCGCAATCGCCGCCGCCGTCTCGCCGGCCCGGTAGCTCGAGTAGGCCCCTTCGAGCATCGCCTGCTGCGCGAAGCGGCCGTACGGGAAGCGCGACTCCAGCGACTCGAAGAGCTTGTTCGCCCGCGTATAATTTCCAGCGACCATCTCGTCGTGCGCGGCGGCGTACAGCCGCTCCGCCGACCATCCCGCGGTGTCGTCCTTCACCTCGGGCAGCAGATTGCAGCCGGCCAGCGCCACAGCGAGGAACAGCGCGGCCAGCCGGACCAGCACGGCACGCAGCGGTGCGCCCATCGACATTGGCTTCATGGCGGTTCCAGCGGACATCCGGGATGACGGGGCATTATAGTCGAGCGGACGAGGCGCGCTCCGTCGAGCCGGCGCCGCGCACGTTCGTCGTGCCGGCGGCGCTGGCCGGATGCCGCCTCGACCAGGCGCTCGCGCAACTGTGGCCTGCGCACTCGCGCAGCCGCCTCAAGGCGTGGATCGACGCGGGACGGGTGACGCTCGACGGCGCCGTCGCCGCGCCGCGCCGCAAGCTCGCGGGCGGCGAGACGCTCGTCGTGAGGCCCTCCGAAGACGCCGCGCCGCTGCGCGACGCGCCGGAGGCGATCGCGCTCGCGATCGTGTACGAGGACGACGACATCCTGGTGGTCGACAAGCCCGCCGGCCTGGTGGTGCACCCGGGCGCAGGCAACCGTGCCGGCACGCTGCTCAACGCGCTGCTCCACCACGCGGGCGCGACCGCAGCGCTGCAGCGCGGGGGCATCGTGCACCGTCTCGACAAGGACACCAGCGGCCTGATGGTCGTGGCGAAGACCGCCGAGGCGCAGACGAGCCTCGTGCGCCAGCTCGCCTCGCGCACGGTCGCAAGGCACTACGTCGCGCTGGCGCGCGGCGACCTCGCGAAAGGCGTGGTCGTCGACGCGCCGATCGGCCGCCACCCCGCGCAGCGCACGCGGATGGCGGTCGTCGAGCGCGGCAAGCCGGCGCGCACGCACGTCGACGTGATCGAGCGCTTCGGCGCCGCCACGCTCGTGCGCTGCCGGCTGGAGACCGGCCGCACGCACCAGATCCGCGTCCACCTCGCCGCGATCGGCCACCCGCTGGTCGGCGACCCGGTCTACGGCAGGAGCGCGGCGGCATTGCCTGCGGAGCTGCGGGCATTCCGCCGGCAGGCGCTGCACGCCGAGCGCCTCGAGCTCGACCACCCGCGCGACGGGCGACGCATGGCGTGGACCGCCCCGCTGCCCGCGGACTTCGCGGCGCTGCTGTCCGCGGTGCGGCGCGAGCCGGGCACTGCGCAGCCGGCGTGAGCAAGCTCGCCGAGCGCCTCGCCGATGCGGGGCTCGACTGGATCGTCCCGGCGTGGGACGCCCCGCGCTGCGTCGGTGCGCTCTGCACGACGCGCAACGGGAGCGCCGTCGCGGGCGAGCCGCTCGACATCGGCCCATCGCGGCTCGGTACGCTGGACGACGCGGCGCGCGAACGCGTGCTCGCGAACCGGCGGCGCGTGCAGGCGTTCCTGCCGGGCCCCGCGGCGATCCTCGAGCAGGTGCACGGACGCGACGTCGTCGTGATCGATGCGGCCAACGTCGCGGCCGCGCGCGCGCAGCCCCCGGTCGCCGACGCCGCCGTCACGCGGCAGACCGGCGTTCCGCTCGCGGTGCGCGTGGCGGACTGCGTGCCGGTGCTGCTCGCGTCGGGCAGCGGCGAAGTCGTCGCCGCCGCGCACGCAGGGTGGCGCGGGCTCGCCGCCGGCGTGATCGAGGCGACGCTCGCGGCGATGCGCGCGCCCGCGGCCGAGGTCGCCGCGTGGCTCGGGCCGGCGATCGGGCGGGATGCCTTCGAGGTCGGCGACGACGTGCGCGAGGCGTTCACCGCGGCCGATGCGCGCGACGCGGCGCACTTCCGCCCGCTGCGCGAAGGCAAGTGGCTCGGCGACTTGCACGCGTTGGCGCGCGCGCGCCTTGCGCGGGCCGGCGTGCAGCGCGTCGCCGCGGACCCGTCGTGCACCTTCACCGAGGCTGCGCGCTTCCACTCGTGGCGGCGCGACCGCGCGCCGTGGCGCATGGCCGCGTACGTCTGGCGCCAGGACTGAGCCCGGGCGCGGCCGCTATAATGCAACTCGGTTTCATCGCGCCCATGCCCCCCCTCGCCTCCTCGCTGCTCGCCGCCTTCGCCGGCGGCGTCCTCGCCGTCGTCGCGGCCGCGGCGACGCTGGCGCTGTCGCGCGCGTGGATCCCGCGGCTCGTGTCCTTCGCGGTGGGGGCGCTGCTCGGCGCGGTGTTCCTCGAGCTCCTGCCGCACGCGCTCGAGGAAGGCGCCGCCGAGCCGGTGATGGTCACGGTGCTCGTCGGGCTGCTGGCGTTCTTCCTGCTCGAGAAGCTCGTGCTCTGGCGGCACAGCCACGGCCACGAGGAGCACAGCGCCCACGCCGACGAGACCGAGCACGAACACGCGATGCACGGCCAGGATGGCGGGCGCTCGGGCCTGCTGATCCTGATCGGCACGGCGGTGCACAACTTCTGCGACGGCGTCGTGATCGCGGCGGCCTTCCTCGCCGACGCGGGGCTCGGCATCGCCGCCACTGTCGCGATCGTCGCGCACGCGGTGCCCCAGCAGGTCGGCGACTTCGCGGTCCTGCTGCACTCGGGCTTCGCGCGGTCGAAGGCGTTCGCCTACAACGTCTCCGCGGGCGCGGCGACGGTGGCCGGCGCGCTCGCGGGCCACTTCGCTCTCGCGCCGATGCAGCAGTCGCTGCCGATCGTCCTCGCGGTCGCGGCGTCGAGCCTGCTCTACGTCGCGGTCGCCGACCTCATCCCCAGCCTGCACCGGCGCGCCGAGCCGCTCGAGACCGCGAAGCAGATGCTGCTGATCGGCCTGGGGATCGGGATCATCGGCGCCGTGCACTTCGCCCTGCACTGAAGTCGGGGTCGGGGCACCGTTTGCGCCGCGCGCGCTGCAAATGGCACTCCGACCCTGATTTCGCTAACATCGGGACGGCCTCCACTGCGCCGCGCCCATGCCCGAAGCCCGTTCCAGCGCGGCGTCCGCGTTTCCTTCCGAAGCCCTCGACCTCGCCTCCGAGTGGCGGCGCATCGGCGCCGAGTGGGCGGCGTGGTGGGCCAGGGCCGCGCTGCCGCCCGCCGCGGGCGCCGCGCTTGCCGGCCCGCTGCCGGCGCTGCACGATCGCGTGCGCACGCTGGTCCCGCCGGCGAAGCTCGCCGAGATCAACGCGAAGCACCAGGCGAAGCTCGCGCAGCTGTGGCAGGCGGCCGTGGCGACGCCACTGGGTGCGCCGCTGCCGCAGGTCGTCGACATTCCCGCGGACGACAAGCGCTTCCGCGCCGAGGCGTGGCGCACGTCGCCGTTCCACTCGCTGGTGCTGCAGTCCTACCTCGTCAACGCGGCGTGGCTCACCGAGCTGGCGGCGAACGCCGACCTGCCCGGCCCCGATCGCGCGCGCCTGGCGTTCATGACGCGTCAGTGCGTCGACGCGCTGGCGCCCTCGAACTTCCCGGCGACCAATCCCGAAGTCGTCGAGCTCTCGCTCGCCACCGAGGGCGGCAACTTCGTGCAGGGCGCGGCGAACCTCGTCGCCGACCTCGCGCGGGGCCGCATCACGATGAGCGACGCGACGGCCTTCGAGGTCGGGCGCGACATCGCGGTGACGCCCGGCGCGGTCGTTTACCGCAACGAGCTGATCGAGCTGATCCAGTACGCGCCCACGACGGCCACGGTGCACGCACGCCCGCTGGTGATCATCCCGCCGTGCATCAACAAGTACTACATCCTCGACTTGCGTCCCGAGAACTCGTTCGTCCGCCACGCGGTGGCGCAGGGGCACACGGTGTTCACGGTGAGCTGGCGCAACATCCCGCCCGAGCTCGGCCGCCTGACCTGGGACGACTACCTGGCGAAGGGCGTGCTGACCGCGCTCGCCACGGCGCGCGAGATCGCCGGCAGCGCGACGGCGAACGCGCTGGGCTTCTGCGTGGGCGGCACGCTGCTCGCAGGCGCACTGGCGGTGCTCGCGGCGCGCGGCGACCGCTCGGTGGCGAGCGCGACCTTCCTCACCACGATGCTCGACTTCGCCGACCCCGGCGAGATCGGCGTGTACGTGTCGCGCGAGTTCCTCGAGTCGCGCGAGGCGGCGCTGATGGCCGGCCAGCGCATGCACGGCAGCGAGCTGGCCGGCGCGTTCGCGAGCCTGCGCGCCAACGACCTCGTGTGGAGCTACGTCGTCAACAACTACCTCAAGGGCCGCACGCCGCCGGCGTTCGACCTGCTGCATTGGAACGGCGACTCGGCGAACCTGCCCGGGCCGATGTTCGCGTACTACCTGCGCGAGATGTACCTCGGCAACCGGCTGTGCAAGCCGGGCGCGCTGACGATGCTGGGCGAGCGCGTCGACCTCGGGCGCGTACGCATGCCGGCCTACGTGCTCGCCGCGCGCGAAGACCACATCGTGCCGTGGCGCTCGGCCTACCGCAGCGTCCGGCTGCTGGGCGGCGAGGTCGAGTTCGTGCTCGCCGCGTCCGGCCACATCGCCGGCGTCGTCAACCCGCCGCAACCGCCGCGGCGCGGCCACTGGACCGCCGTGTCGCAGCCGAGCGAACCCGCCGCTTGGCTCGACGGCGCCCGCGAAGTGCAGGGCAGCTGGTGGCCGCACTGGCACGCCTGGCTCGCGCGGCACGGCGGCCGCAGGCGCCGCGCCCCGGCACGCCCCGGCCATCCGCGCCATCCGGCGCTCGAGCCTGCGCCGGGCCGCTACGTGCGCGAAGCTGTCGACTGACCGCGCTCGCCCGCCCTTGCGCTAACATCCCGGCATACTTTCGCGCAACGCATCCCTGGGAGGAGGAGACGCCATGGCAATGAAGAATCCGCGCATCGCACTGGTCACCGGCGGCATGGGAGGGCTCGGCGAGGCGATCTGCATCAAGCTCGCCGCGCTCGGATACAAGGTCGTCACGACCTACTCGCCGGGCAACCAAAAGGCGCAGGAGTGGCTCGAAGCGATGAACAAGATGGGCTACGGGTTCCGCGCCTACGCCTGCGACGTCACCGACTGGGACTCGTGCGCCGCGTGCGTGACGAAGGTCGCCGCCGAGGTCGGCCCGGTCGACGTGCTCGTGAACAACGCCGGCATCACGCGCGACATGACGTTCCGCAAGATGGACAAGGCGGCGTGGGACGCCGTGATCCGCACGAACCTCGACTCGGTCTTCAACATGACCAAGCAGGTCTGCGACGGCATGGTCGACCGCGGGTGGGGCCGCGTGATCAACATCTCGTCGGTCAACGGGCAGAAGGGCGCGTTCGGCCAGGTCAACTACTCGGCCGCCAAGGCCGGCATGCACGGCTTCACCAAGGCGCTCGCGCTCGAGACGGCGAAGAAGGGCGTCACCATCAACACGATCTCGCCCGGGTACATCGGGACGAAGATGGTGATGGCGATCCCGCAGGACGTGCTCGACTCGAAGATCATCCCGCAGATCCCGCTCGGCCGGCTGGGCAAGCCCGAGGAGGTCGCGGGGCTGGTCGCCTATCTCTCGAGCGACGAGGCGGCGTTCGTGACCGGCGCCAACATCGCGATCAACGGCGGCCAGCACATGTTCTGACGCGTCCGCGGAACGCCGAAAGAAAAAGGGCCCCGGCAGCGCCGGGGCCCGAGGACTGTATCTTTTCAGGAGGAGGAGGAAAGATACAGCTCGCCGCCGCGGGAGGGCCGGGGGCGCAGGGGATGCGCAGGACCGGCTTTTCGCGACGACAAATCCAATCTACCGCTACGGGTTAGAGCGGGGGCTCTAATCTGCCGCGGTGCAACAAAAAGAGAGCCCCGCATCGCGGGGCTCGAGGCTGTATCTATCAGGAGGAGGAGGTAGATACAGTTACTGCTGTGCTGCAACATGGGGACGCCGGCCAGGGGTTACAAGGCCCCGCCCCCACGCCGGCGCTTACGCGGCGCGGCGGCCCTTCGGCGCGGCCTTGGCGGCCGAGTTCGCCGCGGCGCGCACGCTCGCGTCGGCCAGGTTCACGACCTGGCGCGTCGCCTTCTGGAACTGGTCGAAGGCCGCGGTCGTGGCCGCCACCGTCGACTTGAACGCGTTCACGGCCACATCCGAGCCGGCCGGAGCCGACTGGCTCGCGGTGTCGACCCACTTCGCCATGCCGCGGGTGTAGTTGGACCACGACTCTTCCGAAGCGGCGGTCAGCTCGGCCTGTGCTTCCGAGGCCAGCTCGTAGAGGTTCTTGGAGTACGCCAGCGCCGTCTGCACACCGTGCTCGGCGAGCTTCGCGCGCAGCGCGAACAGCTCCTGGACGTCCTTGACGGTCGCGACGGCCTTCGCGTTCTCGAGCGACTGCTCGACGGCGAAGCGCGCGGTGTTCATGCCGAGCTTGACGAACTTCTCGGCGTTCCCGATCGCGATCGCGGCGAGCTTCGAGGCTTGGGCGACGTTGACCTTGTTGAATTCGGCGAACTGCTCGGTGGGGTTGTACATGGCGGGCTCCCGGTTGGAAATCGACTCGACCTCGGCGCAGCTTGCGGCACCCCGGGACCTGCTCCGCGGGGGCGCCCGGGGCACCCGGGCGCGCGGGTTTTGCTGCACCGCACAAATCGGAGTATAGGTATGCGGAACGCCCTCGTCAAGGATTTTTTGCTGCGCCGCACCAATCCGGCCGATCGATCCCCGAAAGTCCGACAAATCAGTGGGTTATAATGCACGCTCGCTCCCGGAGTGCCCCGATGGCCAACGCGATCCGCACCATCAAGAAGTACCCCAACCGCCGCCTCTACGACACGGCCAACAGCGGCTACATCACGCTCGCCGACGTGAAGCAGATGGTGCTCGACAACGTCGATTTCCAGGTGGTCGACGCGAAGAGCGGCGAGGACCTGACGCGGGCCATCCTGCTGCAGATCATCCTCGAGGAGGAGTCCGGCGGCCTGCCGATGTTCAGCTCCGAGATGCTCACGCAGATGATCCGCTTCTACGGCTCGGCGCAGCAGACGATGATGGGCCAGTACATGGAGCAGAACGTCAAGGCGTTCATGGCGATCCAGAAGAAGCTGCAGGACCAGGCCAAGCAGATCTACGGCGACAAGATGCTGCTGACGCCGGACCTGTGGAAGCAGTTCATGCAGATGCAGGCGCCCGCGATGCAGGGCATGCTCGGCAACTACCTCGAGCAGAGCGCCAAGCTCTTCATGGACATGCAGCAGCGCATGCAGGACCAGACGCGCGGCATGTTCTCGGCGTTCCCGTTCCCCGGGTTCGCGGCGCCGCAGTCCGGCCCGGACGAAGACAAGTCGCGCTGAAGCGCCGCGACGCGCCGCAACAAGCGGGCCTTCGCGCCGCGCGTTGTGCGGCGCGTGATCCCGTGTCCCGCACCGCAGCGTCCCGCAAGCCCCCCGCCCCCGCCGGCGCGCCGAGCGTGGGCTTCGTGTCGCTGGGCTGCCCGAAGGCGCTGGTCGACTCCGAGCAGATCCTCACCCAGCTGCGCGCCGAGGGCTACGCCGTCGCGCCGCAGTACGCCGGCGCCGACCTCGTCGTCGTCAACACCTGCGGCTTCATCGACTCGGCGGTCGCGGAGTCGCTCGACGCCATCGGCGAGGCGCTCGCCGAGAACGGCAAGGTGATCGTCACCGGGTGCCTGGGCGCGAAGGAAGGCGGCGGGTTCGTGCGCGAGCGGCACCCGAAGGTGCTCGCCGTCACCGGGCCGCACGCGGCGCACGAGGTCATGGAGGCGGTGCACGCGCACCTGCCGCGGCCGCACGACCCGTTCACCGACCTCGTGCCGCCCTCAGTTGCCAACATCGGCATCAAGCTCACGCCTAAGCACTACGCCTACCTCAAGATCAGCGAGGGCTGCAACCACCGCTGCACCTTCTGCATCATCCCGTCGATGCGCGGCGACCTCGTGTCGCGGCCGCTCGGCGAGGTGATGGCGGAGGCCGAGCGGCTGCTGCAGGCGGGCGTGAAGGAGCTGCTCGTCATCTCGCAGGACACGAGCGCCTACGGCGTCGACGTCAGGTACCGCACCGGCTTCTGGCAGGGCCGGCCCGTCCGCACCCGCATGACGGAACTGGTGCGCGAGCTCGACGCGCTCGCCCGCGCGCACGGGGCGTGGGTGCGGCTGCACTACGTCTATCCCTACCCGCACGTCGACGAGGCGATCGCGCTGATGCGCGACGACCCGGCCCGCGGCGGGCTCGTCCCCTACCTCGACGTGCCGTTCCAGCACGCGAGCCCGCGCATCCTGAAGCTCATGAAGCGCCCCGCGGCGCCCGAGAAGGTGCTCGACCGCGTGCGCGCATGGCGCGCCGCGAAGCCGCAGCTCGCGATCCGCAGCACGTTCATCGTCGGCTTCCCCGGCGAGACGCAGGCCGAGTTCGAGGAGCTGCTCGCTTTCCTGCGCGAGGCGCAGCTCGACCGCGTCGGCTGCTTCGCCTACTCGCCGGTCGACGGCGCCGCGGCCAACGCCCTGCCCGGCGCCGTGCCGCCCGACGAGAAGGAGGCGCGCCTCGCGCGGTTCATGGAGGTCCAGGCCGCCATCAGCGCGCAGCGACTCGCCGCGCGCGTCGGCTCGACGCTCGACGTGCTGGTCGACGCCCACGCGGAGGCCGGCCGCGGCAAGGCGAAGCGCCGCATCGCGATCGGCCGCTCCCACGCGGATGCGCCGGAGATCGACGGCATCGTGCGCATCGAGGACGGTGCGGACCTGGCGCCGGGGACGTTTGCGCGCGTGGCGATCGAGGCTTCCGACGAGCACGAGCTTGCCGGACGCCTGGCGTCCAGCGAGCCGGGGACGGGGACCGCTCGCCAGGCGTGAAGCTGCAACACGCCACTCCGCCCAAGGACGGTCCAGAAATTTCGTCGTCTCCGCGAAGGCGGGGACCCAGTGGCGTGCCTTCCACCCACCCGACCGGCGCACAAGACGCTGGGTCCCCGCCTTCGCGGGGACGACGCCTTGAGAACGTGCGCAGCGCCCCGCGATTCACACCCGCCCTCTCGCCTTCATCCACGCCCTCACGGACTTGCTGCGCGCCTTCCATCCCGCGACCTGACGCTGCCGCTCGAGCGCGGTCATGGTGTCGCGGCGGGCGTCGCGCAGCAGCCGGTGGTAGTTGCGCAGCCGGTCGGCGTCCACCGTATCGCGCACCGCGCAGCCCGGCTCCTCGCCGTGCGTGCAGTTGCGGTAACGGCAGCGCGCGGCGAGCGAGTCGATGTCGTCGAAGCTCGCGGCAAGGCGTTGCTCGTCGACGTCGGGCCGGAGGCTCCGCAGCCCCGGCGTATCGATCACGCAGCCGCCCTGCGGCAGCAGGAACAGCGACCGCGCGCGCGTGGTGTGGCGGCCGCGGCTGTCGTCCGCGCGCACCGCGCCGGTCGCCTGGACGCTCGCGCCGAGCAGCGTGTTCGTGAGCGTCGACTTGCCCGCGCCCGAGGAGCCGAGCATCACCAGCGTCTCGCCGGCGCCGAGGTAGGGCGCAAGGCGCGGCGCGGTCGCCGGATCGGTCGCGTTCACCGCGAGCACGTCGACGCCGCGCGGCAGTCGGCCCCGCAGTTCGTCGACGCGCTCCTCGCGCTCGCGTTCGCCGACGAGGTCGGCCTTCGTCAGCACGACCACGCCGGCCACGCCGCTGCCCTGCGCCAGCGCGAGGTAGCGCTCCGCGCGGCGCGGGCTGAAGTCGCCGTCCGCGCCCATCACGACCAGCGCCGTGTCGACGTTGCTCACGATCGTGCGCCGCCGACCTTCGCCGTCGCGGCGGGCGAGGTGCGTCAGCGGCGGCACGCGCGCGCGCACCCACGCCTGGCCGTACGCGTCCGCGGCGGCGAGCACCCAGTCGCCGACCGCCAGCGCATCGCCCTCGTCGGCGAGCTCGCGCTCCAGCCGCGGCAGCGGCCGCGCCGGGCATTCGTCGCGGCCGTCGTGCACGCGTACGCGATCGCGATGCACCTCGGTGATGCGCACGAGGTGCAGTTCGCCGCCTTCTTCCACCTGCGCTGCGGCCGCGAGTTGCGCCACCGCAGGCTTGAGGCCCGCGCGCGCGAGGGCCGCAAAGTCGATCTCTATCATCGTCGTCACCAAGCTCGTTCGTCGGGGCGCGCGCGAACGCGCGCCGCTGCCCGCGCAGCAGCGCGGGAGACACGGGAGCGAAGTCGGCCGGGCGCGGGAGGCGCGCGGCGAGGCCTGGCGATGGCCGGACCGTCGACGGTCCGGCGGAGGCGATCAGGCGGCGGCGCGCGCCTTCGGTTGCGGCCGACGGGAGGCGAGGTCAAGGGTCGTCATGGAGCCTCCTTCGTGGTGGTCTGCGGGACCGGCGCAGCGCCGGGTGCGAATGGGCGCGGAGTCTGCCACGCGCGCCGCACCGACGTCAATGCACGTCAGGTAGGGAGTCGCCGGTGGAGCGAAGTCGGTCCCGAAGGCAGGTCTACCGGCGAGGACTGCGGCTCGTAGCCGCCGCCGAGTTGCGGATAGAGGAACGAGCGCTGGATGCCGAACTGCGCGCGGGCGAGCGCCACGCCGACCTGCGGCGGCGGCGCCTTGGCCGCCTCCTTCCTTCCCTCGCCGCACACGGCGTACGGCCGCCGCCAGCACCGCAACGGCGAGCGACGCGCGGGCTTCCATCTCCTCGGCTCCCTGCAAGGGCCTCAGCCCCGCGGCAGGTCGGCAGCCGCGAGGTCGCGGGCGAGCGCTGCGAGCACCCGGCCAAGCGCCACGTTCATCGCGGCCGCGACCGCGTCGGGGGCGGTGCCGTCGATCGGCGCGCGCTCGCCGTAGTCGCGCGTCCAGACCACCCCGCCCGGGTAGGCCGCGCGCGACACGTACCACGTGATGGCGACCTCCGCTTCCGCCTTCGCCGTGCGCGCGTCCGCGTACAGCGACGACACGAAGCCCTCGAGCACGAAGTCCGCGCCCTCGAGGCCGGAGCCCGCGCGCACCACGCGATCGAACACGCGCGCGGCCGACATCGCGCGCGCGGCCGACTCGCCGACCATCGACGCGGGACTCGCAAAGAACTCGTGGTAGAAGTCCGACTCCACCTTGAGGTCGGCGGTCCGGAAGACGAACCCGCGGTCGCGGTACGGCGCCGCCACGGTGATCGCGCCGACGCGCAGCGTGCCCGGTTGCGTGCGCGAGCCCGGCGCGGGCAGCGCGGGCTCGAGCAGGAACGTGCGCTTGACCGGCGAGGGGCGCGTCAGCGAGCAGGCCGGCAGCACGGCCGCGAGCGGCAGCAGCGCCAGCGCGCGGCGGCGGGAGAAGGAAGTCGTCATCGCGTGCGCTCCAGCGGGGTGGGCGGCTCGCCGAACAGCAGGCCGGACGGGTGGCGCTTCGCCGTCTCCGTCAGGTCGCGCAGGTTTTCGGTGATCTGGCGCAGGTTCTCGATGGTGCCGGCGAGGTTCGTCTCGCTGCCACCGGTGATGCGCTCGAGGCGCGCCAGCGTGCGCTCGAGGTGCGCGACGGCGGCCGCGAGCTTCGGATCGTTGATCAGCTTGCGCAGGTCGCCCACCGCGGCATCGGCGTTCTCGGGAATGCGCTTGAGCGCGGGGCTCGCCAGCAGCGACTTGAGCTCGGCGTTGCTCTGGCGCAGCTCGGCGAGCAGCGCGGCGCCCTCGTCGGAGAGCCGCTTCGTGTCCACCGACTTGAGCGAGGACTCGATCTGCACCATCGTGCGGTTGGCCTGGTCGCCGAGCTTGCGCGTGTCGATCGCGCCGACCCGCTCGTTGGTGGTCACCAGCAGCGTGTTGAGATTGACCATCGTGCTCTCGACGTCGAGCTTGCGCAACCGGTCGATGATCTCGCTCGCCGCGTTCACGAACGAGGTGAGCGTCGAACGCGCGCTCGGGATGTAGATGTTGGCCGGCGTCCATTCGATCGGCAGCACGGGATTGGCCGCCGGATCGACGTAGTCGATCTCGAGGTAGCTCGTTCCGGTGATTCCCTGCGGCGCGAGCCGCATGCGCAGGCCCCGCTCGACCTCCACGGCCGAGTTCTTGGCGTCGGTGAGGTCGCCGGCGGCCGCACGCCCGCCGAGCTGCCGCGGCTGGATCTCGGCCTCGACCAGCACGTAGCGCGCCCGCTCGGTGACCGGCTTGTCGAGCTGGTAGCGGTTGTAGGTGAAAGTGATGCGCGTGACGTCGCCGATCACCACGCCCCGGTACTTGAGCTTGCTGCCGATGTCGAGGCCCTGGACCGACTCGTCGAAGTACGACTCGATGGTGAGCTTCGCAGTGAACCAGCGGCCGCTCCCGACGACGAGCAGGATCACCACCGCGCAAAACACCGCGCCGATGACGAACAGGCCCAGCTTGTAGTAGTTCGCTCGCAAGCTCATGGCAGTCCTAGGCAGCGATCGGCTCGGGTTCCCGGCGGAAGAACGAGCGCACGCGCGGATCCTCGCTCTCGTCGCGCAGGCGGCGCGGGTCGCCCTCCGCGATGATCCCACGCGCCTTCTTGTGGATGAGGATGACGCGGTCGGTGGCCGTGTAGATGCTCGCGAGGTCGTGCGTGACCATGACGAACGTCACGCCGGTCGCCTCGGCCAGCCGCCGGATCGTCGCGTCGAGCGAGGCGGCGGTGATCGGGTCGAGCCCCGACGAGGGCTCGTCGAGGAACAGGATCTCGGGATCGAGCGCCATCGCGCGCGCGATGCCGGCGCGCTTCTGCATGCCGCCCGACAGCTCGGCCGGCAGGTGCCCGGTGAACGCCTCGAGGCCGACCAGCTCGAGCTTCATGCGCGCGATGAGGTCGATCGCGTCGTCGGGCAGGCTGGTGGCGGTCTCGAGCGGCAGCCGCACGTTCTCGAGCAGCGTCATGGAGCCGAACAGCGCGCCCGACTGGTACATGACGCCGAAGCGCGACAGGATGCGCTCGCGCGCGTCGCCTTCGGCGGTGGCAATGTCGTCGTCGCCGAACAGGACCTTGCCGCGGATCGGCGGCAGCAGCCCGATCATGTTCTTCAGGATCGTGCTCTTGCCGGAACCCGAGCCGCCGAGGATGCCGAACACCTCGCCTCGGCGCACCTCGAAGTTGACGTCGGTCAGGAGCGGCACGCCGTCGTAGCCGGTGTCCAGCCCGATCACGCGGATGATCGGCTCTCCCTTGGCGCCCGTCGTCGTTCCCATGGCCTTCAGAAGTCGAGCACGTAGTAGGCCAGCGCGAACAGGCCGTCGACGACGACCAGCATGATGATGCACGACACGACCGCCCGCGTCGCGGAGTCGCCGACCGCCGACGCCCCCGCCGCCGTCTGCAGGCCGCGCAGGCAGCCGATGCCGCCGATCAGGATCGCGAAGAAGAACGTCTTGATGAAGCCGGCGATGAAGTCCTTCATGTTCACCGCGACGTCCGCCTCGCGGAAGAACGTGATGAACGGGATGCCGAACGTCTGCATCGTCACCGCGCCGCCGATCAGCCCCACGACGTCGGAGAACAGCGTGAGCAGCGGGGCCATCATCACGAGCGCGATGATCCGCGGCGTGACGAGGAAGCGGACCGGGTCGAGGCCCATCGTCGTCAGCGCGTCGACCTCCTGGTTGACGCGCATGGTGCCGATCTCGGCGGCAAACGCGGCCCCCGAGCGGCCGGCGAGCAGGATCGCCGTCATCAGCGGCCCCAGCTCGCGCAGCATCGACAGCGCGATCAGGTCGGCGACGAAGATCTCCGCGCCGAAGCGCTTCATCGGGACCGCGGACTGGAACGCCAGGATCATGCCGAGCAGGAAGCTGATGAGCGCGACGATCGGCAGCGCGTCCGCGCCCGCGCGCTCGGCGACGCGCCACACGTCGCGCCAGCGCACGGTGTGAGGGTGCGTGAACGCGTGGGCCAGCGCGGCGGTCGTCTCGCCGATGAAGCGGATCTGTGTGCGGAGGTCGCGTCCCACCTGTGCCGCGGCACGTCCGATCTCCTCGACGATCGGGATGCGCGGCGGCGGCGGGTCGAGGTCGTGCTCGAGCCGCCGGGCGTCGAACTGGCGGAGCAGCGCGTCGAACGGCGGCCGCAGGTTCTTCACCTCCAGCGGCGCGGCACGCTCGTGGCGCAGCAGCTCGACCAGCAGCGCGGCGCCGGCGCCGTCGCAGTAATCTACGCCGCTTGCGTCGATGAGCACCGGGCGCGAAGGCTCGGAGGCGACCGCGTCGCGCACCGGCTTCCAGAGCTCCTTCAGCGCCGCGGCGTCGAGGCGGCCGGTCAGCGTGAGGACGCGCTGGCCGCCCTGGTCGTCGGCAACGGCAAACGCGGCCACGGCCATTTCGCGCCCTAGTCGGCGAGCTCGACCTGCGTGCCGAACACGCGCACGCGATCGCCCTCGCGCAGCGCCGGCTCGTAGGCCTGCGACAGCGTGCGCGTCCCGCCCGAGTCCATGCGCACGACGATCTCCCAGCGCGACCGCTCGTAGGACTGCGGGCGCTTGGCGTACCCGGCTCCGCCGGCCGCGCCGAGCACGACGACGTTGCCCGACGTGAAGTTGTACTGCGTGGACACGCGGCCGGGCGTCTCACCGGGGAACGCGGCCGAGGTGCCGAGCGGCGTCCACGCCTGCTTCTCGGTGGCGGTGCGGATCGCCTCGACGCGACCGCAGTTGTCGCAGCGATCCTGCGCCGCCGCCGGCGCGGCGGCGAGCAGCACGACCAGCAGGGAGGTTGCGAGCGGCAGCATCCTAATCCTGGTACTGCTGAAGGTAGAACATCGCGTGCAGCAGCGGGCCGGGCGCGCCCAGTCCACCGAACCAGCGGTGAAAGATCGCGTCGATCTCGCCGCTGCGGTACAGCGCGACGAGCGCGCGGTTGACTGCCAGGCGGAAGTCGGGATCGTCGCGGCGCACGACGATCGCGTACGGCTCGTACGAGAAGTCGTCGCCGACGAACGCGTAGCTGACCGGCTTGGCCGCCCGCGCGCGCTGCCAGGTGAGCACGATGCGGTCGCCCGCCACGCCGTCGACCTTGCCCGCCGCCAGCGCGGCCATGCCTTCGGCGATGCTGGCGACCGGTACGAGCGTGGCCGGCGCGCCGATGGCCGTGAGCTGCGTCGTCAGCGCGCGCTCGGTGGTCGTGCCCGGAATCGCGGCGACCCGGCGGCCCTTGAGGCCCGCGAGCCGCGCGATCTTCGCCTCCGCGCGCACGAGCACGCTGCCGCCGTCGACGTAGAACGGCACGCTGAAGTCGACCTGCTCCATGCGGCCCAGCGTGATCGTCGTGGTGCCGCACTCCGCGTCCACCTCGCCCTTCGCGACCGCCTCCAGCCGCGCGGCGGCGTCGACGCCGCGCCACTGCACGTCGAGCCTGGCCAGCCCGAGGCGCGCGCGGATCGACTCGGCGACGCGCTCGCACAACTCGACCGCGTAGCCGCGCACGCGATCGCCGTCCTTGAACGAGAACGGCGCGGCCGCCTCGCGGTAGGCGAAGCGCACCACTCCTCCCGACTTGATGCGGTCGAGCGTCGCGCTCGCCGCCGCGGCCGGAACCGCAACGGCCGAAAACGCTGCCGCCAGCAACCAGGCGACGGCGCGCGCGCGCAGCCCGGCGCGGCGGCCGCACGTGTCCGACTCAGGCGATCCCATGCGCTGCAATCACGACCTCCGGGAGACCGGCGCAGTCTAGCACGCGCACCGGCGCCCGCAGCACCGTCCGCCCGGTGGCACGGCCGCTGTCCAGTCTCACCCGAAGCCGCGCGTCGGCTACCATTCCGGTTCGCTCGTCGCTTCGCCCACCCCGGAGAGCCCCATGAGACCCGCCCGCCTGTTCGTCGCACTCGTCCTGGCCGCGACCGCGGCGCTGCCCGCCGCTGCGCAGGCGCCGGCGGACACGCTCGGCCGCATCCGCGCCGCCAAGGCCATCAACGTCGCCTTCGCCGGCGACTCGCTGCCGTTCTCGTTCGTCGACAAGGACACCCGCCCGGCCGGGTACTCGATCGACCTGTGCAACAAGGTGATCGCGGGCATCGCGCGCGCCGTCAACGAGCCGAACCTCAAGGTGAACTGGAAGATCGGCACCACCGCCGAGCGCCTGGCGATGGTCGCCGACGGCCGCGCCGAGCTCGAGTGCGGCAACACCACGCCGACGCTCGGCCGCATGAAGGGCGTGGACTTCTCGTCGATGGTGTTCGTCGATTCCAGCGGCCTGATGGTGCGGCGCGACGCCAAGGCGACGCGCTTCGGCGAGCTCGGCGGCAGGAAGATCGCCGTGATCGGCGGCACCACCACCGAGGCGCGCCTCCAGGCGGCGCTCAAGGAGCGGCTGGTCAACGCGGAGGTCGTGCGCGTGCGCGACGCGGGCGAGGCGGTGGCAATGCTCGACGCCGGCAGCGTCGACGCGTTCGCGAGCGACAAGCTCAAGCTGGTGGGCGCGGCGCTGCAGTCCAGGGACGCGAAGGCGCTGGCGGTGCTCGAGGAGAACATCTCGCTCGAGCCGTACGCTTTCGCCGTGCCGCGCAACGACAGCGCCTACCGCCTCGAGGTCAATCGCGCGCTGGCGCAGGTGTTCTCCAGTGGCGAGCTGCAGTCGATCTTCGGCCGCTGGTTCGGCTCGCTCGGCCCGCCGTCCGGCCTGCTCCTATCGCTTTATGCGCTGAACGCGCTGCCCGAGTAGGCCCGCGCAGGGGAGGCCGCGGCGGCGGATTGACAGCCGCCGGGCCGCGGGCGAGCATCGCCCCGCTCCCTGCCCGGCCGCATGCCCGAACCCATCCGCTTCCTGCTCAACGGCGAGCCCGTCGAGGTCGCCGGCGTCGCGCCGCAGACCACGCTGCTCGAGTGGCTGCGCGAGCACCGGCGGCTCACCGGCACCAAGGAGGGCTGTGCGGAGGGCGACTGCGGGGCGTGCACGGTCGTCGTCGCGGAAGCGGGCGGCGCGGGGCTCGACTGGCGCCCGGTCAACGCCTGCATCCGCCTGCTGCCCTCGCTGGACGGCAAGGCCGTGTTCACCGTCGAAGGGCTGCGGCAGCGCGACGGCTCGCTGCACCCGGTGCAGCAGGCGATGGTCGAGTGCCACGGCTCGCAGTGCGGCTTCTGCACGCCCGGGTTCGTGATGAGCCTGTTCGGCCTGTACAAGAGCGCGCCGGCGGCCACGCGCGCGGAGGTCGACGACGCGCTGTCCGGCAACCTGTGCCGCTGCACCGGCTACCGCCCGATCCTCGCGGCCGCGCAACGCATGCGCGAGCTGCCCGCGGCGGCGGGCTGGCGCGCGCCGGGCCGCGCGGCCGACGGGACGCGCACGATCGATCCCGAGGAAGAGCAGATCGCGCAGCAGCTCGGCGCGCTCGCGCGGCCCGGGGGGCTCGACTACGAAGGCGCGGGGCAGCGCTGGATCGCGCCCGGCGACGAGGATGCGCTCGCGGCCGCCTGCGCTGCGTACCCCGACGCGACGATCGTCGCCGGCGCGACGGACGTGGGCCTGTGGGTCACGAAGCAGCACCGCGGCCTCGGCACGCTGATCCACACGGGCGCGGCGCGCGACCTCGCGCGCATCGAACGCACCGAAGCGGGGCTGGCGATCGGCGCCGCGGCGAGCCTCGCCGATGCGTTTGCCGCGCTCGACAACGACTTCCCCGAGCTGCACGAGGCGTGGGAGCGCTTCGCCTCCGCGCCGATCCGCGCGAGCGGCACGCTCGGCGGCAACGTGGCGAACGGCTCGCCGATCGGCGACTCGATGCCGGCGCTGATAGCGCTTCGCGCGGAGGTCGTCCTGCGCCGCGGCGACGCCAAGCGCACGCTGCCGCTGGAGGACTTCTACCTCGCGTACCGCAAGACCGCGCTGGCGCGCGGCGAGTTCGTCGCGCGCATCGTCGTGCCGCCGCGCGGCGAGCAGCTCTTGCTGCGCGCGTGGAAGGTCAGCAAGCGCTACGACCAGGACATCTCCGCGGCGTTCGCCTGCTTCGCGCTGCAGCTCGCCGGCGGCCGCGTCGCCTCCGCGCGCATCGGCTGCGGCGGCGTGGCGCCGATCCCCGCGCGCGCCCGACGCACCGAGGCTGCGCTGCAAGGGCAGCCGTGGAGCGCGGCAACGGCAGAGCGCGCCGCACAGGCGCTCGCCGCCGAGTTCACGCCGATCGACGACATGCGCGCGTCCGCGGCGTATCGCGGGAGGGTGCTCGGCAACCTGATGCGGCGGCTCTGGCTGGAAGGCGGCGATGGCCGCGCGGTCACGCGCGTCCACGACGCGGCGGTGAGCGAGGCGCCACGATGAACGACACGGGCGCAGCCCTCCCGATCGCGGCAACCGGCGTGGCGCACGAGTCGGCCGAACTGCACGTGAGCGGCCGCGCCGCGTACACCGACGACCTGCCCGAGCCGCTCGGCACGCTGCACGTGGCGCTGGGACTCTCGCCGGTCGCGCACGGCCGCCTGCGCGGCGTCGACCTCGACGCGGTGTGCGCGGCACCCGGCGTGGTCGACGTGATCGTCGCGGCCGACGTTCCCGGCGTCAACGACGTCGGCCCGATCCAGCACGACGACCCGATCCTCGCCGACGGCGTCGTGCACTTCGCGGGACAGCCGGTGTTCGCGGTCGCCGCGACGAGCGTCGGGGCCGCGCGCCGCGCTGCGCGCCTCGCGCGCTACGACATCGAGCCGCTGCCCGCGATCCTCACCATCGAGGAGGCGCTCGCTGCCGGCTCGTACGTGCTGCCGCCCGTGCACGTGTCGCGCGGCGACGCGGCGCGCGCGATCGCCGCCGCGCCGCACCGCCTCTCCGGCGAGATCGCGAGCGGCGGCCAGGACCACTTCTACCTCGAGGGGCAGGTCGCGCTCGCCGTTCCCGCCGACGACGGCGGCATGCACGTGCACTGCTCCACGCAGCACCCGGGCGAAGTGCAGCACATGGTCGCGCACGCGCTCGGCCTGCCCTCGCACGCGGTCGTGGTCGAGTGCCGGCGCATGGGCGGCGGCTTCGGCGGCAAGGAGACGCAGATGTCGCTGTTCGCCTGCGTCGCCGCGATCTTCGCCCGGCGCACCGGGCGCGCCGCGAAGCTGCGCCTCGACCGCGACGACGACATGGTCGCGACCGGCAAGCGGCACGCGTTCGTCCACCGCTTCGACGTCGGCTTCGACGACGACGGCCGCATCCTCGGGCTCGACCTGACGCTCGCCTCGCGCTGCGGGTTCTCGGCCGACCTCTCCGGCCCGATCAACGACCGCGCCGTGTTCCACGCCGATAACGCCTACTGGCTGCCGGACGTCGCGATCCACTCGTACCGCTGCCGCACGAACACGGTCTCCGACACCGCGTTCCGCGGCTTCGGCGGGCCGCAGGGCATGTTCGCCATCGAGGCGGTGATGGACGAGGTGGCGCGGGCACTGTCCCGCGACCCGCTCGACGTCCGCACGGTCAACCTCTACGGCACCACCGAGCGCAACGTCACGCCGTTCGGCATGGCGGTCGAGGACAACATCGCGCCGCCGCTGATGGCCGAGCTCGCGCGCACGTCGCGCTACCGCGAGCGGCGCGCCGAGATCGCCGCGTGGAACCGCGAGAGCCCGGTGATCAGGCGCGGCATCGCGCTCACGCCGGTGAAGTTCGGCATCTCGTTCACGGCGACGCACTACAACCAGGCCGGCGCGCTCGTCCACGTGTACAGCGACGGCACGGTGATGCTCAACCACGGCGGCACCGAGATGGGCCAGGGGCTGTTCACCAAGGTGCGGCAGGTGGTCGCGCGCGAGCTGGGCTTGCCGCTCGCCGCGATCCGCGTCAGCGCCTCCGACACCAGCAAGGTGCCGAACGCGTCGCCTACTGCCGCGTCCTCCGGCAGCGACCTCAACGGCATGGCCGCGCGCGACGCGTGCCGCAAGCTGCGCGGGCGGCTCGCGGAGTTCGCCGCGCGCAAGTTCGACTGCGCGCCGGAGACCGTCGAGTTCCGCGACGGCGTCGTGCACGCGGGGGCGCACGCGCTGCCGTTCGCCGAGCTCGCGCGCAGCGCCTACTTCTCACGCGTGCCGCTGTCGGCGACCGGCTTCTATGCGACGCCGAAGATCCACTACGACCGCAGGACGCTGTCGGGCCGGCCGTTCTTCTACTACGCGTACGGCGCGGCGGTCTCCGAGGTCGCCGTCGACACGCTGACCGGCGAGCACCGGCTGCTCGCGGTCGACATCCTCCACGACGTCGGCGACTCGCTCAACCCGGCGATCGACCGCGGCCAGATCGAGGGCGGCTTCCTCCAGGGTTGGGGGTGGCTCGCGATGGAGGAGCTGTGCTGGAACGGCAGGGGCGAGCTGACCACGCACGCGCCGTCGACCTACAAGATCCCCACCTCGCGCGACTGGCCGGACCGCGTGCGCATCGACTTCTGGCCCGAGCCCAACCGCGAGGAAACGATCTACCGCAGCAAGGCGGTCGGCGAGCCGCCGTTCATGCTGGCGCTCTCCGCGTTCCACGCGCTGCGCGACGCGGTGGCGAGCGTTGCCGACTACCGGCTCGCGCCGCGGCTCGACGCTCCGGCGACCGACGAGCGCATTCTCGCCGCGGTCGCAGAGCTCAGGGTGCGGGCGCTGCGATGATCGCCAACCTGCGCTGGACCGATGCGCTGCGCGACGCCGTGGGCAGCGGCGAGCGCGCGGTGCTGGTCGCCGTCGCCGCGGCGGCCGGCTCCACGCCGCGCGAGGCCGGGACTGCGATGGTCGTCACGCGCGACGCGCAGGCCGGAACGATCGGCGGCGGGCACCTCGAGTTCGAGGCCACGCGACTCGCACGCGAAGCGCTTGCCGCGGGCAACGGCGGCTCGTGGGCGGTGCGCTTCCCGCTCGCCGCGCGCCTGGGCCAGTGCTGCGGGGGCGTGGCCACGCTCGTGTTCGCGATGATCGACGCCGACTCTGGGCCGTGGCTCGACGTCGTCGCGAGCTGCCAGCGCGCCGCCACCGCCTGCGCGATCGTCGCCCGCCTCGGGGCGGGCAGCGGCGGCCGGCTCGTGGTCACGCTCGACGACGCGCGCGGCACGCTGGGCGACAGCGCGGTCGACTCCGCCTCGGTGGCCGATGCGCGCGCGCGCCTCGCGCAGGGCGAAGGCGGCACCGCGCTGGTCGAAACGGCAGGCGCCAGCCTGTTCGTTCACGTCCTGCGCCCATCTGCGTTTCACGTCCACGTGTTCGGCAACGGCCACGTCGGGCGCGCGCTGGTGCAGGTGCTGGGCGCGTTGCCCGCCGAAGTGGCGTGGGTCGACACGCGCGAGCACGACTTCCCGGCTGCGGTCCCCGCCAACGTCGAGGTCGTGGCCACCGACGATCCCGCGGCCGAGATCGCCGCGGCGCCGCGCGGAGCGTACGTGGTCGTGCTGACGCACAGCCACTCGCTCGACTTCGACGTCGTCGAGGCGGCGCTCGCCCGCGACGACCTCGCCTACGTCGGGATGATCGGCTCGAAGGCGAAGCGCGCGCAGTTCGAGCGCCGCCTGCTGCAGCGCGGGGTGCCGGCGGGAGCGCTGGAGCGGGTCACCTGTCCGGTCGGCGCCGCGCTCGCGAGCAAGGAGCCGGGCGTGATCGCCGTGGGCATCGCAGCCGAGCTGCTGAAGCTGCGCGAGCAGGCGCTGCTCGCGGGCGGGCACGCGGCTTCCGCCGCCGCACCGATCGGTGCCAGAATGCGCGCGCTGCGTTCCACGGCCCCGCGCGACGAATGAGCGTTCCGTCTCCCCGCCTCGCGCTGCGCGGCATCACGAAGGCGTATCCGTCGGTCGTCGCCAACGACGACATCGCGCTCGACGTGCTGCCCGGCGAGATCCACGCCGTGCTGGGCGAGAACGGCGCCGGCAAGTCCACGCTGATGAAGATCATCTACGGCGTGGTGAAGCCCGACCGGGGCACGATCGCGTGGGAGGGCTCGCCGGTGGTCATCGCCAACCCGGCGCGGGCGCGTCGGCTGGGCATCGGCATGGTGTTCCAGCACTTCTCGCTGTTCGAGACGCTGACCGTCGCCGAGAACATCGCGCTCGCGCTCGAGGCCGACCGCGCGGGGCCCGGCCTGTCGCAGCGCATCGGCGACGTCTCCGCGCACTACGGGCTGCCGCTCGAACCGGACCGCCACGTGCACACGATGAGCGTGGGCGAGCGCCAGCGCGTGGAGATCGTGCGCTGCCTGCTGCAGGGCCCGCGGCTGCTCATCATGGACGAGCCGACGTCGGTGCTGACGCCGCAGGCGGTGGAGAAGCTCTTCGAGACGCTGCGCACGCTGGCGAGCGAAGGCTGCAGCATCCTCTACATCAGCCACAAGCTCGACGAGATCCGCGCGCTGTGCCAGAAGGCCACCGTGCTGCGGGCCGGCCGCGTCACCGGCACCTGCGACCCGCGCGAGGAGACTTCGGAGTCGCTCGCGCGCATGATGATCGGCGGCGACCTGCCGCGCCCGCGCCACGCCGCGGCGAAGGCCGGCGCCGAGCGCCTCGCCGTCGACCACCTGACGCTGCCCGCCGACGACCCGTTCGGAACGTCGCTGCACGCGATCTCGCTCGCCGTGCGCGCGGGCGAGATCGTCGGCATCGCCGGCGTGTCGGGCAACGGCCAGAAGGAGCTCATGGCGGCGCTCTCCGGGGAGCGGCCGGTCGACGACGCCAACGCGATCCGCCTCGACGGCGCGCCGGTGGGCACGCTCGACGCGGCGAAGCGGCGCGCGATGGGCCTTGCGTTCGTGCCCGAGGAGCGGCTCGGGCGCGGCGCGGTGCCCGAACTTTCGCTCGCCGAGAACGCGCTCCTCACCGCGCACCGGCAGTCGATGGTGTCGCGCGGGTTCGTGCGGTCCGAAGCGGTGCGCACCTATGCCGAGGACACGATCAGGGCGTTCGGCGTGAAGGCGGGCGGGCCGCACGCCGCGGCGCGCAGCCTGTCCGGCGGCAACCTCCAGAAGTACATCGTCGGCCGCGAGATCCGCCAGAAGCCGCGCGTGATGATCGCCGCGCAGCCGACCTGGGGCGTCGACGTCGGCGCCGCGGCGCAGATCCGCCAGGCGCTGATCGACCTGCGCGAGGCAGGCGTTGCCGTGCTCGTCGTGTCGGAGGAGCTCGACGAGCTCTTCGAGATCTGCGACCGGCTCGCCGTGATCGCGCAGGGCCGGCTCTCCGAGGCGAAGGACATCGCCGACACCAATGCGGGCGAGATCGGGCAGCTGATGGCGGGCTCGTTCGTCGCCGCAGGGCCGCACGGCCAGCGCCGCTTCTCGCCGGCGGGCGCGCTCGGCCTCGACGCCGAGCCCGGGACGGGGGACCGCGAGCCATGAGCGCCGCCGGGCCGCCCCAAGGCGCGAATCGCTCCCCCACCGGGGGCAGCGCAGCGGCCAATGCCGCAAGCGTGGGGGGCTCAATCAGGCTGCGCCTCGAAGCGCGCCCGGAGCCCTCCCGCCTCGCCGGCTGGCTGTCGCCGCTCGCGGCGGCGCTCGCCACGCTCGTCGTCGGCTTCGTGCTGTTCTCGTGGCTGGGCAAGAACCCGTTCACGGCGTTCCACGCGTTCTTCGTGAAGCCGGTCGCCGATGCCTACGGCGTCTCCGAGCTGCTGCTGAAGGCGAGCCCGCTGATCCTGATCGCCACGGGACTCGCCGCCGGCTATCGCGCCAACGTCTGGAACATCGGCGCCGAAGGACAGCTGCTCGTCGGAGCGGTCGCGGGAGGCGGCCTCGCCCTCGCGTTTCCCGAGACCACTTCGCCGCTGCTGCTGCCGGCGATGATCGTCGCGGGCGCGCTGGGAGGCATGGCGTGGGCGGCGATCCCCGCGTTCCTGCGCACGCGCTTCAACGCCAACGAGATCCTCGTGTCGCTGATGCTGGTCTACGTCGCCACGCACCTGCTGTCGTGGCTGGTCCACGGGCCGTGGCGCGACCCCGAGGGATTCAACTTCCCGCAGTCGAGGCTGTTCCACGAGGCCGCGCTGCTGCCGCCGCTGTTCGAGGGGCTGCGCGTGAACGCGGGGCTGTTCGTCGCGCTCGCAGTCGTCGCCGCCGGCTACCTGTTCATGCAGAAGAGCCTGGCCGGCTTCCAGATGCGCGTCGCGGGGCTGGCGCCGGCGGCGGCGAACTACGCCGGCATCTCGTCGAATCGCAACGTGTGGATGGGGCTGCTGATCGGCGGCGGGTGCGCGGGGGTGGCGGGCGTGCAGGAGGCGGCGGGGCCGGTGGGCCAGCTGCTGCCCACGCTGTCGCCGGGGTACGGCTTCGCCGCGATCATCGTCGCCTTCGTCGGCCGCCTGCACCCGGTGGGCGTGGTGTTCGCGGCGCTCCTGATGTCGCTGCTCTACCTCGGCGGGGAGTCCGCGCAGCTCAATCTCGCGCTGCCCTCCGCGGTCACCGGGCTGTTCCAGGGCACGCTGCTGTTCTTCCTGCTCGCCGCCGACGTGCTGATCCACTACCGTCTGCGCGTCGTGCGTCCCGCGCGCACACCAGTCCCCGTCCCGAAGGGCGCGTGACGTGGACCAGTTCGCGCAGCTGATCGTCCTCACGCTCGCCGCCGGGACGCCGCTGGTCTATGCGGCGCTGGGCGAGCTGGTCACCGAGAAGTCGGGCGTGCTGAACCTCGGCGTCGAGGGGATGATGCTGGTCGGCGCGGTGGCGTCGTTCGCCGTCGCGGCCACGACGAAGTCGCCGTGGCTCGGCGTCGGCGCCGGCATCCTCGCCGGCGCCGCCGTGTCGATGATCTTCGCCGTGCTCGCGCTCTCGCTGATGTCGAACCAGGTCGCGACGGGGCTCGCCCTCTCGCTGTTCGGCGTCGGGCTCTCCGCGTTCCTGGGCCTCGAGTACGTCTCGGTGGTGATCGAGGGCATCCGGCCGCTCGCCGTTCCCGGCCTCTCCGACCTTCCGATCGTGGGCAAGCTCCTGTTCGCGCACAACCCGCTCGTCTACCTGTCGCTGGCGCTGTTCGCGGCAGTGCACTGGTTCCTGTACCGCACGCGCGCCGGGCTCGTCGTGCGCGCGGTCGGCGAGTCGCCGCAGTCGGCGCACGCGATCGGCTACCCGGTGATCGCGATCCGCTACATGGCGGTGCTCTTCGGCGGCGCGTGCTCGGGGCTGGCCGGCGCCTACCTCGCCGTGGCCTACACGCCGCTGTGGGTCGAGGGCATGACCGCGGGCCGCGGCTGGATCGCCCTCGCGCTGGTGGTGTTCGCGACGTGGAAGCCGTGGCGCGTGCTCGCCGGCGCGTACCTCTTCGGCGGCGTCACGCTCGCGCAGTTCCAGGCGCAGGCGCTGGGGCTGGAGATGCCCTCGCAGTTCCTGTCGATGCTGCCCTACGTCGCCACGATCGTCGTGCTGGCGATCATCTCGCGCGACGCGACGACGATCCGTCTCAACGCACCGGCATCGCTCGGCAAGCCGTTCCACGCGGGGGCGTGAGACCTGCCCGGCGGGGCCATGGGGGGGGACCGCCATGAAGTCGATCGACGCATTCCACGAGTTCGAGCGCGAGGGCTGGGGCGACGCCGGCGTGTGCGGCGAGTACGACCAGCACTTCGGCGCGGTGACGTCGCAGTCGGTGCGGGCGTTGCTCGACGCGGCGGGCGTTGCCACCGGGTCGCGCGTGCTCGACGTCTGTTGCGGCGCCGGGTACGCCTGCGCCGGCGCGCTGCAGCGGGGCGCGGAAGCGGTCGGCGTCGACTTCTCGCCTGCCCAGATCGAGCTGGCGCGCGAACGCGTGCCTGGCGCCCGCTTCGAGGTGGGCGACGGCTGCGCCCTGCCCTTCTCAGACGCGAGCTTCGACGGCGTGGTGAACGCGATCGGCGTGCCGCACCTGCCCGACCCCGATCTCGGCCTGCGCGAAGCGCTGCGCGTGCTCCGGCGCGGCGGCCGCTTCGCCTTCACGGTGTACGACGTGCCGGAGCGCGTCCTCGGCTTCGGCCCGATCGTCCCGACCGTGCAGGCGCACGGCAATCCCGACTTCGGCGTCCCCCCCGGCCCCGACTTCTTCGCGTTCAGCGACCCCGCGCAGTCGCGGCCGCGGCTGGAAGCGGCGGGGTTCGCGGACGTCGTCTTCGCGACCGTTCCGCAGGTGTGGCGCGTGCGCACGGTGGACGAAGCGCTCGCCGCGGTGGCGGAAGGGACGGTCCGCGCGCGGGCGGCGCTGCGCGCGCAGACGCCTGCGGCGATGGTGCGCATCCGCGCGGCGCTGGAGCAGATCTGGGCGCCCTACCGGCGCGAGTTCGGCTACGAGCTGCCGATGCCGGTCGTGCTCGCCTCCGGAGCGAAGCCTTGACCCGGCTCAACGGCCGTCGAGCTGCGCCAGCACCGCCCTCACTTCCTCGCGCGAAAGCACCACCGGCAGCCGGCGCGGGCGCTTTGGGCGGTGGATGTCGCCCAACCACGGCAGCTCGACGCCGAGGACCTCGCGATACAGGAACAGCAGCGCCGGGAGCGCCTGGTTGTGCGTAGACGCCGCGACGTGGCGCTCGTTCGCCAGGTGGCCGAGCAACGCCTCGATCTCGCGCGCCGCCATGTCGCGCGGGTGCCGGCGCCCGTGAAACGCGACGAAGCGCCGCATCCACTCCACGTACGCCTGCTCGGTCCGATAGCTGTAATGGCGACAGCGGATACGCTCCCGCAGGACGTCAACGAGGCGCGACGGCCGCACCGGCGGCAGTGGCGTGGAATCCGGCTCGACTTCTCCGGTCGCAGGGGCCCGCCCCGGCAGGACGTGCATCGAGCGGCCCTTCCTTTCGCACGCATCCACTTTCCGTGGCGCTTCAGGGACTTGTCGTTGACGCCCTCCGATTATGCGGCGTAGCCTGTCCGCATACGCATCATCCAAACGACCTACATTCCGTTAGGCCTCACTGAAGAGCCCTCGCGCGGTCACATCCGCCACCGAAAGCAGCCAATGCCGGTCGTCGACATCCAGGTTGTGACCGACGCAGAACACACGGTTCCGGCGGGCTCTGCCAAGGCCGTCGCCACTGCCATGGCCACGGTGCTCCATGCTCCTTCCGGCCACGTCTGGGTACGGCTCGAGCATCTACCCGTCGAGCAGTACGCTGAGAACGGGCCGGTCGAGGTGCTTTTCCCTGTCTTCGTGAAGGTCCTGCTCGCGGATCTGCCGCCGCCAGACGCCTTGGCCACCCAGGCAGCCAGCCTGGCTCAGGCAGTCGCAACGTGCTTGAACCGCAGGGCCGAGCAGGTTCACATCGAGTACGCACCCGCAGGCCGCGGTCGAGTTGCGTTCGGTGGCCAGCTCGTAAGGTGAGGCCTAATTTTCGTTGGGCCTCGCAGGAGACGCCGTTGAATCTCGTCGCAGTTGAAATCAAAGCCTTCGTTCCTGCCGCGGACTTTGCGCTGTCCAAGGAGTTCTATGTCGCGCTTGGGTTCAAGATTCCCTGGTCATCCGAGGACCTCGCGTACGTTCGGCACGGCGAGACGAGCTTTCTCTTGCAGGCGTTCAACGAGCCAGGGTTCATCAAGAACTACCAGATGCATCTGCTCGTCGAGAACGTTGACGACTGGTACGCTCAAGTTCTTTCTTCTGGCGTCGCCGCTCGCTTCGGGGTGAAGGTGGGAACACTACAGGACCAGCCTTGGGCCATGCGCGACTTCACGTTGTTTGACCCCAGCGGTGTCCTGTGGCGTGTTGCGCAGAACATTCCGCGCGAAGAGGGCGAATGAGGCAATGCGCCGCGATGCCTGACCCTTCGCTCAAGCGGAGCGGCAACGGCGCGTCACCGCGCCCGCGAGCCCCCCAGGTTATTGTTCCGCCTCGCGGGCGCGGTGCCACGCCGCTGCCGCCCGCTTGGCTCAAACGTTAGGCCTCATGAGCGAGATCACCATTCGCGATGCGCGGCCGGACGATGCGGGCGCGTATGTGACGCTGCAGAAGGCGCTTTTTGGCGAAACGAACTTCATGCTGTTTGCGCCAGGCGAGTACCAGGTTTCTCCCGAAGAAGTGTCCGCACAGTTTGAGAAGATTGCGAACTCTGGCACCAGCAGGCGGATCTTGGCGATTGACCAAGCCGATCTGGTGGGCTTTCTCGGGGTCTCTGGCTCGCCGATCCCGCGAATTCGTCACTCTGCGCTACTTGTAATAGGCGTGCTGCGGTCCCATTGGCGGCGCGGTGTAGGTCGGAGCTTGCTTGCCGAAGCAATTCGCTGGGCGCCGACGGTCGGATTGTCGAGACTAGAGCTCTTCGTAATGAAGTCCAACTCGCGCGCTATTGCACTTTGCGAGCAGATGGGCTTTCGCGTCGAAGGCTGCCGACGGCGCGCCTATGTCATTGACGGCGCGCCTATTGACGATCAACTCATGGCCTGTGTATTTGAGGCCTAACCCGTCGCTCAACGCGGACGTCCCGCGTGCGGGCGCTGCGCGCCCCGCAGCGGGCCGCCGGTTAGCTTCAGTTCGTTGGGCGTCAACGTCGCATTCAACTCGAGCGCGCTTATGACTGACGTCGCACATACCGGAACACCGCTTCTGTATGCAGGCTTCAGCCTGCTCGTCGCCTTGCTTCTCGCCGTCGATTTCCTGTTGCTACGTACACAGGGAAGTCACAGGGTGTCGATGAAAGAAGCGGCGTGGTGGTCGGTGGTGTGGTTCGCAGCGGCTGGCGCCTTCGGCGCATGGTTCTGGTGGTACTTGAACGGGCAGTTTGGAGCGGATGTGGCCAATCAGAAAGCGCTGCAGTACGCCACGGGCTATCTCATCGAGAAGGGGCTAGCGGTTGAGAACGTGTTCGTCTGGATCACGATCTTCACGTACTTCTCGGTACCGCCTGAGTTCCAGAAACGCGTGCTTCTCTGGGGGGTTCTCGGCGCAATCGTGATGCGAGCGGTGCTGATCTACCTAGGCGCCTTGTTGATACAGCAGTTCTCCTGGATCTTCTACCTGTTCGGCGCATTTCTGGTCGCAACCGGAATCAAGATGTTCTTGTTCACCGGCAAGAAAAGCGACCTCGGTTCGAACCCCCTGTTACGCTGGCTTCGAAATCACGCGCCCCTCACGGCTACGTTGCATGGCGAGCGATTCGTGGTTCTCGAAAATGGAAGGCGTGTGTTTACGCCGCTATTCCTGGTCCTGGTCTTGGTGGAGGCCACGGACCTCATCTTTGCCGTCGACAGCATACCGGCCATCTTCGCCGTCACGAGCGACCCTTTCATCGTGTTCACGGCCAACACCTTCGCCATCTTGGGGTTGCGCGCCATGTACTTCCTGCTCGCTGACGTCGCTGAGCGCTTCCACCTGCTAGGGTACGGCCTTGCAATCATCGTCGCGCTCGTGGGCGTAAAGATGCTGATCATCGACCTGTACAAGGTGCCCGTTCTGTGGATGCTTGCGACCGTTGCAGCCGTGTTGCTGATTTCCGTCGCTGCGAGCTTGATGATGCCCCGCCCTGCGTCTGCAGCGCGAAAGACGCGAGCATGACGGGTGGTGCTATGACGCCCAACCACGGGCTGCAGGCGACCCACAACAGCGGCGCTGCGCATGCTGTTGTGGACGCCTGAGCCCGGACGTTGGACGTCAGAGGACGACTGCCTGCCCTCAATCCGGAATGCCAGCCCATTCCCCAAGCCGCCCTTTCCCGCCGCTCCATGCAGACCTAAACTGCTCAGCGGCCAACTCAGAAGCTGAACGCGGTGACTGATGCGCGACTTTCCTGCCGACGTTGAATATTCCGAGTGGGGCGAAGGACCGGCGCTGTTGCTGCTGCCGGGAAGTTTTGGGACGGGCTCAGGATGGAAGGCCGTCACTGATCGGCTCGCCCGAAGCCACCGCATCGTGACAACGAGCCTGCTCGGCTACGGTGCGACTGCCGAACGCCGTCCGCTCGGCAACTCGACCATGCGGCAGCAGACGGAAGTCATCGACCGCATCCTTGAACGGATTGGCGAGCCGACACACGTGGTCGGCCACTCCTTCGGCGGCCTTGCGGCGCTTGCGCACGCAATCGAAGGCACGGTCAAGCCGGCAAGCCTCATGCTGGTCGAAGCGAATCCGCTCGGCCTCTTGAAGACATCGGGAGAAAGCGACCTCTATGCGATGTTCGGTGCGATGACGCGAGATTACTTTGCAGAGTTCGAAGCTGGCCGGCCCGACGCGGCTCGCCACGTGATCGACTTCTATGGCGGCGAGGGGACCTTTGCCGCGTTTCCCGCGAAAGTGCGCGACTACGTCATCAAGACGACGCCAGCCAACATTCGCGACTGGTCATCAGGCACGCCTTTTGAGCCTCCACGGTCTGCCTACGAGAAGATCGCCGTATCGACGCTCGTCGTGCGCGGCGGCGATGGCCACCCGGCGATGATGCGCATCGCTGAGTTCCTGACTGAGTTCATTCCGAACGCCCGTCTGCAGACGGTCGCCGGAGGCAGCCACTTCCTGCCGGCGACCAATCCAGCCGAGCTGGCCCACCTGCTCGACATTCATGTGGAGGCGGGCGCCACGTAGACGCGTCGCCCGTGCGAGACTGGCATCAAAGAAGAAGGTATGCCAAGACATCCCGAGCCACCCGGTAGTGGAAGTCCCGCGCTGACGCCTGACCCCTCGCTCAAGCGGAGCGCCAACGGCGGGCCTTCGGCCGCGCCTGGCGGCCGGTTACCTTCGTTCGTCGGGCGTCAAGGAGCAGCGATGTCTACGCCGCGCCGAGGATCTGATTCGGTGATGTGCCGGCGGACATTCGTCACACTCGTTGCCGGCACATGCCTGCTCGGGCCGTTCGCGGTTCGCGCACATCATATGGGCGAGGTATTCAGGATTGGCTTGCTTGCTCGGACGACTGAACCGCCCCCTGGGGGCCGGATCGAGGTCATCAAGGTGGGACATCGCCGCGAGATCGATCGGAGTGCCCGCTGACCAGACCGTGATCCGGACCGTCCTCGGCGCGGCTTCGCCGGCCCCGGCGGCCGATCACCTTGGTCATGGGGCGTGATCGAGGCGATGGACGATTGCTGCACCGACAAGGGCTGCGCCGTCGACTGGCTGCGGGAGCGCCAATCGGCAACCCTGCGCGTTGCGCTCCTGCTCAACGCCGGGATGTTCCTTGTGGAGATCGTGTCGGGATGGCTCGCCGGGTCCGTGGCCCTGCTCGCCGACTCCCTCGACATGCTGGGCGACGCCCTCGTCTACGGGTTCAGTCTCTACGTGGTCGCGCGAGGCGCTGTCTGGAAAGCGCGGGCAGCTGTCGCGAAGGCAGCGGTCATGGGGTTGTTCGGGTTGTTCGTCCTTGCGCAGCTCGTGTACAAGCTGCTCCAACCCCAGCTTCCGGCGGTCGAGGCAATGGGTGCGGTAGGCGCCCTCGCGCTTGTGGCGAACGGCGTTTGCTTCACCCTGCTCTGGCGGCAGCGTGCCGAGGACATCAACATGCGGTCGGTCTGGCTGTGCACACGGAACGACCTCATTGCAAACGTCTCGGTACTGTTCGCGGCCCTGGCCGTCTGGATGACCTCTTCGCCCTGGCCGGACGTCGCAGTTGGGGCACTCATCTGCGCCGTATTCCTTCGCTCAGCGTACCTCGTTGCCCGCGACGCGCGTGCGGATCTGCGGTTGAGTCACGCCCGGCCACCCGTTGCGGCGGAGGTGCCGCAAGCGTCGCGCCGTTGAACGGCAGCGTCGTGCGACGATGGCTGTCCGCGCCTCCCGCTTCGCTCTTTACTCACCCGGGACCCTGCAGGGCGCCAGCGATAGGAGTTGGAGAATGCGCAGCAACTCAATCACCGGTGGCCGGCGACCGATGACCCGCGCGCTGCTTGCGACCTGCTTGGCCTGGCTTGCTTGCGGCGCAGCCTGGGCCGGCACGCTCGAAGGCACTGCGGCGTATCGGGAGCGCATCGCGCTGCCGCCCGATGCGGTGTTCGAGGCCGAGCTGCAGGACGTGTCGAAGGCGGACGCGCCGGCGGTGGTGCTCGGCCGCGCCAGGCTGGACCCGGCCGGGCAGCCGCCGTTCCGCTTTGCCATCGCCTACGACGATGCCGCCGTGAAGGCGGGCCGCCGCTACACGGTGCGCGCGACCGTCAGGCACCAGGGACAGCTGATGTTCACGACGGACACACATACCCCGGTATTGGACGGCCGCAACGCGCCGCTCGAACTGCTGCTGGTGTCCGCCCGCGGCGGCGCGAAGCCAAAGCCGAAGCCGGCGGCAGCCGCGATCGGCACCCTGCCCGCCTCGTACGAAGGCGAACTGCCCGGCGCAAGCAACCCCATCGCCTGGCACCTCGACCTGATGCCGCAGGGCCGCTACCAGTTGCGCATGACGCACGTCGGCCGTCCGGAGCCCAACCGCTTCGACGACATCGGCCGCTGGATGCAGGAACGCGACACCGGCCGCATCGTGCTTCGCAGCGCGCGCGAGGCGCGCGTCCATCTGATGCCGGTGGACGGCGGCGCCGCGCTGCGCAAGCTCGACACGGCCGGCAAGCCCATCGAGTCCTCCCACAACGATCGACTGGCGCGCCTGCCGAAGTTCGCGCCGATCGAGCCGCGCATGGCGCTCACCGGCATGTTCCGCTACATGGCCGACGCCGCCGGCATCACGCTGTGCGCCGACGGCCGGCGCCTGCCCGTGGCAATGGAGGCCGACTTCAGGGCGCTCGAGGCCGCGTATCGCCAGTCGGGGACGAAACCGGGGCAGCCGGTGCTGGTGAGCGTCAATGGCGCGATCGCGCAACGCCCTTCGATGGAGGAGAGCCAGCCGCCGCGCCCGACGCTGGTCGTCGAGCGCTTCGTCAACGTCTGGCCGCGCGAGACGTGCGGCAACACGCTCGCCGACAGCCCGCTGCGCGGCACCTACTGGAAGCTCGTGCGCCTGGGCGATGCACCTGTGCCGGCCGGCGCCAGGCAGCGCGAGGCGCACCTGATGCTCGCCAGCGATGCGCTTCGCGTCAGCGGGAGCGGCGGCTGCAACCGACTGGCCGGCGGCTTCGAGCTCGACGGCGACAAGTTGCGCTTCAGCCGCGTGGCGGGGACCATGATGGCCTGCGGGGAAGGCATGGAACAGGAGACGCGCTTCCTCGACGCGTTGGGGCAGGTGGAGAGCTACCGAGTCCGCGGCAGCCACCTCGAGCTGATGGACGCGCAAGGCGTGCCGCGGGCGCGGTTCGAGGCCGTCGCGATGAAGTAGCGGTTCCTTCAAGCCGGCCGCGGCGGGGCGTGACGCGGCGAATCGCCGGCAACGCCCACCGGTGTGCGGTCGAGACCATCAGTCTGGAAAGGGATAGGGAATGGCAAAGGCACTTCGGGCAGCTGTGATCGCAATGCTCCTCGCTTCCGCCACCGATGTCTCGGCGCAGGAGCGCTTCGTCGCGAAGCTCACGCTGCCGGACGGCAGGACGGCGGTCGTCGCGGAGGGCGACTTCGAGGCCCGGTCGACCGGCAGCTTCAGCGTGCGGCTCTACGATGCCGCGGCGGCGCCGGACGAAACGACGTTCTTTGCTTCGGGCCTCATTCGCGCTCGCGACGGAGTCGTCGAGAAGGTCGTCCTCGCGGACGTCGACGGCGATCGGCAGCCGGAAGTGGTCGTCGTCGTGCGATCCGCAGGCACCGGCAGCTACCTCTCGGCGCACGCCTTCGCTACCGGGAAGGGCAAGCTGGCGTTTCGCGCGACGGTGGACGGCCTCGCCGCGGACGCCGACCCGGTAGCGGCCCTGCGGAAGTCCCGGACAGCGAAGAAGTGATCCGACGCCACCGACGGCCGGTCGCGGCGAAGGATCCTCCACGCCGCCCGCTGCCGGCACGCTCCGGCGCTGGACAATCGCCGCGGGCGCTTCGTCATCGCCGCGAGGTCGTGCGTGCACCGGGTTGCCCCGGTGAGACGGCGGCTCGGCACGTGACGCAGTCGAGCGCGAGGCCCGGCCGGCCCGGGTAACGGCCGCCCGTGGCCAGACGTCCGTGCACGTCCACGTGTCGATTGCTGCGCGACGCAGTACAGTTTCCTCTCCGATCAACTCCGTTGCACGAGAACCCCATTGCGCTACGTCTACTGGATCCTCGCCGTCCCGACCGCCCTGGCGGCGTGCCTGGTCATCCTCCTCACGGTCGCGGGCGAGAATCTCAGCCGCAGCACCCCGTGGTGGGTGTCCCTGGCGGCCAGTTCGGGCGTCCTTGCCCTGCTCTGGTGGGGCCACGTCCTGGCCACGCGCAAGGGTCGCCCCGGGGCCGGATCCCTCCTGGTCGCCGCTTCGTGGCTGTTCTTCTTCACCGTCGTCCTCGTCAACGGCCTGCTGCGGCAGCGCACGTGGCAGTAGCGCATTCGGGGCGCCGACGACACGATCCGCCGCGCGAGCGGGCCTGCCGTGCGACAGGCATGCGGCGGAGGCGACGCGACCGGCGGACCGCAGACAGTTCCTCATCCATCGACCGAACGCACAGGAGCGACCGACGCCATGTGGACGTACGCGATCAAGATCGCAGTGACCGCCGTCGTTGCAGTCGCCGTCGCCGAGGTCGCGAAGCGAAGCCCGGTGTGGGCGGCACTGCTCGCCTCGCTCCCGCTGACGTCGATCCTCGCCTTCGTCTGGCTTTATGCCGACACCGGCGATAGCGAGCGCGTGGCGGAGCTCGCGCAGGGCATCCTGTGGCTCGTGCTGCCTTCGCTGGTGCTGTTCGTCGCGTTGCCGCTGATGCTGCGTGCCGGCTGGAGCTTCTGGGCGAGCCTCGCCTCGTCATGCGCCGCGACCGCCGGGGCGTACCTCGCGATGGTCTGGATCCTCGGCCGGATGGGCATACGTGCGTGACGCGGACGACGCGAGCCGAAGCGCATCGAAGCACGGCCACGACCAAAGCGTCGTCCTGCGCACGCCATCGCTGGTCCTGCGCAGGCTCCGCCTGACCGACGCGCCCCGCATCTTCGAGCTCAGCCGGGAAGCAACGCTCAGGGAACGGATCCCCGACCAGGTGTACCGCGACGAACGCGAGGCCAGGGGAGTCCTGCGCCACCTCGTTGCCCAGTACGCGGTCGCCGATCCGCGCTCGGCCCCCTACGTGCTCGCGATCGATCTCGGCACGCCGAACGAACTCGTCGGGCACGTCGGCTTCAGTCCTCTCGCAGGCGAGGTCGAGATCGGCTACGCGATCGCGATGGCGCATCAGGGACGCGGACGGGCCACGGAGGGCGTCGGCGCGGCCGCGCAGTGGGCGCTCCGGACGTTCGCGCTGCAGTCGATCGTCGGCGTTGTGGCGGCGGACAACGCGGCATCGTGCAAGGTGCTCGAGCGCTGCGGCTTCCTGCTGGAGCGCGAAGGCGAGAGAATGCTGCACCGCAGGCCGCAGTCGGCGAGGTTGTACCGCCTTGCGGGTGGATAGGGGGCCGCGCGCGACGGGAGACGATTGCGCAACACGGGGCGGTTGTGGCGAAATGCCACGCCACCGGACAGGAATGCCCCGATGCACCGACTGGAGTTGCGGATTCCGCCTCTCGCCCTCGCCGCGGCATTCGCGGGCGCGATCGCACTGGCGTCCGCGCACGCGCCCCTGCTGCGCCTGCCGTTCCCGGGACGCCGGCTCGTCGCGGCGTCGCTCGCGATCGCCGGCCTCGCCGTCGCGCTGGCCGGCGTCGTGCAGTTCAGGCGGGCGCGCACGACGGTCGATCCCACGTCGCCGGAGCGGACAACGGCGATCGTCACCTCCGGCCTCTACCGCTGGAGCCGCAATCCGATGTACCTCGGCATGGCGCTGATGCTCCTCGGCGCGGCCGCCTGGGCGTCCACGCTCGCCGGTTACCTGCTGGTCGCGGCCTTCTGCGCCTATCTCACGCGGTTCCAGATCGTCCCCGAAGAGCGCGCGCTTGCGGTTGCGTTCGGCCATGAGTTCGAGCGGTACGCGGCAACGGTGCGGAGGTGGATTTGACCCCTGCAAAGAAGCCTGGAGGCATTGCATGAGCGCCGGGGAGGTACTCGCGCTGCGCCGCGAGGGCAAGCACGAGGAAGCGCGCGAGCTTGCGGTCGCCCTCGTGCAGGCGGCGCCCGGCGACGCCGAGCTCCAGTACGAGACCGCGTGCGTCCACGACTACCTCGGGCTGGAAGCGGAAGCCGTTCCCTTCTACCGCGCTGCGCTCGCCGGACGTCTCGACCCGGCGCGCCGGCGGGGGGCGTTCCTGGGCCTGGGCAGCACGCTCCGGGTGCTGGGACAGTATCCGGAGTCGGAGGAAGTGCTGGCCACGGGACTGGGGGAATTCCCGGACGCCAACGAGCTCAAGGTCTTCCTGGCGATGACGCTGCACAACCTCGGCCGGAGCAAGGACGCGGTGGAGCTGCTGCTGCGGCTCGTCGCGGCGACCAGCGCGGATCCGGAGGTGCGCGCCTACGGCGGCGCCATCGACTTCTACGCGCAGGACGTCGAGCGCACCTGGCCCTAGATCGATGCGAGCGGCGTTCGGGAGCGCGGTGCATGCCGCAACGTCGATGCAGCCCTTCGCTGCGGCGAACGGGACTTGCGCCGGGGGCGCTCGCGCAGCAGACTCGCGACGCCGGTCGCGCGCGACCACCCGGCATCCGGAAGAAGAACCTCATGGCCACAGGCACCGTCCGCCTCCACCGCGTGCTCCGCGCGCCGCCGGAGCGCGTTTATCGCGCGTTCATCGACCCCGACGCGATGGCGAAGTGGCTGCCGCCGCACGGCTTCACCGGCAAGGTCCATCACCTCGACGCGCGGGTCGGCGGCAGCTACCGGATGTCGTTCACGAACCTCTCGACGGGTGCGAGCCACTCGTTCGGCGGCGAGTACCTCGAGCTGGTCCCGCACGAGCTGATCCGCCACACGGACAGGTTCGACGACGCCAACCTGCCCGGGACGATGCAGGTCGCCGTGTCGTTGCGGAAGGCGTTCTGCGGCACCGAACTCGACATCCTGCAGGAGGGCATCCCCGAGGCCATTCCCCTGCAGGCCTGCTACCTCGGTTGGCAGGAGTCGCTCGCGCTCCTCGCGATGCTCGTCGAGGCGGAGATTCCCGGCTGAGCATGCGTCGCGGGCACGGTCATCGCCGCCGCGCGGGTGCCGCTGCACTGCCGCGTCGACTCGCGACCATCGCCCGCGGGTATCGCGCCGGTCGGCGATCCGGCGAAAGACTTCCCGGCGATCGTGCAGGACGGGAAGATCCGCAGCAACCTGAGAAACTGACCGTCGACAGGCCATGCTGATCCGCGTCGACGACCTCGCCGGCCCCGAGATCCGCGCGCTGCTCGAGGAGCACCTGCGCTCGATGCACGAGCTCTCGCCGCCGGAGAGCGTGCACGCGCTCGACCTCGCGGCATTGCGCAGGCCCGGGATCACGTTCTGGACGGCCTGGTCGGACGGAACGCTGCTCGGCTGCGGCGCGCTCAAGGAGCTCGATCCCCGGCACGGCGAGGTGAAGTCGATGCGCACGGCCATGTCGCACCGCCGCAGCGGCGTCGGCCGCGCGATGCTCGAGCACATCGTCGCCGAGGCCCGCTCGCGCGCCTATGCTCGCCTCAGCCTGGAGACCGGATCGATGGACGCCTTCCTGCCCGCGCGGCGACTCTACGAGAGCTTCGGCTTCAGCTACTGCGCGCCGTTCGCGGACTACGCCGAGGACCCGCACAGCGTGTTCATGACGCGCACGCTCGGGTAGCCGGGAACGGTCGGGCGATCCTCGCGGCGACGCGGCCCGCAATCCGGGTTCCCGGGGCAACGGAATCGGGCGCGTTGGGGTACGCTACGCGCTGCCGCGTCAGCGTCGAGGAGGCGCACGTGAAGCGAGTCACCGGCATCGGAGGCATCTTCTTCAAGGCGAGGGACCCGGCGGCGCTGCGCGCCTGGTACAAGCGCCACCTCGGCATCGACGTGCAGGACTGGGGCGGCGCGGTGTTCCGCTGGGCCGACGACGCGGGCAACCCCGTGCCGGGCACGACGGTCTGGAACGTCAATGCCGCCGACAGCGACTACTTCGCGCCGAGCACCTCGCCGTTCATGATCAACTACCGCGTCGCGGACCTTGCCGGCCTGCTGCAGGCGCTGCGCAGCGAAGGCTGCAAGGTCGTCGACCGGACCGAGGACTCCGAGTACGGGAAGTTCGGCTGGGTCGTCGATCCGGAGGGCAACAAGGTCGAGCTCTGGCAGCCGCCGGAAGGGCAGTGAGGCACCGCCGGGTCGTCTCACGCCGCGCAACCACGCTTTTCACGCGAAGGCGCAATCCATGCAGTGGTCCGTGCCGTGTGCAGTTCTTCTCGTCGCCGCCCTCGCCTGGCCCGCCGAGGCGCCGGCGCAGCAGGCGGTTGCCGCCGAGATCGCGCCGTCGGGTCGGTTGCGCGTCGGATTCCAGACGGGGAGCCCGATCCTGGCGAAGCGGGCGCCAGACGGCAGCGTGGGCGGCGTCGTCGTCGACCTCGGCCGTTTCATCGCCGAGCGGCTCGGCTTGCCGTTCGATGCCGTTGTCTACGCCAACCAGGAGGCGTACGCACAAAGCTTCGGCAAGGGCGAGTGGGACCTCGTCATCGGTGTGCGCAGCGCGGCGGCCGAGGAGAAGACCGACATGAGCCCCGACTTCATGCTGGCCGACGCGATGTACGTCGCCGCCCCCGGGCGCGAGTACGGCGACGTGGCCGCGATCGACCGGGCGGGCGTCAAGGTGGGCGTCTCGCGAGGCGGCGGCTCGGACCAGTTCCTCACCCGCGCCTTGAAGCTCGCGCAAGTGGTGCGCGTGCCCGGCGGCGTGCCGAACGCGGTGGAGGCGCTGCGCTCCGGCGCGGCGGACGTCTGGGCCGCGAATCCCGTCACGCTGCGCGAGATCGAGGACGCGCTGCCCGGTACCCGCATCGTCCCCGGCGCGTGGACGACGGGCAGGTACGCCGCGTCGCTTCCCAAGGGGCGCTCGACCGCAGCCCGCGACAGGCTCGCGGCGATCATCGACGAGGCCAAGCGGTCCGGCGTCGTGCAACGGGCCATCGACCGGGAAGGATTCAAGGGCGTCCGCGTCGCGCCGGGTTGAGCCGGCCCCGGTACAGCGAGTTTCGATCCCGCTCACGCTCCACGCCATGGCAGTCATCACTTGCGCGCCGCTCACCGCAGATCGGCTGGCCGACTACCTCGCGTTCTTCGACACGAGGGCATTCACCGACAACCCGCGCTGGGCCGGCTGCTACTGCTACTTCCCGGTGCACGACCCGCGGCAAGTCGAGTGGGAGAAGCGCACGGCCGCGGAGAACCGCGCCGACGTCGCCGCCTGCATTCGCGCCGGCACCACCTCGGGGTTCCTCGCCTACCGCGACGGCGAGGTCGTGGGCTGGTGCCACGCCGGTCCGTGGTCGACGTACCCGATGTTCCGCGACCAGCCGGAACCGGACGGCGCGACGCTCGGCGTCGTCTTCTGCTTCGTCGTCGCACCCGAAGCGCGCGGCCAGGGCGTGGCCACCGCGCTGCTCGCCGCAGCCTGCGACGGGCTGCGCGCGCGGGGGATGAAGGAAGTGCAGGCCAAGCCGACGCGCGGCGCCGAGGGCGCCGCGGCCAACTACTACGGGCCGCTGTCGATGTATCTCGCCGCAGGCTTCCGCATCGTGCGCGAGTCCGCCGACGGCGACGTCTTCGTACGCAAGGCGCTCGCCTGATGGCAGGCCACGGGGTTGCTCGCCGCCGCGCCGACGCGACGCCTGTTGCATGACCGAAAAGGAAGCGCGATGAACTCGCAGGCCGGGGCTTCGACCGTCAAGGTTGCGGTGGTGCAGGCCGGCTCGGTGCCGTTCGACACCGACGCCTGCGTCGACAAGGCCGTTCGCCTGATCGGCGAGGCCGCGGCCGGCGGCGCGAAGGTGATCGTCTTTCCGGAGGCGTTCATCTCCGGCTATCCGAAGGGACTGAGCTACGGCCTCGTGGTCGGCGCGCGCGACGCAGCCGGCCGCGAGGAGTTCCGGCTCTACCTCGACGCGGCGATCGACGTGCCGGGCGCGCACACGCTGCGCCTCGGCGAAGCGGCAGCGGCGCACGGCTGCTTCGTGGTGATGGGCGTCATCGAGCGCGAGGGCGGCACCTGCTACTGCACGGTGCTGTTCTTCGGACCGGACGGCCGGCTGCTCGGCAAGCACCGCAAGCTGATGCCGACCGCGCTGGAGCGGATGATCTGGGGCTTCGGCGACGGCTCCACCCTGACGGCGGTGGACAGCCCTTACGGCCGCATCGGCTCGGTGATCTGCTGGGAAAACTACATGCCGATGCTGCGCATGGCGATGTACGCGAAGAACGTCGCGCTGTACTGCGCTCCCACCGCCGACGACCGCGACACGTGGCTGCCCTCGATGCGGCACGTGGCGCTCGAGGGGCGCTGCTTCGTGCTCACGGCATGCCAGTTCCTGCGCCGGAAGGACTTCCCCGATGCCGTGCGCGTCGCGCTCGGCGACTCCCCGGATGCCGTGCTGATGCGCGGCGGGAGCGCGATCGTGAGCCCGCTCGGCAAGGTGCTCGCGGGCCCGCACTTCGACGGCGAGACCATCCTGACTGCGACCCTCGACCTGGGCGAGATCGGCCGCGGGAAGTTCGACTTCGACGTCGTCGGCCACTACAGCCGGCCGGACGTGTTCCAGCTGACGGTGAACGAGGCGCCGATGCGGGCGGTGGTCGCCAAACCGGGCGAGTGACGGTAGGCCGCGGAATTCGCGTAATCTAGCGGGTTTGGACGACACACGAGGTGACAATTGGCCAAGCCGAACTATGCTTTCCAGAAGCGCCAGCGCGATCTTGCGAAGAAGCAGCGCAAGGAAGCGAAGCTCCAGAAGAAGGCCGAGGCCGCCGCAGCTCCCCAAGCCGCGCCCGCCGAGCAACCGGCGTCCGCCGACAAGCCGGTACCGCAATAACGCGCCGCCGGGCCCGGATCGCGACCGGGGACAGCCGCTCCGCGCGCGACGGGAGCGCCTCCCGAGGGCCGCCGTCCGCGGCTGCCGACAGATCCGCGCCGCGTTCGCCGACGTGCCGCCGATGACCCTGCAGCAACTCCTCGGGATCCGCCTGCCCGTCGTGCAGGCGCCGATGGCCGGCGTGCAGGGCAGCGCGCTCGCGGTGGCAGTCTCGAACGCCGGCGGACTGGGCTCGCTGCCCTGCGCAATGCTGGGTCCGGAAGCCATTCGCGACGAGCTGGCGGCCATCGTCGCGCAGACGTCGCAGCCGTACAACGTCAACTTCTTCTGCCACGCGCCGCCCGTTCCCGACGCCGCGCGCGAGGCGGCGTGGCGCAAGCTGCTGGCGCCCTACTACGCCGAGTTCGGCATCGACCCGCAGGCGATTCCGGCCGGCCCGGGGCGCCGGCCGTTCAGCCACGAGGCTGCCGACGTGCTGGAGGCGTTCCGGCCGCCGGTGGTCAGCTTTCACTTCGGCCTGCCCGCGCCTGACCTGCTCGCGCGCGTGCGCAGCTGGGGCGCGAAGGTCCTGAGCACCGCGACCACTGTCGCGGAGGCGCGCTGGCTGGAGGCGCAAGGCGTGGACGCCGTGGTCGCGCAGGGCCTCGAGGCCGGCGGCCATCGCGGGATGTTCCTCACCGGCGACCTCGGCACGCAGATGGGGACGTTTGCCCTCGTGCCGCAGGTGGCGCGGGCCGTGAGGATCCCGGTCATCGCGGCCGGCGGCATCGCCGACGCGCGAGGCGTGGCGGCCGTGGTGGCGCTCGGGGCGGCCGGCGCGCAGCTCGGCACCGCGTACATGCTGTGCCCGGAGGTGACCACGAGCGAGCCGCACCGCGCCGCGCTCGCGAGCGATGCCGCGCAGGTGACCGCGCTCACCAACCTGTTCACCGGGCGGCCCTCGCGCAGCATCGTCAACCGCCTCATTCGCGAGCTCGGGCCGCTCAACGCGGCAACGCCGGCATTTCCGCTGGCGGCGGCGGCCATCGCGCCGTTGCGCGCGAAAGCCGAAGCGGCGGGCAGCGGAGACTTCTCGCCCCTGTGGGCCGGGCAGAACGCGAGCGCGTGCCGCGTCGTCCCCGCCGCGACGCTCACGGGCGAGCTGGCCTCGGGTTGCAGCGGCTGACGAGCGCATCCGCGAGCGGCCGGATTCGACTCCTTCGCAAGGACCTCTAGGGCCTGTTCACGCTATGGACACAAGCGCGCTGCGCAGCGAAAAAGGCCGTGGGGTAGGCGCAAGGCCGAAGGCGGGTCGGGAACCCGGCAAGGGCTTGCAACACCGCCCACGGTCTTTTTCGCCGCAGCCCGAAGGGAAGGGTCGTCCTCGCGCGCCCCTCATTGTTGCTCGCCTTGCGAATACTCCCGGTATTCGCTGCGGCGAGCGCCGCGATGGCCACGCGAGGACACCCCTTCGCGCATGCGTCCATAGCGTGAACAGGCCCTAGTGCCCATCGACACGCTGCACGCCTGGCACGCCATCGTCGCCGCCCGCGATGCGGCCGGCCTCGACGGGCTGCTCGCCGACGACGTCGTGTTCCACTCGCCGGTCGTGCACACCCCGCAACGCGGCAAGCCGCTGACGAACATGTACCTAGGCGCGGCGATGCGCGTGTTCACGGCGGAAGCATTCCGCTACGTCCGCGAGGTGGCCCGGGGCAACGACGCGGTGCTGGAGTTCGAGGCGCAGATCGACGGCATCCTCGTCAATGGCGTCGACATGATCAAGTGGGACGCGGAGGGCAGGATCGTCGACTTCAAGGTGATGATCCGGCCGCTCAAGGCGATCGAAGTCGTCCACCGCAAGATGGCCGAGATGCTGGCCGCCGGCCGCAGGGCGTGACGATGGCGCCACAGCAGGTGAAGCGGAGGGCTGCGCCTTGCGAGTAGCCGTGCTCGACGACATCCACGAAGCCTGGGACGGCAGCGAAGGCGTGCGCCGCCTGCGCGAGCGCGCCGAGGTGCGCGTGTTCACCGCGCCGTTTCGCGACCCCGCCGCGCTGCGCGGCTTCGACGCGCTGATCGCCAATCGCGAGCGCACGCGCTTCAGCCGCGCACTGCTGCAGCAGTTGCCGGACGTGAGGATCGTCGCGCAGACCGGCAACCACGCCTATCACGTCGACTTCGCCGCCGCGGCCGAGCTGGGAATCCTCTTCGGCCGGGCCACGGGCGGCTTCTCGCACGGCGCCGCCGAGCTCGCGATCGGGCTGGCGATGGCGGTGATGCGCGGCATCCCCGCCGCGGACGCGGCGATGAAGCGCGGCGAGTGGCCGCGGCCGATGACCCGCGTGCTCCACGGCAAGACGATGGGCATCGTGGGGCTCGGCCGGATCGGTCGCCACGTCGCGAAGATCGCGGACGCGTTCGGCATGCGCGTCGTCGCGTGGAGCCCCCGGCTGACTGCGGAGGCGGCGCAGGCGTCGGGCGCGCAGCGGCTCGATCTGGACGACCTGCTGGGCGAGTCGGACGTCGTGTCGATCCACCTGACGCTCGCGCCCGAGTCGCGCGGGCTGATCGACGCGCGCCGGCTCGCGCTGATGAAGCGCACGGCCTGCCTCGTCAACACGGCGCGCGGCCCGATCGTCGACGAGGCCGCGCTGGTCGCCGCGCTGCGCGAGGGCAGGATCGCGGGCGCGGGGCTCGACGTGTTCGACGTCGAGCCGCTGCCGGCCGGCCACGAGCTCGCGCGCCTGCCAAACGTCGTCCTCACGCCGCACATCGGCTGGCCCACCGACGAGGCCTACGCCGACTTCGCGAATGCCGCCGCCGACGTCCTCATCGCCTACATGGACGGCCGCGAGGTCCCGCGGTTCGTCGAGCACCCCTGACCGGCGCGGCGCCGGCCGGACAAGACGACTGGGACAGCCATGCCTGCGTACCTGATCGCCGAGCACGTCATCACCGATGCGCCCAAGTTCGAGGAGTACCGCGCGAAGGCCGCGCCGATGATCGCGAAACACGGCGGCCGCTACCTCACCAAGGGCGGCAGCCACAGGCTGCCGGAGGGCGGGCACTGGCGCCCCGAGCGCGTGGTGATCATCGAGTTCCCGGACAAGGCCGCGCTCGACCGGTGGTATTCCTCGCCCGAGTACCAGCCGCTGATCGCGCTGCGCAAGGCGTGCACTAGCGACCTCGACATGCTGATCATGCTGGAAGGCGCCTGAGCTGCGCAGAGCATTCGCCGGAGGATTCTGCCTTGCGCCCCAACTTCACATTCGGCCCGATCGACTCGGTCACCCAGTACCTGCTCTACCTGTCCATCGTCGTCCTGGGCATCCTCCTGCCGCTGGCGGTCCAGCGCTGGGTCAAGCGCCGGCAGGACAGGCAGCTGCTCGAGGGAACCCGCACGGCGCTTGCTGCCGAAGTGGCCGCCAACCGCGCCAGGGTGGCCAGGTCGCAAGAGTCGTTCGCCGCGCTGGCGGCGCACCTCGACGGCGACATCGCCGCGTACCGGGCGTTGTGGGACGCCGCAGCGCAGCCTTCTGGCGACAGCGCTCCGCCACAGCCGCCGCCACCGATCGACCTCACCGTCGCGTACGCAACCACCATCCGCACGGCGTGGGACACGGCCAACTTCCGCCAGGCGCTGCCGCTCATGCCGGCGGCCTCGCTGGCCAGGTACTCGCGTGCCTACCAGCTGCAACGCGCGCTGGAGGAGCATCGCGCGATCTTCCTCGCGGCTGCCATGCGGGCCAGCGCGCTGGAGGCGCCCAGCGACCTCAGCGTCGCGCGCAACGTCGAGCGCCGCATCGAGACCCTGCTCGAGCTCCAGGCGTTTGCGCAGCACCACGCCGGGCTGTCCCGCTCGCTCGTCGACGCCTACGACGAGACGCTCGCCGACGCCGGCTGACTTCGCGCGCGCGTCAGCGCATGCTCGACCTTCTCGACAACGTCACCTGGCACGCGCTCTCCGGCCCGCACGCGCGGTTCGCCGCCGGCGAGGGCACGGTGCGGCGCTACGCGAAGGGCTTCTCGCCGATCCTCGGGCTCGAGGATCCCGACCGGCCCGACTTCGACACGCTGGCGCGCTACTGCGAGCCCGGCGAGCACTTCTACGCGGAACGGTGGGCAGGCGACGCGCCCTCCGGCTGGCGGGTCGACGCCGAGACGACGATGTTCAAGATGATCTGGGACGGCGCCCTTCCGCCGCCCGATCCCGGGCTCGACGCCGTGCCGCTCGCCGCGACCCATGCCGCAGAGGCGCTCGCGCTCGCCACGCTCACGCGACCGGGGCCGTTCGGGATTCGCACGATCGAGCTGGGCCAGTATCTCGGCGTGTTCGCGGACGGCGCGCTGGTCGCGATGGCCGGCGAGCGCATGCAGGCGGGCACGCTGCGCGAGATCAGCGGCGTGTGCACGCACCCGTCGTTCCAGGGCCGCGGCCTCGCGCGGCGCCTCATGAACGAGCTGCTGCGCCGCGAGCTCGCCCGCGGCGAGACGCCGTTCCTGCACGTGATGCGCGACAACGCGCTCGCGCGGGACCTCTACCGGCGCATGGGCTTTCGCGACCATCGCGAGGTCGTCGTCCGCGTCGTCGCGCGGCAGTAGCGCGAGGGCGTGGCGCGCGACCGCGGCAGCGGATACCATGCCGCCGTCCGACGGCGCCGCCGCAGAGGCTTCGAAGAGGGGGAACTCTACCGTGACCGATCCCGTCATGACCTGGGGTTTCGTCGCCGCCGGCGCGTTCGCGCAGGGCGTCGCGCTGATGCTCGCGCGCCGCTCGGCCGCAAGGCTCTCCGCCGGTGGCCGGGCCATGGGCAAGGTCGCCCGCAACGAGGAGCAGCTCGTCGAGCGCAGCAAGGGGGCACCGCGCACGTTCTACTTCCCGGTGGTCGAGTTCGACACGCCGCAGGGCCAATCGGTCGTGTTCCGCTCCGACACGGGACGCGGCGCGCCTACGCCGGTGGGCACGCCGCTGCCGGTCGTCTACGACCCTGCGCAACCGAGCCGGGCCGAGCTCGCCACGTTCCGCAGCCTGTGGCTGTTCCCCCTGCTGGTGTCGCTGCTGGGCTTGCCGTTCCTCGTTGCCGGCCTGGTCTCGCTGCGCTGAGCGCCCGAAGTCCGGCCGCGCCGCACCATCGAGCCGGCAGATCGCCCGTGACGGACCCGAACGTGCCGACGCTGCGGCTGCGCGACGCCCGACCGTTGCAGCCGGCGCGCCTGCTGGCGTACGCTGCCAGACGATGCCCGCCGCCGAGATCCGCCACCTCGCTCCCGCCGACGTCGCCTTCGCGGCCCCCGCGCTCGCCGAGCTGTTCCTCGACGCGGTCGCGGACGGCGCGTCGATCGGCTACATGTCCGGCCTCGCGCGCGAGGACGCGGAAGCCCATTGGCTCGACGTCGCCGCGCGTCCGGACGGCCGCGTCGTGCTCGTCGCGGAGGACGCGGACGGCATCGCCGGCACGGTGACGCTCGTGCCCGCGCGCGAAGCGTTCCAGCCGCACCGCGCGGAGATCGTCAAGCTCGTCGTCCACCGCCGCGCGCGCGGGCGGGGCGTCGCCGCGGCGCTGATGGAAGCCGCGGAACGCGAGGCACGCACCCACGGCCGGACGCACCTCACGCTGATGACGCGCGCGGGCAGCGACGGCGAGCGCCTCTATCGCCGGTCGGGCTGGACGCTCGTCGGCATCATCCCGCAGGACTCCCTCGCGCCCGACGGCACGCTCGTCGATGCCGCGATCTTCCGCAAGCAGCTCCGGGCCTGAGCGCCGAACCACGATCACACGAGCCATGACCATCGACGACTTCATGCGCGGCTACAAGGCGGCATGGGAGCGGCGCGACGAGCGCGCGTTCTGCGCGCTCTTCCACCCCGACGGCGTCTACCGCAACACGCCGTTCGCCGAGCAGCGCGGGCACGAGCAGCTCGCCGCCTACTGGCAGCGCGTGAAGCTGCAGGAGGACGTGCGGGTCGACTACGAGGTGCTGGCGCGTCTCGAGCACGGCGGCATCGCGCACTGGCACACGACCTACCAGGTCGCCTCCGAGGAGTTGTTCCGCGTGTGGGCCGCGTCGACGGGGACGAACCTCGTCGCGCGCAAGCCGGGCGACCCGCTGCCGCGCATGGCGCTCGACGGCGTGCTGCAGGCGACGTTCGAGCGCGGCCTTTGCAGGGAGGCCCGCATCTGGTGGCACAGCATGCCGCTGCCCGCGTGAACCCGACGACGGGGAAGCCATGACAGACCGCTTTCCGCTCGAAGGCGGCTGCGACTGCCGCCGCATCCGCTTCCGGATGGAGACTGCGCCGCTGTTCGTGCACTGCTGCCACTGCCGCTGGTGCCAGCGCGAGACGGGCTCGGCGTTCGCGCTCAACGCAATGATCGAGACCGACCGGCTGACGCTCGCGGGCGACGCGCCGGAGCTGGTCGACACGCCCTCGGCGAGCGGGCGCGGGCAGCTGATCGCGCGCTGCCCCACGTGCCGGGTTGCGGTGTGGAGCCACTACGGCGGCGCGGGCCGCGCAGTCGCCTTCGTGCGCGTCGGCACGCTCGACGACCCCGACGCGCTGCCGCCCGACATCCACATTTTCACCGCGTCGAAGCAGCCGTGGGTCGTGCTGCCGCCCGGCTCGACGGCGGTGCCCGAGTTCTACGACCGCAACGAGCACTGGCCGAAGGCGAGCCTCGCTCGTCGTGAAGCGCTGCGCGCGAAGCTGCGACAAGGCGAGCCCGGGCCGCGCTGATGCGCTTGACGACGGCCGTCCTGCTTGCCCTCGCCCTTTCGGTCGCGGCGTGCACGACGGCCTCCGGCCCGCGGCTGGCCACCGCGCCGGACGACTCGCCGGAGCCGTGGCCGCCGCGCGTCACCTCCTATCGCGACGCAGCCACGTATGGCGAGGCGTTGCGCACCTGGCGCACGCCGGAGGACGTGAGCGCGTGGATGGGCGCGCGCTTTTCCTACGACGCGTCGCGGGCGATCCTGCTGTCCGAGTCGGCGCGCTCACGCGGCGCGGCGCCGGCGATCCACCGTCCCGCGGACTTCTTCGCGGCGCCGTCGGGCATGTGCCTCGACCTCGCGCGCTTCGCGGTCGAGACGCTGGCGGCGATCGACGCGCAGCTCCTGCCCGCCTACCTGATGATCGAGTTCGAGCCGGTGACCGTGGCGGGCGAGACCATGCGCCTGCACTGGCTCGCGCTGTTCAGGCGCGACGGCCGCTACTGGTTCGTCGGCGACTCGAAGCGCCCCGGCCACGTCGCGGGGCCGTACGCGTCGGTGGAGGCGTTCGTCGACGAGTACTCGCGATACCGGCAGCGGAAAGTGGTCGCGTTCCGCGAGACCGCGAGCTTCGAGCGCCGGCAGCGCACGCCGGCCACCCGCGCCGAAAGGCAGCCCTTGACGTGAGCGGGCGTGGCGTGGATCCGGACCTCGCGTTCGTCCTGCACGACGGCGTGCCGGAGGAGGCCGGTCGCATCGTCGACTCGGGGCTCGGCGCATCCAACGAGAACGCCGCGCCGCTGCACGAGGTCGAGCGGCTCTCCTGCTTCGCGCGGAAGCCCTCCGGCGAGCTGATCGGCGGCGCAGTCGGCCGCACCTGGGGCGAGTGCTGCGAATTGCAGCAGCTCTGGGTCGACTCGGCGCACCGGCGCCGCGGCGTCGCAAGCGAACTCGTCCGGCGCTTCGAGGCCCGGGCGCGCGAGCGCGGCTGCAGGACCTTCTACCTCGAGACGTTCAGTTTCCAGGCGCCCGGGCTCTACCGCCGCCTGGGTTACGAAGTCGGGCTCGAGCTGCGCGGCTTTCGTCCCGGCGTGGTGAAGTACGTCATGGTCAAGCGCGCCGACGCCGCGCCGACTCCCTGAGCCTGCCCTGAAGCGTGGGGACGGGGTCCGCCGGCGACGGCGTACAATGCGCCCCCGCGGCCGGTGGTGCCGGCTACGCCAGAACAACCGTACGTCCCAAGGAGCCCCGATGATTCCCGTTGCCCGCAGGAAGACGCTCGCCGCTCTCGCGGCCGGCGCCGCCGCCCTAGCAATTGCCCTTCCCGCCGCCGCGCAGCAGAAGGCCGGCGAGCCGCTCAAGATCGGCTACGTGTACGTGAGCCCGATCGGCGACGCGGGCTGGACCTACCAGCACGACGTCGGCCGCAAGGAGATGGAGAAGGCGCTGGGTGCCAAGGTCACGACGAAGTTCATCGAGAGCGTCCCCGAGGGCGCCGACGCCGAGCGCGTGATCCGCGAGCTGGCGCAGTCCGGCCACAACCTGATCTTCACGACCTCGTTCGGCTACATGAACCCGACGATCAAGGTCGCGCAGACGTTCCCGAAGGTCCACTTCAACCACGCAACCGGCTACAAGACGGCGAAGAACGTCGGCACGTACAACGCGCGCTTCTACGAGGGCCGCTACCTCGCCGGCATCGTCGCGGGCAGGATGACGAAGACGAACGTCGCGGGCTACGTCGCCGCGTTCCCCATCCCCGAGGTGGTGATGGGCATCAACGCGTTCGCGCGCGGCATGCGCAGCGTCCACCCGAAGGCCGAGGTGAAGGTCGTCTGGGTGAACTCGTGGTACGACCCGGGCCGCGAGCGCGAGGCCGCCGACACGCTGATCTCGCAGGGCTCCGACGTCGTCACGCATCACACCGACTCGACCGCCGCCGTGCAGGCCGCGGAGGCGAAGAAGGTCTACGCGATCGCCTACCACTCCGACATGTCGAAGTACGGCCCGAACGCGCACCTGACGGCCGTCACGCACAACTGGGGCGAGTACTACACGCGCACCGCGCAGGCCGCGCTCGACGGCAAGTGGAAGATGGAGTCGCCGTGGATGGGGATCAAGGAGAACGTGATCCGCATGGCGCCGTTCAACAAGGCCGTGCCGCAGGACGTGCAGGACCTCGTGAAGAAGACGGAAGCCGACATCAAGGCGGGCAAGTTCCACCCGTTCACCGGGCCGGTGAAGGACAACGAGGGCAAGGAGCGCCTCGCCGCGGGCAAGACGCTCGACGACGGCACGCTCAACAAGATGGACTACTACGTCGAGGGCGTGCAGGGCAAGCTGCCGAAGTAGCGACATGCGACACGCGGCGAGGGGACCCGTCGGCGCGAAGCGCGACGGGGATCGCCGCCAAGTCGCGTGTCGCAGGCGGCCGACGCGCAACGCCTCGTCATGCCGAGGCGGTCCAATGAGGCCGCGCCGCGCGAGCCGCCCGTCGAGGAGCCCTCACCCCCTCCCCTCTCCCGCTGGCGCGGGAGAGGGGAGTAGCGATGCGCCTCGCGCCTCTCTCGCGGGCGCCAGCGCCGGGTGAGGGCTTCCGCTCCCCTCGCCCGCCGCCAGGCGGGAGAGGGGCCGGGGGTGAGGGCTTCCGCTCCCCTCGCCCGCCGCCAGGCGGGAGAGGGGCCGGGGGTGAGGGCAATGAGCGACATCGACAAGCTTAGGCGCGACTACGCGCGCGACGAACTCGACGAGGCGACCGCCGAGAGCGTCCCGCTCGCGCAGTTCCGCCGCTGGCTGGACGACGCGGTGGCCGCGAAGCTCGTCGATCCGACGGCGATGACGCTCGCCACCGTCGGCGAGGACCTGCGGCCGTCGACGCGCGTCGTGCTGCTCAAGGGCTGCGACGAGCGAGGCCTCGTCTTCTACACGAACTACCGCAGCCGCAAGGCGCGCGAGCTCGCGATCCACCCGCAGGCCGCGCTGCAGTCGTACTGGCCGGACCTCGAGCGGGTGGTGCGCGTCGAGGGGCGCGTCGGGAAGACGAGCGAGGAAGAGTCCGACGCCTACTACCGCACGCGGCCGCTCGACTCGCGCATCGGCGCGTGGGCCTCGCCGCAGAGCGAGGTCATCGCTTCGCGCGCGCTGCTCGTGACCGAGGCGGCGAAGGTCGCCGCGAAGTACCTTCTCGACCCGCCGCGCCCGCCGCACTGGGGCGGCTACCGCCTCGTGCCCGACCGCTTCGAGTTCTGGCAGGGGCGGACGAGCCGGCTGCACGACAGGCTGCGCTACTCGCTCAAGCCCGACGGCTCCTGGCTGCGCGAGCGCCTCGCGCCCTGAGCCGGCCGCAATGACCGGCGCCGCCCCGGCGTTTCCCTCGCACGTCGCCGTGCTCGGCGCGGGCGCGGTCGGCTGCTACTACGGCGGCCTGCTAGCGCTCTCCGGCGCGCGCGTCACGCTGATCGGCCGGCCGGCACACGTCGACGCCATCACGCGCGACGGACTCGTGATCGTCCGCGACGGCGGCGAGACGCGCGTGCGCGTCGCGGCGACGACCGACGACGCCGCGGTGCGCGACGCCGACCTCGTGCTGTTCTGCGTCAAGTCGCAGGACACGGAAGCCGCGGCCCGTGCGATCGCCCCGCACCTTCGCGCCGAGGCGCGGCTGCTCGCGATGCAAAACGGCGTGGACAACCCCGCGCGTTTGGCTGCCGCAGTGCCGCAGCCCGTGCACGCCGCCGTGGTGTACGTCGGCACGATCGTGGAGGGGCCGGGCCGCGTGCGCCACAGCGGCGGCGGGCGGCTGGTGATCGGCACGCCGCGCGAGGCGCGCGGACGCGGCGACGCGGCCGCCGACCTGGCGGCGATCGCCGCGGCCTTCGAGCGCGCCGGAGTTCCCTGCGCGGCGACCGACGACGTCGAGGCGGCGCTGTGGACGAAGCTCGTGGTCAACTGCGCATTCAACGCCGTGTCCGCGCTCGGGCGCTCGCGCTACGGGCGCATGGCCGCCTCCCCGCCGGTGCGCGCCGTCATGGAGGACGCCGTGCGCGAGGCCGTCGCCGTCGCGCGCGCGGACGGCGTCAAGCTCGACCAGTCTGCGCTGATCGCCAACGTGTGGGACGTCGCGAAGGCGATGGCGGGGCAGCACTCGTCGACCGCGCAGGACGTGATGCGCGGCAGGCCGACCGAGATCGACGCGCTCAACGGCTACGTCCTGCGGCGCGGGGAGGAGCTCGGCGTGGCCGTGCCGGTCAACCGAACGCTGCACGCGCTCGTGAAGCTGCTCGAGGCCGCGCCGGGCGCGCAGTAACTCCGCATGCGAAGCCCCGTGCTCCTCCTTGCCGCTCTCGCCTGCGCGCTCGCGTGCGCGCCGGCCGCGCGCGCCGACCTGTGGGGCTACATCGACGCCGACGGCAAGGCGCACTTCGCCACCGAGCGGCTCGACGAGCGCTACCAGCTGTTCTACAAGGGGCCGACGAACCTCGACGCGCCGCCGCCGGCGCCGGTCGTGCCTCCGCCGGCCCTTCCGCCGCTCGAAGGCACGGCGGCGACCATCTTCGCCCGCGTCACCAACCACCCGAACGTCCAGCGTTTCGCGGCATTGATCGAGACCGAGGCGAAGCGCCACGGCCTCGACCCCGCGCTGGTGCGCGCGGTGGTCGCGGTGGAGTCCGCGTACGAGCCTGCCGCGGTCTCGGCGAAGGGCGCGGTCGGGCTGATGCAGGTGATTCCGGCCACCGCCGAGCGCTACGGGCTGACGGCCGACCGGCGCGCGAGCGTCGAGCAGAAGCTCAAGGATCCGGCGACGAACGTGCGCATAGGCGCGCGCCACCTCTCCGACCTGATCGAGCGCTTCGGGCAGGACCTGCGGCTCGCGCTCGCGGCCTACAACGCCGGCGAGGGCGCCGTCGAGCGCTACGCGCGCGCGATTCCCCCGTTTCCGGAGACGATCCAGTACGTCGCGCTGGTCGAGCAGTTCCGCGCGCTCTACACGCCTCCCCCGCCGCCGCCGCCGCCGCTCACGCGGCCGGAGCGCGTCACGATCCCGCGCGTGCGGGGCTCCTGACCATTCGCGGGTAGAATCGGCGGCGCCATGGACGAGCGCGCCGCACTCGACGTCACCGCCGTCCGCGCCGTGGAGACGTCCGACCGCGCGCGCAGCCTGTGGGGGGACGCCGACCGCGCGTGGGCGAGCCGCGCCGCGGCCGAAGCGATCGGCGCGGACGCGTCGTCCGACGCGTTTCTCGCGCGCCGCGCGCGTTTCGCGCTGGAGCGTTTCGGCGAGCGCGTCAAGGCGATTCCGCGCGCCGTGCGCGCGCTGCGCTGGCGCCCGTGGGTGGGCCTCGCCGTCGTCGCCGCGGCGCTCGTCCTCGGCTTCCTGCTCGACCGCATCGGCGACTCCGGCCGCATCAACATCCTCGCCCCGCCGGTCCTCGGACTCGTCGCGTGGAACCTGGCCGTCTACGCGCTGCTGTTCGCCGGCATGGTGCTGCGCTACGGCGACGTCGCGCTGCCGGGGCCGCTCAAGCGCGCGATCGTCCGCGTCGCAGGCGGGTCGCTGAGGCCGCGCGGCGAATTGTCCGAAGCGCTGGGCGCGCTCGGCCGGGACTGGGCGAAGCTCGCCGCTCCGCTCTACTCCGCGCGTGCATCGCGCATCCTGCACCTCGCCGCCGCGCTGCTCGCGCTCGGCGTCATCGCCGGGCTCTACGTGCGCGGCCTCGCCTACGAGTACCGCGCGTCGTGGGAGAGCACGTTCCTGTCCGCGGATACCGTGCACGCGATTGCCCGCTTCGCCTACGCCGCGGGTTCGGCGGTCACCGGCATCGCCGTGCCGGACGCAAAGGCGATCGCGGCGATCCGCGCTCCCGACGGCGAGAACGCCGCGCGCTGGCTGCACCTCATGGCCGCGAGCGTCGTCGTGCTGGTCGTCGTTCCGCGCCTCGGGCTGGCCGCGTTCTCCGGCGTGCTCGAGCGCCATCGCTCGCGCAACGTCCCGCTGCCGCTCGACGAGCCGTACTACCGCCGCCTGCTGCGCGGCTACCGCGGCGGCCCGGCGCGCGTGCGCGTGCTGCCGTACAGCTATACGCTGCCGGCCGAGGCGGCGAGCGGGCTCGAAGCGATCGTGGCGCGCAGCTTCGGCGGCAGCGCCGCGCTGCACGTGGCCGCGCCTGTCGAGTACGGCACCGAGGCGCTCGATCCGGGCGACGGACGCGGCGGCGCGACGTTCGTCGTGTTCAGCGGCGCGGCCACGCCCGAGCCGGAGCTGCACGGCCGGCTGCTGGCGCAGCTTGCGGGCAGCGATGCGATCGCGTTCGTCGACGAGAGCCCGCTCGTCGCGCAGGGCGCCGACGCGGCGCGGCTGGAGGCGCGGCGGACCGCGTGGCGCGAAGTCTGCGCGCACGCGCGGGTTCCCGTGGTGTTCGCGGACCTGCGTGCGCCGGACCTCGCGGCGGTCGAAGCGGCGCTCGACGACGCGCTGGGAGAAGCCGGATGAGCGGCGCGGCTGCCGCATCGATCGCGCTGTCGCTGATCTCGCACACGAACGCGGGCAAGACGACGCTCGCGCGCACGCTGCTCGGCCGCGACGTCGGCGAAGTGCGCGACGCCGCGCACGTGACCACCGAGGCGACCGCCTACCCGATGATCGCCACGCCGGAGGGCGACGCGCTGGTGCTGTGGGACACGCCGGGCTTCGGCGACAGCGCGCGGCTCGCGAAGCGCCTCGCACTGCAAGGCAACCCGATCGGCTGGTTCCTCTCCGAAGTGTGGGACCGCTTCCGCGACCGCGCGTTCTACCTCTCGCAGCAGGCCGTGCGCAACGTGCGCGACCAGGCCGACGTCGTGCTCTACCTCGTCGCCGCCGCCGAGTCGCCGCGCGACGCCGGCTACCTCGAGCCCGAGATGCGCGTGCTCGAGTGGATCGGCAAGCCGGTGATCGTGCTGCTCAACCAGACCGGCCGGCCGCGGCCGCGCGACGAGGAACTCGCGGACGAGGCCCGTTGGCGGGAGGCGCTGGGCGATCGCGCATTCGTCAGGGCGGTCACCACGCTCGACGCGTTCGCCCGGTGCTGGGTGCAGGAGTTCGCGCTGCTCGACCTCGTCGGCGACGCGCTGCCGGAGCCGCAAGGGCCTGCGTTTGCGCGGCTGGCGCGGGCGTGGCAGGCGCGCCGTCTCGGGCAGTTCGACGCCTCGATGGCCGCGCTCGCCACCCCGATCGCGGACGCCGCGTGCGACCGCGAGGTGCTGCCCGACCCCGGCATGAAGGGCGCGCTGCGCGAGCTGGGCCGCAGCCTCGGGCTCGGCAAGGACGACGCCGAGGATGCGAAACGCCGGGCTTCCGAGGCGCTTGCGGCGCGGCTCGACGCCGGCATCCGCGCGAGCACCGACCGCGTCATCTCACTCAACGAGCTCGAGGGGAGCGCCGCGCAGGACGTGCTCGCGCGCCTCGCCGCGGGAACGACCGCGTCGGCGCCGGTCAACGAGGGAAAGGCCGCGCTGATGGGCGGCATCGTTTCGGGCGCGCTCACCGGCCTGGCCGCCGACCTCGCTGCCGGCGGCCTCACGTTCGGCGCCGGAGTGCTCGCGGGCGCGGTGATGGGCGCGCTGGGCGGCGCGGGCATCGCGCGCGGCATGAACGCAGTGCGCGGGCGATCCGGCATCGTCGTCCGCTGGGACGACGACGTGCTCACCGGCCTCGTGCGCTCGGCGCTGCTGCGCTATCTCGCGATCGCGCACTATGGCCGCGGCCGCGGCGGCTGGGTCGAGACCGAGTATCCGCCGTTCTGGCAGCCGCTGGTCGCCGAGATCGTCGACGAACGCATCGACGCGTTGCGCGAGGCATGGTCGGCGCGGACAGGCGACTGCGACCGCGAGGCGCTGGCGGCTCGCCTGACCGAGCTTCTGTCCGGCGCGGCGCGCGAGGCGCTCGACCGCCTCTACCCCGAAATCGCGGTCGGAGCGCCGTCCGAAAAGTAGGGTCAGACTCGACTTCCCCGCGGGCGGTATTGCGGCCCCGAGCCAGGCGCAGGAAAGTCGAGTCTGACCCTACTTTTCAAGTCTGACCCTACTTCAGGTGGGGACCGTGCGCTTGGCCGACTCGCGCTCGGAGAGGCGGGCGAACCAGCGCTCGAGCTTCGGCCGCCCGGGGCGCCAGGGGCGCGAGGCGAAGCGGAAGTCGAGGTAGCCCAGCGCCGCGACGAGCGCGATCTGGTCGATCTGGAACGCGGCGGGCAGCGCGTCGACCTCGCGCTCAAGGGCGTCGAGCGCATTGTCGATCTTGGCGGAGTGCCCGTCGATCCACTCCTGCCAGCGCAGCGGCTCGGGTCGCGCCACGGTCTCGTAGCGCACGGCGAGCGCCGAGTCGAGCAGGCCGTCGACCAGCGCGTGGCGCCGCAGCACCTGCCAGCGCGCCTCGCCCGCCGGCGGGAACAGCGTACCGCCCGCCAGCGAGTCGAAGTACTCGCAGATCACGATCGAGTCGTACAGCTCGCTGCCGTCGTCGCGGATCAGCGTCGGGATCTTCATCAGCGGGTTGCGCGCCGCCATGTCGCGATTCGGCGCGGCGGGCGTGCCGCTCGCGGGCAGGAGCTCGATGCGGCTCGCCAGCCCGCACTCCCACGCCGTCATCAGCACCTTGCGGACGTAGGGCGAAGCCGTGGAGTGGTAGAGCTTCATGTCGTGGACCTTTGCTGGAGGTGAGCGGATTGTCGCACCAATCCGTCAGGCCGCCGACGGCGCCCGCCGCCACAGCACCCCGGCCGTCCCGCCGGCGATGAGCAGCATGCCGGCGATCGTCGCAAGCGTGATGCGCTCGCCGAGCAGCAACGCGCCCCACGCGATGCCGAACGCCGGGATCAGGAACGTCACGGTCATGGTGCGAGTCGGACCGATGTCGCGCATCAACCGGTAGTAGAGCAGGAACGCAACCGCGCTGCAAAGCAGCGCGAGCCCCAGCAGGTTCGCCAGGACCGCAGGCGTGACCGGTCCGGGCGGCGGCGCAAGCGGCACCAGCGGCAGGAGCACCAGTCCCGCGAAGAGCTGGCTCCACGCGGCGACCGCATAGGGCGACAGCGCTGCGCCGCGGCGCTTCAGCCACACGCCGGTCCACGCGTAGCAGAACGTGGCGGCGAGGCACGCGGCGACGGCGAGCCAGCCTCCCACGGAGGCCTCGATGGCTCCGCCGCCGGTGACGAGAGCAACACCCGCCACACCGGCGGCGATGCCCCCGACCCTGCGCCCGTCGAGCGACTCGCCGAGCCAGCGCGCGGCGAGCAGCGCGGTGAACATCGGCGTCGCCGCGTTCAGGATCGCCATGACCGAAGCCGGGAGCGTGTACGCCGCCCAGGCGAACAACGTGAACGGGATCGCGGAGTTCACGACACCCATGAACAGGTAGCCGCGCCAGTTGCCGCGCACGTCCGCGTCGCGCGCCGTCAGCGCAAGCCACGCAGTCAGCACGAGGCCCGCGACCAGCACGCGGAACGTCACCGTCGCCACCGGGCCGACCGGCTGCGCGAGCACGCGGAAGAACACGAACGACGCGCTCCAGATCATGGCGAGCGCGACGAGCCGCGCGACGTCGGCCGAACGCATGCTCACCCGGAAGCTGCCGTGCCGGCGTTCACGGCTGCAGCGCGAACGCGTGCCGCGCCTCCAGCGCGAGCAGCGCCTGCTTGCGCCTGAGCCCCCCGGCATAGCCGGTGAGCGTGCCGTCCGCGCCGATCACGCGGTGGCAGGGCACGACGATCGCGATCGGGTTGCGGCCGTTCGCCGCGCCCACCGCGCGGACCGCCGCGGGCCGGCCGACGGTACGCGCCACGTCGCTGTAGCTCGCCGTGTGCCCGTACGGAATCGACAGCAGCGCGCGCCACACGTCCTGCTGGAACGACGTGCCGCGCGGCGCGAGCGGCAGGTCGAACGCGGTGCGCCGGCCCGCGAAGTACTCCGCGACCTGCGCGGCGACCCGATCGAGGAACCGCGCGGCGTCGCCCGGCGCCTCGACGCTGTCGCGCACGTCGCCGTCGAAGTCCAGCGCGAGGAGTGCCTTGCCGTCCGTCGTCGCGCGAAGCGGACCGAGCGGCGAGTCGATGCGGCGTTGCCAGTGCGTTGCGATCATCTCCGTTCCTTCGCGTTTCCCCTCACCCCTCTCCCTGCTCGCGCGGCCCCCCTCACCCCCGACCCCTCTCCCGCCTGGCGGCGGGAGAGGGGGGCTGACCTCCCCTCGCCCCGCGCAAGCGGGGAGAGGGGCCGGGGGTGAGGGCAAGTCCATGCCACAAGTGCAGCACGGCGTAGCCGCGCCACGGCCGCCAGCGCTCCGCATGCGCCAGCACGTCCGCCGGCCGCTCGAACCCCAGCGCGCGCTTGACGCCGAGATCGGTGTGCGGGAACGCGTCGGGCCAGCCGAGAGCGCGCAGCGCAATGTACTGGGCCGTCCACGGCCCGACGCCCGGCAGCTCCTGCAGCCGGTCGATCGTCGCCGCTGCGTCCGCGGCCGGCGACAGGTCGAGCCCGTCGGCGACGGCGCGAGCGAGCGCGATCACCGTCCGCGCGCGCGCCTTCGGCACGCCGATCGCCGCGATCGCCGACTCGCTGCGCCCCGCGACTTCGGCGGCTTCCGGGAACGCGAGCGCGACGCCCGCCTGCGGCTCCGGCAGCGGCGTGCCGAACGCCGACGCGAAGCGGCCCATCAGCGTTGTCATCGCCCGTACCGACACCTGCTGGCCGAGCACGCCGCGCACGCCGATCTCGAAGCCGTCGAACGCGCCGGGAATGCGCAGGCCGGGCAGCGACCGGGCGAGCGACCCGAGCGCACCGCCGACCTCGTCCGGGTCGCAGCCCAGGTCGAACGCCTGCCGCACGCGCGCGAGCACCTGCGGCAGCACGCGCGCCAGCGACGGCGACACTTCGACGGCGAGCGCGTTGCGCCGCGCGGCGAGGCTCACGCGCAGCGTGCCGAGATGCCGCTCGCCGCGATGGCGGATCGCCACCGCTCGGCGCCACGACGAGCCGTCGCGCAGCTCCACGCCGGCGATCGCGCGCGCCGACAGGAACGCGAGCATCGCCTCCCACGCGTACGGCGGACGGAAGCCCAGCGCGAACGAGAGCCGGTCGGTGCGCGCGAGCTCGCCGCGCGCACGCAGCCTGGTGGGCGGCATGCGGTAGCGCTGCGCGAACAGCGCGTTCATGCGCCGCACGCTCGCAAAGCCGCTGGCGAACGCGACGTCGGTGACCGGAAGCGCCGTGTCCGTCAGCAGCCGCTTCGCCAGCAGCAGGCGCTGCGTCTGCGCGTACGCGACGGGCGCGACGCCGAACTCCGTCTCGAACACGCGCCGCATGTGCCGGCTCGTGATGCCGAGCCGGAGAGCCAAATCGTCGAGCGTGCGCCCCTCGAGGAATCCGTCGTCGATGAGCCGGATCGCCGCGTTCGCGAGCTGGCGGCTCGCGTCGACGGCCGCGAAGCCGGGCGCGAGCTCCGGCCGGCAGCGCAGGCAGGGCCGGAACCCGCCGGCCTCCGCCGCCGCTGCGCTGGGGAAGAAGCGGCACTGCGCGCGGCCGGGCGTGCGCACGGTGCACACCGGCCGGCAGTAGACGCCGGTCGAGCGCACGCCGACGAAGAAACGCCCGTCGAAGCGCGCGTCGTGGGCGACGAGCGCGCGGTAGCAGGCGTCGGGGTCGAGCGTCATGGGCGCAGTGTGGCGGCGGGCGAGGCGCGCCGCTCGCCATTATCGGACATCGGGTTCGGCCTCCCCGCCGGGCCCCCTTTGCGCCGATAATGGCGGCTTTCCCCGCGACCGCACCTGCCATGCTGCGAATCCTCTCCGCCCTCGCGTTCCTGATCGGGAGCGCGCACGCGCAGCCGCTCGACAAGCTCGTGTTCGCCACCGACTGGCTCGCGCAGGCCGAGCACGGCGGCTTCTACCAGGCGCTCGCCGAAGGCACGTACCGCAAGCACGGCCTCGACGTCACGATCCGCATGGGCGGGCCGCAGGTCAACGGGCTGCAGCTGCTCGCCGCCGGCCAGATCGACGTCGCGATGGGCGACGGGCTGCAGGTGCTCTCCGCGATCGAGCAGAGCGTGCCGCTCGTCGCGATCGCCGCCACGTTCCAGAAGAACCCGACCGTGCTCATCGCGCATCCGGGGCCGCAGCGCATCGAGGACCTCAAGGGCAAGCCGATCGCGATCGGCGCGGCCAGCAACACGACGTTCTGGCCCTGGCTCAAGCAGAAGTACGGCTTCACCGACGACCAGAAGCGGCCGTACGCGTTCTCCGTGCAGCCGTTCCTCGCCGACCGCACGCTCGCGCAGCAGGGATTCGCGACCTCCGAGCCGCACTCGATCGAGAAGGCCGGCGTGAAGCCGACCGTGTTCCTGCTTGCCGACCTCGGCTACCCGCCCTACTCCGAGGCGCTGATCGTGACGCGCGCGACGCTCGACAAGCGCCGCGACGCGCTCGTGCGCTTCGTGCGCGCCTCCGCCGAAGGCTGGAAGAGCTACCTCGCGAACCCCGCGCCGGGGAACGCGCTGATCCGCAAGGACAATCCGCAGATGGGAGAGGACCTCGTCGCGTTCGGCGTCGCGAAGACGAAGTCGCACGGCCTCGTCGACTCCGGGGACGCGCGGGCGCAGGGGTTGCTGACGATGACCGACGCGCGCTGGAACGCGACCGTCGACTTCCTGCGCAGCGCCGGCCTTGCAAAGCCGGGCGTGGACTACCGTCGCGCCTGGACGCTCGACGTCGTCCGCGACGTGAAGGTGCTGCCCTGACGCTGTCCGGCGACGACGCCGCGCCGGTCCTCGCCGCGCGCGGCGTCGCGAAGTCGTTTCGCACCGGCACGCTCGCGCTCGACCGCGTCGACGTCGCGATACGCGAGCGCGAGTTCGTCACTCTCCTCGGCCCCTCCGGCTGCGGCAAGACGACGCTGCTCAACCTCTTCGCCGGCCTGACCGGGCCCAGCGCCGGCGCGCTCGCCTGGTGGGGCGAAGGCGCGCCGCCGGCCGATGCCGCGCGCCGCTTCGGCTACGTGTTCCAGGCGCCGACGCTGATGCCCTGGGCGAGCGTGGTCGCGAACGTGCGCCTGCCGCTCGACCTCGCGCACACGCCGCGGGGCCAGGCCGACGCCGCCGCGCGAAATGCCCTGGCGCTCGTCGGATTGCAGGGCTTCGAGCGGCACCTTCCCCGCGAGCTGTCGGGCGGCATGCAGATGCGCGCCTCGATCGCCCGTGCGCTGGTGACCGCGCCGTCGCTGCTGCTGTTGGACGAGCCGTTCGGGGCGCTCGACGAGTTCACGCGCGAGCGCCTCGACGCCGAATTGGCGGCGCTCTGGCGCACGCAGGGGCTCACCGTCGTGTTCGTCACGCACAGCATCGCCGAGGCAGTGTTCCTGTCCACGCGCATCCTCGTGATGGGCGCGCGGCCGGGCCGCATCGTCGACGACGTGGCGGTGGACGCGCCGTTCCCGCGCGGCGACGACTGGCGCACGTCGGTCGCGTTCGCGCAGCTCGCTCGGCGCCTTTCGGCGCGCGTGCGCGAAGCGGGAGCGGCACATGCCTGAACCCGGGCGCGGCTGGCGCATCGCCGCACCCCTGGCCGTGCTCGCGCTCGCGCTCGCCGCCTGGCAGGCCGCCGTGTCCGCCTACGAGCTGCCGGTGTGGCTGGTGCCCTCGCCGGCGACCGTGGCCCGCACGCTCGTCGCCGACCGCGAGCTGCTCGCCGCTTCGCTCGGCGTGACGCTGCGCATCGCGCTGTGGGCGCTCGCGCTCGCCGTGCTGCTCGGCGTGGCCGCCGCGCTGCTGTTCGTCCAGAGCCGCTGGCTGGAGGCGAGCCTGTTCCCCTACGCGGTGCTGCTGCAGGTGACGCCGGTCGTGGCGATCGCACCGCTGGTCATCATCTGGGTCAAGGACCTCGAGCTCGCGCTCGTGCTGTGCGCGACCGTGGTGGCGATCTTCCCGATCATCGCGAACACCACGCTCGGCCTGCGCAGCGCCGATCCCGGGCTTCTCGACGTGTTCCGCATGAACCGCGCGAGCCGGTGGCAGGTGCTGTGGCGGCTGCGCATCCCGTCGGCGCTGCCGTACTTCTTCGGTGGCCTGCGCATAGCCAGCGGTCTGGCGCTGATCGGCGCGGTCGTCGCCGAATTCGTCGCCGGCACCGGCGGCGCGGGCGCGGGGCTCGCCTACCAGATCCTGCTCGCAGGCATCCAGCTCAACGTGCCGCGCCTGTTCGCGGCGCTGGCGTTGATCACGCTCGCCGGCGTGGCGATGTTCGCCGCCGTCTCGGTGCTGGCGCGCGCGGTGCTGCGCCGCTGGCACGAAAGCGAACTGGACCGTTAGGCCGCGCCGAGCGACCGCCGCGGGGCAGCCGAGCTCCCCGCGTCGTCGCTCGAGGGCTACAATGGCACCTTGCTTGGCGCCGGCGCGCCCGCCTGCGCCCGGCCGACCGTCCCGGACTCGCCCCAGGATCGCGTGCGCCTCTCGCTCCGCTTCTTGATCCCGCTGCTGCTCGCGCTCGGCGTGTTCGCGTACGCCGCGGTGCCGCTGGTGGATGGGCTGATGCTGCGCTGGTTCGTGCGCGACCTCGACATCCGGGCGAACCTCGTCGCCAATGCAGCACAGGATCCGCTGGTCGCCCTGGTCGACCAGGGGTCCCCAGCGCGCCTCACGCGCTATTTCGCGCGCTTGCTGCAGGACGAACGCATGCACGCCATGGCGCTGTGCCTGCCGGGGCTCGACCAGCCGATCAGCTCGCCGGACTTCCCCGCGGGACTGCGCTGCTCCGATCTCGAACGCTACGGCGAGGGACGCGAGCTGCGTCTCTTCAGCGCGCCCCACGGCCCGCTGCACGTCGCCGCCAAGCCGCTCGACGACGCGCGCGCGCCGGGCCTGCAGCTCGTGCTCGTGCACGACATGAGCTTCGTCGATCGGCGCAGCGAGGAGACGCGCCGCTACCTGTTCGTGTTCTTCGTCGCCCTCTCGGCAATCGTCGCGCTGATCACCGTCGTCATCGCGCAGCTGTCCTGGCGAGGCTGGGTTCACGGCCTGCGCGCGCTGCTCCGCGGCGAAGGCATCGTCCGGCCGGCCTCGGCCGCGGCGATGCCCGAGCTGAGGCCGCTCGCACGCGACGTCCGCGAGCTCGTGCGCCAGCTGGAACAGCAGTACCGCCCGCGCGACGACTCGCAGCTCGCCTGGACGCCGCAGGCCCTGCGCGCGATCCTCGAGGGCGAGCTGAGCGGGCACGAGGTGATCGTCGTTTCGAATCGCGAGCCGTACATCCACGTCCAGACGCCCGCGGGCGTGCGCGTGCAGCGTCCGGCCAGCGGTCTCGTCACCGCGCTCGAGCCGGTGATGCGCGCCTGCTCGGGCACGTGGATCGCGCACGGCAGCGGGTCGGCCGACCGCGCGACCGTCGACCTCAACGACCGCATCGACGTCCCCCCGGACGCGCCAGCGTACAAGCTGCGCCGCATCTGGCTCAGCCCCGAGGAGGAGGCGGGCTACTACAGCGGGTTCGCGAACGAGGGGCTGTGGCCGCTGTGCCACATCGCGCACGTCCGGCCCACGTTCCGGTCGGCCGACTTCGAGCACTATCGCGCGGTCAACGAGCGCTTCGCGGAGGCGGTGGTGGACGAGGCGAAGTCGCCGGATCCGATCGTCCTCGTGCAGGACTACCACTTCGCGCTGCTCCCGCGGATGGTGCGCGACCGCCTGCCCAACGCCACGATCATCGCGTTCTGGCACATTCCGTGGCCGAATCCCGAGGCATTCGCCATCTGCCCGTGGCGCAACGAGCTGCTCGACGGCATGCTCGGCAGCAGCATCCTCGGCTTCCACACGCAGTTCCACTGCAACAACTTCCTGGACACGGTCGACCGGCTGCTCGAGGCGCGGGTCGACCGCGAGTCGTTCACCGTCACGTTCCGTGGCAGCCTGACGGCGGTGCACCGCTATCCCATTTCGATCGAGTGGCCGCCGCAGGCCATGCGCAACCAGGTGCCGGTGGACGAGGCGCGCCGCAGGGTCCGCGAGCGCTTCGGGCTGCCGGCGAACCAGTTCCTCGGCATCGGCGTCGAGCGCCTCGACTACACCAAGGGCGTGCTCGAGCGCTTCCGCGCCGTCGGCCGGCTGCTCGAGATCGAGCCGCAGTGGATCGGCCGCTTCACGTTCGTGCAGATCGCGGCGCCCACACGCGGCATGATCGGCGACTACCGCGACTACGGCGAGCGCGTGAAGGTGGTGGCCGACGAGATCAATGCCCGCTTCCCGCAGGCCGCGCACCCGCCGATCGTGCTGCTCACCGAGCACCACGAGCCCGAGCAGGTCTACGAGTACCTCCGCGCCGCAGAGCTGTGCTTCGTGTCCAGCCTGCACGACGGCATGAACCTCGTCGCCAAGGAGTTCATCGCCTCGCGCGACGACGAGCGCGGCGTCCTCCTGCTGTCGCAGTTCGCCGGCGCGTCGCGCGAACTGCCCGAGGCGCTGATCGTGAATCCGTACGACGCCGACCAGTGCGCCGCCGCGCTGCACGTCGCGCTCACCATGCCGGCCGACGAGCAGCGCGCCCGCATGCGGCTGATGCGGGGACTGGTGGCAGAGTTCAACGTCTACCGCTGGGCGGGACGCATGCTGATCGACGCGGCAGCGATGCGCCAGCGCAGCCGCCTCTCGCGCTACTCGCGCGACCGCGAGCGGCTCGAATCGGCCTGATGCGATCCCGGCCGAGACCCCCGCCGCCCCCGCTTCACGGGCACTGCGCCGTGTTCCTGGACATCGACGGCACGCTGCTCGAGCTCGCGCCCGCGCCGGACCAGGTCCACGTCTCTCCGGCGCTCGAAGCGCTGCTCGTGTCGCTGCGCCAACGCCTGGATGGCGCGCTGGCGCTCGTCACCGGGCGGGCCATCGGCGACGTGGACCGCCTGTTCCCCGGCATGCGCATGGCCGTCGCGGGACAGCACGGCTGCGAGCGGCGCGACGCTGAAGGGACGCTGCACCTTTACGCCGGCCGCACGGCGACGCTGGAGCAGCTGCGCACGCTGTTCACCGCGTTCGCCCGCCGTCACGATGGGCTGCTCCTGGAGGACAAGGGCGCATCGCTCGCGCTGCACTACCGCGGGGCACCCGAGCTCGCCGCGCACGTGCACCGGACGATGCGGGAGACTGTCGCGGCGAGCGGCTCTGATGGTTACCGGCTCGAGCCCGGCAAGCGCCTAGTCGAGCTGCGGCCGGACGCGCGCGACAAGGGCACGGCGATCCGCGATTTCATGACCGAGCCTCCGTTCCGGGACCGTCGCCCGGTGTTCGTCGGCGACGACCTCGGCGACGAGCACGGCTTCACCGTCGTTCGGCAGATGGGCGGCTGGGCGGTCAAGGTCGGCCCGGGGGCGACTCGCGCGCAGTACCGCCTGCCGGACGTCGCCGCGGTCGTCGGCTGGCTCGCCACGCCATCGTCCAAGGCGGCGGATGACTAGGACGAGGCGAGCCCTGGCTCGCTGCCACCCCGGGGGGGGCGCGCCAGGCGGCCCCCCTGGCCGATCGAGCTGTCCGCAACGTGCGCGCGTCGGCCGCCGCCCGTGCGAGCGGACGCGCCATTCGAGCCTTGCTGCTGCCCCGCTCGCACGGGCGTCCCGGAACGGCCCGGCGCCACTGGCGTGCGCACGCTCGATTCGCGCACGCCGAGCAGGCGTACCTGCCGAATACGGCGGCGCTCGTCGCCACGCTCGGCGACCGCAGCGGCGGGCGGGTGGAGATAGTCGACCGCGTTCCGCGCCTTTCCAGCACGCCCGCCTGTTCCAGCCGCTCACGTTGTGGCGGGCAAGCCCGGCGCGTCGCGGGAAACCCGCGCATCACCATGCGCCTGCGCCCCGCCGCCGGGCACGGCTTCGCGCGCGCGGCGATCACGCTGCAGTTCAACCAGTTCGACGACATCGGCGCGATCGTCGCCGCGATGACCGGGTTGAACGCGGAGGCGCTCCCGGGGTACCGCGGCATGGGGCCGGTGCGGTTCGGCAACGACGCCTACCGGCAAGTACAGAACGACGTCTTCGGCGCCGGGGTGCTCGCGGCGATGCACGTGTTCTTCGATGAGCGGCTGGCTTGGCACGGCGACGCCGCCCTGTTCGCGCGACTCGAATCGCTGGGACGCGAGGCGGCCGCGCGCCACGACCGGCCCGACGCAGGGCCGTGGGAGCTGCACGGCGCGCGCCGCGTGCACACGTTCTCGGCGGTCATGTGCCGGGCGGCCTGCGATCGCCTCGGGCTCTACGCCGAGCACTTGGACCCGGCCAGCGGCGAGCACTGGGGCAACTACGTGCAGACGTACAGCATGGTGGGCCTGATCGGCTGCGCCATCCGCCTCTCGCTGCCCTGGGACGAGGCGTTCTGACGCGCGCGACGAGCGGTTGCGCGGAGCTTCCGGGCTACTGCCTTACGTCGCTCCACGCGGCGCCCGTGACGCGCGCGAGCTCGGCCGGGGTGAGCGAAAACACCGCGAACGGCGTGCCTGCCGCCGCCCAGATGCGTCCGAAGCGCGCGAGGTCGGCGTCCAGCAACAGCTTCACCGGCGTCGCGTGTCCGACCGGCGCCACGCCGCCGATCGCGTAGCCGGTCGCCTCGCGCACGAAGTCCGCGTCCGCTCGCGCGAGCGGCTCGCCGACCAGCGCGGCCACCTTCGCCTCGCTCACGCGGTTGTCGCCGGATGCGACGACGACAACCGCGCGACCGCTCGAACGGCCGCGGAACACGATCGACTTCGCAATCTCGGCGACCGCGCAGCCGATCGCGGCGGCGGCCTCCGCGCTCGTGCGCGTCGGCTGCTCGAACTCGACGACCTCGGCGAGAAGTCCCGCGTCGCGCAGCAGCCGCGCCGTGCGCCGGGCGGTCGGGTGCTCCGCCGGCTTCACCGGCCCCAGCGGAGCGCGAGCGGCCGCACCTCCGCGGCGAGCTCCAGCAGGCCCGCCCTCGTCGCCGGATGCAGCGGGTCGAGGGGGTGGCGCACGGCGTCGCTCGCGATGACGCCGCCCTCCATCATCACCGTCTTCGTCGCGCGCAATCCGCACTGGCGGTTCTCGTAGTTGACGAGCGGCAGGATGCGCGCGTAGGCGCGCGCCGCCTCGGCGCGCCGTCCTTCGCGGTGGTGCACGACGACCTCGCGAATCAGCTCGGGCAGCAGCGCGCTCGGCATCGTGCCGGTCGCGCCGGCGTCGAGGTCGGCCATCAGCGTGATCGACTCCTCGCCGTCGAACGGCCCGGCGATCGCCTTGCCGCCCTGTTCGATGAGCGCGCGCAGCTTCGCCGCCGCGCCCGGCACCTCGATCTTGAAGTAGCTCGCGAGCGGCACCTCGCGCGCGAGCCGCGCGAGGAAGGCTGCCGACAGGGTCACGCCCGACAGCGGCGCATCCTGCACCATCAGCGGGATCTTCGCGGCGTCGGCGACCCGGCGGAACTGCTCCAGCGTGCCGGCTTCGTCGGCGCGCAGCGTGGCGCCGTGGTAGGGCGGCATCAGCATCAGCATCGCTGCCCCGGCGGACGCGGCCGCCCTGGCGCGCTCGACCGCGATGCGCGTGCTGAAGTGGCTGCACGTCACGATCACCGGGGCGCGCCCCGCCACGTGCTCGAGGCACGCTCGCAGCAGAGTGTCCCGCTCGGCGTCGGTCAGCAGGAACTGCTCGGAGTAGTTCGCCAGGATGCAGATGCCGTCGACGCCCTGGTCGACCATGCAGTCGAGCACGCGGCGCTGCCCCGGGAGGTCGACGTCGCCCGTCGCCGTGAACGGCGTGGGCGCGATCGGGAAGACGCCCGTGTATGCAGCGGCAGTCGTCATCGATGGCTCGCGATCGGTGGATGGGTCGTGGAAACCGCATCGCCGTCCTGTCGATCCGGCGCGGCGTGCGGCGATCCGTGCGATCCTAGCACTCCCCGGCAACGCCAGAGGGAGTCCGCCGTGCCCCCGACGACACATGAAGGGCGACCCGTCCCGTCGCTCACGCTTCGCCGCGTGGTCGCGCGGCCGGTCGTGCTCCCGCTCGCGCGGCCCATCGTCGCGCGCATTGCCACCATCAGGGAGTGGCCGGTCATCCTGATCGACCTCGAGACCGAGGAAGGGATCACCGGCCGCAGCTACCTCGAGCCCTACGTGACGAAGGCGATGCGCTACCTCGTGCCGATGCTGGCCGACCTGGGCGAGCACCTCGCCGGCCGTCGCGTCGCGCCGGCGGAGCTCTACGAGGCTTCGCGCAAGTCGCTGCACTTCGTCGGCTACCAGGGCCTGTCGATGATCGCCGCGTCCGGCGTGGACATGGCCGCGTGGGACGCGCTGGCGAAGGCCGCCGGCGTGCCGCTGTGCGTGCTGCTCGGCGGCTCCGTCGGCGCGGTGCGCTCGTACAACAGCAACGGGCTGTGGCTGCAGGCGCCCGCGGCGGTCGCGCGGGAGGCGGTCGAGTTGCGCGACCAGGGGGGCTTTGCCGGGCTCAAGCTGCGCCTCGGCCGCGACCGCCTCGACGACGACCTCGCGACGATCCGGGCCGTGCGCGAGGCGGTCGGCGCCGACGTGCAACTGATGGTCGACTTCAACCAGGGCCTCGACCGCGGGGAGGCGCTGCGCCGCTGCCACGCGATCGACGGCCAGGGGCTCGCCTGGATCGAGGAGCCGCTGGTCTACGACGATCTCGACGGATGCGCGCAGCTCGCCGCGGAGCTGGCCACGCCGATCCAGATCGGCGAGAACTTCTACGGCCCGGGCGACCTCGCCGACGCGCTGCGGCGCAAGGCCTGCGACTTCGTGATGCCGGACTTCATGCGCATCGGCGGCATCACCGGCTGGCTGCGCGCGGCGGCCATCGCGGCGACCGCGAACGTGCCGATGTCCACGCACCTGTACCCCGAGTTCGCCGCGCACGCGATGCGCGTCACGCCGACCGCGCACTGGCTCGAGTGGCAGGACTGGGTCGACCCGCTGCTGCGCTCGCCGTTTGGCGTCGAGCGCGGGATGCTTCACGTCCCCGACGCGCCGGGCGTGGGGCTCGAGTGGAACGAGGACGCCGTCCGCCGCTACGCCGCGTGAGACGAAGGCTTGTCGAGCGCCTGCCGAATCGCGGCGACCATCGACTCCGGCGGATGCGCGCCGGAGAGCCCGACGCGGCCGGCGAAGATGAAGAACGGCACGCCGGTGATGCCGAGCCGGCGCACGCGCTCCTCGGCCTCGGCGATCTCCGCCGTGCCCGTGCCCGCGTCGAGCCACGCGCGCGCGGCCTGCGCGTCGTAGCCCGACGCCGCCGCCAGCTCGACCAGGACGTCGCGGTCGCCGACGAAGCGGCCTTCGACGAAATAGGCGCGGAACAGGCGCTCGACCAGGTCCTGCGCGTCGCCGCTCGCCTGCGCCCACGCGACGAGCCGGTGCGCGTCGCGGGTGTTCGGCTGGCGCGCAATCGCATCGAGCGCGAACCCGATGCCCGCCTGCCGGCCGGCGTCGCGCACGCGCTCGTAGATCTGCGCCGCGCGCGCCTCGCCGCCGAACTTCGCCTCGAGGTAGGCCCTGCGGTCCACGCCCGCGGCCGGCAGGTCCGGGTTGAGCTCGAACGGGTGCCAACGCACTGCGACGTCGCGCAGCCCGGGCAGCCGCGCCAGCGCGGCCTCGAGGTGGCGCTTGCCTATGTAGCACCAAGGGCAGACGACGTCGGAGACGACGTCCACGGTGAGCGCGGCGGAGGAGGCTGTGCTGTCCACGCGCGGATTATGCCTGCCCGCGCTCCCGCATAATCGCCGCTGCCATGGCCGACCGCCTCCAGCGCGCGACGATCGCCGTGCGCGTCGTCGACAACTTCGGCGACGCGGGCGTCGCGTGGCGCCTCGCGCGCCAGCTCCACCGCGAGCACGCGTGCGACGTCGTCCTGTGGATCGACGACGTCGCGACGCTCGCGCGCTTCGTGCGCGGCGCGGACGCGCCCGACGCGCTCGTCGAGGGCGTGCGCGTGCGGCGCCTGCCCCCGCCCGACGACCGGGACGCCCCGCTGCCCGACCCGTGGCCGCACCTTCTCATCGAGGCGTTCGGCTGCCGGCTGCCGGCGACGTGGCTCGACGCGATCGAGGCCTCCCGCGCGCCGCCGGTGTGGATCAACCTCGAGTACCTCTCCGCCGAGGACTGGGTCGACGGCGCGCACGGTCTGCCCTCGCCGCACCCGACGCGCAACCTCAAGCGGTGGTTCTTCTACCCCGGCTTCACCGGGCGCACGGGCGGCCTGCTGCGCGAGCGCGGCCTGCTGGAGCGGCGCGATGCGTTCGCGGCCGACCGCGCGTGCCGCGCGCGAGCGTGGGCCGACGCGGGGCTGCCGCCGCCGCCTGCCGATGCGCTCCTGGCGTCGCTCTTCTGCTACCCGGGCCGGGCCGTCGACGCGCTGCTGCGCGCGTGGGCAGGCGGCGGGCAGCCGGTGCACGCGCTCGTCCCGGAAGGCGTGGCCTCCGATGCCGTGGGCGCCTGGCTCGGCGAGCAGCCGCAGGCCGGCGCGGTCCGCGCCCATGGCGCGCTCACGCTCGCGGTCGTGCCGTTCGTCGACCAGGACGCGTTCGACCGCCGCCTGTGGGCCTGCGACTTCGCCGTGGTGCGGGGCGAGGACTCGTTCGTCCGCGCGCAGTGGGCCGCCGTGCCGTTCGCCTGGCACATCTACCCGCAGGCCGAGGAAGCACACCGGGCCAAGCTGGAGGCGTTCCTGGGCCGCTATCGCCGCGGGCTCGCCCCGCCGGTGAATGACGCATTCGGCGCCTTGACGCGCGCCTGGAACGTCGGCGACGCCGCGGGCGTTGCGCTCGGCTGGCCGGCGCTGGCGACCGCGCTCCATGCGCTGCGGGCCCACGCCCGCGGCTGGGCCGCAGCGCTCGCCGGACGTCCCGATCTCGCTTCGCAGCTTGTCGAATTCGCCCGTACGAGGGTATAATTATCGGTTCCCCGAACGGACCGCAATCATGAAGATCGCACAGGAAATCCGCCCCGGCAACGTGATCATGGTGGGCAAGGACCCGATGGTCGTGCAGAAGGCCGAGTTCTCGAAGTCCGGCCGCAACGCGTCGGTCGTGAAGATGAAGCTCAGCAACCTGCTCACCGGCGGGCGCACCGAGGCCATCTACGACGCCTCCGAGAAGTTCGAGACGATCCAGCTCGAGAAGAAGGAAGTCACCTACTCGTACTTCGGCGACCCGATGTACGTGTTCATGGACGCCGACTTCAACCAGCACGAGGTCGAGAAGGACTCGATGGGCGACGCCATCCCGTACCTCGAGGACGGGCTCGCCTGCGAGCTCACGTTCTACGAAGGCCGCGCGATCAGCGTCGAGCTGCCGACGACCGTCGTCCGCGAGGTCGCCTACACCGAGCCCGCCGTCAAGGGCGACACCTCGGGCAAGGTGATGAAGCCGGCGAAGCTCGCCTCGGGCCTCGAAGTGGCCGTGCCGCTGTTCGTCAGCATCGGCGACCGCATCGAGATCGACACGCGCACCGGCGAGTACAAGCGGCGCGTGTAGTTCCCCCTCACCCCCGACCCCTCTCCAGCCCTCACCCCCGACCCCTCTCCCCGCTGACGCGGGGCGAGGGGAGACATCCACTCCCCTCTCCCGCCGTCAGGCGGGAGAGGGGTCGGGGGTGAGGGCCGTCACTTCAACGCGAAGTCGACGCGCCGCGGCGAGCCCCTCGCTGCCTGCTCGCCCTGCTTCGGCGCGACGAGGGACACGCGCTCCGCAGCGACGCCGCGGGCGACGAGCGCGTCCTTCGCCGCGCCCGCCCGCTTGAGCCCCAGCTCCGCCAGCGTCCGAGCGTCGGGCTGGTGGCGCTTCGCCAGCGCGGCCTCCATGTCGGCGGGTGTGGCCTCCTTCGCAGCGTCCGGCAACTCGCGGTACGCCGCCGCGATCCACTGCGCGCGCTCCTCGATGGCGATCACCGCCGTCTCCGGCGTCTCCGGCGACGGCGGCGCGCCGGGCTTGCCGGCCGACGCCTTTGCCTTCGCCGCACGCAGCGCGCGATCCAGCGCCTCCTTCGCCATCGCCTCGCCGTCGCTCGCGGCATCGACGCGCCCCGCCGCTTCGATCCTGAGCCCGGGACGGCTCGACAGCGCCCTGGCGAGCTTGTCGAGGCGCTCGTTCGTCGCGCCGTCGAGCGACGCGCTGCCCGCGGCAAACTCGACCCACGCGAGTTCCTCGCCACCGCCCGCAGCCGCTCCGAGCAGTGCGAACGGCGCCGTCGCCGCTTTCGCGAGCAGGCCCCCGAGCGCCTTGGAGATGAGGCCGAGCACCGAGAATTGCGGGTCGTCGATCGTGCCGCCGATCGGCAGGTCGAGGTCGATGACGCCGTTCGCATCCTTGAGCAGCGACACCGCGAGCAGCACCGGCAGCTTCGTCGCGTCGGGGCTCTCGACGCGCTCGCCGAACGTCAGCTGGTCGATCACCAGCCGGTTCTTCGCGTCGAGCTTGCGGTTCTCGACCTTGTAGTCGACGTCGAACGCTAGCGTGCCCTTCGTGATTCCGTAGCCCGCGTACTTGGCGGCATACGGCGACAGCGGCGGCAGCTCGATGTCGCGCGCCTTGCCCGCGAGCGCGAGCGAGAGCTCGCGCGCGAACGGCTGGATACGTCCGCTCACCGTCACCGGCGCGGCGTCGTCGACCTTCGCGGTGAGCGCGACCTCGCCCGCCTGGGTCGGCGACAGCGACGACACCGTGCCGGCCACCTGCGTCAGGTTCGCGGAATAGTTGGGCCGGATGAAGAAGTCGCTGAAGTTGACGTTGCCGTTCGCCAGCGTGACGCGGCCCACCGCGACGGGCAGGCTGCCGTCGCCCGCGCGGCGAAGCGCCTGCTGCGCCGAGTCGGCCGCCGCTGCGATCGCCGCGCCCGCCCGTGGTCTCGCGGCGACGGCCTTGGCTGCCGCGGGCTTCGCGGCAGGCGGCGCCGGCCCGGTCCCGGGCGCGCCCCGCGCGAGCTTGGCGAGGTTGATCGTGCCGTCCGCGTACACGATGAGCCGCGCGTAGAAGTCCGTGAGCGACACGGCCTCCACGTTCGCCTCGAACGGCTCGTTGCGCACCCTCAGCTTGTCGAACGCGAACGCGCGCCACGCGAACAGCCGGCCGCCGGTGGGCGGGTCGAGCGCCTCCACGTTGGCCAGCGCGACGTCGCCGCTCCACGTAAGGCGCGTCGCGCCGCCGTCGCCGGCGCTCGCCTCGAGCCTGCCGCGCGCGCCGGCCGTGCCGCCGGTGAGGGTCAGGTTCGCCTCGCGCTCGATCAGCGGCTTGGCGACCATCAGCGGCAGGTCCGCGGCCTGCACGTCGAACGTGGCCGAGAACGGCTGCATGCCGTACGGCCCCTTGATCGCCAATCGCCCGCTGCGCTCGATGCGCGAGCGCAGGTCGACCGTGCTCTTGCGCCCGCGCGCGTTGCCGAAGTCGGTGACGACGATGCCGATCTCGTCGGCGCGGGCCTTGAGCGGCGGCTTCGTCGTGGCGTCTGCTACCGCGAGTTCGCCGCGCTCGACGGCGAGCCGGGCGATGCGGAACTGCCACCCGTCGTCCGCGGCGGCCGCTCCGGCCGCGCCCGCATCGGGCTGCGTGCGGACGAGCCGCGCGACGTTCCAGTCGCCGCGCACGTCGCGCTCCGCGTGGACCCGGGGCCGCCGGATCGCCGCCGTCGCGATGGTGATGCTGCGCGCCGGCACGTCGACGTCGACGCCTTCGGCGGCGAACTCGGGCATGTGCCACAACGGCTCGCGTTCGCCGGGCTCGATCAGCACGAGGTCGCGCACCACGCCCCTGCCGGCCGTCAGCTTCACGTCGCCGTTCGCCGCGAGCGCGAACGACGACGCGTAGTCGGCGCTGCCGCTGCGGATCGCGAGGTTGAGCGCCTGCGCGACGTACGGGTAAAGGCGCGCGAGGCGCGCGCCGGCGACTTCGAAGTTCCCGGTCGCCGAGAACGGCGCGAGCGCGACCTCGGCAGCGAGCTTCGCGGCTGCCTCGTCGTCGACGCGGAACGACGCGCTCACTCTCCCCTTGCGCTCCGGCCCGGTCGCCAGCGTCTTCGCCGTCGCCTCGAAGGCCGACACGACGGCCTTGTAGGCCGGATCGATGCTCGCGTCCTCCACGCTCGCGCGACCATCGCGGACGCTTGCCTCCGCGACCTCGACGCGCCACGGCTTCGCGCCGGCCGATGCCGGCGCGCCCGCGCCTTCCGTCCACGGCCCGGCAAGCTCGATGCTGCCGTCGGCGAGCCTGCGCACGGCGAGCGACGGCGCGTCGATGGTGGCGCTGGCCACGCGCAGCGACTGCTCGCGCAGGTCGAGCCTCTCGAGCGCGACGCGGATCTCGCGCGCGGCCACCAGCGGCGCGTCGTCGCGCCGCCTGACGTCGAGCGCGGCGAGCGACGCCGTGCCGGCGACGGCGATCTCGGGCGCCGCGCCCGGAGGCTGCGCGAACGAGACCGTGAGGCGCGTGGTGAGCGCACCGCCGGCGAGGCGGAAGCGAAGCTTCGCCGGCAGGTAGTCGACGTACTGCGGCAGCGGCAGGGCTTCGACGTTCACGTCGATGGCCGCCTCGTGGCGCTCCGAGAAGGGCTTCGCCTGGCCGGCCAGCGCCAACGGCGTCCCGTTGACGTTCGCTTCGAGCCGCGGTTCGACGTTGACCTCCGTGTAGTACGGCAGCGAGGACAGGAACGGCACGCCGACGCGGATCGCCTCGGCGCGATGCGCGCGCCGCATCGGCCGGTCGTCGAAGTCGATGCGGCCTTCGACGATCTCGATGTTGTTGAGCGAGTACCTCGCCGGCGGATCGGCCGACGGCGCCGTCCACTTGTCGAGGAGGTCGGAGACGTCGTAGCGGGTCTCGCCGGTGCGCGCGACGAAGAGGTGCGGACGCACGACGCGCAACGCGTCGACGACCGGCGCACGGTGCCACAGCGAGGCGATCGACGCGTCGGCCTCGATCGCCTCCACGCGCAGCAACGGCTTGCCGTCCGGCTGGTCGACGGCGAGCCCGTGCACGGTGGCGGCCAGCGCGAACGGGCGGACCTCGACGCGCTCGACGCGCACGGGGCGCGACAGCTCTTCGCCCAGCGCCTGCTGCAGCTTGTCGCGCACGACTCCGGGCGCGACGAAGTAGCCGATCAGCGCGTAGAGGACGACTGCCGCCGCCAGTGCGGCGAAGACTATGAGCGGCCAGCGGCGGCGTGCGACGGCGGGCATGGCTGTCGTGCGACGGAAACCAATGCAGTCTACGCCGCAGCCGGCTGTTCACGACACCGCCGATGTCAAACCACTTCTGCGACGGGAGCGCCGTACCCCCTGATGCGCCGCTGCTCATGCCGTCCGCCGGCGCCCCGCGTGCCGGGCCAAAGCCCCGCCAGGCGGTATGGGTTCTTGACGCAGGTCATCGAAAGGGCTGCCGTTTCCGCGCACCATGGCCCGGTGAAGTTCTCCGTCTCACCCCCTCGATGGATGCCCCCATGCTCAACCTCCCGATGACCTCGGTAGCAACGAGCGCGTCGCTGCCGGCGCGCGAGGCCCGCGCGCAGGCCTGGCGAGCGTACCCGGAAGCGGACGAACTCGCGCACGCCATCCAGGGCACCCACCTCCGCATCACCCCGAGTTCGCGCGCCTCGGGGTCGTGGTCGCTGCTGCCGGTCGCGCTGGAGCGCGGCTTCGTCCAGTTCGTCGACGAGCCGGCAGCGGCGCTGACGTTCGGGACCATCGCCCGCGACATCGCCGGCTTCGGCGTCGCGCTCAGCGCCACGGGCGGCTACCGGATGAACGGCCACGTGGTCAGCGGCAACGTGTTCGCGATGTTCGGGCCGGGCGCCACGCACTTCGCGTCGAGCGCGGGCCCGACGCGATGGGCAAGCGTGTCGTTCGCGCCGGTGGATCTTGGCAATGCGCTGGGGGCGCTGCGCGGCGGCGAGCCGACCACGATCGGCACGGTGTTCCGCCCCGTGCTCGCCGCGCAGCCCGCGGCGGCCGCGGTGGTGGAGCTGCTGTTCGGCGCGATGGCCGCGGCCGAGCGCGACCCCAATGCGTTTGCCACGTCGCAGGCGCGCAGCGGTCTCGAGCGCGCGCTGCTCGACGCATTCGCGCGCGCGGTCACCTCCTCGGAGAGCACCGCGGCGCCGGACCGCGCGAAACTTCCCGCCACGCGGTTGGTGCGCCTCGCCGAGGACTACCTCGACGCGCACCTGCACACGCCGGTGTACGTCGCCGACCTGTGCGCGGTGACCGGCGCTTCCGAGCGCACGCTGCGCAACGCGTTCCACAGCGTCTACGGCGTCGGGCCGACGCGCTACCTCGTCTATCGCCGCCTGGCCACGGCGCGGCGCGCGCTGCGCCACGCCCAGGCGGGCGACACGGTCACGGCGATCGCGACGCACAACGGCCTGTGGGACCTCGGCCGCTTCGCGGCCGACTATCGTTCGCTGTACGGCGAGCCGCCGTCGGCGACCTTGCGCGCCGCCCGGGGCGGCGCGCTGGCGGCCTGAGCTAGTCGAGGCCGCCTCTCGGACGGGGCGCGCTCCTTCGCGGGGTGCGCCCGCCGTCCATCGCCGCTTGCGCCTGGACGCGCGCGACGAAACGTCGCCGCGGCGGTGCACGCAGCGCCCGCCACAACGTGTCGAAGCCACCGCGCGGTCGTCACCAAACATGCCGTCGCTCCCGCGAAGGCGGGAGCCCAGTGTCGTTCACTCGGGAGTCGCTGGGTCCCCGCCCCCCGACTGATGTCCTCGGGGGCAGGCTCTTCGGGGACGCCGAAGGGTCTTCATTCGCGCTCCTGATTGTCGATGAACATCAGCAGCCGTGCTTCGCGGCGCCCCCTCACCCCAACCCTCTCCCCCGATACCGGGGGAGAGGGGGCATTGCTCACGCTTGCGGGAGAAGGTCGCGGTGACGGGGCATTGCTCCCATTCACGGGAGAGGGTCGCGGTGACGGGGCATTGCTCCCATTCGCGGGAGAGGGTCGCGGTGACGGGGCATTGCTCCCTCTCCCGCTTGCGGGAGAGGGTCGGGGTGAGGGCTCCCAAATCGGCACAAGGG